>Ga0179593_1625163_pt1 | contig 28009 bp, 51 predicted proteins | sample CZODoug2_1_08_16_FD_185931 | JGI IMG/M metagenome (GOLD analysis project Ga0179593, IMG submission 185931) | Vadose zone soil fungal communities from Angelo Coast Range Reserve, California, USA - CZODoug2_1_08_16fungal (PacBio error correction) | ecosystem: Environmental > Terrestrial > Soil >... | reverse complement strand
CTTTTTCCTCTTCCCTTGGGGCGCCGCTCCCCTTTTACCTGTGCCCAAGAGAAAGCCCCTTCCTCTCCCCCCTCGGACCACAAGTTTTTCCCCCCCCCTTTTCTTCCTCCCCGGAGAAGCCAAAGCAGCCCCTCTCTTTCTGCCAAGTATCTTTTCTCCCCCAGGATCATTACACGACGCCCTTTCTCTTCCCCTTTTTCCCCCCCCCCAGGGAGGAAGCGCCCTTCTTTTCGAGAAAAAATTTTCTCCCATAGGATGAGCGTTCCCCCCCTTTTTTTTTTTTTCCCCCCCCGAAAAAGGTAGGTTCCCCCCCTCCCTAGATAGCTTTTCCCCCCCCCCCCCAAATCATATGTTTACGTCCCCCTCTCCCCCCCCCCCCTTTTGGGCCTGCCTGCAGGAGGGACGCCTTCAGGCACTTGACTTTTTTTCTCCGCAAAAATCCTGGTATTCCCTTCCTTTTTTTTTTCCTCCCCCCCCTTCCCCCCGGGCGCGACTCACTCTCTCTTTTTCCTCCTGTTGTGTTTTTCAGTTCTTATTTCCCCACCGCGGGAAGACCCCTTCTTTTTTTTTTTTTTTTTTTTCCCCCCCTGCGGTTGGCCTGAGTGCTCCTCAGGCGTAAGGCGGGAAACACATCCGCTTTCTTTTGGGCGTGCGAGATCGAGGTTTTTTTTTTTTTTTTTCCTTCCTGGGCGTGTTTCAGCGTTGCAGTTTTCCTTTCTCGGCCGTTTCGCGACCTTTTGCCTTCCCCTGACTTTTTTTTCTGCCGGTGGAAGACTTTCTTAGCCTGGCTTACCTAGGACTTCCCTTCTCTTCCTGGCGGCGGGCGGCTCCTTCCTCCACCCTCCCTTTTTCCCCCTTTCCTCTTTTTCCGACTGAGATACCGTTTCTTTTTCTGCGTGGAGGCGGCGAAGTTTTCGTTACTCTGCGCAACGGCCAGGTTCCTTTCTTCCTCCCTTTTTTTTTTCTCGGAGGGAATGGAGGGCGCCCCCCCTGGGGCGCACTGGACGCACTGCGAGCCGGCCCCCCGGCTTGTTTTCTGGGCGGCGACCACAGGGAAGCTTTTTTTTTTTTTTTTTTCCCTCTTTTTTTCCCCTTCTTTCCAAAGGCGACTGAGCTCCTCTTCTTTCCAGATCACCCGCATAGACGAAGTGGCCTTGCCCTTTCGCCGAAAGGCATTTTCCTCTTCCCCCCCCTCTCCCTTCCCCTGCCATCCTACTCCCCCCCCCCCCCCCCCCCCCCATCCGGCGGGCAACTTCGCCCCCTCAACCAAAGGCATAAATTGGGTCGTTCCCTCCCCCCCCCCCCCCCCCTCTTTCTTCCCTATCTATCCCACTCAATAGACTTTTTTTTCCTCTTCCGAGGTGATCACGCAGTTAATTACCAGCGACTGCCCTCCCTTTTCTTTCTCTTCCCCCCCCCTCCCCCCTGGACAATGAGCCATCTTCTTTCTATTGGGGTCAGGAACGTTTTGCACCCTGGACGCCGGCGAAATTCCCCCCCCCCCCCCTCTTTCTGGATTGGGGTCCCCCGGGCTGGTCTATGGAGGAGGCTTCTTCCGGCTTCCTGGGCGAGTTTCCTTTTTTCCCTTTTTTTTCCTCGATCATGGGGAGGTTGATTAATAAACGTTTTTATTGCTAAACACAAACTTGTCTTCCTTTCTTCCATTCATCGTCACGCCCGACCCCTCCCAGACCATGTTTAGAGCGGTGCTCTTATACCCCCTTCCCCTTTTTTCTTCCCGCTGGAAAAGAAGTTTTCCCCCCCCTGGGCGCCACCTCGCCTCCTGCCGATCCTGAATACTTTCCCCCCCCCTTTCTTTCTTTTTTTTGCCCCCGATCTGGAGGCCTTTTTTTATTCGCAAGCTGTCGCCCCCTTCCCCCGATGTTCTTAGTCTTTTTCTTTTTTTTTTTCAAAGGGCGGGTTTTGTCTTCCCAGCTGCTTAGTGCCTTCTTCTTGGGGAGCGGAAAGCCCTGTACGCGTAGAGACACTTTTCACCCTTTTTTCTTCCCCCCTCTCTTAGTGAGATTGCTCTTCCCCCCCTTCCCCCTTGGATCAAGTCAGGGTGAACAGGCTTTTTTTGATTCATTGTTGAACTCCCTTTTTTTCCTTCCCCCTTCTTTTCTCTTGGAAGTCAGTTTCGCGTATGAAATTTCCCCCTGCCCTGACGTAGTGGGTTCTTCCTTTTCCTTTTTTTTCCCGGTGGGGGAACAGTTCCCTTTCCCTCCTGTTACTCCAGAGCAGAGATTTTTTTTTCGGAACCAGGTCGGTTTTCGACCTCACGGCAGAAATGGGCTCCCTTTCTTTCCCCTTCGCGGTTCCTCTCCTTGAGGCCCACTCTTTGCCAAAGCAGAAAGTCAGAGCCCTTACTCTTTTTTCCTTCCTCTTCTGCGAGAGCAACGCTCCCGCCGCCTGGAAAGGTAGATCCACCGGTTTCCAAAGTGTTCTTTCCAATCATGGGGTTAATGAAGCTTCTCTTTTTTTTTTTTTTTTCCTCCCCTTGAGATGATCGTCCCCTGAAGAAGGGCATCGATGTCTTTGGTACACCGGAAGGTTCTTTTCCCCCCCCCCTCTTTTTTCTTTCCCCTTTTCTTCCAGGATTTAGATCATTTTTTCTCCCTGATCCAAAGTTGAGGACCGCTTGATTCCTCTTTCCAGCCCTTAGATGCTAATTTTTTCTTTTTTCTTTTCCCTTCCCTGAAAGAGACGACATCGTCTTTTTCCTCCTGCCGCCGAGATTTCAAGGGAGTATAACTTCCGGGCTACGGGAAAAGAGGACTTTTTTTCTTTTCCCTTTTTCCATTTTATGAGATGGATCGAAGCTTGTCCCTTTTTTTAAATAATTTACGGGAAAGGAGTCCCCTAAGTTTCCCTGGAAAGAAGAATAGTCACTTTTTTTCCCCCCCCCCCTTCCCTCATCAATAAGTTTGTTTGATTTTACCGATGATGCAGTTAGGTCCCTCTCTTCTTGGCGCGGGAGGGCGTTTCCCCCCCGTATCTTTTCCAAAAGGTTTTTTCCCTTTTTTTTCCCGTGAGACCAGGCTCTTTCCCCTCTGCCCCCGGAATCAATGCGATCGGTGTCAAAAGTTTCTTGACTTGCCCTTTCCAAGGTGAAAAAGGTCAGGCAGACTCTCCCTTTTTTTTCTTTTTTTTTCCTTCAAACGGACAGGTCAACCTTTTTTCTTTGTCGCGTCACCCTTGCAAGTACCAGATGTACACCCCCCCCCCCCTCCATTCTTTTTTTTTTAGATGACGGACGATTTCTTTTCCCCCCCTTTTTGGCTCGGAGGGGCTCCCTTTTCGATTAGAAAGACGTTACTCCCGAGCAATGGAGCCCCCCCCTTCCCCCCCCCCCCCCCCATCATCGGATTGCGTCGCTCCTGGTATTTATCATCTAACAAAGATGTCATTTTCGCGAAGGCATTTTTTTCCCCCCCTTTTTTCCCCTCCCTTTGAGGGTTGATTCTTCCTTTTCGGGGATGGAGATGTTCTTCTTTGATTCGGGCTTTTTCCCCTCCCATGAAACCTTTCTATATAATTACGAGGTTTAACTCCCCCCAAAGTATTACGAGTTTTTTTTTTTTTTCCCCCCTTTTCTGAGGAAAGACATCTCTTGAAGTCGTACCAAAAAGTCTTTCCCCCCCCCCACTTGCATGGGCGGTGTGTCCCGGGATTTTTCCCTTGAATTACCACCTTGAGAAGGCTTAGCCTGTGAAAGGTCCCTCCCCTTTTTCCCCTTTTCCCCCCCTGGGAGGATTTTTATTCCCCCCCCCCCCGAGGGAAATTTTTCTCTCCCCCCCCCCCCTCGAATCGAGGCTTTTCCCGTCATGATCCCGAACACAACTTATCCGGATGGGACCTTTTTCTTTCCCTTTTTTTCATTTGAGAAATCCCTTTCCCCCCCCCGAAGTTGTGAATTTTTTCCCCCCTAAAAGATTGTGGAAACTTTCCCCTTCTCCTTTTTTCCCCTCTCTCCGTGAAGGAGGCGGGGTCCCCTTGAAGAGATTGCACGTATTAAGAGACAAGTTTCTCTCCCCCCCCCGATAGTGGAGTTTTTTCCCTCCATTTTGGAGAATCTGGTCCTTTTCCCCCCGCAGAGGAGGGTTCCAGTTATCTTTCTTATCATGATAGGATTATTGTGACCCCTTCTATGGTTCTTGTTTCCTGTCCCCCCTTTTTTTTTTCCTTCTTTCTTAAAAAACCCCCCTTGAGACAAGCCCAAGGCAAACGAATCCAGTTTTTTCCTCCCCCCCTCCTTTAGAAACCTCTTCAAAAGTTTGAATTTTCTGGATTCCTCTTTTTTTTTCCTCCTTCCGATTCAAGGTTGTTTCCTTTTGTCTTGAAATTTCCGAATGATCCCTTTTCCCCTGTCGACATGATCGCTTTCCTCCCTTTTTGTCGACCCCCCATGCTCGAGACAACTTTCCTTTCCCCCCCAGCAGGAAGACCTTCCCCCCCTTTTTTTCTTTCCCAATCAAGTTCGGGCCCGTTGCGTGTGTGGAATCATCACGGTCCCCCTTTCCCCCCCTCCGCAACAACCCCTCCTCTGGGATCATGGTCCGGATTCATCTTCAGAAGCCCCCCTTTTTTTCTTTGGCGACTCCCTTGTCCGGCGGAACACAAAAAAACATCTTTTGGGGCTCGATAATTTAGGATTTCTTTTTTGTATTTGGCCCCCCAAATTCATGGGTTTCTGTTTGGACGGACCCCTTCCCCCCTTCCTTTTCCCTTGTAATCGCCCCTTCTTGTCTAGGAATGCCCGCCGGATTTTTTTCTTTTTTTGGGACTTTCTTCTTCCCCATCTTCTTTCGGGGAGGGAGAGGGGAGTCCCGACAAGTTCCTCCGAAAAGTCCCCCGTTTTTTCGGAGGTTTTCCTCCCCCCTCTTTTTTTTTGATATGGGCCTTTTGTCATTATGTGCATTGGCCTTCATTTGTGTCGGTAGCCTCTTTTTTTCCTTTTCCTCCTTTTCCCCCCCCCGGCAAAGAGACGCCCTTTTTTTCTCCCCCGGTAGTTGCGGTCGCATGCCGAAGCCGGTGAAGCTTTTTCCCTTTTTCCCCCCTCCCCTTCCCCCCCCCCCTTGCAACCCCCGACGCCGACTCTTTCCTCCCCCCCCCCTGTGGCCGTTTGCGCCCTTCACGCTGTTTCGCGCAATGGCTTTCCTCCCCCTCTTCCCAAGAGACCAGCCATTTTCCCCAGTTGATGTCAGCCGCCGGAAGCCCCCTCCCCCTCCTTTTTGCCGGCCGAGGAAGCTCCTCCTTTCTGTCGTAACGGCTCCCCAGTTAAAACTCCCTCCTCCCCCTTCGTGACGTCCCGCGGCCATCGGGCTTTTTTGTTTTTCCCCCACCCAAGCAAACCCCTTCTTTTTTTTCTTTTTTTTCCCGCTCAGGCGACGGAGAATCGATCTCAGCCCTTCTTTCCGCCGAGGACGTGCCTTCCCCCCCACCTCTCCTTTTCGTGGGCGAATGTTCAGGGCACTCCCTCCCAACTCCTTGGTTCTTCGCGTTTTTGTCTCCTTCTTTTCCTCCTCCTACGTTTTTTTTTTTTTTTTTTTCTTTCCCTTCCTCCGGCCGAAACCCACCGCGGTCCCTTCCTCCCCCCTTTTCGCCACAGCGGGTGCCTTGTCATTTTCCTCTTTCCGGTAAGGCGGCAAGTCTCTTCTTCCCCCTTTCTTCCCCCCCTCCTGATCGAGGGCGTCGGCCTGATCCTGGGCGTTTGTTCGGCGGGGCAGTGACCGCCTGATTTTTTTGTGACGTTCGAGACCTCCTCTTCTTCCTTTTTTCGCAGTGACGCTTTTGCGCCTGGCTTCCCTCGGCCTTTTTTTTTCCCCTCCTCTTTTTTCGGCGGGGTTTTTTTTTTTTCTTTCCTTCTTCTTGCAGAACTGGTCTTCTCTCTCAATGGATGTATATTGGGTTTTTCCTTGTTTTTTCTCCGGGGCGCGAAAGTTCTTTTCTTCTTTTTTCTTTTCCTTTTTCTTCGTGACTTCCGGGCGGTCTCTTTTTCGGTCTTCTGTCCATTTTGGGACGGGCGCCCCCTCCTTCTCTTTTACCGCCTGCGAGGGCCGTTTTTCCCCCCTCCCCTTTCCCTTCCCCCTGCGATAGGGCTGGGTCCCTTTTCCTCTGATTTTCTTTTCTTTACCGCGGGCGGTCAATAAATCTCTTCTCCTTCGGGCGCAAAGTCCCCCTCCCCTTTTTCCTCCCTTCTGTGGAGCCCGACGACCCTCCGGGAAGAATTTACCACTTTTTTCCCTCCAATCCCTAATCCCCCCCCCCCCCCCCCCCCCCCCCCTCCCCCCCCCTTCCCCGGGCGGGAATTTCTAGCTCTCCCCCCCATATAAAAATTGGTTCGTTCCGCACACCCTTTTTTTCATTTTTTAGTTTTCGGATATATCAACTTTCCCTTCTTCCCCCCCCCCCTTCCTCGCCCGAGCTGACCCCCCTTTCTATCCGCAAGATCCGTGACGGGCCGATGCACATCCTTCCCCCCTCTTGAGGAAAGGGCCCTGGTCAGGGTGAACCGGGGACTTTCCTCCCCTCCGGCTCACAGGCCCTTCCCTTCGGAGATGGAACTTTTTTTTCTTTTTTCTTAATGGGAGGCGGCTTTCTGCTTTCTCGGTTCGAAACTTTTCTTTCTTCCCCCTTTTTTCGTGTGAACCGGGAATCCATCTTTTTCTTTCCACCGTGCCAAGAACCAACACTTTTTGATCCTTCCCTGGAAACTCATAGTAACTTCCTTCTTTTTTTGCAAGTGCGCACCCCCCCCTTTTTCTAGCGTGCCGATGGCTCCCCTTGCCTGGGCGGCGTCTCCCCCCTTTTTTTTTTTCCTTTTTCGCAGATTCAATGCGGTCACCTTCGGGCCCCGTCACAAGCCTTTTCTTTTTTTTTTCCTGACGCACAAGGGCTTTCTTTTTTCCGTTTCATATTTTCTTTCATCCGCCACGATATTCCTTTTCTTTTCCTTCGGAAACGCCGGCCTTTTCTGCCCAAGGAGTGAGTCATTACTTCTCAGCAAGTCATTTTCCTCTCCCCCTTCCAGACGGAGGCCGGTTTTTTTTTTTTTTTTCTTTCTTTCTGATTCAACCTTTTTTCTTGCTTCGTAGAGTTCATGATCTTTCTTTTCTTCCCCCCCTTGGTTCCATAAAGATAAAGTCCCTTTTTTTTTTTTCTCCGGGTATCAGCAATTTTTGAACGAATTTTCTTTTCCCCCCCCCTATGGAGATTGCAGTCTTTTTTTGGTCGGAGGATGTCCTTTCCCCCTGTTCAGTAGCCCGGGGAACAGTAGTTTTTCAGGAAGGTTTCCCCTTTTTTTTTTTTTCTTTTCCGTTACGCCCCTCGTTGAAGGAATCGACGTCGGTTTCCCTTTCTGACAGAAATGTTCTGGTGTTTCCTTCCCCTTTCTCCCCCTTTAGCCAGAAAAGGAAATACTTTTCCTTTTCCCGTTCGAGCCGCGGGGCCTCTTTCCCCCTTTTTTTCTCTCATTCGCGCAGAGCCCACCCTCTCGCAGCCCGAAAAAAGGTTTCCCCCTTTTGGAGATGTGATAAATCCCTTTTTTTTCCCTTTCCCTTTTTTCCTTGATCAAGTTGTTTCTCCCCATCACTTGCTGGAACGAAGCATCTTTCTGTTGGGTCCCCCTACGGTGATAAAGTGGCTTCCTCCTTTTCTCCCTCTTTCCTTTTTCCCCCCCTGCCTCCGAGGCCACCGTTGATTCCCTCACACTCGATAGTACGTTTCCTCAATTTTCCCTGAGATCCTTGCGCAGGCGCAATCCCCTTTTTTCCCCCCCCCCCTTTCGATTCAGAGTATCCGTCGCCTTTTTCACCTCTCTCCGTTGATGAAGGCTCACCTTTTCATTTTGTTTTGCTGACATCGAAAATTCGGGTTCCCTTTTTTTCCCTCCTTCCCCCCCTCGTCGGAGAAAAGCCCTCTCCCCCCTCCACGACGCATATCTCTTCTTCCTCTTCGAGGATGATGGTTTCTTCTTTTTCTTTTTTCCGTGGATAGGGACTCTTTTATTTCACCGGGTAGACTCCTCCCCTCTCTTTTCCTTCCCTCTCATCAATGAGATAAGGTTTGAGATCCCGTTTTCTTTCCGTCTTCCCCTCTTTCTTTTCCTCTTCCCCTTGATTTAGAGGAGCGGGACCCCTTTTTCGCTCGGTCTGTTCGCGCTGGCGCAATTCTATCCTCCTTTCCCACCCCCCCTTCTTTTTCGATGCGTCCTCCTTTTTCTCCCCTTCCGGGCGGTGAACAGTCCCCTTCCCCTAGACCGGCGAGACAATGGAGTCCCCCCCCTTTCCCCCCCAAAAAATTCATCCCGATTTTTTGATTCGATCATCTACAAGATGATCAGTCCGTCGGCATGGAACCCATGATTTTTTCTTCCCCCTTCCCTTTTTGCGCGGAACCCTTTCGGGCTGCTTTCCAAGCGTGTGCTCGGAGCGATCTTTTTTCTACTTTTCTATCGGCGGATAGAAGGTCCTTCTTTTTTTTTTTTTCCCCCCTCTCCCCTTCTTTTTTCTGGATAACCGACCAGGGTGAAAGAATGTTTTCCACGGCGGCCAAGTTTCCTCCCTTTGCTTTTCTGCGACAGGGACTCTTCCACGAGGGAGGCTCTTTTTTTCTCCCCCTTCGAGGGCCTAAGACTTTCTTTCTGCAGACACGAAGGTTTTTCCGCTACCCGCGAACTTCCTCCCCTCCTCCGGATTTTCGATAAGTCCGACGGGTACAAGTTTTTCACTTTTTTTACATGATCCCGAAAACGCCTTTTCCCCTTTCTTTTTTCTTTTTTTTTTCCTTGGGACCAGGGGGTTCCTTCCATGGGCGGGCACGTTTCGATTTGCAACGAAGTTTCCCCTTTTTTCAGACAGAAAAGCGGCTCGCCCCGGCCTTGCCTTTTCGTTGTAGATATCCTTCCCTCCCTCGGGAGGAATGACGTCCTTTCTTCCTTCCGGACGTTTTTTAGAGCCCCCCCTCCCTTTTCGGGAGGGAATGTCCCCTTCTAATATTTCTTTCCGGCAGAGGCTTTCCCCCCCCCCCCCCCTCCCTTTTTTTTTCTAAGGAATCAGGGATCTCCCCCGATAGTTTGATTTTTCTGCTCAACCAGACTCTTCCCCCCGTCTTTTTTGTCCCCCGCCAGGAAGTTCCCCCCCCCTTTCCCCCGGCAAAGCTCTCTTCCTTCACGTTGCATGTAGGCGTGCCTCCGGAAAGATCAATTTTTCTCCAAAGAAAGAATTCCGTTTCTTCTCCCCCGGTCCAAATGTAAGAAATGACGTACTCGATACCCCTCTTTTCCTCTTTCTGTTGAGAAGAAGACCCCCCTCCCCCCTTCCCGCGAAATAAGTTCCCACGTGGGCGAGGAGTACCCTTGTCCTTTTTTTTTCTTCCCAGAAATACCCCACTTCATCTGGCTTCATTGGGTAAGGATCTGGTGAAGAGGCCCCCCTTTCTTTCCTTCTCTTGTCGGGGAATTGTATTTCTTTCTTCAAACAATCTCTCTTTTTTCTCTTTTAGGATTAAAAAGTCTATTGAGTTTTTTTTTCCCCCCCCTTTTTTTTTCATGGTGTTCTGTTTGGCGGAACCGCCCCCTTTCCTTGTAATCGCCCCTTCTCCTTCCTTCCGGATGGGGTTGGACGTCTGAGGAGGTTCCCTTTTTCTTTTTCCGGGAGGAGTATGGCTTCCTTTTCCTCTTTTCCCCTCGCGGGGGCGAAATAGGTTCTACTCTCTTTTTTTTTTCGAAAAAGAGGATTCCTTTTTTCTATTTTTCTTTTTTTCACGACAAGAGGTAATGGGATTCCTTGGTGGTACCTCCTCCCATCTTTTCCCTTTTCCCCCTTTTTCTTCTCATGGTAGTTGAGGAACCCTCCTCCCTTTTATGCTTCGTCGGCGGAACGCCCTGTTCCCAGCACCCCGCCGCCGAGGGCCCGTTCCCCTCCCTCCTTTTCCTCCTGCAGGGCCAAAGGCCGACTTTTTCTCCTTCCCCCCCCTCCCCCGCAAGAGAAACCTTCACATCCTTATATCTGCAAGGGGGACCCCCCCTCCCTTTTTTCCTTTTTAAAAATAGACCTTTTTTCCGCCGACGAACTCGCAGTTCCCTTTCCCTCGGGCGGCGAGTCCTCCCCCCCTTTTCTTTCTCGTCACGGCGCCTTCCAGTCAGTGATTTTCTTCCCTCCTTTTTTTTCCCCCTCTCCCCATAGGATTGGAGGGACTGCCCTCCCCCCGTCGTTGGTCTAAGATAAGGAAGAAGCCCCTTTGGCATCGCAAAAGACATCCTTTCCTCCCCCCTTTTTTTTTCCCCCTCCTTTTTCCCGTTTCCTTGGCGCCTCAGGCAACCTTTTTTCTCAGCGATTGCGCCGCAACTCTTTTTTTTTTTTTTTTTCCGCGGACGCATCATCCTCCTTTTTTTTCTCCTATATGACGTCGGCGGCGGCACCCCCGGGGGTTTTTTTTTCCAATCGCTGAAACCCCCTTTTTCCCTTTCTTTTTTTTTTTTCTCTTTTTTCTTTTTCTTTCTTTTTTCGGCGGAAAAGTAGGCGGCGGACCCCCTTCTTCCCCCCCTTCCCCCCTGATCGAGGGGCGTCGGGTGATTTTATTCCTTGGAGTGCAAAGTGGACAGCAATCCTCTTCTTTTTTCTTTTCCCTTCCTTATTTGGAAGATTACTGTTTTTTTTACGAAAGAAAGGGAGAGGTCTGGATCTTTCCGCAGCAGCAAATTGCAGGGGGCGTTCTTTCTTTTTTTCCCTCTTTGAGCCCCCCCCCCCCCCCAATGGGTCCGAGTGTTTCTTTAAATCGTCTCTTGGGAAGTCTCTTGGTTTTTTTTGGGATTTTCTTCTCGACCGGGTTTCGGAATTTGCCCTCCCTTTTCTCCCCCCCTTCCCCTTTCTTTTCTGCGGATAGGAGGAGGGTGCTTTTCCCTTTTTTTTCTCGCCGGACAGACGTAAACTCGTTGTTTCCTTGAGAGGTTCCTCCCCCCCTCTTTTTTTTTTTTTTTTCAGGAGGATCGGGCTGGGGTCTTTTCGAACAGGTCCGCTCCGCGGGGAGGACCCCCCCTTTCCCTTTTTCTTTTTTTTTCCTGCAGCCTGACATCCCTTTTTTTTCCTGGCCCAGATCCCACCGCATAGCGAGTCCATCCTCCAGCATGTCTCCCCCTCTTCCCGAGCTTTTCTTCCCCCCCCCCCAAGAAGTCAAAACCCCCGGGCTCTTTCTTCCCGGCCGAGTACAAGGCCCCCCCCCCCCCTCCTTTTTTTTTCCCTTTCCAAAGAAAACCATGATTTTTCTTTTCCCCCCCTCAATAGACTTTTAATCTAAATATCGAACTTCCTTTTCCCGCCGCCCAGGTCCCCCCTCCCTCTCCCTTGAAGCTAGACACGCGTTTTCTCTTCCCTTGCCCCATGAGGAACAGACATGCTTGCGGGTTCAGGGGGACCCCCCTTTTACTTTCTTTTTTTCTCATGGACGACGAGCACCCCCCTGATGGCGCTGGGACGGCTTCCGATTTTTTTCCTTGGGCGGGCTTTTTTTCCTTTTGCAGAGGTAGAAAATCCCTTGCGTTACAGGTGGGACCGGGTTTCCCTCTTGCAAGACCCCCTCCCCCCCCCCCTCCCTTTTTCTCTCAGGAAAAAATCATTCCCGACATGGCACATGTGAGCCTGTGCTCTCGAAGCAGTGCCGGTTTCCCCCTCCTTGGAAGGAGTATTTCTCTTAAGCTCTTTGTTGAGCAGGCCCTCTTTCGGGCTCACAAGGAAGGTCCTCTCCCTTTCCCCCTTTCTTCTGGGAACCGGGCTTTCTTCTTATTCTCAAGATGGGGATCTCCTTAGCTTTTCGTGTCTTTTTTTTTTTTCTCCTGGAACCTCTTGCCTTGCCCAATTGCGTCCTGCCGTTCAGTCTATCTTCCCCCCCCCAGAAAGGCAATTTTTTTTCCTCTCCTTCCTTTAGGTATGATCCTTTCGCTGGCATAAGACATCGTTCCCTTCTCATGATATTATACGCACCCCTTTTCTCCCTTCTTTCAAGTTCCGGGGACCTCTTTTTTTGGACGAACAGTGACCTCCCCCCCTTTTTCTTTTTGCAGTTAGGGAGGGCCCCTTTCCTCTTTGTAGACAGAAATGAACTCTTTTTTCCGGCCCCGGTGCACCTCTTTCTCTTTCCCCTTTCCCCCCCCGCAGGCCGACAGGCATAGACCCCCCCCCCCCTTCCGGTAGCTTCTCCCACCACGCAGGCAGTTTCAGTTGCAGCGGGGCCATGTCGGTGTCCTCTCTCCTCCACTGGAATACTTTTTCCTTTTTTTCGCTCCGCGCCAATATCCAAAAACCCCTTTGTGTCAAGTTCTCCCACCGCTTCATAGAAAGCCTCTCTCCTCCCCCTTTTTTTCCCCCCCCCCCTCCCCTGGAGAGTGTGATAAATCCCCTCCGAAATTGCTACCTCATCCGGACCCCCCCCCTTTTTCCTGGAAAGATTTTCTGTTGGGTTTTAACGAAGGTGTTCCCTCCCCCTCCGGTATGTCCCTTTTTTCTTGTCCCCCCGCCTACGGAATGAAACCTTGATCCCTCTAGGTCCGTCAGCTCCCTCCCTTTTTCCCTTCGAGAATCTTTTTTTTTCCCCTGGGCCGTGCCTTCCGGCCGCTCAATTTCCCCTCAACCTTTGACGACGGCCATTCTCTCTTTTCCTTCCCTCCCAATTGATGGCTGATCGCTTTTTTCCCCCTCCCCTGACAATAATTCCGAACGCTTTTTTTACTTTTGCCAGCAGCTAGGACACCTCCCTCTCCCCCCCCCTTTGTTGTGGTGAGAGATCTCCGGCTTTCGTTTTTTTCGGATGGCTGCTCCTTCGGAAAGCGGTAAGGATTATTCACGTTTCCCTTTCTTTTTTCCTGTGAGCAGCGAAGCAATGCTTTTCCTTACGTGTACACAGTATACGATGGCCCTCCTTCTCTTTTCCCCTCTCGACGATGATATAGGAGGGAGGAAGGCCCCCCCTCGCTCGATTTTGTTTTCTGCGAACTTCTTTTTTCTTTTCTTTTTCCTCTCCGGGGAGGGGAGGGATGACTTTCCCTTCCACTGTTGGCTCGGAGGTGTGTTTTTCCTTTTTTCTTTTCTGCAAAGCCGGGACGATTTTTTTTTTTTTTCTCCTTTAGCCACCCTTTTCGTTTTTTTTTTTTTGTTTTTCAACACCCCCTTCGTCGTTCTGCATTGATGGATTCTTTTTTTCTTTTCCGATCATTCTAAAAAGCTTTTTATTTTTCTCCCCGGCATGAAAACCCCTTCCCTCCCCCCCCCTCCCGGTGAGCGGGACCCCTTTCTGGACTCTCTATGGAAGAGAGGTTTGCTTGGCTTCCTGCTACACGGGCGTTGTCTTCTTCTTTTTTCCCTTTCTTTTTTTTGGAAAAAACCCCCCCCAAAGTATTCCGGTTCTTCCTGCGCGGCAAGACCCTCTGGAAGGAAAAACCCCCTTTTCTTTCTTGCATGAGGGCTTTTATTTCGGGGCGGCCGGAATGTTCCCCCACGGCGGCGCTTTTTTTTCCCGAAAAGGACGGGCTCCGGTGGCCCCCCTGGGCCTGCGGCCGGTGCCGGTTCTAACCACAGCGGCCCCCTTTCCCTTAAGAGACGTCCTCGCCTTTTTTTCCCCCGTTCGGAAACGCCCCCTCCCTGTCCCCCGGACTTGAGATTGCTGTTTCGGATGAAATTTCTGCTTTTTCCCTTCTTTTTTTTTCCCCCCTTCTTTTGTAGGAGGCAAAAGAGACATTTGACCTCTTCTTTCGAAAGTATTCCTTTTCTTTTTTTTTTTCGATATAAGTTGGTTTTTTCTTCCTTCCGCAAGGGCGTGGCCGTTCCGGGTTCCGAGGACCATCCTTCCCCCCCCTCCCCGAGAGTGGAGGTCCCTTTATGAACTTTCTCCTTTTTCCGAGGGGCAGGGGCCGCCTATCTTTTTTTTTTTCCCCCCCTTTTTTTTTTTTCTTTTTCTTTTTTTTTTTTTCCGGATCAGTGCTTGCTTTCTTTCCAGAGTTTTTTTTTTTTTTCTGTCTGCTCAAAACCAGCTCGCCGCCAGGCCCTGCCCCCCTTTTTTTCTTCGAAAATGTTCTTTTTTTGGTCCTTTTTTGTCGGGGGGGTTTGCTTGCGCCGATCAAAGGTGTTTTTTTTCTTTTCCCCCCCCCCCTTGAGGATCAAGAGGTTCCCATTTCTGGCGTTACCGACTTTGCTTACCCCTCCCCCTCCGCGAGACAGACTCCCCCTCTTTCCCAGCGCCATCAGTTCCTAATGTTTTTTCCATGGAAGGGAAGGATCCAGGTTCCCCCCCTTTTCCCCCTTCCCCCCCCCCCCTTCCCGCAAAAAAGAGTTCGACCTTTCTGATTCATTGGTACGGACCTCCCCCGCGGCCGTTTTCGAGTAAAAGGCGGCTGGATCTCTTTTCCCCCCGTGGCGGCGGCCACATCAGCTCGGCTCTCTGTCTTCTCTCCCCCCCCTCTTTCCTTTCTATTGAGGTGGGATTTCTTTTTTTCTTTTTTTTTCGGAAGAACCAACTATCTTCCCGGATCGCTTAGAATTCCCTCCTTTTTCCCTTCTTTGGGGGAAGTAGGGGGCGCGCGGTCTTCCAATGCTGGCAGGCGAACTTTTTTCGGGCATTTTTCTCCCTTTTCTTTCGGTGTGTCTCTTTTTTTTTCTCCCCCGATTTTTTTTTTGCGCCTTTCGTGTACCGCCCTCTTTTGATGAAGGTCGTCCTCCAGCCAGATGACGCCTTTACTCTTTTTCTTCCGGCATTCGCAAGGAGTATTCTCCCCCCCCTTTTTGGAAGGAGTCGGAGCACCGCCCTTTTTTTCCCCTACAGAGCAAGGCGGACCTCCGCAAAGCAACGGCGTTTGTCGCCTCCGTCCCCTCCGGTTTCCTTTTTTCCCTCCCGCAAGAGAACGGGGCCAACTCTTTCTTCCGTGAACCTCCTTCCCCCCCCTTTCCCCTATTTGAAGGCACGCTGCCTCCCCCCCCCCCACAACCCCCCCCACCCCCCCTCTGGAGGGCGGAAGGGCCGTCTTTTTCCCTCCTCCGAAGAAGGGGAGTCCCCTTTCACTGCAGAAACCGGCCGACAGCCCTTTTCTTCCCCCTTAAGAGCAAAAGGGATTCTTTTTTTTCCCCCCCCTTGCCAACGTCGTTACTTCTTGCCCTCTGGCATCGCAAAAAGCCATCTGCCTCCTCCCTTCCCGCCATGAGCAAGAGTGCGCCCTTCATTCCCCCCCCTTTTTTTTCTGGGACGCAAATACCTGCGTCTTCAGCGGTTTTTCTTTTTTTTTCCCCTCAATTCTCTATCTTTCCTTTCCCTCTTTTGAGAGAGATTGATGGTCTCGCGTCTTTCCCCCCTTTTTTCCTTCCCCCCCCCCCGGATTTGGCGGCGCATAGATGGCAAACCCCCCCCCCTTTTTTTTTTTCTTCTTCCTCCCTCCCCTGGGCGCACTGGTTGTCCCAGATTGCTTTTTGGCGATGGACTCTATCTTCTTTTTTTTTTTCTTTCACCGAGGGGGCGTGTTTTTTTTTCTCCCCCCTCTGTGCGGCGGGCCGTTTCGGCTCCTCTGCGCTTCCGACTTTTTCTCCTTTTCCTTTTTTTTTTGGATTGGAGCCTGGCTTTCCCCGCCTCCTGGCATTGCAGGGGCGGCTTGTCCTCGTATTGAGAACTTTTTTCCCCCTGTTTTTTTTTTTTCTTGGCTGTTATATTGGGCCTGTCTTTTCTTCTCCTCCGGCGAGGACCGGTCTTGCCTTGGCCCGGTGCTTCGTGATTCGAGGCATCGGGCGGTCGTTTTTTTTTTTTTTTTTTTCATTGGAGGGAGAGAACTGTTCTTCCTTCTCCCTCCCCCTTCTTAGGCCAATATTGGCCCGTCGTGCTCGGGGCTGGAGTCCTTAACCCCCTTTTTTCCCTGCGGGGAAAAAGAGGCGAACTGGGGCGCAAAGGTCGCGCCGAATTTCTTTTTCCCCCCCGGTCAGCCGGCCCTTTTTCCCCCTCCGCCAATCCCCCGGGTTTTTCATCAAAGACGTTTTTCCCCCCCCCCCCTTCCCCCTTCCTTTTCCCTTTTTTTTTTTCCCGGCGATAAAAGGAAAAAACCCTCCCCTTCCCCCGCCCAACCCTCACAGATTGTTAATTTCGCTATTCCCTTATCCTAATATCGAGCGCCGGGAGCTGCTTCCCCCTCCCTCCCTTTCGAAAGAGACTTGACGTTTTCCCCCAATCCGGACCATGACGATTCCCCGCTGTGGTCTATTGAGGGTTTCATTCTTTCCTCTTCCGAATTAATGATCTCCCCTTTTCGCAACTCTCCCGGCGTCCGGATGGGTCTCTTTCCTTTTTCCCCCGAGGAATGATGGGTTCCCCCGTCGGTACTCGATGTGTTTGCCCGGGAATCCTTTCCCTTCTCCCCTCCAAAAAAGGAACACCCCCCCCCCCTCAGGGAATTCTTTTTTCCCCATGCACGTGGGACTCAATCCCACTTTTTCTTTTTCGTGAAGAGGGAGGGGCCTTCTGTAGGAAAGCTTTCAGTTTCTCGCTCACAGGGGTGCTCACTTCCCCCCCCTCCAGCCGATAATGACATGACCCCTTTTTTTTTCCTCTGTTGCACCCCCTCTGCGGTTCTTTGCTTTGTAGCTGGAGTCCATTCCGCCACTCTCTTCTCTTTTTTTTTTTTTTTTTTTCAACGGGAGGACCCTCCCCAAGCGGAGTAATGGCTTGCACGGACCCTGCTCTTAAAAGGATCCCCCCAGCAACCACCCGCCGGGAGAAAGTTCCCCTTTTCCCTCTTTTTTTCTGATTTTTTTCATCAGACCAGAGCTTCTTTCCGGAAAAAACCGAGGTCAAATAAATTATCCCCTTTCCCCCCTTTTTTCTTGATAATGATGTCCCTCCCACCGTGACCGCTCGTCCGTATTTTTTTTTTTTCTTCGGTGCCGCTGTTTTGGCCCGTCGTGCGGGTTTTTTCCCTGTGCAAACCTTTTTCCCTCCCTAAGGGCGGGACGGCCTCTCCCTTCCTTCCCACAAATAAGGTCGCTTCCCTTCATCCCTGTTGCGAAGGTGTGTCCCAAGGTTTTTTCCGCGCATTTTTTTCGCCATCCTCCCTCTTCCAAAGAACGACCTTCCCCTGCCATTCTCAAAGGCCCTTGGTTTTTTTTTGCGCACGATCCCCCTTCAGAGAAGAGAAGTCCTTTCTCTCCCAACCGACGATGTGCTCCCTCCCCCTTTTTAATTGAAGGGAGCGGCCCCTTTTCCAGATTGTAGTTCTATCATAAATGGACTGGAACCCCCTTCCTTTTCTTCACCCCCCTGCCGGGTGATAAAGTTACTGTTTTCTTTTCGATCAGGAAGCGTTTTCCCCTCCCCCCCCCGAGACAAACGTTTGCTTTCCCTCTTTCCCCTTCCAGCTCCAGGGGCCGCCCCTCTACTTGAGAATCTCTCCCATCTCCTTTTTTTTTTCCCCCCTTTTTTCCCCCTTTTTTCCTTAAGGAAGACGAGGCCCCCCTTCCCCTTTACACGACGGCCATCGAGAACCTTTTTTCCCCCCCCGATTCGCATGATGCGCTTGCTCTTCCCCCTTTTTTCCCCCGAAAGTGAATAATCCTTTTTCCTTACCCGCGCGCGCCCATTTTTGCCGACCCGAATCACCTTTTCTTTCCCTTTTTCTTTTTTTGAAGAGGACCTTCTCCTTTCCGTGCGAGTTTTTGTCGTGGCTTAGTACTCTTTTCCCTTTCTTTTTTCGAGAAGTTGCCTCGGTCCCTCTCTTCCCCCCCCTTTTTTTCCTCAATGAGATGGTTCGGAGGTTTCTCGATTGGGGGCCGGTTTTCCAAGTTGGAGGTAGGCTCCCTTTTTTTTTTTGCTGATCTCGGGGGGCGGGAGTCCCCCGACCCCCCTTTGGCGCTCGCATTTTTTTTCTTTCCGCGAAGGATTTCCCATATGTACATAGAAGGTTTCTTCTGTGTGTTAGGATTTCCTCCCCCCTTTCTTTTTTTTTCGGTTGACACTCCTTTCCTGTATCGAAAGCCGGGGACCCTTGTTCCCCCCGAGCACTGGAGGGGCCCCCCTTTTTCCCCCAACATCAATCGAGGCGTCCTTTGGAGTTCGATCTTTTCCTTTTTTGATAAAAGGTCTTTTTTTTTTTTTTTGCATGGAAACCTTCCCCCCATCTCATTGCGTTTCTCCCCCTTTGCGGATGAGACTCTTTTTTCATGACGATTCTTCGATAGGCTACCCTTTTTATTCAATCCTTCTACGTGTTCGTTTCTCTGTACGAGTTCTGGGAGAACACTTTCCTCCTTTTTTCTCCCAGATGAAGGAAACCCCCATTTTTCTTCATGAGGGGAAAGCCTCCCCCTCTCTTCCTTTTAAACGAGGGGAGCACCCCCCGGCGGAGCCTCCGACCTTTTTTTTTTCCCCTGGGGAATGAGCCCCTCCCTTACTGGGGGAAGGTTTCCCCCTTCATCCGAGACCCTTTTTTCCCCCCCTCCCCTCGAGGGCAGGTCCTTTTTTTTTTTCTTCAACGCCTTGATCCTCCGGGAACTTGATCCGGTCTTGGCCCCCCCCTTTTTCTAAAGAGTCCTTTTTTTTGGTTTTATGATCACGTGTTCCTTTCTTCTCGACCGTCTCCGGCTTTGCTTTTTCCTTTTTGTCGCTCTCCGTGACCCTCGGGGTGCCTTGTTGACCGCCTTCTTTTTTTTTTTTCGGCCGGCGTTTTTCCTGCCAAAAGCTACAATGCTTTGAACTCCAGCTGGCCTCCTTGTTCAGAGCAGGCCTTTTCCCCCCCCAGAAGTCCCTTTTTTTTTTCAGGATCTTCTTCTTTTTTCTTTTTTTTGGGGCCCCCCCCCCCCACCAAGCTCTTCCAGGTCTGCCTGCCAAGTTTGGTTTGCAACGAATCCACTGGCTCCGAATTGTGATGTCGGGTTGTTCCTTTTCCCCCTGAGATTTTTCCTGGTTTCTTTTTCTTTGCTCAGACTTCCTGATCCACTTCTTTTTGATCGAGCTCTTTCCTCCCCGCTCTCCCGCGAGAGTCCTCCCATAGAAAAGGCCGGGCCCCTTTTTTTTTTCCCTTTCCTTTCTGCCAAGGCGTTTTTTTTGTCCATGAAGTCCTTTTTTTTTCCTGACAAGAAAATAGTCCTTTTCATTTTTTCTGGGATTAATTTGGAGGGCATCGGGAAAGAAGTGCTTCCCGGAGAGGGATTCTTGTTATAAAGGTTTTGTGTTTTTGGACATTCTCTTTCGATTATTTAGGATTTTTTTTTTAACCTTTCCTTTTTTTTTTTTATTATTGATAATATACGGCCTCCCCCCCCCTTTCCCTTCCCCTCAACAACAAATTGATTTTCCTTACCGGATAGATATCAATTCCCTCCTTTCCCTTATGTTGCTTCTCTGTGTGCTGCTCGGCCTTTTTTCGTGCGTAGGAGGACAGGCTTTTTTTTTTTTTTTTCCTTGCGGCACTCTTAGACGTGTTTGTGGCCAGTTTTCCGCTCTTCTTCCCGGAGGCATTGTGCGCCCCCCTCCCCCGGTCGCGCTGCTGTTTTTTTTTTTTTTTTTTTCCCCAGACCAGGAGCCGTCCTTTTTTTTTTCCCCTTCCCCTCGGCAGGCGTTCCTTTTGACCCTTTTTTGGACCGTCGTCGGAGGGGCCCGGCCCTTTTCCCCGCCCAGCAACCCGACGCCTTCGACCCCCGAAGGCCCCGGAAGTGCTCCCTTTTTTTTTCGAAAGGTCAGCGCCCCCCGAGCTTCCCAAAAGGAGAAAGGAAACAAGAGTCCCCCCCTTAGGGAGGGGAAAACCTTCTCCCCTTTCAATTCATTGAAGACAAGGCTTGCCCCTTTCAAATTGCGGCGCTTCCCCCTTCCCTTTTTCCCCCCCTCCCCTGCCTCATTTCCCGCGCCGTGCGGTTCCCGGCGATTTTTTTTTTCTTCGGTAGAGAACCTTCTTCGCCTTTTTCACCTGCGAAACAAGCACCCCCTTTTCTTCTCAGGAAGAAGGACATCCTTTTTCCTCCCATCGCCAAAGCCCATCTGCACTTCCCCTTTCTTTTGGAGGCAGACTAAGGCCCTTTCTCGCCGCCAAAACTCTGTCCCGTTTTTTCGCGGGACATAATTCTCTCTTCCTTTTTTCCCCCCTTTTTTTTGTTGTTTTTTTTTTTTTTTCCCCCGCGCGGCCGCAAAACCTTTGAAAGTTTTCCTTCGCTGGCAACAGAGGGTGTGCCCTTCTTTCCCTTTTCCAGGCGGTTAAGGAGGCAATCTCTTTTCTTGGGCTATTGAAGAGATCTGAGGTTTTTTATGACCCTACGGGGGGAGTGTTTCTTTCCCTTCCTTCCCCTGAAGAAGATGGCGCAGTACCCTCAAGAATTTTCGTCCGGTGGGAGGACGTGGGTTCCCCCCCTTTCCCTTTCTCGGGATGAGAATGGATTACCTCTTTCCCTTCTTCCAACTTCTGGTGAGGGAGGGAGGCTCCATTTTCTTCACTGGGTTCGAGGGGTCCCCTTCCTTCCCCCTTTTTTTGATGTATATCGGAAGTACTTTTTCCTCCCATTTGCGAGAACGGTTCTTTCATTCTTTTTTTTTTGCTTCGTGATTAGGCGGATAGGCCCTTCTTGTTGTTTTTTTCTTTTTTTTTTTCCCCCCTGCGGGGAAGGAAGCCCCTTCCCTCTTTCGTCAATGGAAAGAATTGCTCGGCACGACAGGAGTCCCCCTTTCTTTTTCTTCTAGGGCTTTCTACCACAGGCAGCCCTATCCCAACCAGAAAGGTCTTTTTCCCTTTTTTTTTTCATTAGGGGCGGGCCCCTTTCCCCCCTCCCTCCGCTTTCCGTCCCCGGCCGACCTGGTTCTGCAGCCCCCTACTTCAGACGAAATCCCCCTTTTTTTTTCCTCCCCCCCCCCCCATCCCTACACACCCCCCTGACGTCAAACCCATCACGGCTTTGTCCTTCCTTTTCTCTGCAAAAAAAAAGCATAACACCCTTTTTTTTCCCCCCTGATTGTATTTCGGACATCTCTCCCTAAATATCGAGCGGCGTCCTTTCCCCCGGATATTTCCGCAAAGCTCCCCCCTTTTTTTTTTTCCCCCTGCTCGCCGCGGGCGAGCATCCGGGAACCCATGCCTTTCCTCCTTTTTTGCGTATATTTGCGGGTTTTTTTCCTTTTTTTCCTCTCCTGCCTTTCATGGCAGCCTTTTGCGAAGGAACTTTCTTTCCCCCTTGAAGGTTACGGCTTTTCTCCTTCCCCTCGCGCGATGTGTCGAAAGTCGGTCCTTTTTTCTTACAAGGGTGGCTTTTTCCCCTCCCCCCCCGGGAATTCCTTGCCCTTAACCACACACTGATAGGTCGGCTCCTTCTCCCACGAAGACCTTTTTTCCGCAAGCAGGATGTGAGTTTTTTTCTACTTGGATTCGTTGCAATGCCCTGTCGTCCGGATGGAAGAGTTTTTTTTTTTTTTCCCCTGGGCTCCCTCTCACAAGAATCCTCTTTTTCCTTTTTCCTTTTTACACCCCCTTTTTTTCTGGCCCCCGCTCTTCTGTTAGCTCCCCCTTTTTTTTCCCTCCGCCCACGATCTTAGCTTTTCGCTTCCAAACTCTCTCTCTTTGCCCAAGCGCTGTTTCCATTTCTTTTTTTTTCAAGGAGAGAGACAAGACCCCCCTTTCCTTTTCTGTGTCGAGAAATTTCTTTTTTCAAAACTTCGTGCATCCGTCCCCTTTTTTTCGAATGAGATATTATCCGCCCTTTTTTTCCTCCCTCCCGGGACAGGGGCTTTTTTTGTCATCTTGAGAAAATTTTTCTCCCCCTCGATTGAGATTTCCTCTTTTTTCTTTCGGGATGAAGGGACGCGTTGTGAGACTTGCCCGTGGGGATTTTCTCTTTTTTTTAAAAGTAGTTCTTTTTCCGTTAGCCCCACGCGAGTGGAAGTTCCCCCCCTTTAGAGCAGCCCCCCCCTTTTTCGGCACGGGTTCCATGGGGCCAGTGTTCGGGGTCTTGAGACACAGAAATCGGCCTCCTTCTCCGTTCGAGCCTTTTGTTTGCCCCGCCGTTTAGAACTCTTTTCCGCCTCCTTCCTAGAAGGCGCATTCCCCTCTTGTCCGCTCAACGCCCCCCCCTCATGGTTCCATTTTTTTTTTTTTTTTTTTTTTGCGAGAACGTTTTTCTCCCCTTCTTTGTAGATTCTAGCTTCCATCAATGCTGGAAACCTCCCTCCCCCCTTTTTTCCCCACAGAAGGTATCCCCTTTTCTTTCTTTTTCCTTCCTTTGATCCAGGATGGCTAGGCCACAGTTCTTTTTCCCCCTCTTCCAGCCCTTCGATTCTCCCTCGACTCCTTGGGAGTCAGCGCTTGAACCGGGACGTTGAATTCCTCCGGCCCTTCTTTTTCTTTTCCCCTTAACCGGTGGAAGAAGTGTTTCCCCTTTTTTTACGCGGATCACCCTTGACGTTCCTCACGCTGACATAGAAATTCCTCTTCCCCTTCCCCCCCCCCCTTTCACGGAGTAAGGAGGGCACCCTCCCTTCTTTCGAAACGACTCTTTCCCTCTTTGTTGTTGTTGAGAGGATCCTTTCTTTTTCTTTTCTTTCTGAGAGGAGAGTTCCTTCTTCTTTCCACGGTTTTTAGATGTTTCCTTTTTTTTTTTCAGAGTCGAGAATCTCTATCGAGCGGTGATGCGTACCCGTCTCCCTCTTTCTTCCCCAAAGGGGGAAGGTCGGTCTCCTGCTTCGCTTTGGATCCTGGCAGGCCCGAGTCCCCCACTCCTTTTCGCGATGCGCAAATCTCGGCCACCCTTTTCCCCCTCCCCCCTTTCCCCCTTTTTGGATGGGGAGCTTTTTTTTTAGGATTTCCTCCACTGGTTTTTTTTTCGGTGACCCCCCTTTTTTCTCCTCCCCCCCAGCCGGGGAACGATTTTTTTCAGCAACGTCTGGGGTTTACCCCCCCCCCCCCTCTCTGGCGTAGTTCCCCTTTTGCTGGATAGCTCCACCAAGGATGAATTTTCCCCTCCTTCCCGCGCCTTTTTCATTTGAAACATTTGCCTTTGATCAACAATATACCATCTTCCCCTTTTTTGGGAGCGATTTCCCCCCTAATGCGCTTTCTATGACCTCAAGTTCAGAGTCTTTACCCCTTCCCGGGTGGATATGTGAGACAGGTTTTTCCTTTCCTTCTTTATTCGACTTCCGAGTTGTCTTTCCTTCTTTTTTCGGACCCGACATTGTTTTTCCCGGGCCACACCCCGCCTGAGGTGTGGTTTGTTATTTCGAAAGGAAGGCGTATATCCCCTTCTCTTTTTCTTGGCCGGAAGGATGTCCTTTCCCTTTTTTCAAAAGCGGGAATTCTTTTTCCCCCCTAAAGGGAAGGGTTTCTTCCCCTACGAGGAAAGGAATTCTTTTTCTTCAAATTTTTCCAAAAATTCTCCATTCTTTCCGGGGTTTCCTGGTAAAGTTATTAACCCCTCAACAAAAGGCATTTTTTTTGGAAAGTGAAATTGATTTTTCTTTTTTTCCAAGGGTGTCTTCTCCCATTCTTAATGGACGCACCTCTGGGTCTTGCTCCCCTTCCCCGTTGACTTCCCTCTTTCTCTTAAAGTATACGGTTGTGTGTCGCTCCCCCCCCTTTGAAGGACTTCTTCCGGACGCAGCAGGCAACCCTCTTGTCCTTTCTGCGACACAGACATTCTTCAAAGTATGATATTGATGACCCTTCCCCCTGGGAGAACCTTTCCTTCACGCGCAGAGTCTATCCCTTCCTTGGTGTCAGTCTCGGCTTCTTGTGAAGCCCCCCTTCTTGCCGGCCCACGCGTGAGATGTCCTTTCCCCCCCTTTGCGTGACGAAGAATTTCCTGGAACGAATCCGGCCCCGACGCTCTCCCCCCCAGGGAGGGAGTTGTTCCTCCCCCCTCCGGTCGGGAGTTCTTCGGAGGAGGGACTTTTTTCACGGGGGTTTGGGGATTTGTTTTCCGAACTTTCCCTTTTTTTTTTTTTTTATTGCTTGGGCACTGTTTCCCCCCGCCCCTGGAGGAGATTCCCCCTCCCTTTTTGGGGTCCCGCCCATCAGTGACCGGGTTTTTCTTCACGCCGCCCCCTTCTTCTTCCCGCCCCGTCCATCCGTTCTCCCCCCCCCCCCCTCCGGGAGGCGTACAATTGTTCCTTTTTCTTTCAGTCCCCTTTCATTTTTTCAAATAGAAGAAAAACCTTAAATCTGGATTTCATTTTTGTGGCATCGGCACCCCCGTCTTTTTCCCCCTTCGATGGATCTCTCTCCCGGGCGGCGGAAATCCTTCCCCTGCGCTCGTCTTTTTCTTATTATTTTTAAAGTCTATTGCTTTTTTTTCCCTTCCCACTTTCATGGGTTCTGTTTTTGAGGGAACGAACCCCCTTTTTTTTTTCTCTCCTCGGATCTTTCTTTGAGGAATGCCCCCTTTGTGAAACGTTATTTTTGTTTTTTTGAGGGGCTCTTTTTTCTTTTCTTTTTAGGGCCTCTTTCTTCTTTTCCAATTTGATGGAGTCCTCCCTTTCTAACTCGGATCCCTATTTCCCTTGGTTGATATGGGGCCTTTCCCTCTTCGAAGCAGGATCCCTTGGACGAACTTTTTTTTCCCTTCCCGGGGTTTTACTGTTTTTTTTTTAGCCGAAACCCTTTTACTCCTAGGGGAAATTTTTCCCCTTGCTTTCGGGCCCCGGAGTATGAGGGACCCGATCCCCTTAGGTAAGGAGACCTTCTTTTTTTTGCCGCGAAGCCACGTTTTTTTTTGCCGAAGAAAAGATTGCCTTTTTTCCCCTTCCCAAAGGGGAGAACGGGCCTTGGGCGAGATTTTCCCTCCCCCTTCTTTTTTTTTCCCCCAAAGAGTGACAGCAATTATTTACCTCCTTTTCCCCCTCGGGAAACAGTCTTTCATGCCGCAGAAGACCTCTCCCCCCCCTTTCCCCTTTCGAGGGAATTTTCTTTTCCCCTTTGCTCATCCGCGCCTGTCGAGTAACCTTTTCCCTTTCCCCTTCCTCAGTTTTTTTTTCCGCCGAACGGAGCTTTCGGTAACTTTCCCCCTTCCCTCCCCGTTCGGGTATAGGATTTCCCTTCTTCCCCCTCGGTCCGCCAAAGCCAAGAGGTTCTTCCTTCCCCCCCCTCTCTTTCTCTGAAACAAGGGCTTTTCTTTTCTCTCCTTGCCCCACCGCTGTTGCCCGATTTGGTGAGGTCCCCTCGGTGGGTTTTTTTCTTTTTTTTGCAAAGAAGGCGCGCGCTTTTTTTCCCGTTGTGTTTTGTTGTTTTTCCCTCCCCGATGATGTAGAGGCGGCGCAACCTTTTCTTTTCCTCATCGCTGGCAACTGTGGCCTTTTCCCTGGGCGAAGGGGCGGTCAGGCCTTCCCTTTTTTTTTTTTTCCAAAAAAAGATGGATTGCCCCCCTCCCCCCCTTGTCCCGCGATGAGGGAGTTCATCTTTTTTGGCCGTGTTTTAAGGAGTGCATTCCTGCAGGAGGAAGTTAGCTTTCCTCCTTGGAGATTAAGACGTGTGTGGAGAAGTGACTCCCTTCTGTTGGATGAGGTGATTTTCGCGCGCCATTGGAAGGGGCGTCTCTTTTTCTGATTAACCTCTTTTTTCTTATGTGGTCCCGCCTTGCTTTTTCTCTGGGGGCAGTATCTTGGCGTTCTTTTTTTTTTTTTCAGGATGCGAAAAGGTTTTTTTCTCCCCCCCCTCCTGTGCTTCGTGGCTTCTCCGGCTTCTCCCGGCGTCCAATGGGAGGGGTCCTCCCCCTCCTCCCCCCCTCTTCTGAAGAATGAGACCCTCCCCACGGACAAGGCCTTTCTTTTTTGCGGGAGACCACCTTTCCCTCCTCCTCCCCCGCGGCGGACAAAGTTCTCCTGCTCCTCGGGGAGCACCGGCCCCCTCCCCCCGCAGTAGGGAGGATTTTCTTTTCTCGCACCACGGTCGTTTCCTTCCAATCCCGCGAGCGCCATTCCCCCCCCTCCCCCCCCCCCCCCCCCCCCCCTAAAGGAGGGATTATAGTTTTTTTCCCCCCCCCTTCCACCAAAAAGGGCATCTTCCGCCAAAAAGACACCCCCTTTTCTCTCCAAAATCAAAGGACTCCCTCCCTACTCAGCTGATTTCCGGCCCCGGTATATCCGGCCCCCCTTTTTTCCCCTTCCTTTTTTCCGAGTGCAAGAGGGTTCCCCTTTTCTTCCTTCAAACATGAGCCCTTTCGACCCCTTTCCTTTTCTGGTCAGGACGGTCCCCCCCCTTTCCCCCCTTCCGGACGCGCGCCCCGCTGATGGGCTCTGCCTTCTTTTTTTTTTTTTATGGGCGGCGGCTTTTTTTGGCTGCGGTCGCCCCACCCGTTTTTTTTTTCCGGGGGGGGGGACAGGTGACTTTTTCTTTTCTTCTGGGCCAACCCACACCTTGAAACAAACTTTTTTTTCCAGAACTTTTCCCTTTGGGACATTCCCCTTTCCAAGCAGAAACTTTTCTTTTTTTTTCTTAGGTGCAAATGCTTTTACTTTTCCTCGTATTTGTTGAGCAAGATCCCCCCCCCCCCCCCCCCCCTTTTTCTTTCGTAACCAACGGACTTTTTTTTCCCCCCCCCATGGCCTTCTGGGACCCCTCTTCACATAGGCCACTTCTTTCCCCTTCCACGATATGAGATTTCGTTTTCTCCCCTCGGGCCGAGGTGCTCCCCAGTGTCCGTCAAGAGAGTCGACCCTTTCCCTTCCCCGCAGGGGACGGTTCTCTTTCTTTCAGTCTGCCACTCAGAAAAGAGATCGTGCTCCTCCCGGGTCAACATTCCCTTTTTTTTCTTTCCCTTTACCCGGCATTTTTCGGTTTTAATTGAGAAAACTTGCCCCCCTATGAGATTTTCCCCCCTTCGGTTCTGTCCCGAGTAGTACCTTTTCCCTCCCGTGGTGATGCCCGGCACGGTGAACCGTCTTTCGAAGGAAGTTAGCCCCCCCTCCCCCCCGTGGGAATTACCCCAGTCCGCGGTGTCTCCTTTTCCCAGGCGTTCCTCCCTTTGGTGTTCAGGGACTTTAGGGGGACAGAGAACCCCCTCAAGACCCTTTTTCCTTTTTGTCCAAATCCCCCCGTCGGCCCACGCCGTGTAGGCAAGATTTTTTTCCTCCCTGGCCGCTCTAGAAGAGCATCGCAAGGCCGCCCTTCCCCCCCTTTTTTTTTTGCAATGTTCTTTCAATTCATGGGTTCCTGCCTTCTCTCTTTTTTTTGATCAGGATTGTCTCTTTCTTTCCCCCTTTTTCAAGGCCTGGCAAGGCGTGTTTGGGGGGAAAACACCCTGCCTTCCCGGTGATAGTTTTTTCTTTCCTTACGGGGCGTTTTCCTGAAGGACACCTTGGCTTTCTGAACGCGAATTCCCTCCCCCTTCCCCGATGTACAATTTATACCTTTGGCGCCAATCGCGCCCTCCAAAGGACCTTTTTTTTTCCCCTTCCCCTAGATCAGAGTCTCTTTATTTTTTCCTTCAATCAGGAGGACTGTTACTCTTTGGCATTGATGAGCCCCTCCCTCTCCTCCCCTCGAATTCTCTCCCTTCAAGAATTCCGGACCACCTCTTTTTAAAGGAGAAGATCCCCCTCCCCTTCCCTCAACGACGCATTACTCTCTCCGTTGTTGTTGTGGATTCCTTATGAGGAGTTCTTTTTTTCGATTTTGGCCGCGTGCTCTTTGGAGGGAGGGCACTTTCCTTTTCCCTTCTAAGTTCCCTCTTCTAGGCCCAGCGAATCACCCTTCTCGTAGGTTCTTGTGCGGCTCACAGGGTCCTCTTGTCAAAGGGTGCCTTTTTTCCCTCCCGAGACGCTGACCTCGGTTTGCCCCCTTTCCGGTCAATGCGCTCGATTCCGGGGAGAGGTTTGTTTTTTTCTTTTAAAGGAGTGTTTGAGAGGAAAACCCCTAAACATTTTTGTCGGGAAAGAGAATGTCTTTCCTTTTGAGTTTGGACGATGAGATTCGACGAAAAAAGGTTTCTTTTTCCGTGCGTTTTCTTGATCAGGAAAGCCCTCCCTTTCCCTTTTTTTTCAAGCTATAGGAATGGGTTCTCCTCGGTTTAAACCCCCCCCCCCCAAC
>Ga0179593_1518489_pt1 | contig 28021 bp, 31 predicted proteins | sample CZODoug2_1_08_16_FD_185931 | JGI IMG/M metagenome (GOLD analysis project Ga0179593, IMG submission 185931) | Vadose zone soil fungal communities from Angelo Coast Range Reserve, California, USA - CZODoug2_1_08_16fungal (PacBio error correction) | ecosystem: Environmental > Terrestrial > Soil >... | reverse complement strand
GCCCATCTCTTCTCTCTTTTGTTCCCTTTTTTTTTCTTTAAAGAGTTTCTCTTTTTTTAACACCTGGATGTCCTCTATCTGGGATATCTTTTCGGGAGCTGGAAAACTTGTTTTTCGCCCCCCTTTTTTCTCGTTTCCCCCATACAACGAGTGGGCGAAGGTCCTTCTCTTTCACTAGGACCGGATTATGATCATGTCTGAGTTGGAGCAAGCTTTAAGTTTACTACATCCCCTCGCCGATCTTGTCATAGTGGACCTCTTTCCTCATCTACTCTTTCCTCCCCCTCTTTCACCGAACTCCAATGACCTCAACCTACTCTTTAGCATTTGATTCAAGCTTGACATAGTCATTCTTAGTATTGCCCCTATTCATCTGTTCGTGCAGGATGCTGTTTCTGCCGTAGATGCCCTTGCTTCGATCCTGGGACCCTGCCACGCTGTCCTTACTGGCTGGTGCTCAACGAGAAGGTTATGCCGGTTCCTACACTAAAATTGCCAGAATATCTTTGCAGAGTGATCGAGAAGCCCAGTCCGTCCGACCCGCGCTTCGCAAAACTTAAGAGTACTACTACTCGATTCCTCTTTTCTCGATAAGTCTAATCCCTTCCTCTCTTGCGTGCTATTGTCCGTTCAGGAGATCCCCTTCATCAGAAACCCGCGGTTCCATTCATTCGCCTGTGAAACCGTTCCCTTGGGTTCCCCAGGACCCTCCTTCCTCCTCCCCCTCCCAAACGCCCCGTGCCCCTCCCTGATGATCTGGTGTTCTGCTGAATTGGAGGCTTTTCCAATCGAACGGATTCCCAAACTTCCCTTCGAGTCCCTTTTCGGCTCCCTGCGATAGTCGCGTTTGGAATCCTTTTTTCCCCTAGTAATCACTCTCTCTGGCGAATACGTCACCCCGCTTCTTCGGCTGCTCCATCTTTTTCCTTTTCGTTTCCCGTATTGTTTCCGTCCCGATGGATTCTTTCGCCGTCAAATTGTAACTAAGGGCCACAGTTACTTTCCTTATATCCCCGAATACCCGCGTTGTGTCCTTCCCTTTAACCCCGTGTTTTTCTACAAGCGGTTAGGATATATTCTCTTTACAAATGGAAGTTAGAACATTTCAGGTCCCACCCTTACTGTCCTTCGCTTCTTTCGCGGCGCTCCCCCTACCCCCCTTCGAGCTACCCCTTTGATCCCTGACCTTTTCCTGTAATTAACAATAAGACCGATGCACATGGTCTTCTCATTTTAATTGTCAAAAGTTTATCCCTCCTCCCATATTCCCATGTACCCTTTCCTTTCGTAGTTACTGGTTCGCTGTATTGCTGTTGAGTCTCTTAATCCGGGGGGGGTTTTTTCAGATATTTCTTTTCTAGTTCCTGAGTGGTGGAAACGAACAGAGACCTTTTCTTTGGCATGAGAATCCAGCTCCATTTTATGTGGGTTGAGCCAGCGCCTGTCCCCTTCGAAGGGTGAGTTTTCAGCCTCGAGCCAATGGGGAATTAGTGCCTGATCCACCTAGTCCGCGGCCCCTCGTTGTCCTTCCCCTCCATAATCCGCTCCGACATCCGCCCAGCCCCTTCTCCCGAGTAGGGTCTTCTCGCCCAGAGATATGGGGGAGATTGCACGCTTTTTTTTACCCGTTGAACAGCTTCCCTTTCTTAATTTTCCCTCGTCGACCTCCCACGCCATAATGAAGTTTTTTTTGACCTGTTGTTCGACGAGCGGTTCACACCGGAACCCACCACATATGTCCGAGGGTACTCTTGGCTCTTCATCTTTTCCTGCCTCCCTTCCCCGCCATGAGCACCCCTCCTTGCATTTCACCCTTTTTTTCCGGAGGTAGGGTCTTTTTTTTTCCGACCTTTGCCGAGCTGTCAAAAATGCGAGGGCGAAGTTTAGACCAAGATTTCTTTTGCCCCCACCCCCCCTCCGTTGAGGCCTCCCCTTTTTCTCCCTCTTTCTCGATTTTGGCCCCTTCTTCCTGACGCTTTCTCTCCTCCCGCGAGAACGGGCGGGAGTTCATTGCGCGCCTTTATGGTCCAAATCGGTCCCCCTGCCCTTGAACTTCTTTGTTCGATTCGCCGTGAGAGTTTCCTCCCTCCTCGGCTCCGTCCACCCCCACTTTTCACCGAAAAAGCTTTTTTTTTGCTTTTCTTCCGCCCCGGCTTTTTTTCTGATCTCTTTTTAGCACTTAGGAGGAATCTTCGATTACCTTGAGAGTTCTCTACGGCCTTTTCTCCTTCCATCCTTCACCATCAGCTATTTCCAACGTACATACTTGCCCCAGAAGTCAATCCGTTTCCTGCCCCTCGTTGAGAAGCAGTTAATCTCTTCTTTTCTGAATGTTTGTGGCGAGAGCAAAAGGATCCCTCAGTTCCGGAACCCCCGGGCTTTGGTTAACTTCCCTTCCGTCTCTTCCTTCCTATTTCTGATGATTCCTTCTTGTAAAGGACCTTATGGAGGGATTTTCATCTCAGAGTGTTCAGTCTATATTCCCTCCCCTTTCTCCTTCTCACACAAGAACACCCGCCTCCGACTTGAAATTACTACTGTAACCGTACCTTCAGTTGAATTTTTTTTTAGTCCGCCCCTCTAGTCATGCTTTCCCCCCACTCTCCATGTCAGAAGTAAGCAGTCCCCTCCCTCTTTCAAGCGGAATTTTAATTGCCATCACCGCCGAGACTACGATTACCGTCTGCTCAAGCCACTCTTCCCTACCCAGTTTCGACAAACACGCTATATCAGGTCACCTCTTGTGCACCCAGAGACGTAGGTTTTTTTCCCCTCCCATCATTTTTGAGGTCTCTTAACGATGATGTTGAGCTTATCATAGGTAACTCCCTCCCTGCCACTCTTTTGGTAGATTTAACCTCCCCGGAATGAGGCTGTCTTCTCAGGTTCTAGAAGTCCCCCTTGTGAAGCTTCCAGTGCCTTCGTCCCCGGTGCCTCCGATTTCCTAGGTTTGGGGTCCCCGGATTTAGCGGAAAGCTCTTCACAATTATTTGTTATTCCCTTCTTACATTGTTTTCCTTTTACGGACTGCCCTGTGCTTAATCTAGGGACTTCTAAAGAACCTTCTGTCCTTCCTCGCACAGAAGGTCTCTCGTAGCACGTAAACGATCGGGTCCGAGGAGCCCTATTTCGCTCTCTCCGGTTGTCTTGATAGGCACCATCCAGAAGCCGCTACCCCTCTTATATCTTGATCGTAAGGAACTCTTATCGACCTTATCTTTTAAAGATCCCCCGTCGCCTCGCAGAACCGACGCCTTTCTCCCCCCCCCCCTCAATTTGTCCTGCTCTTCCCTTCAAATTCCTTCCCAATCAAAGGTTTTGTCTCGTTACTGTTACTCACCCCCCCCCCCCTTCTGCACCCTCCCTCTTCCCGCACGCTTTCCCGCAATTTTTTCCTTCACAAATTTATCAGAGAAGTACTGACAGAATCCCCCAAACCGTGTTTTCCAGTTTTAACCCCTCCTTTAGTTCCCTTTTCTTCTTTCCTTTCCTTAGAGTTTTCCCTTCGATTACATCCCCTTCATTCGGATTTCATCTGTCACTTCCGAAAATGACTTACGATGGTTGAGTGGTTCAGCTATTCCCTCCTCCGTCGTAATACCTTCCGAAACTGGACCAAGTTTCAGGCTTAATAGATACTTCCCCCCTCTTTCCCAGCATTGTCATCTCACAAAAAGTCTTTTTACTCATTGAAGAGGCAACCTAGATTTTGAGATGTACTTCATCTTACCCTTCTTCCCATAATTTTTTTCGCCCCCCCACTCCCCTCTCTTTCGCCTAGTCCCCTAGTTTGACAAGTCATTCTCTCCCTTTTTTAGACGAGCGCAGAAATTAGTCTGCTGGTCTTCGACATCCGATCTTATTATGAAGTCCCTTTCCCCTAAACACCCCCCCTATCGCGATTTGCCTACCTATTGGAGACCGGTAACGAACCCTTTTTTTTTTCCTCTTTAGATTGGTATTAATAGGCCAAATCAATAGTTATGTTAAACCCTTGCTTTTGCCCCCTCTTCTCTATCGGGAATGTTTGCATCTTTTGTCCCCCCAAAGTGTCCCTTTCTTCACCCTGCTTGTCCTTTATTTACAAATGATAAAAGGGGTATTATCGGGATTCCCCCGTTTCTCCCCTCGGACAGGATACGACGCCTCTCTGACCATTCTATAAGCCCTTTCTGCGGTGTAGATGAGTTTTTTAGACTTCCCTCGTTAGTCGGTTGCCATGATTCCCCTCCGCCTCGTTTTTCCGACTGGTTATTTTTGATTCCCTTCCTATTCTTAGATGAGCTTTTTAGAAACTGGCCTCCGAAGATATTTGTGCAAATTCTTCTACTTCCTTCAGCTCGCAGCGCGCATCTCTAAATCCACCAGTTCTTATTTCCTTTAACGAAGATCTTTCACTTGCATATTTGATAGACATCGCAACGTGCTTTTTTTGATTTCTGTAGTGGCTTTTCTTTCGATCCCCTCTCCGCCTCTGTGCCTTCCTTTCTTCTTTCCAGCTAGATCTCTTCTCTCTTTCGTTGTGTAGTAGAATAGTTGATCTTCCCACGATTGAAGGAACTCCCCTACGCCGCTCTCTCTAGCCTTTCCTTCCTTCAATGTTCCTGCCCCCCCTTTGTGGAACTCTCCCGTTCCGCCTTTTGAAACCCCCCCTTTTTGAGTTAGTTGTTCCCCTAGTCACAATGACATCATCGGCCGAAGTCGGGGACCTCCCTGGACTGGTACGACGATCAGGGACTTTCCAACTCGTTTCCCTCCCTTTATTCCATTTTTCCGGATAAGGTTCCTCTCTTTCTCTTTTCTCCTTCTCTGGTTGTTTGCTCTCTATCCGATATCCTTCTTTCTTTTTCTCCAGTGGGGACCTAGGTTAGTATTTTCCTTTTTTCTCGTAACATCAATGCAGTTCCTTTCCCATTTCGGGTTCCCCCCCCCTTTCCTCTACTCGCCCCCCCCCCCTTTTCGTTTCGTTCCCCTCCCCGAGTGCTTGGAGGTCCCTTTTTTTCTTTTTTAAGGCCTCTTTGAACCTACGGGAGTCATAGTTGGCCGATCCTTGTAAGTCCCCTACCGAGCGTTTCTTCAGGCAGTCCCTCTCTTGCCCTCTAATGCCAAGACTTCCCCCGCGTACACCCTCGTATCTAATGGCCCCCCCTCCACCAGTACTCTCCTCTCCCAAAGTTGGATTTGGCGCTAAAGCACTCTTTCCATGGTCATCAGTCCCTTATCCGTTTCCTCCTTTTTTATTTTTTCTGACTGCGCCAAAGGCTGCCCGTTTGCCCGTCTCCTAAACCATAGCTGACGTGACTTAGTGGTGGCTCCCTTCTAGGAAGTCTGTAACGGTGCCCAGAACTGCCTTCCCCTTCCTAAAACTATTCTTTCCCTCTGCGTGTCTTCTAAGTCGAGACTCCTTTAGTCTCCTCTTTCTCCCCACCCACCCATGAAGACGTAATAACCACCGCTACTTTTGGTGAGTTTTACATCCGCGTCTCTTTCCTTAGTTTTTTCCCTTACGGGCGATTCTCTCTGCTGCGGAACTCCCCCATTGTATTTCTTGTTTCTCCTTAACTTTTCAACAAGGGACCGTTTTTCGGGTGGCACCCCCTGAAAGAGCGACTCTGGTCCCCTCTTCCCCCCCCGCCTTAATTTTTATCTTGTTTCTGTCTCGTTTTCCCTAGAATTCTCCCAATGTCGTATAAATTGCACCGTCATCGGTCTTCTTTGCCTTATTCCTCTTTTCTGAGATTTTCTCTATCTCTACTCGCTGCGTCCGACATCCCCCCCTACGTTCTTCTCTTAGACGTTGTCATTAAGTTCAGAGTGCGCCCATTTCCTCCCCTTCCCTCTCGACGACTGCGTTGAACTGGACCTCCTCGCCGATGTACTCCCTCTCGTGGCCTGACTTTTCAAGAGGTTTGTCTGATGGGAGATATTTCTGCAATCGGGTCTCCATGTTCGACCCTTCTCTTCTCATACCTTCTTCTGTTCGCTTCTGATCTTCGACTCTCCCGACCTCCTTTTTCCCAGACACATTTCCCCTCCTCCCATCCACTGCATCAGAAGAAAATGGGTCTGTCTTCTAACCGAATTTTCATGCAGTTCTGAATTTCCCCTCTCACCCTCTTATTCCCCCCTGGAATTTTTCCCTGTCTTTGTCTTTCTTAATGTGCATCATCTTCCTTTCTTCTTAAATGTTCGTGAAATATAGGGCCTCCCCTTTGGTTGGAACTGCCTCTTCAAAACCTCCCCCCTTTTAGTGACGGATGTCCTTTTTCCGACGTTCTATCCAGCTTTCTTTTTCCATGAGAGGGTCTTTCCTGAGACGCATCCCGCGCACGGCATCCCCCCCCCTCCTACCTCTTTCCTCCTTTTCGGCTTTCCGTGTAACCCCTCCATAACTTCTAAGCTAAATAGGAATTCTCAAGCATTCCCTTTTCCTTGAGAAGATTTACTAGGAGAGAGGAAATGTGCTTGCCGACCCGCTTTGGCATCTTCTCTTCCTTTTACACTGTTTCTCTGCAGCATTCTCTGGTTCCCCTCCCCCCTAACAAAAATTTGGAGAGGGGTTTTCTTCCTTTTAGCCCCAGGTCTAGCCCTTTCCCCTTCTTTTTTCCTACCCCTTTTTCCGCTTTCCTTGCACCTCTCCTGATAGTCATGTAGTTCAGAGTGCTTCCCCCCTTCATTCCGGGAGAAGATGAAGCCCCGATGTTGCCGCACCCACCGGTGCTGCTGTAATTTTTCAATGTTGCTCTTCATCTTGGTGGGACAGCCCCTGTCTTTAGTACGCTTTCCTCTTTTTTTTAACGCGAAAGAAAGGGAGGGATTAGAGTGATCGGCTTTGATCCACCTCGAACTTCCAAGGGGACACCTTTCTTCGCTTCCTTCTATTGATGCCGGGCTTGTTTCAGGCCCTTCTCTTTGGAAACACCTGTTTTTCAACGGAAGTTCAGTTGCACTCCCTTCTCTTTCCAATTTTTGGTCAGATTTCTCCTGTTGAATGGCTCAGAAGCTTCTCCCTTCCCTGATGCTTCAGCCCGAAGAGGGTATTCCTCCGAACCTCGCCTCTCTTGCAGCCTTGGACCCCCTAACGTCCCACAGAGTTTTTCAAATGGTTGATATTTCCTGTATCTCTCTTCTTCCCCTTTTGGTGCGCTCGCTGAACTTCTTACCCCCCTTCCCAGGAAACTTCCGCGTGTTCACTGAGTTGTGTCCCCCTGATCTTATGCTTAGGACGTCTGTCGTTTGCTTATCCCCTCCTGTTTTTTGAAGCTTTCCTTCCCTCCCCCACCTCCCCTCAATCGAACCATCAGCTACTTGGTTGCCCCCTTTTTGACCTTACAGGCCCTTTCTTTCCACTTGTTTGACAGTTCCTCCAATAGTATTCTTCCCCCCACCCCTTATCCCGGAAAAGAAGCAACGACCTGTCGACCGTTGCTCCTTTTCTTCTGCTCCACCTCCCGCTCAGATACCTCGAGGTCTTCCGGCAGATAGCCCGATTAAGATCTTCCAGCCTCACACCACCCTCCTATCTCCCTTTCTCCCAGCTTTCATTTTTCGCCCATGCATTGTGTCGCTTTTCCCTCGTTTTTATTTGTCTCCTCTTCTAGTATAAAATCCCGATGGACTTCGCTTTTGTCTTTTGGACAGTCCCCCCCCTACTCTGTGCTTTGGCGATTCTAACTACTTTAAGTACGGACCACAAGAAGACAAGCCGCCTAAAGACTTCCACCTCTTGGTGTTGATTTCTTCGTCCACCCTATTACGTCTCCATTACCCCCCGAAGAAACACCGGACAAGGTGTGTTTTTTGCCCGGATCGCTATTCCCTTCCTTCCGAAGCTGTCCCTGGCTAAGTCCTTTTCTTTCCGCCTTCCCGTACGACGTCTCGGAGAAGGACAAGACTCGTTTCCTTGACCCTTGTTAGCCGTCCCCTCTTTCGTGTCTCTCTCCCTCTCCGCCGAGCACCACTATTCTAATCTTTCTAACAGTCCTCTTCCAAGTCCGGAGAAGGATTTTTCCTTCAAGAGACCAGGCCCGAGACCGGACAATGAGGGCTTTCTCCCCCCCCCCCTCCTGCCTGAGACTTCCATTCAAATTTTAAAATTGGTTCTTTTTCTTTTCGGGAGGACCTTTCACAACAAGGAGCAGGCACTCCTTTCCTTATCTTCCTCCCCGGGATATGCTCCTTTGGGCCAATTCCGCGAACTCCTCCCCTGAGGCAATTCTTTCGTCCGATTTTCTTTATTCCGGGAGCATTCAGCGAATTTCCTTTTCTCTGACTGACCACCTTAATCATTTCTGCCCCCCACCCAACCCCCCCCCCCCCCTTTTTCATTTGACTGTAGAGAGTAATGTCCCTAAGTTACCTTGAGCGTCTGACGCCAGGAAGGCGAACTCCTACCTGCTTTTCCCTTCTTTCTCCCCCCTTTTTTCCTTGGTCTCTCATCTTAACCACCCCCGACTTTCCGAAAAACACTTCTTTCCTCCTGGAACAAACTCAGGTGATTTCCCTGCGCTCTTTCCCCCTTCCTTTTCCCGATTAGGGCCGCTACCCTCCCCTTTTAACTCGCTCCATTCCGAGGTCGAATTGCCTTCCTGCCATGTTTTTTTTCCCCCCCATGGTTTTTTCCACGCACGCACGCGCCTATATCCGATAAAAGCGTTCCTCCACGTGCAACCTTCCAGATACGGCCATGAGCCAGTTTGATACTCACATTTTTCCTCCTTCTCGACATTTCAGCCTACCATCCCATCACGTCGTCAAAGGTCTTTTTCTTTATTAGATTTCAGGCACTGAGGCTAGTGTCACCCACCACGTGCCGGTTTTTTTTTCCCCGTCTGAGATCCCCCCCCGAATTCCGTCTGCTGTTTTTTGACTTGTGGAGGATCCTCCCTACCTGTCGTAGAATTCTCCTTTTCTGAATTCTTCCCTCCTCTTCGAGTTTAGTAGTGATTAATGGTGTCTCGTATTTCGGGCGTTCGACCCTTTAGGTTCATCTCTTCAAATGGGATTTGTTTTACACACGCCCACACGGCTAGTTTCCGAATTGACCCCCCCCCTCCCTTCTTAAGAAGGCAAGTTTTTTCCCAGGAGCTCTTACGAGGCAGATCATTCCTCTCCCTCATCTGTTTTCCCCCCCCCACAACGTACCTTATTGTAACTTCGTTGCTATAGGAAGATGGCTCAATCTTCTTTCTCTCCCAAGCGAACCTCTTTTTTTCTGAGATAGCTTTTTTTTTCTTTTTCTTCTCTGCTATTGTTTTTTTCCCTTCCTCTTCTTCTGTAACTCGATCATGTATTTCGAGTACCCCCGGCCGGGGATTTTCCAAATTTCCCTTAATCTTCTCCCCCTCTGAGTACATGTTTCCCTCTTCAGGTACGTGCATTCCCTTTGCTACCTGAGACCCCCCTTTTTTTTTTCGTTTTCTTTCGAATCGTAAGTACGTCGCCTCCCCTCCCCCTCCTTGTGAAGGGAAGAAGTTAGTCGAAAAGCGATGACGCCCCTTCCCCCCCCGAAAGTTTCCCCCCCTCCCTCCCCTTCTATATGAGGGGTTCTATTTATCCTATTGTTTTTTCTCTATCTGCCCATCAATGCTGTTTTTTTGGAAGTAAAGTTAAGAGTTCTTCTATTTTATTTTGTACCGTTAATAGAACGCTGATCTTCTCAGATATCCTGTCGGGAGATGCCATAGACTTGAGTTTCAGACTATCGTCCCGTATTCCCCTTTTGCGTTTACCTTCCGTTTCGATAGCAGCTTAATGTTGCTTCCCTCCTTAAGTTGTTGGAAGATTAAGTATATCCCGCCCCCAAGCCTCTGCCTGCGGGTCTGAAGGTCCCATTCCTCCTCTTCCCCGATCTCATATCCTCTCCGCAAGCCCCTAAGCTTCTACCCAAGTGGAGATGGAATCCCTCCCGATGCAACCATGATATCCCCTTTAACATCCATAACGCCTTTTTTTCTTTTCTCTTTCTTGCGCCGAATAGCTTCCAGTGAAGCTCCTTTCCACATCTAGGCGACGTCACGGTCTCTTCCTGACTACGTGAGGAAGAATAGACTAAACGAGCTGTCCGAATGGTCTTCTCTCCCTCCAGGCAATGTTTCCTGAGCTTTCTCCCCCCATGGCATTTCCACATCTCCCCCTCCCCTCTTCTGAATGATGCCCCGATCTCTGTAGAGGAGGTTGACGGTAAGGGACGCTCGCCATCTCTTAGGCCGTCTCCCCCTCCCCTTCCCTAGTTTTCTCCGAGGGCCCCCGGCACCCTTGCCTGTGAGGAATCCTCTCTCATTACCCTACAATTGGACATCAGAGATTTTTCGCTTTCCGACGATATTTCCCCCTTCTCTTAGACCATCCAGTCCTCCCCTCCTCCGTGACATTTCATATCCATTCTTTTTCTGGTTTTCCCTTGACATCTCTACACTCGCTGTCTTGCCCCTACTTCCCTCCCCCACCCCTTTTGGTCATCTTCTGCATCGGTTCTCTGAAGGTCGCTGTCAGAAATGACTTTTTCGCGGCCCTTATAAGGCTGGCACTTTCCCGAGTAACCTCCTCCCTCCCGACGCGGAAAGCTGCTGCTTCCTCCTTTTGTATGACTCTTTGATCGTAATATTGAGCTGCCTTCGTTCTCTCCCTGACCCCTTCTCCTTCTCCCCCCATGACCCCTCCATTCGGATCTCCTCACGCACCATCCCTTCGCTGCTCCGACCCCTTCCCCGGATTGGTTATAATAGACTTGCTTCTTAACTCAGTACCCCCCTCACGCCTCCCTCTTATTTCGTTTTTTCCTTTCCGTATTATGCCTCCCCCCCTTCTTACTTCTCATGTGCCTCCCTTAGTAGGTATTCTTTTCCCCCTCCCCCCCGTGCCCCTCCAGATTTATACCTTGTTACTCAAAGTGTATATGGTGCCATTATACCTTTATTTTTCTCCTTTCCCTGTGTTTCGTATCTATTTTCTTACTGTCGAAGGGGATCCCCCGTTTGGCATATGTCCCTCCTTCGCAAGGATTAGGGAAGTAACTTGCCGTATCGTACCTTAGTTCTTCAGCGGCGTCGTGTGCCTGTTTTCCCAGCCCCTTTTATAATTTCTATTGTTGTCCTTCAGTATTTTTATATGTGATATCATCTGTACCGTATTTGTCTATTGTATTCTCCCCTTTTCATCCCCTAGCGGAGCCCATGACGTTTTTTTGTTGAATGTATAATGGTTTCCATCTCGTCCTCCTTTCGTTTCAAGCATTTCCTGTCTGGGTTGGACCCTTTCTTTTCTTCTTTTGTACCTTACCCCTGGACACACCAGGTGATCCGGGTTCCCTCTTTGTCCGCAGTATCTTTTTCCCCTTTCTCCTGGCAATCAGAAGGTCTCCCGCATCTGTTCTCCCATTCTAGACCTTTCGGCTTTTTCCCTCCCAGATCCGATATAAACATCCGGGTCTGACTGGCTTTCCAGATGCTGGCGGCCCCGACCTTGCATTCCTTCTCCATTTGTTTCTGTTCGCTCCCCCGGATCTCTTCCTCGGTGGCTCTGACCTCTCCCGGCTTCTGTCTTGCTTTGCCTTGAGTGAAATGCCCCACCCCGGGATCTCTTGAGCTGTTTCAGATCTTTTCTTCTGTTCTCCGTGTTTCTATTCCTCGTCGACGGAACCAAAACCCTTTGTCCCCTCCCTTCTGTCCCGGCTCTTCAGAATCGGCGGATTCTGTCTCCTTGTCTTCCTTTTTGCTGTTGCCCGCTTCTCTTCCCCCTTTCTACACCGTTTCTTTTCCGCCTCCATCACGCAAAAGTCCCCGTTCCCCCTCTTTCAAATTTTAAAGAAGTGACTGCCCTGGTTGATTCGATTACTTTCCCTCCCTTCCTCCCTCCTTTTGGTTTCGATGATTAACTTTGTCTCAAAAGGTAGGACCTCCTTCCGGGCGTTACGCGACTGTGTTCCCCCTTCTCCTGCTTCGATGTTTTAGACCTTCTTTCTTTCGAGCCATACGTTGTCCTCCCTTGATGCTACAAAATGGGAAAGCTCTCCCCAGAGGGAGTCACCCTCTCATTTCCCTTCACACTTTAAAATGTTTTTTCCCGGCGACGGTCAAACTAGCAATATCCCAGCCTTTCTGATAACCGCAATCTTTTCCTTTCCTTCTTTTAAACTAACCCCCATTCCCGACTATAACTCCCCCTTCAAGATCTCGTTTGCTCTCTCTTTAGAGGTCCCCCCTCCTTTCCTTAGATCGGCTCCCCCCCCTTTTCTTGCCATCCCCCGGCAAGGAATGCACTTTTACTGATTCTCCGCAGCCATTTTGGTTTTGAGTCTCTGGTCCGCCGAAGGCCTCTTCTTTTTTATGGTGACCCTCCCCTTCCTGTTTCTCGGCCCTCTCCCCTAACTGTGAGGAAGATGACCCCGGACGCCCCGCTTCGCCCTTCCCTTACAATATTTTTTTTTCTTCCTGTGTTTGACCAGATTCTTCGTTCTACAGCCCCTTGACTTGTATTCCTTTGCGTGGTTGATTGTCGACCGAGGCCGCAGACGGCGCCCCCTTGGCTTCCCCTCCCCCTTTTGTGAAGTAGAAGTCTCGTGTTGCTCATCTTGATAGCGGAATTTTGATGAAGATGCTTACCGCAGGTCTGGTTATGTCTATTCGTAACTCTCCTCCTAGTACCTAGGATCTTTCCTGTCCGAGGACGAGTGCTGCCCCTTTCCCAGCTTAGCAGCAGAGGAAAGAGAGAGGCAACATCACGAATCTCCCTTCTTTTCAAACTTCACCTTTTTCTTTTTCTGATTTTCCAACCCCACGCGAGTGCCATGGCCATACTCTTCTTTAATTAGCTTCTCTCATGGAAAAGCATTCCCCGTCCCGTTACTACCCTCATTCCCCCCTCCGTGACTGCTTCGTACCTCTTTTTTCGTGGATTCCTTCCTTTACAAGATGGACCCACATGTCCGGCCGTACTCAGCAATAATTTGGTCCGGGACTCTCTCTAATATCTGGTTAATTCTACTAATGCATTCTCCCTAAGTTCTTTCAACCTTCTCCCTACTTCGTTTCTTTCCCTTTCCCCCTCTTTTCAGAAGACCTCTCCTACCGATCAAGCAGGACTCCCCCACGGTTTGATGCCATCCGTTCCTGTCCCCCTGTATCTTCGTCTATGAGTTTTTCCTCTAAATTTCCCCTTCATTCACCGATATGTACCCTTCCCCGCCTATCGTATTCGCTGCCCATCCCCCCCTCTCCTCTAACGCTTCTCTCCCTAGCAAGGATGTGTTTTTCGGAGGGACCTCTGACATCCCCCCTTTCCCCCTTTATCCACGCTCACCCTTCCCCCCCCGTCCTGACGTGACCTTGCGGCAAAGTTTTTTTTTTCAAGTGAGACCCTTTCCTTACTCGCGAAGAAAATGCCCGCCAGCGTTATTTTTCCACCGCGTGTGCACTTTATTGGAGGTCACCGGCACTTTTCAAACCGTTTAATCCTCCCCCCCCTTCACGGAGTGGTTATGAGCTGATCGACTGAGATAAGAAAGTGACTCTCGCCTCCTCGACAGGCATTCCTTTTTCTTCTTTTTGAGTTTACTCTTTTTTTCCTGGGGTGACGCAGGCCAGTTTTTCCTCGGTTTAAGAAAAAGCAGGCACGAAGCTCGTTTTCGGTTCATCCTTCTGTCCCCTCCCGATATAGGGATCGGCCCCTCGCCTTCCCGGAAACATCTGTTTCCTTCTAGACCACTTTCCATGTAAATAAGGTCAGGTATTTTTTGGCAACTCTGAATTCTTTTTCCTCACTCCCCCCCAACGACCTTCAATTGCCGGTCCCACTATTTCCGGGCTGAGTTCCTGAGAAAAACTGTTTGATCCCTATAGTATAGGGCCGTTTTCGTTCTCTAGCTTTTGATTCTTCCCCTCCCTCCATGTTCCTTCGCCTATGATCCCCTTTCTTCTTTATTTTATTTGCGCGAGGGAGGTGTAGTAGCTCCGGACCGAGGTCTCCCCGCTACGTACTATCGCACAACTTAGGCTCGATCTAACCTAGGTTCCCTCCAGCACCGGGGAACGGTTCTTTTTCCGCCCCTGTCGAACCACCTTTTCGAGCTCATTTTGACAGTGCCTCAGCTATCAAGAAGCCTAGGTTCATTCCCTGATGGTATCTAAAATCCTTCCCCTCCCTTCTTTTAAAGTGGCCCCCCCCCCTCAGTCAGGATCTATGACTTGTCCCTTCTCTTAATCCCCCCGTTTTTTTTTCTTGGATGCCACATCCTTCTTCTGTGGGGCGTTGTTCTTTTTTTTTTCTTTCGTTCTTTTTTCCCATCCTTTACTCCCCTCTCTTTCTTCCTTCCTCTATCGGTTTTTTTCCAAAATACCTCGACGGTGTTCCGCCTACTAGCCCTTTTTTTTCACATCCAAGAGTGGGGTTGACGCGCCGAGGTTTATTTGCGTTCCTCCGCTTTTTTGTATCCTTTTCCTTCAGATTCATGGACAGTCCCCCCGGCGATTCTCCTCCCGAGCAGCGCTTTTCTCCTTTCCAGCCATGCCTAAGCTGAAGATTCAACCCCTCGGCATCGCTTTTGACCTTTACTCCCACCCCATTCCTATCTCCCTTCCCCCCCCCACGTTCCTTCAAACCCCCCTCTTCCCTTTCTCTCTTTAGATTCTCCAGGTCCCCTGGTGATTCCTCTTTTCCTAGATTGAAGACTAGATTTTACAGTTACGTCATCGAACCCCTCGCCCTCCGAGGCCAGGTCATTTTCTACTGCCTCCGTTCCTCCTACCCCCTTTTCCCTCCTTGGACCCACGGCAGAAAATCAGATCTGACCTCCTTCTTTCGGTTTGAAGAAGACCCTGCCTCGCCCGCCCCGCCCCCACATGACAGTCCCAAGATGCTCTTCTTTCCTCTCTCGAGAGGATCTTCTCCTTTCTTTTCAGTCCTTTCCTCTCTTAGAAAGAACTTTAAACAGACTGCCGGATGGTCGCATCAATCTTTTCAACAGTGCAGTGTTTTCCCCCCCCCTCTCAAGAAGTTTTTCCAGACATCCCACAGCCTGGCCATCCCCCTTTGACTTTTGTTTAGGAGAAGAGGGCTTTCTCCAAGCGACTTTTTCGCCAACCCTTTCCTCCTTCGTCGCCCAGTGTCTCCCCCCCTCTCTTCTTCCTGTTTTAAACTTTTCCTCGAATAGCTCTCCTCTTTTCCCTCCCAAACTCCCTGTCTGGCGATTAGAAAGAGGTCGTTTTACGACTCTCTCAGCCCCCCCGTTCTTTTCTCCTTCCCCCCTTGCTGACGAAGGGAAAAAGAGCCCCTTCCCCTTTCTGATTTTTAATCCTCCTTCCCTCACCTCCTTGTCTGTTGAATTTCTCGGTTTTATCCCATGCTTGCAAGCTGGTCCGCCCTTACATGGTAGCTTGTCCCCTGCTCTTCTTCGCGGCTTTCTAACTAACCGGTAACTTCCTTTCCATTTTTTCGCTGAATTAAGACGTAAAGCAGTCCGGATGTTTCCCTTTTCTACTCCCCCATTGTCAATATCTATCCCAGTACATCCTTATACCCCTCTGTGAATTCCTTCAATGTCTATGGGGTCGTAATGGTCTTTCAATTGTCCTTCCCCTTCTCGGAGATCACCCGGTGAGATTCCTCTCCGGCTGGAGCCGTGGCTGCTATGTGAATTGAAGCCCCCTCCCCAAACTACCCCTTTTATTGTCATTCCTGGTGACGTGACCTAGTATTCTTTTTTCTCTTTTACGATGAGGGCTTAGCAGTTTTGTTAGAAGCTCCTGAGAGAACGTGCCTTCTTTTCGGTCCTAGTCTCCTTTTTTATTCTATTAACCCGCCCCTCCCTATTGGGACTTTTTCGCATGAGTAACTCACTTGATTTATTTTGGCTTCTCCGCCCTATACCTGCGTCCGCTCTCACGATTCCTAACTTCCCCCCCAGTCTTCCTTTAGATTCGTCTTTCTCCGCCCCTGTGAAGGGAGGAGCTAGGAGTCTTTGAGAAGCTTTGTGCCCCAACCTCCCCCCCCCCCCCACCCTCTTTAGAGTACGAGGCCCCCCCTTCACTTCCGCCTTCCGATTCCCGGCCTCTAGTAGCTACTCCTTTTGTCCGGGAAGCACTATCCCCGATAGGAATTTTTTCCTCTTTTCTTCTAGTGTTTTACACCACCTCTCTTTTCGACGTCGTATTCTTCCCACCCTGATTTCATCACCGGTCTCGCTCGTATATTGTGGTGTTTCCGCATGTCTGCGAGCCCTGAGGCGGGCTTCGCCGCCTCCCTGACTTGTCGTCGCTTTCCCCCCTCCTCGTTTGGAAAAACTAAAGTGCCCCTTCTAATTCTGGAATCCCCGATCTTTTCTGCAGTCGACTTTACAAGGAAAATTTCCCTACTGCCCCCACGTACCCCCCTTTTCAACGTTCCTCCCGAAGGGACGACTTGCTTATTTCCTTATCCCGAGGCTCCCTGTTTCTTTTTTCAACAGTCTCCCTCTGCCCCTGCCCTCCCTCCGGATGTCCTCCTTCCCATAATACTCAGAGATTTAGCCCGACGTCCGTTGCGTTCCACCTCCGAACTCCTTTCCCTTTTCCTTTGTATAGCCGTCCCTATCCTTTCCTCATCTAACTGGTGTTTTTTTTTCTGAGGTTTCCAAAAAGTGACGTCCTTCTTGCTTTCTTTTTTTACCGGTTTTGACATTATATATTTCTCTACCTCGTCCTCCCCCCGGATGGTCCCCCCGCTCCTGTTGTCCGTGATTTTGCTCCTCCCTTGGCCGATAGCCCCCACCCTCGCCGCTTTCCCCTCATAGTGTGCCTTTTAGGTTGACAGTTAAGGTGGTGGCCCCCCTGCTCCCCCCTATAGTGCTCGTTTTCCCCCCGTCTCGTCTTTAAGCATCAGATCCTGAAACGTGCCTTTTCCCCTGTTTCCAAACGTTTTTCCCTCCCTCCTCGACTCCCCTGCTTCTTGAAACAGATTTTCCTTCTTTCCACACTTTGATTCCCCCCCCATCAGTAGTTCTTTCTTCGACCCTCGTGCCCAGTCACCGGAGTTTTTAAGAACCTTTGCTTTTCCCCCACGGTCTACACCTGTGTTGATTCCTGAGGACAATTCCTTTCCGATAGTATGTGTCAAATCGTCAGCTATTGCGATCCTTTTCCCCTCCTTGGAAAACCGAAGGATGTAACTCTGGCCGGGCAGTCCCAATACCCTACCCTTTGGTCCCTTTTGAGTGCCCAGCTCTTACCCCTACAGGAAGATTTACCTCCGATTAAGGCCATGTTTTTTTAAAACGCCACCTCACGCTTTCGTTTTTCCCCTCCCTGATGAAGAGCTCAGGGTCCCTTTTTGCCTGCCCGCTGCCCCCCTTCCTGCGGTCTTGTTTTTTTCTTTCCGTTCGGTCTGAGGGTGAGCCTCGACGCCTGTTTCACTTATGATCTTCGTTGCCTCCTAATCTCCCCGTGGCGGCTTGTCCCTGATTAGAAACTTTTTTCACGTCCCCGCAGATTGGAGACCAAATATGTCATTTTCTTCCCCCGTCCAACGGCCGTCCCCTCCACGTTGAGCATTCACACAACAGCGTCAGGCAAGGACTCGCCCCAGCCGATTCCTCTATTAGTTCCTCAGTCTTGGAAAAACTTTACCTTTTACTCCCAGAGGTCCATATTTTCCGTTCTTCCTCCCCCCCTCTTTTTCTTTTTTTTTCTTTCTTCAATGTCCCCATGGCGTGTATGAAGCCCCGAGTTGGTTTATTTTTAATTAGGCAGAGCACATTTTTTTACTATGTTTCTTGAGCTAGACAGGTCAGGAGACCCTCCCTCTTCTTACTTCCTCTGGTCAGCTCCGATTGCAGGTTTGCCTTCATATAATCAGTGTTCGATTTTGGTTAGGGACCTGGGCAAGCTTGACGCTGCGTGTCTAAGTATCGGATCAGATCCTTTAGTTAAGAGAAGTCCCCAATTCGAGTGACCCCGATCCAAACCTTGTCCTTAGCAGCTGTCCCTCTCAGACAAGTAGTTTGTTTTGGTTTAGTACATTCTGGACGAAATAGTCTCGATGGTCCGGCTTTTCCAAGAGACCCCCCTTGGATTTTCCCTTTCCTACGGTAAGAGGGGAATAACCTTTGTTCCGCCTTCCGTGTCCCCAGCTCCCTCGAACCAGCCATCTCCTACAGTCGGTTCACACCTGCCTTGGTCAGGGCTGGAGAGGATTAATGGGTCCGGTGAAAGGTTCAATTCGGTTTCCCAATCGAGCTTCGACTTTATTTTTTCCCTTGGCCCTTTTTGGGCTAGGATTGCCGCTAGGCCTTATGCCGTTACTTTATCAGAGCCCGGTCTTCTTTTGCTCGCTATCTTAGGGTAAGTTTTTCTAATGTGTGTTTGCTCTCTGGGATTTCCTTCGTGCTTCTTCATTTCTTCGGTCCAGAATACCTTTCTTTGATTCCCTTTCTTTCAATATCTTCGGAGGAAGAGAACTTTAGATCATCTTCCTTACCTCTCCGGTAACTTTTCCCGACTTTGCACTTTAGTGATCCTCCTTGACCCACACCGTCGCACCTTTCTCTTGCCTCTTGAAGATTGACTAGGAAGGCTTGAGCCACTGCCACTTTAGCATTTAGATTCTTTTTACTTTGATCGCATACGAGGATCTAGCCTCCTTAGGACCCCAGATGGCCCTGCTTTTTTTTTGATTTTTGATTCTCGTCTGGAGAGGGGATTGTAGCATTACAGGCCTTTCACCCTAGGTTCCCTTCCCCTCCGCACCTCGGCCTTCCCTTCTGATTTCTCTGGCCTGTGTTCCCAATCGTTGCTTGGTGATAGGGAGTCCTTTTTTTAACCCGTCGCTGGACAGTTTTGGACTCTCGTCCCACGATATCGGCCGTCTAGCGGGCCCCGATTGGTCGAGAAAATACGCCCCCCCTCATTACTTTCATGACCTCAGCATCATAGTTTATGGAATAATCATACTTCCTTGGAGATCTCTTCCCTAGATATACGGCGTTTGGCGTACTTGGCTTTCACCCTCTTTTTGTTCTTTAGAGTCCCTGCTTTCTCTCTGCGGTGCCTATTCAACAGGGTCTGTAAACGTAGCTACTTTTTCAGGGATATCTTTTGTCATTTTCTAGAGTTTAGATTGCTTTTTTTGTCCCTTGTTCCGTCCTCGTTGACGCTCCTTTCAGGCTTACCCTTCCCCCTTGACTCGAAGAATGGTGTTCCCCTTCAGGCCCTTCGACGTTCCCCACCCTCTGTCTCCTTTTCCCCCCGCCAATCAATATGACATCAAACGCGTGTCTCTGCTCAAGCCCCCTCTCTTCCGTCCCAATCCTCTTCTATCTTCCTCCTACCGGTGCTGCTTTTTTCATCGCCTTGTGACTAATAGTAGCGTCTTTTACCCCCCACGCGAGAGGAAGGAATGGCTTGCGAACCGGTTTTTATGTCCTTTCCCATGCTCCGCGGATTTCCAGTGACATCCCCCCTTCTTTTCCCTTATTAGACATGGGCTTTGAGAATTCTCCGACTCCCGAACTAGAGCTCCTTCCAAACATCCTTACTACACGATTGCCAGCTGACCCCCTCACTCCTCGCTCCTGTACGTCGCGAGCGATTCGTTCCTTTTCTCGCTTAGTTAAGATAACTTCCCCCATGCCGATGGCTGTTATAATAATTGTCCACTTTCCCCCTGTTGTCCCAGAGAAAATCGCGAGAGATACATCATCCCCCCCTCGTTTTGCCAGAGCTTTAGCTGGTTGTGAATTTCATTCCGAACGCGCCAAACGTTTTATTTCTCCCTTTCGACAATAGGTTTTTTAGTTCCGTATGGAAGGGTAATGCCCCGCCCGCTTCCTCTTCTCTTCACCCGACCCAAAACGACTTTTCTTCCCCCTTTTTGATTGTATTTAATCGACTTTGCTTACTCTGGATTTTTGCACCTATCGGTGAAGGGCCGCTGGCACTCCTCTCTGTTTCGAGATCGTTCTCCCCTTCCCGCGTGAGGCCTCGTTTTCTTTTTGACAAGAGTAGGAGTCTAGATTCGCGTTGCCTCCATTCTGATAGGGGACCCATATTGTTGACTCCTTCTTCTTCGGCTTACTCGGAGTTACGCTCACGACCCCCCTTTCCTCCATGAGCGACTTCCCCCCTCCCCTTTCCTGACTTTGACATCGGCCAGTAGATTAAGTCTTAATCAAGATTTCTCCCTCCCTAATCCTGGTCGTTTTACTTTTTCCTTGCTTCCAGTATGAGGGCGATCAATTGAAGAGGAGGCTTTTCGCTTTTCTTTTTTTGAATTAAGAACTTAAAACCTTGCCCCTTTTATGGGGGCTTGCCCGCGAGACCTTCGAGAGGGCAATCTGTGGTTTAGCCGGCCCCTGTTTAGATTGATATTTCATTATACGTTCAGACCTTTGAGGACTCTGGCCGGTAAGATCCCACCCGGATCTAGTGCGGCGGCTTCTTTTCGATCACAGCATCAACTGAGTGGTTCGTTCTTGGTCCCGCGCCCCCCCATGATTCCCCTAAGTTTCCTTCGAGACTCCCCTGAGGAGATCTGCCCGCCGTTTCCTTGACGCCTGGCCGCGCTCTTTCTGTCCCTTTTCCTCCTACAGAAAATTGTATTTTCGGACGTTCCTTTTCCTGTCTGAGAGCCGGAGTTGCCTCCCGCCCCCCCCAAATATTTTGATCCTCTTTGATCGCATCTTTTCCTCCCTTAATTTCTGCCTTAACAGTTCGCGCCAAAGAATCGGTTCTTTCCCGATCTTTTTCTGTAGGCTGTAATGGGTCTTTTCCCCATCCCTAGATTTTCCTTTTGCCGCCCCCAAGATTGCTGTTTTCCCCACCTGATGATGCCCCCAATGTCTGCGAGTCCCGATTTTTCTTACTTCACACTTTGCTTGAGTCCTCTTTCTCGCTAACCTAACGTTTTTTTCTTCGAGTGCAGGCTGTTATGTTCCCCCCAAAGAGACCTGACCCCTTTCTCCACTTTCGTGTGCTTCCTTTTGATAGTTTTTCGACTTTGACCATGCTTGTCCTCCCCCCCTTTGGTCCAGGAATCCATCGACGTTGTATGTCCCTGCACACGCGGCGTGCTTTTTTATGCTGTTCCCGGCGGCTGAAGTCGCCTTCCCTTTTAGTCCTCCCTCTGTTTCTTTGCCGGCCTCCTAAGACATCGATGTCCCTTTCTCATCGTGAACCAAGCCTCCAATCCGTTCCTGCCCTTGATCATGAAACAATTTTCCTCCTCCTTTGGTGCTCTCTCTATGAAATTTCATCCAGTTTCATTTCCTTTCGCGTTTTGTTTAACTTTCCGCGAGGGGCTATGATGCTTATGCCTTTGTCCACGGCAGCTGCTGGGTCTTCCCTTCGTTTGACCGCGCTGCCGCCTGAGGTGGAAGTCTTATTACATCCCGCCCTAGGTGCGGCCCCCCTCGCAGTTCCAGTGCCCTTGCGTGTTGACACTTTTTTTCTCGCCGTGAGTTTCCCAAGTAGCAAGGCCGAACGATCGTTTCCTTTCTTCAGCTAAAGCTGCCCCTGGATTTGACATTGCACTACCTCACCGACTCCGAAAGAGTCAAGTTTCCCCCTCTAGAAGCTTATCTCATGCCCGTTTTCCCACCCCCCCCTGAATAAGCCTACTCCCTCAGCACTCCTTCTTTTTCAGTCAAAGAATTTTAGTCACTCTTCTCCTAGATTTTCGTTGAGTCATTCGATTCCTTCAGATAGAGGATTTTCTTTTCCTTCACAGACTTGGCGTGCTATTTGCCTTCACCCTACTTTCCTTGCGGAGGAAAAACCCCTGCCCACCCCTTCTCCGGCACTCCCCTTTCTCACCATTTTTGTTGCCTTATGAACCGCTATTCGCCAAGGTACCAGACAGAGGGGTTTTGGCATTTCTTCCACGAGTCCTTAACCCTCTCTGGCACGCTTTTCCAAAATTCTCCCCTTTTCCTCATTGGAAGACTTAAGCTCTCGGAAATGAGGATCCGCTCCGTTCCCCTGGTTCGTGCCGAGCCCTCCTCCTCAGCAGTGATTTTTTCGTTTGATTCGCCGCATGGCTGGATCTCCGGTTTACCCCCCCCGTACTCCCCTCGCATGCAGTTATCACATATGGACTGAGACTAACGTCCTCAATTGCCGTAACCAACGGTTTGTCTTAGTAAGTTCACCGAGCCTGGCCCCTGACGTAGGACGCCTGCCCCCTTCCCCTGAATGCCGCTGTACTTTTGCACTCCAAAGAACCGAATTCTTAAAAGATGTTTCGTTCGTTCTCCTGCTTCCAATTTCACTTCTAGTATCCAACCTAATGGTAGTTAGGACTTCTTTGTCAGATCACCTCTTCCCCAGTTACCCCCTAGGTAGGAGCGTAGACCGGATTGCTCCCCCCTCCTACTCCCCCGTCATTTTCTGCGATTCATGTAGAACTTCTTCCTTCTTGCCTCCTACTTCCAGCCCTTTCCCTCCCATATGTTCATAAGGTGATTTCGTTCTCTAATTGAGTGAAGAGCTCGATCCCTTTCCCACGTCCTTTTCCGCCGATAGGTTCGCTTCCTCTTTCTTCCTAAAATAGCTTAACGTTGCTTTTTTTTGTCCCCGAAATGTAGTATTAGGCCAGTCAAAGAGCTGCCTTCTCCCTCGGCCCCTTTCATAAAAGTCTCCCTACTCCTAGCCCCTAAGTCCGACGGGCCTCTGGGCGTCCTTTTTGAGCCCGTCCTTTTTGCACAGCCTATCTTACGAAAGATTTTTTCTGGCCCCTTTTTTGATTGTTATTCTTCTTTTCCCCTTCCTTTTTTTTTCCCCGTAAATGCCGGTTCCCTCCTGCTTCCTTAAATCCCGGCCCCCCCTTTCTGTTGGAATTTTCTCTGGAGCCCTCAAGGAAGATAGCCGTCGACATTATCTCGTATCTCTTCCTAGCTTTCTTAGGTTTTATATTAATGTGTGTCCGGAAGTCCCCCGAGAGTTCGTTTAAGTCCTTTACGGGACTCTATGTTTCGTTTACTGTGCCCCCTCCCTCTTTAGTTGTATTCAGGTTCTACACCATCCGGTAGCCGTTTATACGCCCTGGACTGCCTCGTCATTCCATCAACCCCCCGCGAAACCTTTTTTTTCTTTCACCTCTTTCCGGAAGAGTTGAAGATGTAATTGGTCTTGAGCTGAATCAGTGATTAGTAGTATTTTTTCTGGTAAGCGTCATCGAGATGCGAGTCTTCTCTTCCAGTTCTTTCCTGTTCCTCTATTTCCGAGTGCTCGATGTCTGTTCTTCACGTAGTAGTCATCTTCACACGTTCCCCTTTCTCCTCCCAAAATAGGCATGGTCTTCCTCTACTCCCTCTAGTCTAAGTCCCAACTAGTTCTTTTTTTCAATCGCCTGAGAACGTTTGACGTTTGGCACAACATTTATTCCGCCTCCTCTTTCTTCCCAAGGATCTTTAAAAGAAAGAGGACGCCCGTGCCCTCCCTTTACCCTCCCCCCGTCAGTGCATTGAATAGATTTTCCCTCTCCCCTCCCCTTTTTACCTAGTTGTGTCGAGAGTGACACTCTCTCCTTAAAGACCCGAGGGATTGCTCGACCATCTGTCCCTGCCCCCCTCCGGATTTCATGACGAAACCCCTTCCTTGGTCGCTTTCCCCAAACTTTCAGACTACGTCGTTAGCTCTTTCTTGCCCACATAAAAACTTTTTTTTTCACCGAGGGGAGGGTAGCTAATGTACAGGTCGTCCTTTCGTCCATCTTTGATTCTAACATCCAGCTCTCCCTTCTCTTGAGACTGTTTCACTTCGAAGTTCCAATTCCTGAGAGTTCCCTCTAGCTCCCTGAAAACTTACTCGCATCAAACTCCTGGTAGCTTTCCCTTCTGCCCAATATTGTATAGAACCCCCCACCTTTGCCGCCTTTTTTGATGGAGATGGTTCCTCGCCTCCCTGGGAAAATTACAGCAGATTCTTTTTCTTGTTTTTCGCACCGTAGGCATCCGTAGGCAGGGGCCTCCTTTCCTTCAAACCAGACTGGCGGTCTTAAGCCTGAGCTCATCCCCTCTCATAGAACCAAATGACAGTTACTCATTACCATAACTTCCGAGAGGGGTTTTTTGTTTTTTGTTTTTTTGGGGGTTGGGGGTGTTTGTGGTTGTGGGGGTTGTTTTGGGTTTTGTTGGGTTGGGGGGGGTTGTTTCTCCTCCTCACTAGTCATTCCTTTCCGCGGAGCGGTCAGGGCTTTCTCTCCTCTCGCAGCAAACCGAGGATGTTCTTTTTTTCCAGGAATAATATTGTAACTTAATCACCCCTCTTACCCTTAAGAAGAGCAAGATACCACCCCTCCTTTTTACCCTGACTCCTATCTGTTCGTTGAGCAGTACCTTCTAACCCAATGTAGCAAGTACTGCCCACTCTATCCGAGATTAGACTTTTCCTGGAATAGATCTAGATAATCCTTTCTTCCAGACAAAGATCTTCGGTAGTCCCGCCCCCACCCGCCCCCGCCCCCCCCCCCCCCCCCCCCCACGCCCCCCCCCCAACCCCACCCCCCCCCCCCAACTACCCCCAACCCACACACCCATCTTCTGAACCAAAACCAAAACCCCCCCCCCCCCCCCCCCCCCCCCCCCCCCCCCCCCCCCCCCCCCCCCCCCCCCCCCCCCCCCCCCCCCCCCCCCCCCCCCCCCCCCCCCCCACCCCCCCTCGTAGGGCGAGGTAATCCTGAGAGCAGAACCTTATGAGTTTTAGTCTCACTATCTGATAAGGTCGGGCCTTTTCCCATGCATGCGAAATCTTTTGCGTCCATGGTTCTCTTCCCCCCCGCTTGATGGACTTCCTATGTGATCTTTTCCATGATGGCTCATGACATGCTTTGCAATATGACTCCCCCCCTTACCCCTTGTGTCGACGATGAACCCCGGTTCTCCCCGATGCCAACGAACCCCTCTTCCTTTGCACTCGTTAATTGGCATCCCTCTTTCCTTTTCTTCCACATTCACGACCTCCACTTTTTAATATAAGCCTTTTTGTACGGTACGCCCGATGTACATGAGGGTAGAAGATCGGTCAGTCCCCTCCTTTCATTGAGCTTCCACCTCCCCTACCCCCCCCCGTTTTCCTCTTTCCATGCAGGGCATGATGTCACTCTCCCCTCCGTTAGAGGGGATCGACAGCGCAACCAGGCGGACTTTCCGTGACTACCATATCATCGTTAGTTTCGCAGAAAAAAAGAAAAGATGTCCCTGTCTAGCCACAAGGATACATGCAGATCTTTCCAAGGTAGAGATCGATTCCTGGGCTGGGTATACCTTGCATTTTCTACGGCTAGTCTCCTTCGAACTCCCAATTAATTCCTGTAGGAGGAATCTGAGGTCGAAGAGCTTCTTCCACCGGCACCCAAAACCTATACCGTTCTAAGTGCGATTTTGAAGTCCTTCTTTTTCTTGACATCGCCGGAGACACAATCCCCCTCATTCTCTGCCCCTTTCCTTTATTACCTGTCTGAGAGAGCTCACCATTCTCTCGGTCTACTCTTTAGCCCCCCATCCTACCCCTCGCCCTCAACGTGCTGAGGATTTCTCATGTGGCTTGTGGAGGCATCTGAACTCACCTCTTCTCCTCAGCCAGCGGTAGGGCTCTCTTGCGCGAGTTGAGACACATCCCTTCAAGCCCCGGGTTATTCGCTAATTTCGATCGCGGCCGGTTTTTCTTACTTCTATTTTCTTCCCACCATGTGTTTCCTTAATGTCACTGAATTCCAGTCCCGCTTCTTTGCGGTTCCCCGGATTTCGCCTGGCTTCGGAGTCTCGACTCCGTTATTCGAGCCACAGATTTCTTTAACGCATCAGCACTTTCCACGCCCAGCTTTCCAAGAAGAAGCCTGACGGTTGATTGCAATAATCTCTCTTTCCTTACTCAATAAGTTTCTCTAGCTCACCAAGGGACTTCGTGAGAGGGCTTGCCGGTTCAACGCCCTTTTCCTCGCTTTTCTGATCCCCGTCTGTAAAATCTTTCTGGCAGGGCGTACCGTAGGCCTCGCGTCGATTCAATGCCCCTAAAATAGTCAGTAACATGTGGACATCTCACAGCCCAGAATTGAGTTTGCAAACTGTGTCGAGGACAACTTGATTCCCAAATTCTAGGTCGCCATCCTCTCGCGAATCTCCTTCACGATTCCCTTTAAGATGTAATCCCTCTCCTCAGCGACCGAAAGCTTTTGCTCTCCGCCAGCTTCTTGTGATCCATCCCTGTTTCTGTCCACCCACCTAGACTAGAGCGGCCCTTTTTTCCAGTCCAAGTCGGATTTTTTTCCGCCATCTGGGAAAGCGTCGCGCTCATTATGTCTCTCCCTAGGAAAAGCCCTATGCCCTCGGAGGATATTCGAATGGCGGAGTTCGCATGGGTACACCTCTAGGCGAACCCACTCCAGGCGGTCTTCCCTCCCTTTCTTTCACATAGTTTGGCCGGTGTAGTTTCCCCAGCCTCGCCCTCCTCCGAGGCTTTGAGGTGGGAATTCTCCGACCCGGCAGGTCTGGTTTCTGGCCAGCACGACGTGCATTATCCTCCCCCCCATCTGGACTGATTTTTCATTTCTCGCTGCGATTGTTTTCGTCCCCCCCTTGCTGGTACGAGAAACCGCAGCTTCTCTTCGATCGGAGGGATCGCCACGTGCTCTCCCTTCTTTTCCCTTACCAGAAAGCCAGACCTCATGAGGCTTAGCCCAACAGTGGAATTTCCTGGTCCACATCCATTGGGTCCCCTACCCGGTTTGGGGTCGTGAAGTCACACCTTCACGGTACTCCGCAGCCCCTCAACTTTTCTCCCAGAGAGAACCCAATTAAAGAGGACCAAGTACGCTCTTTCCCTATTCCCCCTCTAAAACTTTTTTCGTAGTGATTCTGTCCTGCATAGAAAGGGCCATCTACTAATCATGTCTTAGAGGGCAAGTCGCGCTTGTGGGCTTTTCCCGGATGTTGTGAGCGTCGGACCAGTCAGTAAACGGCCGCGTCGCCCCATTTATTGCGATCGTAGGAATTTAAACGATGCGAGGCCTTTCTCTTCCTTTCCTCTACTTTGTTCCAGGAGGGCAGACTTCTGGGGCCCATGTTCCGGCCTCATGATTCGCGAATAGGTCCATTGTCGTCCGTGTCATAACATTCCTAGGGTTTCGCCCCGCCCCACGAATGCACCTTCGTTGTTTTTTAGGCCAGTCTGGTAGGCGACCAGCGAGTAGCTGAGCCCTCAGACCCCGGCTTCGACTGACATTATTTCGTAAGCCTTCGAGGGCACTCTACCAGTTCTTCCTGGGGAACTCTACTCCGGCCCGCAGTCATTTCTGTCTGGTCCACCTGTTGTTCCGTGTCATGGCGCTTTCCTGGCATTCGTGGTGAAAGCCACTGCTTCCACCTCTCTGATCGGCTAGGTAAAATTCCCTTTTCTTTTGATCGGCCTTTGCGCTTTTTTGATCTAGTTCCGACGCCGCGCGAGATTTTCTCGCGGATCGTTCCTCCGACGGAGCTTCGGGTATTACTTCCTGTCTTTGTGTTGGGTCTCACTCCCTGGTCTTTGTGTGGCGCGGAAGAATTTTGACGGGTTTCCGTGATTCCGGCTTGAGAGGCCGCATTCTGTATGGAAAAAGTACTTCCGCCTCTTTCCCGGTACTTCAGGCAACGAGGCCTTTTCGGAAGCTTCCCTTCACCGCCTCAGTGGCTTAACCCCTGATGTGTCCCCTCTTTTCAATAGACCCCGAAGATGTTTAATTCTGGACCCCTGAAAAGCTTTGCTCTAGGGGTACCCCCACTTCGTTGATTTTCGGTTTCGCTCCGTTTCCTTCATGTTCGCGAAAATCTTTCTAAGATTCTGTCGATTTTGAGGTTGTTTAGGAGCCTTCAGATTCGGACTACGGTTGAGAGTCCATTCCGTCGTTGCGGCGATTTGCTCGTAACGTCCGCCCATCTTTTTTCTTGGGGAAACGAGCCCGGGATCGGCGACAACCGCCGACTTAAAGTGCCCGACCCCTCTCTCGGCTAATTCAGATGGGCTGACCTGTTTTACGAGAACCTCGCTTCCCGGTCTACCAACTGCCAGATATAGATGTTGGG
>Ga0179593_1397482_pt1 | contig 28032 bp, 20 predicted proteins | sample CZODoug2_1_08_16_FD_185931 | JGI IMG/M metagenome (GOLD analysis project Ga0179593, IMG submission 185931) | Vadose zone soil fungal communities from Angelo Coast Range Reserve, California, USA - CZODoug2_1_08_16fungal (PacBio error correction) | ecosystem: Environmental > Terrestrial > Soil >... | reverse complement strand
CCCCCACTCAATAAGAGTGCGTCCCATCCATGCCCCCCTGGTCTGACCCCCAGCTTCTTTCCAATCTCCAGTCACGTCCATCCCAAAACTTTTAAACCTATCGACCTGCAAAGCCTTTCTGAGGGTTCTAATGAGACGGGTGCCCAAACCTGGGCCTCTCCTCTACCCCCCCCCCCGTTACCTTCGCCCAGCGAATACCTTGTTTGCTGCCGCCCCCTGATCCTCTTTCTCGAGAGGCAAGTCGGGATGCGTCAAAACTATAATTGAGTTTGACTAAAACTCCCCCCCCCCTCACGTTAGTCCGGCGTGCGATCCAATACTTCGTTTTCATTTCGGGAACGACCCTGGCCTAACCCGTCTATCCCGATACCTTTTCTTATTCTAACCCGTCCAACACCCTCCCCCCCGCTCTTTGTGCCGTACCTGGTGTCACCTAACTTTAGAGATTTCTCCTTTAAAAATCGACTGTCTTTTTTCTTTATACTTCTCCGCTAAGATCAGGTCTACCCCCTTCCCCCCCAGACGGTCAGTTGAACTATCTCACCCCCCTAAGTACTTACCCCCTTCCCTACTTGTAATCAATGTTCTAGAAGTGCAACGCGCCGCTCGTAAACGATAGAAACCACTTATTTTTTTGCCTTTTTTGCTTCCCCAAGTCTTCCCCCCCCGCTAGCTGGCTTGCTCGGGAGCTTCCTCCTGTTACCCAGGCCACAAAATGTTACTCGGCCTCCAACCATTTTTATTGATAACGTGCCCCGTATGCGCCGCTCCGTTTCCCTCCTTCGACTACACAGGTGCCGGAACCTCTTCTTACACTTTTGCGTAGAACTTCCCTAATGTTTTTCTGCTGAGCCGAGAATTACTATGTCGAACCCAGATCGTCGCTCTCCCCCTGCCGGCGGCTTTCCGAAGTCCGGTATATCCGCAAAAATTCCTCAGCTCGCTTTTTCGCGGATCAGGTTCTCTCGCCTTACCAGGCGTTTTCTACTCCCTCCTTTGGTCCGGGATAACCGGCATTTTCGCGGGTAAGGTATTGGGGGTCGGAATTGAGCGTGGATCGGTGACTCTCTACAACTGTCCTCCCTGCCTCCTTTTTTTCGAGACAAGCAGCGTAGGTTCTTGGAAATACTTGATTAGCTCCCAAAAAGGTTGCTTTTCACCCCCCGTCTTCATTCTTCTTTTCTTCACCCCCCCTGGAGGTCGTTTTGTCCCTCCTTATGGCCCTTCCCGGTGACAACTGAAGAACCTTGTTTCGTTCTACCTCTTTAGAAGGTAAGGCCCCAAACTCCACCCCCCCTCTCTAGAGACGGGTTAAGTGTCTTCAGACCTTCACGGTCTGTCATCATCCCCGTTCGTTGCCGTGAGTTCCAACTTCTAGCACGGAAGTTTTGCCCCACCCTTTGTCCGGCGCAAACCTTCATGGGACGCCTGCGGTCAGGTTTTTCAGCTTATGCTTCTTAGAATCTAGTTTTGCCTCCACCCCACACACTCTTCCCTTTTCTTAATCTTTTTTAGATTCTTCTCCTCGGCCTCTCGCCCCTTTTTCCTCATTCTTGCCCAGGTATGTGGTTGGTACATGAGAAACGGCAACCGCCCAGATCAATCCCCTCCTCAGGACGACTTCTTTTGTTCACGGGGTGCTGCCGTTATGAAGAGTCGTACATTCGCTTTGCGTTTTCCTTGGTTTCCCCCCCCAGTTTGATGCGTAGCCCCCAGTTTACCCCACGGTATGAGTGTTTCCTCCCTCCTCGGGTAGCACGGCTAGTTTTCTGCATTCCGTTCCACTTTCTCTCTAGGTTAAGGACTCGCGCGTGTGAGCCTTGACATGGGCCTATCACCCTCCTCATGGAAATCATCCCCTCCCTCGATGTTTCCAACGTTGTTTTCCCCCCCCCCTCTAGTCAAAGGGCAATTGTATTCGCCATGTGCCCGTTATACGAGGACCTGGCCCAACCCCCTTTTTTAAGGTTCTTTCCCTTGAAGTTGGTGACCATTACTTTTGATTCGTTCCCTCTCTTTAAGTAAAGGGCTTTTCGATCGAGTCGGGGACTGACGAGAAGGGTTGTCGTCCTCCGGCAACCGGGTTTTTTTCATGATCCCCCCTTTCCCTTTCTTCCTGTCTATCGGGATCTGCTCAACACTTCATGCCGATTTTTCTTTCAATTCGTCTTTCTTCCTTTCCCCACTTCAGGACTCGCAGACTGATCCCCCCGTCTGACGCGCCCCAGGTTTGATTGGCGCGCGCTGCTCGATATAAAGGCCGCCCTCTTTGGAACAGGACGCTTTCCTCCACTCGCTCGTGCTTTTCTGTATTTGTGCGTTCATGACACCTTCTGTGATATCCCCCGCTGAAGCAAACTTGGGTGCGTCCTAACTGTTGAGAAGATATACCGTCTTTTGGCTCTTTTTCTACATATAGCCACAAAGGATCCTTTTCTATTAGCCGACCCTGGTCAGTGGAATTTCTAAACCCAGCTTTTAGAGGGGGGTCACCGGAGTGCCACTCTTCTAGACTTGGCCGCGGCGTCTCCCCCCCTCGATGACCCACCCCGTTCTGTTCAAGTGAAGTTACTTAACAAAAATTCGACTAAAAGGTTCTCCCCGATGTGATTCTTGATGTCTCTCCCAAGTCCCCAGCATATTTCGCTTCACTTGGAAACAGACGTATAGTCGGTTCTTCGCCAGGCAAAGGATCGGGGCGTCTAGTACACCTTTTTTGCCCTTAGCAAGCCTGTTTCCGATTCCCAGGTTCTGCCTCCTCCATAGGGACACAACGAAGTGATCGCCTCTTTCAATGAAAGCAATTTATTCCGTCCCGCTTTTTCAGTAGCGACCTCCGAAACCGAGTATCGTCGGGACGTGTTCAAGGTTCTTTGTAGGAAGCATCAAAAGCTAAGTTTTGTTTCCGATGCCACTTGAACGACCCCCCTTCCCAGCACGCAGGTGTTGTTTTTTTCGTTCATTCTTAATCAAACTTCTGGGTCTCCTGCCTCAACAACCAAGTTCTCTCCGGTCATTCCCCCCAACTCCTCTGTCCGGAGGTCCCTCCTCTGACCAAAGCGCTTCCTTCTGATCCGTTGATAGTGAGAACGTCTTTTTTTGATTCGAATTGTAGTAGATCATTCCCCCCTTCATCCCCCCTCCCACCCACTTCTATCTCCTTCCCCCCCGAAGCTTTCCACCCCATCAGCTTTCTTGCCCTTCCCCCCTGTGAAGTATATCGGTTCACCCCTTGAGTTTGGAAAAGGATCGCAGATCAGTCATCGGTTCCCCTGCCCCGTGGTTTTTTTGTCTCGTATAAAGAGCCATTACCCTTTTCATACGTGTATTTCACCCGCTGCCAAGCTCTTTGGACTGTAAACACTCCGTGTTCCCCCCTCTTTCCCCCCGAGGAGGACAGAACGTCCCTTAAACCTATCGGTCCTTCTCACATTACTCTGTTCCACTTTTAGATTATCTCCAGAGAAGAGCCTCCTTTCGGTAGCGAATTCGCGCCACCTTCCCTCCTCCCCCCTTTTTATTACAAATTGAAATGTTCGACTTATCCGCCACCAATAAAGAACCCCAAAGTGCTCCTCGCGGCCGTGAAATTTTTGAGCATCCCACGATCAGCTCAAGGTCGTCTCCGGGTAAACTTTTTTTCTGCCCTCCTCTTGTTGGAAAGTTTTTCTACACTTCCCCAACTCTCCCGCCTGTTTTTCTATATACGCCCAGCCGTGTGCACTTTAACGTTCCCTCCGTTTAGTGAAGTTTTTAGACGCGCCGCTACTCGCTCCCGTATCATCAAAGTGATTCGATGATTGACCCCAACCCCATTTACTCCCTTTTTTTCCCGATCACAACCCCATTGTCGTCATTCATAGACAGATTGACCATGCGTCCCTAATCCCCTGCCTGTTTTTTTTCCCCTTCCTAAGAATTTTCCCTCCTTGCCTCAAATAGTCTACTCATTCGCACAAAGCTGTTTGCGAAACGCGTCTGGCTTGCCTAACTTGCCCTGCTTTGTCGCCTTTCCCAAAACCTCCAAAGGTCCCCAGTTCCTCTTTGCAAGTTGTCCCTACTGTCTGGGATTATGACTTCCCCTCAGTGGAGCCCACGTTGTCCTCGCCTCTTCCCAATTAGGCACTCGTCCTGTGACCTGATTTTTATCTCGACTTTTTTTCATAGGACTTTTGGCCCGTAGTATTCCCCCCCAAAGCTGACTTCGTAATGGTCCCCACTCCCGTGGGGTTAAGACCCCTCTACTCATCCCTTAAGGGTGTTTAGACAAATTTCCCATCCTCCAGATGTACCGCATCATGTCCCATAAGATACACAGTCCAGCCAGTCCGCCCAAATCCCTTTCTCTGGTCTACTCCTGGTGATCGTGACTTGCGGTTCTTCCTTTAACCCCGTGACTTTTCTTACAGATCAGTCTCATTTGGGTAAGCTGTCCGACCCCCTGGCAGAAGAAGTAAATAGGTGTTTTTTTCACTTTTTTAACACTACGACTCGAGCCGAAGCCTAAGCTTCCTCTTTTCCTTCTTGAGAAAGTTCGGACAACAGCTGTGTTCTTCCTCCCCAACATTAAGTTTTCCATCTCCCTAATGAGGATGACTTCAGATTGAACCAACTCGGCCCTCGGCATTAGTTGTGATTTTTTTCTTTGCAATGCAAGACCTGCTAAGGTCATCCCCCCTGTTGGTTCTCATTTCACATGGAAGTTTTTAGGCTGGGCACATGCGTTTCCCCCTCTGAGATGTGAAGGCGGGAGTGAGAGAACCAACCCAGCTTGAAGAGGCTCCTCTCGAGTTGCATTCAGCGTCGGGCCGCTTGCTTAAGTAACATTAAAGGTCCTTCCCTTGCTTGTTCTCCCCCCCCTCAAAAACCTGAACCCTTCCTCGACCAAACAGTAGTTCAAACCAAGAACACCCTAACATTCCCCTTTATTAGAGAGAGAAGTAACTTTTCCCTTCCCCCTCTCTGGCACGAAGTGGGGTTTTCCCCATAGGACAACGTTGTCCGGACTACCATTTTCCCCCGTCGCCGACCCTCCCGGGCATATTACGATGGACCCGCAGATGGTAACCGTCCCACCAAGTGATTAACCTTACGACCCAGTAGACTCGCGTTTAAGTAAATTGTATTAGGCTGCATCCTCTCGGGTATGTGTCCCTTCTCATCTGGGTGTAGGTTCTTGACCCTGTGGCTGCCCTTTTCCCCCCGCCTCCCTTAGAAGAACGTTTCTCGTGCTGGCGGACAAGCACTCCAGAACTCTGGTTTAAGTTTTCGGAAGATCTCCTCGCGTTTCAATCTCTTCAATCGATGAAGCTTTTTCCCGGGGTCTTAGGAAGTTGTGAGTTCAACTTGACCGGCTGGTGATGGTTGTTTCATCTTCGCGTGATATCGCCCCTTTTCGATTCGCCGAGTAGCTCCAGTCTACTTGTGCTCCTTAGTTTCCGATGCTCCTGTGCCAACTTGAGTGCCCCCCCGAGGCAAAACGAGTCGGTAGGGTGTACCCCCCTTCTGCTGTTGAGCTCCCTATAGCCGGTCTATTTTTGATGGGCTGCCCCTGATTCTCTCTCCTCCCAATACAACATTTTTAAGTCCCTTCCTGCGCTGATCAACGTGACCGTTGGGTGGCTTTCCTTCCAAAAGCGTCCCTTTTTTGAGAAGACGTAGGACCGTAGAGAGAACCCGGGGGTCGCCAACTTGATCTTCTTTGAATCTTTTAACTGGGTCTTTCGCTTTTTCGGTTGAAGACCTTTTTTCAGCAACCCCTCGCTGTCGTTAAAAGCTATTCAGGCAGCCGAACGTGGAGTGCTGTTTCTAATGTTTGTTCTCCTCGATCTTAAAATTTCTTTTTCGAAATTTTGGTAGCTTGTGAAGGGGACATTTCCCTTTTTTTCCCCCCCTCATACCCCTGTTTTTGGAGCTCGTCCCCTTCACCGGAAACCCCTACCCGATAAAATACGACATTGCTTGGATTGCCTTTGCCAGACATAGAAAGTTCCAGCCCACCTCCGTATTTGGCCAGAACACACTCAGCTTTGGCCGGCACAGCCTGAAAGCTCTTGAGCGAGACCACAGGGCCCAGAGCCGAGTTACCCGGAAAATACAAGCATCATAACTCAATTTAGGTCAACTCCCCCTTCTAATAAGAGATGGTTGGACATTTAGTAACCCTTTTGCTCGCCTTCGCCCCCAACAACCGAGTCATCTTGTAAAGGACCCAAAACAAAAAAAACCCCCCCCCCCCCCCCCCCCCCCCCCTCCAACCGTCTCATTAGTATATTGTCGTATATGACTACTTCGGTTCCTTTGGACCCTCCCCTCGGTCCAGTCCACTCCAATGGTGGCTCTTTTTTGATTCTCCTTACGATGGTTTCCCCCCTTTTTCCCGACTAGCTTTTGCCTCTTTTTCACCTCACTGCTGACATGAGGTCCTGGATCACCCCCATCCAAAGGAGATGGAACCACTCCTCCTCTACATTTGCGATCCTCAGACCGTTACACTATTTTCAAGTTGACGATCCACCAATTCTCCCGAACTCGATCGTAGAGTTCACTCCCCTGAGCATGGCCCCTCGTCTCGAGTCTTCCCGACCCCTTAAGACCCCTCTCTTTTTTGCCTGGGGGTGTCAGCACAGTCTAGACCCATTTTTTTGCTCACTGGAAGACGATGGGTACCACAAGGTCCACCCCCCTGCCCCCCCCTTTGACTCCCCCAAATGGGATTGATCTGACCCACCGTCTCGCCCGTGCGTTTGCTTCCTGCCAATCAACGGGCCGGACAATTCGACGTTGTTTTTTCCGTGTATTAAACGGCAATTCCGTTCTGAGGGGGTGTGAGAAATTCCTTCTCCCGCATAGCTCTTCCGGTCTTCTTCTAGAACTGGTTCTTCTTCCCAAAAAATTGCCTCCCAGCCGCCCGCTTTGGCCCTGCTGAAAGAGTTGCTTCATTACTTCCTGTCTTCACACCTAGGTTTTTTCCCCGGGCGTACATATACAAGCCTGTCTCGCGTGTATGGTTCTGGATTGATGATGTCTTTTTCCATGTAAGAAAGTTGCATTCCCTGGTTCGCACGCTATCGCCCTCAACGGATGGACGGACATCCCCTCAGCGTCCAAATCTTGTGTTGTCCTTTTCGCTCCCCCACGGATGTGATTTCTGTCACACACGGCGGCGTTTGCCCCTTCGGAGCCCGGACATTTTTAATGCCGATAAACCCCTGTTAGTTGCTCCGGTTCAGCTAACTGTCATGCCCCGGAATTGCCCCCAGAAAACCCCATCACGCGAGCAGGGTTAATTTCCCTCGATTTTTCCATATGCTGAATAAGCTTTTGCGCATTTTCACAATTCATGGAAGTTTGTGCTCCGTCACTTAATTCCTGGTGCACCCGATGGAAGACCCCCTCCCCCCCCTTTTTTTCAGTTATTCTTCGGCTCGCTTATTTTCTTATGACCAAATCCCCCCACAAATTCTATATCGCTCGAGTGCTTAGTCTCTGGTCTTTTCCAGAGGCCTATTTCAAGATTAGGTCTCCCGGTCCTTTTTTTTACCATTGTACGAACCGGTAAGTCACGAAAATTTTCCGACCCTGGATTTTTTTTCGTTACGGGATGGAGAGAGCTCGGAGGACCTTCCCCTTTACCCCGATGCGGGGGAATTGGTTTCTAAACCCGTTTGATTTTTATTATGCTCCAAAGGTTTTTCCCCCTTACCTACCTGGAAAGGGGATGTTCCCCCCCCCCCGGAGATCTTCTTCGCCATCTGAGATACCGATCATGTCCTACAGTGAGGTTTTCTCTGAGTTACATGTTATATCCCTTCCCTTTTGCCCCCTTAATACAAGTTCCGCTGTGGACACCCGGTCACGAGGTTCCCACTGCCCTGATTTTCCTATGGGGGGATTAAATAGGTCGTGGCAAGTGCGCCTCCCCCTTCCTGCGCATGGAACTGGCATCTTTGTTTCTGTTTTTCCGGTGTACTCGTTCCTCCTTTCATCGTCGAATGGGAAAAATATTCATCCTGGCTTTTTTTTTTTTCTCTGATGCTGGAGATCCCTGCGACCTTTTCTACATTTTCGAACCGGCCGAGTGTACCGCCCCCCAGGGGCCTTATTCTCGTCCGACCCGGGGCGTCCTTTCCCCCTTAAGGTCGGCAGAACGGGGTGCATTCCAATTGACAAATTGGATGGCGTTGTCCCACACATGCCTGGCTTGTGGGTCAGATGGCGCTGGCCAACCATTACTTGATAGATCCAGGTTGTCCCCCCCCCTTCTTGATGTACCTTTCTCCAACTGCATCAGGTCCTCCTCCCACCCCATTAACGGCCTTCTTCCTTTTTCTGCACTCGGCTCGTGTTGATGTTATTTTTTTTCTTCTAACTAGCCCTTGGATACCTGCTTCCGAAAGTTTCAACGGTTGGCCCCCGTGCGCCCTCTTTCAATAATCACCTTCATTCCCGTCTTCCATTTCACCTCCCCCGGAGGTGAAGGCTCCTCAAGGTTTACAGCGGTCCGTCCCAATTCACTGGTTGAGCTGTGTTTAACATTGTCTTTTCCCGAGCCGTTGGTCCTTGATCTGAACAGGTCATTTTCCTTTTCAGCCCTCCCCAACAGTTTTAGATCAAGTGATCCCTCTTCTTGATTATTTACGAGCCATTGTCCCCTTATTCGTTACTTTGTTGCAACATCAGAGCTGTCCCCGGTAGATAAGGTGACCCCTTTCGTTGTTGAATTCCAGGTTTCGTTTCGCCCCCTGTTGCCTCTGGCAGGAGCCATGATTCCAGAACGAAGTATAGAGATCAATGCTACCCTCCTTCCCGATTAAATACTAGTAGCGATTGACAGCGGTATCATTGCCCCGAGATTCTTCCCCTTTGTTTTCTGGGCCGCAATCCATAATGTTGATGAACGGTTCCATTTGCCTCTCCTCTTTATACCCTAGGTTCTTTGATCGAGATCCTTGTCCTCGTTTCATCCCACAAGGCTTGGTTTTCTTCTCCACTAAACTCGCTTGTCGCTCTTTCCCTTCTCCCTCCCTCTACCTTGTCCGGCGCGCTCCTACCAACGCTTCTTGAGGTTTTTCTCTCTCTTTTCCCTTTCTTGCGTGTTTTACTTAGCTCCATTCCCTTCCCCCTAGGCGCCGGTGGGCACTTCGCCAAACCCAGACCAGACTTTCAGCTCAAACACTTCCCAGCCCCCCCTGGTTCACATTTCAGCCCGACCATGTTCTCGAATATGTCCACCCCACCTACCAGTCTGACAGTACACAGAAGCCACCCCCCCAGGACAGGGGAGTAGAACTGAGGGGGCAGAGGGTACTCTCCCCTTTTTTTCTCGGCAACGGGGTTGAAGGTCTCTCCCCCCCTCCTACCCCATCCCACTTGTTTCTTCCCCTTATTCACCCGAGGCACCAAGCTTTCTGTCCGAGGGGCAACCTACGTCTTCAACAAGTGTCTTCCCGACTTGGTACGCTTCACTCACTACACCCCCCTTCCGTGGGTATCTTTATAGCCTTGCATGAGCTCTCTCAGTGCTGTGTCGAAATATGCGCCTAACTGCCCTCGCCCCCAGTTTGCTTCATCTCGATAGAATGCTTGAGGCAGTAGACGCCCTAACCGCTATCCCATTTTTTACTTATTACCTCTTTAGAAATTTTCATAGAGTCCCCCCCCTTCCTCTCCTCCCTATTATAGGCCATGCATTCGCGAGTTACCCCCATGTTGCGAGACTGTCCCCCTCGCACTTCTGGACCTCTTCCCCACACGATCCAAGTGGTCTATGCCCTCCCAATCACCCTCCAGTAGCGTGAGTTCCCTGCCTTCTCCTTAGACAGCCATCCCAGCTTGCCCCCCCTCACCCCCATTCGTTAGGTTCGCACGGGACCCACCCACTCCGACTATTCCCGCCCACGACCCTCCCTCATTTTTCCGTTTATTTAATCCTCATCCGTCGACTTGCATGCAGACATTCGGCCCCCAAATTTTCCCATTTCACTCTCCCTGGATTGCTCAGTGCTTCGAGAAATCCCATCCTCCCTGTGTGGTGAACCCCGTTTTCCGACCTTTCAGGGGGAATGATGAATGTCCCATAGTTGATATAGGTCCTCCTTTGACCTCTTACCGCTCGATTAGTCCTGTCCTGCGGGCTATCTCATGTCTCTACTACCTCACGTTGGCCGGACCGCTTCCCCAAAGCTGCCTGTAATGTCAATAAAGTTTTTTTTTTAAATCTCCTCAAACGTTGTTTTTAGACCCACTTCCCCCCTTCTGTACAATGACCTATCTACCGGATCCATACGTAGACAAATACTGGAGTACTGGGGGTTTCTTCTTTACTTTTTTCCGTGTGAGTCCTCCCCCCAACAGGTCTCCGAATCGGAACCCGTTTTTCCTCCTTGCAGACAAGTGAGACAGTGAACCTCATTTTTTTTCTTCTCATAAGTCCTAGGAAAGGCAGCAGCTTAAGCATCAGCTCCCCTTCCTCGGTCGTACCCAGTGCATTGTGGTCAAAATGCCACCCTCTGTATACAAAACAAGGCTATAAGTTGTGCCGCAAACCCGCAATTCTGTATGATTCAGAGAGAAAAAAAATAGGATTCGAACTTCCCTTCCCATCGCTCTGTGATTGGTTGCGTGTGGTAAATGCGCCTTGATACATAAACTCACGACCCCCCCTTTTTTGACGTTCAGGCATCCCATTGGTTAGAAGAGAGGTTGCAACCAGTTTCCTCCCTTTTTTCTCCACAATTTTTTTGTATATGGTCGGGGGATGAGCGTTTGAAACGTGCTCAGGCCTTTCTTAGCGAGTCCGATGCCATCGGTCTAGAGCTCGAGCCCTTCCTAACCTTTCCCCTTGCACGTTCGCGCTTTCCCCCTATCCCGCCCCCCAGCCCACAGACCTGTACAACCAGTCGAAGAGATTAAGTATTACCTAATTTATCTTTTCCTTAAAACGAGTTACGCACCGTCCCCCCTTGTGAATCTTGTTCTCCTCTCGGTCCCTGAGTCTGGTTTAGAAACTCCGACTCGAAGGAATAGTTTAGATCAGACTTCCCCTCCGCTCAGTCCAACACTGCACGGCATGCGTTCCAGTCTGCACTTTCCCCGCTTTTCGCTTGTTGTCACCATGGTTTAGTCGTTCTTCTCCTTTCGTTAGTGGCTGGACCTGTGGCCTTACCCTCCTTCATGTTTCGGTCCGGGTACCAGTTGGGTGCCCTTGTTCCCCTTCGCAAGTACAGTCAAGCCTGCTTCTGTCCCCAGCCAATCGACGGTTATCCGGTTTAGGTCGCTTCTCTCTTTCCTTTTCCCCTGCCTGTCCCAGCCCCTCGCTGACGGATTCTCACTGTTTGTAAGGCATTTTTTTCGTCTTCACCCGATTGCCTTGTGATTCATGGCCCCCCTTTCTACGCCAGTTGCCCTTTTCTCAGCGAGATTCCTAGCCTTTGATGATTTTCGCCTCGGAAAGTTGATTTCACTTTGCCACCTTCGGTTTTTGTTTACTGTTGCCGTGTTGGATGATCCGAATCCGTCAGGTCATCGACGGGGGCCCTACTCTTTTTTTAGATTTCACGAACCCCAAGCAGTATTTTCCCCTCGCGTCACCCGATTATCCCGTGAGTTGTGTTTTATTTTGGACCCCAACCGTTGAACCCCCTTTTGTATTCCCTAAGTAGGCCACGGCGAGGCACACGTTGCTTCGTAAGGTGCAGTTCAACGAAGTTATTTGGCATCCTGTTTTTTCCTGAGGAGGCAGATAAGTTTTTTCTAGTCCAGGTAAGAACCCCTTGCAGGATTTGCTGCAAAACTCTTGTTTTCTTCCAGCCGAAATACGTAGTGAGTGATGCACGTGTTTGAGATGTCCGTCTTGGCCACCATTTTCCCTGGAGGCTCTCCTTCTTGCGGGTTCGTGGTGACGGAACAATTTATTCCTCCGTTTTTTCTTTTCGCGATAGTCCTTCACCCACGACCAATCCCCATGAGTGTTCCCTCCCAAAAGTTTCCATTGCTTTCATTGCTCAATCCAGAATTCAGAATCCCCCGAGGATAGGATGAAAGAACAAACCTCAGCGGTTCCTGGTGACGGCACAGCCCCGCAGAGGGTTAATGAGTTTTCCTCTCAACTTGTAACAGCGACTACAACGTTACCATATCAACCACTCCTCAATTACGTTTTTCGCCCCCAGGCACCCAGATCGATTCTTCTTCGTTCATGCGCAACCCGAGTATTCGCGTAACTTTACGAAATTAACCAATAACCCCAAAGTCAAGTTGAGTCCTCGAGCTCAAGGACTCTTTTGTATTTTAGGAACCGTCACCTCGCCCCTTCGATCCCTGCGTCTTTTCGGATTTTGCCCCCCCTGCAGTCACCCCCCCGTACCCTGTATTTTACGAGTTTGGGAGACACGCTGCTCTGAAAGTCCTGAGGAATTTCCCTCCTTTCCCCTGACCTTTCTCAACGGGCCCCTCTCTCACATACACCGGAAAATTCACCTTTCATTTTGAAGCGCTCCAAAATCCACACCCTCTTACTTACCCGGTAGACGTTCCTCCTGAACGTTTGAGCTTCCACCTGCTCCGTCGCGCGATTCGAAAACGGAAAAAGCTTATCGAGGCAGTGGGGCTCCACCCCCCCCCGCATCCTACCTGAGGCTTGCTACTGACGCCTTCTTCGGTTCCACAACATTTTCACAAGTCCTCCAACATTAGAGAGGTCGGACTCCGCTGGGATTCGCTGACGCCAACGGGACGTAAACATCAATTTTTTAGGGTTGTGCGTTTTACCTCACAAGTCCCTTTTTTGTGCATGTAGCGAGAATTACCCCCAGAAAATCATAGAAGATGAACTTTTTGTCGGAGGCGAAGTTTTCCTCTCAAACAACACGCTTTGCCTGAGCTGCGAGAGGTCCCCCCAGCTTATAAGGTGCCTACACTTTCCATCTCCCCCATAGATACTTCTTTTACACCTCTTTAACGGCCACTGGTGCGTGGAAGGTATTCTTCTTTTGGTTAGGTACACCTTTCACCTTTCCTTACGTCTCGTCAAGACGTTCCTTCTTTGACTCTACCTAGCCTCCTGGTCCCCCATATTTTGAAGGGTGCGCTCACTCCACCCTTGGCAATCTGCCCTGCCTTTGCTACAACGGCTTTGCCCCTCGGCTCCTTTACCACAGTAAGGACGCCCCAGTTAGCTTTGCACGGTCACTTTTTCTTTTTCATTTACCCAACGCAACACTAGAAGAGCGAGCCCCTAATTTCGCGCCAGGTTCCCTACTCAATTGACGAGTGCAAACTCAGTTTCCCTGTTTTGTACCTCAAATGCCCTCCGTCTCCCCCTGGCACTGGGGACTCATGCAGTTCATTCTGCTCGAGTTCTAGCTTACAATAAACCCCACTATAATTCCCTCTGATCGCTTCTGCTTCGACTTACCATTTATCCATGTTTACTTCGGTATCGTTTGTGGTTTTAAATGGAAGAGGCCCCCCCATTCACTACCCCCTCAGTAACTCCACTGGATCCTTTGATGCTCTTTTTTCCCAGTTTTGTTTATTCTAACTTATACAGCTCCCCCTCTTTTACCTTTGGTTACACCCCCAATTTGAGGAGGCCGAATTTTTCCCATCCTTTTTTAAAGTAATTTATCATTTGAGTGCACCCCTGGGAGTCCGTACCCCTTCGATCCTCCCGCAGTTTCCAGGCCGAGTCCTCGCTTTGTCGCGTCGCTAACTGGTAATATCAACCTTGGGCCCCTTTTCTCATACCCCTTCCAGTTGATTAACCTTTTTTTCAACTGCGAACTGGCCAGGGAGGTCGGCTGCTTTTATTTCCCCGCCGTGGTCCTTCAACGCAACGATTTTTCCTGGCAAACCTTGCGACGGTGCTTTTTCGCTTTCCCTTATCTACAAGCGCGAAGACGTCATAGTCTTCGAGTGGTTTTCCCTGATTGGTTTGCCTTCCCTGCGGACGAAATTGTTTTTCTGATCCCAAGGGGACTGTTATGAAGTCTTCCCTTCTGCCGGCTCCAGGACTTGTCGGCTATTTGACCATGAACAATTGTTGTGTATATAGCCCACACAGGCAAGTCCTATTTTTTGTCCGAGCCGAAGTGTGGTTGCCCAAAACATCGCTTTCAGGTCGCCAACGGTCTCAGTTTTACCAGCTACAGGATGATTCTTATTTCTTCCTTCCCAAATTCCGGACTCGATTATACACCGTGCTTCTTTCTTTTTTCCTAGCATTCAGGCAGGTGTTTTATACCCCCTACTGTAACCTTTGTTCTGAAGGTGTATCGACTAGAATACACAATCTATGGCGTTGATGAGTATCTTGGACTCTTACGTGAAGTCTAGTTCCGCTCGGTCTTCTCCCCCCTTCCCCTGGTTTGACCTGAAGGGAAAAAGTAGCCCTCTCCCCGGAAGCTATCCTTGGAGCAAAACCCTGAGTTTAGCCCCTTCTTTCCACCACGTGAGAACCCTTTTCTACCTTCTGTGTCGATTATGTAATAAGGTACACAAAGAATTCTTTCAACTTCCCCTTCCGCCTGGCATATTCCCGGCGAAAGTCCTTTTGTTTTCGACTATTACGTTGGTTTCCTTCTCCTTTTCCTGCATCTTTTTGTCCAAGGTCTATACAGCCAATCGTCCTGACCAGCTTTGTATTTTATCCATTCCGAACATCTCCCTGCATCGCGTTTTTTTCTCTCGGCAAGAAGACCCTCCCTTCCTCGCATTTGCGATTGAAATGAGCCCCCAGGGCGATGTTGGACGACTGCATTGTTTTCCCCTCGGACATTATTTTACTCCCTTCCCCGTGTTTTGTTGTTGATTCCTTTCCTCTTCATACCACAAGGTATCGTTGGTTGGTGCTTCTACACCAATTGCGTTTCCATCGAAATAGTCTACCTGGTTGCCTCAGAATAACCCCTTCTCCTCTCTTTCTCTTGCTTGGGACGGTAGAAGATAAATTAGTTGTTTTCTTCTTTAGTTATTCTCCATCCGGAAATGAGTGACTCCCTTAGACCCAGTCCGTTTGACCGTCTAACACACCTCTCGTTCTCGTTTTCACCGTGAAGTCTTTTCACCATATTCAGGCCTCCTATGCTGTTTAATTTAAGATCTTATAGAATTCCCCCCCGGTCTCCCCGATCTGCAGTTTACTAATTCCCCCTTTTTACCCCCTTTGTTTGAATCACAATCTTAACCCGACCCACGTGGAGGCAACTCCGTGTTCCTTCCTCTTTTCCTCCCCCGACCCAATCTCGGAATAGAGCTATAATCCTTCTTTAGAATCGTTCTTTTCTCCGTCGCCGCCAAAGGTTTTGTATTCGGCCTCCTGCACCACATTAACGGTTTCATATTTAAGTCGAGTCTAGAAAAAACCCCTCCCTTTCCACTAGAAGATTTGTCTAAGACGGACTAATGTTTCGAGCTTTCTTTAAGCGAATCCTTATCTGATCCCGACCGTTTCGCGTTCCCTTGGTCGCGATAGCAGTGTTGGGGACAAATTTGATTACACAATTATAATGCCTGGTGGTTTAGCTCAAGCAGCAGCTTGTCCATTCACCGAGAAAGAGGAGACCCCCCTTCTCGTACGAGATTTCCCGTATCATCATTCCCCATTGTTCCATTCTAAAACCCATTTAGTGGTTAGTCCGGTCAACCCTCGATTATCCCCGCTCATGTCCTTCTTCGTCTTTTATCTGACTCTTGTCTTACGAATCTTAACGTTCTCTTCCCCTCCTCCAACTGCTGTCCCATTTCACTCTGGCCTGTCTCGCCCTTGTCCCTTTTCTTCCAAATCCCCACCTGTGCAGCCGTTGGGTTCCCGGTTCCCTTGAACCCTGAACCCCTCCTTCCGGTGTGGCGGTGATGTTCCCCTTCTAATTGATCCCCCTTCCGAAGCACGCTCACGCGTTTTTTTTTGTGAAATGCTGCTCTTCTCCTTTCTGGAACTCGAAACTCTCCCTGAATCCTATCCCACACCGTCCTTTCCCTTTCGTTCACCGTGTGTGACGTACCAAGCCAATGGGTGTTCGCCCCCCCATTTCCCCAGATATGTATCCCCTTCCCCTCCCCCGATTCACCCCGTCCGAATTTACGACTTCTTGTCGTTATGTTTTTTTCTTTTATCTTGATTTGCGATGGAACCCCCCACTCCGTCCCTTGAATCGGAAACGATGGTTTCTCCCCCCTCCCGCGCTTTGCCCAAAAGCGAGCAGAAGGCTCTCTTTTGTTTTCTAAGACCCCCTCACCAGCTTTTCGCGAAATAAGAGACCCCTGCCGCGGTCAAAGATTTTTTTCTCCCCGGACTTAAAACCGTATGTTTTGGTCCAAAAACAACCGATTGGCCTTTGGCCACAACTTTAATGAGGATGAATCCCTCTGACCCACCCCCTAGCCACCCCGGAAAGTCCTTTCTTTCTTTTTGTTTCTTTGTGTCAATTCTTGGTCTGCACTGATCTCACGAAAATTTTTGCGTCTGCATTTCCCCATGTGCCTTTCGTCCGGATTTGTCAAACAGAAGAGTTGACCCCATTCTTTTTTCTTGCCTCCCGGGTGTTTTATCCTCAAACTCTTTTTTCACCATTTGTTACGATGTCCGGAGTCTTTTATAGATTGACGATGGCCTCCCGCAAATTTTCAGGGCTTCGTTAATGTAAAGATACTCTATTCACATTCCACCTTTTTCAGACATTACCTCGACACCAGTTGAAGCACTAAGCCTTTCCCCTCCCCAGGTTTTTCTATAATTGCGGATGGAAGTCAATCCGTTCCCGTCATACTCCGAGTTCAGCTTTGCTGAGGCAAGCGATGTTGCCCTTCCTCCCTTCCCTTCTTCGCCGGAGCAACCTTCTCTTGCCCCCCTGTTTCTCCCGAGGTTAAATTATAGCTACAATTTCGGCTCGCTTACACAGGAACCACCTCCGCTCCCCCTTGTTAGTTCCATCAGTTTTTCTTCTTCCTTCCCCCCGCGCGCTTGCATCACTTTTCTGTAATCAAATATTTTTTTCTGCCAACTGTTTTGTGTCTGTTCCCCAGAAGTTCGTCCAGTTATCCTGCGATGGTAGATCTATGAGCCTGACCCAGCCCCCACTGCCCATACTAGGAGGTTTGGAAGAATCTCGCGAGGAGTTTGCCCCTTCATCTTTCTGCCTATGGAAGGGCTATCTGGGTAAGTCCTCTTTTTTAGTAGAACTTGCCCCCTTTCGTTGATGTTTTTCTAATTGTTGAGATGTAATTGCTGCCCCTTTAGGTCCCAATTCCGGTGAGCGACCGTATGAGTCTCCCGGAGGCAATGTGGGCCCCCTCCAAAACTCTTCTGGGTTTTGTTTTCCCGAGTCCTTAGATCAGACTCAAACGGTCCCCCTTTCAAATCCTCTCTTTTGATTTTAAAGAAAATTCACCTCAGTTAGCCTCTCGTAGACTTTTCCAAGTGAACGTTTTTTGAGTTTGATTTCGTCCTTTCTGAGACACGTTCCTTTCTCTCCCCCGCCGTTATTCACCTTCGAGCTCAAAGAGGTTTATTCTTGTTTTGGCTACCCGCAACTAATTTTTCGGTTGTCCTCTTTTAACGGGCTCGCCTCTTGTTAGTCTACCTCCTCCTTTGCCAACGCTTCATTCTTTAAGTACGTGAACCCTTAGGGTCCTCACCGCTTTCTTGCTTTATTTACTTTCAGCCCTGGCAACGCCCCTGTTCCCTTTGGGGATCGTGGGAATTTTCACCCTCTTTTCCTCCCCTTCTCCTTTGTTGTTTGAATTCCCCCACCTACTTCTGCTTCCCATACAGGTTATGGAGGGATTGCACACGTTCGCGCACCCCCCTCTCAAGAAAGCAGTTTTCCCAATAAAGGTTTCTTTCTTCCCCCTTTACCCCTCATCTTTTTCCCCTTGACGAAGACGAATTTTTGAGTCCTGTCGAGTAAACCTGTTCCAATCGCAAGTTACCCCTATGCCCCCTCTCTCCTTTCCCCATTTAGGTTCCCCTCTCCCTCCTTTGCTCCTCGCCTTTGATTTCATGAAACACCGAGTATTCGTTTTTCCCCCTTCGCCCCTAAAATCACCACACCCCCCCCCCTCACGTTGCGTCGTGAGCCTTCTCCTCTGTTATACTGCCATAGACCATCGCGTCTTTTTTTCTCCCATGTGGCGTGTCTGCTCTCCCCCACCTTAAGCCGGTACCCCAGAAATCCCCCTCCTTGTTGGGCCTTTTTTCAATCTGTTCACAGATAAGATCTCACGAAAGTTTCCTTTCTTAATTACTTAACCCCGACCAAATTGGCTCACTTCCCGTAACCCTCCAGCTGATCCCTGAAGCCTACCCCATCTCCACTACCTTTTCGAGTTAATCTGACGACTTTCAACGGCGCCTCGTGCGCTTCCTAACAGGACGACCCCGTATCTGGCCGTTTTTTCCCTCCAGCCTCATCTTCCCCTCCTTTGACTTTCTAAAGTTCGCCTTCTATATGGGTCCAAGGCACTGTTTCCCGTTTCCCCACACCAATGCGATTCTTTGCACCGGCTTCCCTCCTCTCGGTTCGCCACCCTATAAAAAGGGGGTAACACAGCGAATGACGGTTGGTCCGTGACTTTAGCAAGGGGTGGTGACTCCCGCCCCCTGTAGCCCCCCCTCCCCCCTGCAGAGCCTTCTTCGGAGATGAGAATGGGGCGGCTTCGACCCCGACCATCCCTTTCCCCTGCCTCTTAAGCGCCACTCCTTATAAGAAGTTCCCCTCTTTCCTCCCTGCTATAAAACTTTGGCGTACCTTCTAAATTGTCTCTGGGCATTTATAGTCTGGGTGACTTGCTTTCCTGTACCCATCTCGAAATTCCAGGGATTCTGGTATAGTGAGACTTCTCCCCCCTTCAAGGGAGTGAAATAAGCTTACCAAATCTGTTAGTTTGCTAAATACCCCCTCCCTTCCTTTTCTAACTTTTTCTCCCCCCGTCGGTCAAATAAGTATCATGCCGAAATGTTTTAAATCCCTGGTCGCCACATTGTTCGGACGGCTTTCAGTCGATGCGGCATTCCCAACGAAAACCGAAACTCTAGCCTTTCCTCTTAGCCGCCTTTTTTTCTATTGGCACCTCGTGAAGTTTGACCTTCACTTCTCATCCTTTCTTTGTACAATTCCACTAGCTTCATCACTGTTCTAGTTTTCAGGCATGTTACTCTTCCTTGGCCCCGTCTTCCTCTTATTCTTCTTAGAATGTCTTAGGTCTTATGACATCACCAAAACAATAATTCTGTATATCTGCATCCTTTTCTTATGTCTCTAGTGTTTAACCTATTTGCGTCCCCTTTTACGGTCTGTTTGGTTCCTTTATCAAGCAACTTCCCCTGATCCCTACCCGCCAGGACCGACCTTTGATTTTTCGACGGGTGTCCGTTTGCCGAGGATTTCCGTCGTCTACCCTTGAGATGGGACAGTGGTGATAACCCATTTTTTATTAGGCTATATCTAACAATTTTGTTTGAGTACGAAAGGGCCCCTCCTGGGACCACGTAAGTCCCCCCTTTTTCTCGTTCTCTTCTTTTTCCCACGGATACCCCCGCAGTGTCTTTGACGACCCTTGTCTTGTAGCGTGTTCGGACACTTTGTATACCCTCATGGAAACCACTTCCCCTGTCCGTCGAGGTCCCCCCCCGGGTCCACCCTCGTCTGTCCCTTTTTCCCTTCTCTGTGGGGCTTTCCCTCGACAATAGTTTATTTTTATTCCCTGCGTCATTTCATGGCAACGTTATGTCCTTTTCTTAGGTCGCCTCCCAATCCCTTCCATATTTCCTCATTCAACGTGAGACGTCTCTTTTCGCGGGAGCAATTCGCCTTTTTGCCCAGGGATAACGTGCCGAAAATGTTTTTTTTCGACCCCTTTGGACTTTTACTTCTCTAGTACGCGTTCCACTTAAGCTACTGGTTTCCAGTGACTGGTCGTTTTTTAATATAGACCCCGAATTGTTTTTTCCCGAGCCGAATTTTCCTTTTTCCGGTCCCAACAGAGAGAGATCGTTGCACCCTGGTTACCCCCCCTTCGCGCGCTCTTTTTATTCCTCTTCTCTGACTGGGGCTCCCCCCATTAGTTATAGCACTTGTGCCTTTTCTTTTCTTTGGGCCTTCCAAATTTCAGGAATCAGTCTGAAGCCACCTTGGGTGAGGCGGTGAGGTGTCGGCGTTAGACCCCTGTCCGTTCTCCCTTATCCTCCCCTTCTGAAGGCACGGAGTCTGCCTCTTTCTCTTTAGGGAAGTTTTCTCCTTTACAAGCAACTGTTCAGAGGGACCCAGGGTTTTTTCCCCCTCGTCCCGATCTGTCTTGTTCAGGCGATTCCAAAAACCATGTTTCCCGAAGTGACCTGATACCCTTCCCCCAAGGTTGATCCTTCGTTGATTCGTTCGTAAGATGCCCTTTTCCCAACGCCTCTTTCTTCTCCCAGTGACCCACTTGCAAACTTTGATCTATCCTCGTCCAAGGCCCTGTGTCTCCTTTCTACGAGAGGGAGAAGGAGACCTTGACGATGGCCAATGAGTATTATCCCTCCCCTAGAGTGCCCCACTCAATCTCTCTCTTTCCCTCTTCCTCTTATATAGACTCCTCTTTTCCTGAGACTCCCCAACTTCCCCCGAGGTTACCATGGAGATGGACCTGAGACCCCCTTTTTCATTATTTCTTCCAATACCCCAGTGTTTGAACGCTGACCCTTCGGCACCCCTCTCTTACAAATCCTCCTTTTTTTGTTTATCTCTCTCTAGATCATGTATTATCCCCCCGGACTTTTTCTTTCTGAATCCCAAATACGCAGGGTGCTTTCCATTCTCCCCCATCCCTTGCCTTTTTGTTGATCTCCTCTTCCCCCCAAGATCATAGTGAGATGAGGGATTGCCCCTCGCTTTTCCTTCGTTTTCTGTTCTTCTCTCTTGTCGTCGCTACCCTATGAAATAGGAATGATTGATCTTATCCCCGCCGGATTTGCAGATCCCTCCACAGAATTTCCGGCCTTAACCTTTCCTTTCTGTTAACTCCTCCTCTTCAGTTGGACCTTCTTTACAGCCTCGTCTATCCCCTCCTCTGCCCTCCCTTTTATGCAGGGGTTTGAGTCATTCATACTCCCCTTTCCCCTTTGGTTTTGTCCCCCTCGTGGAAAACTTCCCCCCCCTTTGAAGAGTTACCTCCCTTTTCCTCTACCAAGGTATCCCTGACTTCCCTTCCCGCTCTTCCCTTCTCTCCCCCCCGTGCGTGCGATTCTGAATCCCCCCTCCCCTGGCCCTCGAAGTTCTTTGCCCTAATTTTCCTCCGCCCACGTGTTTTCTCAGTTTTTCTCCACAGCCTTAAATGTCTTTTCCCTCCAAACACTACCAAGAAAGAAAAGTTTCTATTTACTCTTTCTTTTAAGTTCCCTTTTCTCTCTCTCCCCCTCCCATTTACGGAAAAGAGAGAGACCGGGTCTTTTTTATCCAGATTTTTTCCCGTCCCTTCTCTTTTCCCACCCGATCCCCCCCCCTTTTTTCATACTCCTAGTGTAAAAAGTGAGCCAGAACCCCTTAGTTTCGCCGATCCCTGAGAGAACCTATCCCCAACAGGGTCCTAACCATTTTTTTCTTCGGGGCTTCCCCCTTTTTCCTCTTTTCCATCATCGAATCTATGACTCTTTCCGTCTTGTCCCAGTACCCTTCGACCCCCCCTATGAAGCCCCTCGACAGATGGTTGAATTTTTTTCCCCCCTCCTTCGGCTTGTCACTTGATGTACCGATTCATCCCACATTTCCGTACCCCTGTATGAAAGTTCCCCTTTTTTCTTTCTGACCCCTCTGCATGTGGATGATGAATTTCTACTCCTCATATAGCCCCCCTTTTCCTAATTGACGCTCGAGCTTCCTTTCCTTTAGGACCGAGTACCTGTCCTCCCTGGTTTTTGTTGTAATGAGAAATATACTTTGCGAAGTGAAGCTCCCCCAGTCTTTTCATAATTTTTGATTCATCATCACCTGGGGTGTTGAAATTTCTTCTCTAATTATCCCTTTATAGAGTATTTGGCTCCTCCCCCGTCCAACATCCAGTTCTTCCTTGTCGAGGCTGATGTCTTTGACTGTTCCCTCCTAACCCCAAGGAACCGTGACCCATGGTCAACTTCTTTCTTTTTTCTTCCCCGCTTCCAGAACAAAGAGCAACAAGAGTTACTCCTTCTTTTTTTTTTTCTGCATAATAAAATGCGACAGACTCCTTCCTCTGAAACTGTCTGCTGCGTAGGCCGGTGCCCAAGGATCCCCCTTCTTGTCCTCCCCCCAAAAAAATTTGCTTCGACTCTCCCCCGACCTTAGTATGATTACTCCCCCTCGGCTCTTAAATCACGGGAAGTCTCTGTCTTTTTTTCTTGGCAGGATCCTCGAATTGAAACCAGTCTCCCCCTCCCCCAATTTTCTTCCGTTTACACCATGCAGTTAGATTCGGGGCCCTACTCCCTTTTGCTCCTGATGGCCTGGATGTTTCCTCCACACTTTTTCCTCTTGGTCCCTCTCGAGGTGCCCGAAGGGCCGAGACGAGTGCGCTTGCGCGGTTTTTCTCCCCTCAATTCACGGTTTTCCATCTGAGTGTCCCCCCTCTTCCCAGCTCCACAGCCACGAATACCTTACCCCCTCTCCCCCATTGCCTCTATCTTTCCTCCCACTAAGGTCATTGATAGAACGCTACCTTTCCCCCTGGTTCCGTCACTTTTCTGATCCGGCTGGCCGCTCGCCGCTTGGCCTCTATTTTTGCGGCTCGACCGCTCTCCCTAGAGTAAGCCGGCCTGTAGATTGCTGTCCCTTTACCCCTCCCCTAGGTATTTAGCGCTAACTCCCTCCCTTCACTTTAAATTGCTTTTTAGACAGCCAAACGTCGAATCGCTTTTCGTCCATCCGTTGGTAGTCTTTCCTTGCCTCCCTTTTCTGCTTGCACATCCGGTGGGAACCCAATCCCATTTTTTTTTTAGGTCCTGTTACACCAATTTGGGTTTGTCAAAAGAAATGTAGCCAGTCGCTGTAGCTCTTCGGCCCTCCCCCACTCTTTTTAGGACTGAGCAGATCCGGAGATTGAAACCTCCTTGTACCCCCTCTCCCCGCTGAACGGATCGCACCGTCTCATTAGAATTTGTTCATTTCTCCCCCCCCTTTTATTGAGGGACCTTGTGTGGTGAGCCATTTTCTTATATCCTATTATCTTACATAGAACGAAATGAACGGTTTCGTTTCCTCGCCTGCATCAGGCGTTTTTTATTTCCACAAAATAGGAAATCTTCTTTGGTCTTTTTGTACACCTGCCGTTGCTCCTCCCCGCCAACATTTTTAGCCTTTTCACGTTTCCCCCGAAAATACCCAGAAGTTAGTATTCCAAAGTCCCACTTAACTGAGTTGTTGTTTGATTTATTCTCTTTGACACCCCTTTTCAAGTACTCGGTTTTTTTTGAGCGCCTCTTTTGATTTCGAATGTATCGGAGTACCACTCCCACCTGTTTCTCTGTGGCCCCTCCTGTGGGTTCGTCTCGTTAACCGGTGTAAGGCATTTGCCTTCCAGTATCATTTTTCCCTAGTTCCCCCAAGTTCTGGTGATGAGACGAATAACGTTTCTTGGAGTTGTTGTACGCCTGAATTTTTCTCTCTGTCCAATCCCGCCCCCAACTGGTCTGACCCATCTATGTTTTTTCCTTTGGGCAATCTTTTCTTATTTTCCTCTATTGTTGTTGAGCTTTTCCCCTTCCCTTACCCCTTCCTCTTTCTCCTTCCATAAAGGTGTCTGTCCAAAAAGCTTTCCCCCCCCGCACCCATGCCCTTAAGAGTCGTAAGAAACATCCTGTTTTTCACGGGCCGTTCAAAGATGCCCCCGCGGGTTTTTTTGCCTTTCTCGGTGAGCTCAACTGAGTCACCGCTCTCGCCTTAAAACCTCTTAAAGCTCAATCGTTTTGCCCTCCCCTAACTCGCGTTTTTTCGCCTTCCTAGCTGGGACCCCCCCACGAGTACGTTTTTCCAGGACTGCACCCACCCCCCCTTTCCCTTGAGTATAGGTCGTTCGCTATGATCCTTTCTTTGTTTTTTTCGGAAATCTAACTCTTGCTCGCTTTCCACCCCGAGCTGTTCTTTTTTATGATAACCCCCTTCCCTGTGACCCCCCCCGGGTGCAACACCCTCCCGAGAGTTGTTAGGGTGTAAAATTCTGGGCGCAGCCGCCCAGGAAACACACCCTGCCATTCTTTCTCTGCAGACTCACCGCTTTAAACAGGAATATGACAACACATTCAATCATTCCTTTTTTTTACGCCTACCATACTTACTCTTACTGAGTTCATGAGCCCTTCAAAGAGACATTCTTTCCCTCCCCCCTTACGAACCGCTAGGGAAGTTTTGCATCCCTAGGTGCTGCTTTTCCGCTTCATCTTTCACAAGACCCCCGTTGAAAGTCCAAAAAACCTGCTCTTTTTTTGATCTGCCACCCGAGGTCCCTATTCTCCTTCTCCCTCTTTGAACTCCTTTCAAAAAACACGCGAATTCAGGTTGTCCTGATCCTTTAACTTACCCTCGTGTCTTTTTCTGAAGGTACCTTGGTCGCACAGCGAGCTTCCTTCTGTTCGAAGCTCCCCCTCAAAACCAACTCCCTCTGAGAGATTGTCCCCGCGCGAATGAGTCTTCAGCGAGGCGATAAAATTGATCGGTCCCGCGTATCTATGAACGGCACTGGTTGTCTTCCCTTTACGCTTTTGGGTTTCTTCTATTGATTTGGCAGCGCGAACCTTTATGTTCCTTTCCTTACGGTTCCTATTTCGATTCAATGGCCCTCGATCGAAGCAGTTTACCCATCTTTTCTTTATTAGCCAGACTCCCCAGAATTTGAGATACACTTTGAAACCTCATTCTCAAGGGCCCCATTGTGGCCCCTTTTTTCCGCAATTTATTTTTCTTAGAAGGTACGTCGATGCCTTTTTGTTTCCCCAAGTCAGAGTCCTGTTATGCATTTTATCTCCCCCGCTTTTCAATTCTGTGCTCATCTCTATTTTTTTCATCTTTGAACCCTTCTCCTCTGATTTGTGCAACCCCCGCTGTTGGAGCCCAAGGAACTTTGACTCAGTTGGAAGTTTTATTCGATTAGGCTCGATCTGGTTTCTCCCCCCAAAACCATTACTATCGACTCGCTTTTTCTGATGGCTACCCTGGATACCGGTTTCTTTCCTTTGTTTATGGGGTTAATGGGAGACCACCTTCCCAAGCGATTCCCCTCCCCTTCACCCCAGGTTCTTTCTCCCTGTGTCCTCTTTTTTTGCAGACGGACCCCCAATTTTTAAGTGGGCCTACACCCCCCCTTTGTTGTGGCGTAGACTTATTTTTCGCCCGTACGACGCATATTGGTTGTGCTTCTTCTGGAACTTTTTTGATCTGCATCCCGCTCACACTTTATATCCATCCTTTCCAGGCTGAATTCGCGCGTTGTATGCCGGAGTTATTGCCTATTCACGCTTCTCCCCATAATCACCCCCCTTCCCTTTTCGCTTCCCGTGTTAAACCAAATCACTTTCTGGTTCCGCTTTTTTGGCTCCTACCCAGGGCAAGTTCAGCCAGCCTCGTGACTTCCCCTACGACGTCTGCCTATTTTCCTGGACCCGACGTTCTTCGTCTTACCCATAGCGGAATTATGAAAAGCTTTTTCCCATGATCCCTGAGAACTTGTCCCCCTGGCGAAACGGCCTACATGGGGTTCACTTAAAAGGGTCACTTTTATTTCTCTTTCTTTTCTTCACTAGACCACCGACTTCGGCCTCCGTCGGGCTGCGGCTTGCCGTATTAGTCCCCCCAAAAGGCAGTGTCTGTGGAAATCTCGTTTATCGCTGTTTCAAAACCTTCTTCCCAAACGCACCCGGCTCCTCGTATGCTTAGCCTGACCGGTGCATAGCTACCGGATTCTTCTTATGCCCCAGTCCACGGAGCTTTTATCTCCTTATTTAGGTTTACTGTCAATTCCTTTCAATTCAGGTCATAAAGATGAAGACCCCCCCATAAATTGGTTTCCTCCGTGGTTGCTCCTTCTTTCTCCTAACAATTCAGCGTCTCACTCCCAGCACGGTGCGTGCTCGTCTCTTTTTCAGCTCTCGTTGACTATGGTTTTGTCTTTCACCTATTCGTGCTCCCCTAGCCGTAGGCGCGTACTTATGGTAGTCCAAAAACACTTGCATGTTTCAGAAAGACGACAACCACCACTTTTCTGAAAAAGGTCGCAATAGGTTTACCCATTTCTGGGCCATGAAACAGCTTTCTCACTTTTCACCATGATTATGAAAGGTTCAGCCAAACCCCCCCCAATGAGACACGATGTTTTTTGCGACTTAAAGCTTATGTTGATCCCCTCCTGGAACGGGAATGCTCTACCCTATAATACCCGCTACCTGCGTATTAAACCCCCCTCCTTCCCGCTATGGCTCCCTCCTTGAACAGGTTCTTGCTGGCCGTAGACACGGTATTGGTATTGGATTTCTGCTAACGATGTATGAACGCTTTGACCTGACTCTCGTCTTACTCATTTTTGTTCGAAGATGACATGTTCAGATTTTCATAACCAGGTCTTCATCTTCTACCCTCTTTTAACAGGGTTAGTTATCGGCCAATTGCCACCCCTCTAGGTGTAAGTAGGTAGTCTCCATGTTAACCAAGAGCTGGCTGCAGCTGCGTTATTATCGAGTCACTTAGTCTGCTTTTCTTCGCTTCTAGTGATATTCCATTCCGGCAAGGATTCCGGTACATGCGTGTTCTAGTAACCCAACCCGAACTTCTCCGGAGCTCCAAGGCAGATTCTTTTTCACCATCCCCTCTTGAGTTTGGTTGAACTGAGCTCTCCAGCCTCGCTTATCCCCTTGGTTCTCCCGTTGATCTCCGTGGTTTTCTCTTTTTTTTCTCACTCTAACCTTAACCAAAATGGTGCCTCCATCTTGTAGAACCGGGCCAGCTTTTACTTACTATAACTATGTTCTTTCAAACTTTTTTGTTAATACGATTTCAACCCCCCTGCCGAGCCCCCTCCCCCCTCCGTCTGCGGGAGGCTCTCCTCCGAGCCTTCACTCATGGTACAGTGATATTCGCGCCCTTTCTCCCTGGATTTTTCTTTTGAGATATCCCTTATGAAATGCTGGACGTAGACTTAAAACCTTCCCTCACGACGAGTGCTATAGCGGTTGAATGTAAACTGGAGCCTTTATCATCCCTCTATAACCTTATTCGCGTCCGTTCCGGTTGGCGTATCCGACTGTTGGCACGTTCCCCTTAGTCCACCATGCTTCTGTCTGGTTTTACCCCTGAAGGGGACCTGGAGAGAACCTCTTGAGCCCGCATTACTATGGAGACCGTCTCATAAAGTACACCGCTATTTTTTGGACCAATTTAGTGCCCGGTTCTCACGGGCTGAACCCCAACAGCGAGTTTCTTGCTAAGCATTCCTCGACAAACGCGTGTTCCCTTACTTCTGCGTTGCATCCAGTATCCTTAGGCCCGCACAAGTTTCCCTTCTCCCCCTCTGGTGCCATTTTTCATCCGCGGTGGACTGTCTTTCAATGTTCGCACCCCCCACCGGACTAAAGGGTGCCATTTCCTCTTCAACGTTTTCCCCTAGAACTTCTTCTTTTTTTCCTTTCCATCAATTTTCATATATCCCAGTTGCTCAGAAAGCCCCCGCTCGAACGTTCTGGAAAAGCTTGCTATTCGAATTTTTTAGTCTAATCCTCTGAGCTCGCGGTTCAGTATCCATGCTCGCTTGCGTCCCCCCTAATTGGGCAAAGAACTAGTCGACTACCCTTTCCTACATGTGTGTTGGTTTTTAGAACAATTCCCTCTCTCTCCGATTTCTCCCCCCCCGTCACTTGTACGATATTCAACCGTCCAGCCCCTAAAAAAGCCCAATTTACCTTCTTTCCCTTTTCCAATGTAGGTTTGCGTCCCTTGGATTTAAAACAAGACGTGATCCGAATTCACAGGAGGTCGTTCCTGCCCCCGCGCATCCCCGGCGAGTCCTCCAAGGTATTTAGAGGGTTTCATGTAATAAACC
>Ga0179593_1389145_pt1 | contig 28048 bp, 46 predicted proteins | sample CZODoug2_1_08_16_FD_185931 | JGI IMG/M metagenome (GOLD analysis project Ga0179593, IMG submission 185931) | Vadose zone soil fungal communities from Angelo Coast Range Reserve, California, USA - CZODoug2_1_08_16fungal (PacBio error correction) | ecosystem: Environmental > Terrestrial > Soil >... | reverse complement strand
GAGTGTACCAAGCTCTGGGGCGTCATATTTCGTTCCCCCATCTCCTTCTCCTTGCTAAACTGTGGGCTGTTCCTTCTATGGGACTTTTCCTTTCTCTCACCTCTCTTTCCCTTTCTCCCCTCCTTCTTCTATGACCCCTGATAGGCCAAAGCTTCCCTAGGGTATTTACAATAACTTTTCCCCCCAAAATCTTTACTATTCTATAAGAGTAGGATCGATGACAAGTCCAATTCCCCTGTTTCCCCCTTTTTTTTTTCCAATCGGTGGGCCATCTGGTAATTCTTCCCAAAAAGTAATTTTTTTATGAGTATCAAGCGATCTCCCTTATTGGTACTTCCAGTAATACTTTCCCCCATGGTGATCAACCCCCCTTTTGCAAACCCCTCTCCTTGTCCACTTCTAGATTACCTTAAGGTTTCATCCTGGTTCCAGGATGAAGAAGGTGAATTGCCCAGCAATGAACCCATACATCCATCTTCATATTAAACGCGACACTCCACAGCGTTCTATTTCTTTTTAACACCCATCTCCCTCCCCCCCCCCCTCCCTGTGTTGTTTTTGACTTTGTTTGGACTCCCTTCTCCTTGTTTTGTCAGCTGTACTCTTTTCTCTAGTGGTCAACCTACTTATATTTGAGTTGGAACACCCCTTGCTTTGGCTCCCTCCTTTTCCAGCCGCTATTTGACGACCGGACAGTTCCATGAATTACAATGAGAGTAGTTCTTTTGCATCCGGGATGGCCCTTCCTGTCCAGGGCAATGTCTGGCCCTTGTCCAATACATGCAGGCCCCTGAGACTTTTTCCCCTTCCCCCCTCAACCCAATGACTTTTTGGGAATCCGTTCTGTTACCTATAGGTACCAAACATCCTATGAGCAAGTCAGAATGGATTCACGATACTTTTTTCTTACATTAATCTTCTTTCCTTTTGTCAGTTTCTTTCCATCCATACACCTGTCCAATTAAAAGAATCTTTTTATGAATAATGCGGCCATTACCTTTTGTCGTCGCTCCTCCTTGATCGCTTCCGCCCTTTCTTTCCCCGTCGTCTATTTTATCTTTCCCTCCCGTTACAAGGAGATACTTTTTGAATTGACCCTGTTAAAATAGATTTTACCTTTTTCTTGGATCTTCGTATTCAATTAACAGTCCCTCACTATTTCCTCCTTTTTCTTCTCAGCCTTTTCTTCCATTTCCCTCGCTTGGTTTCAAGACATCTAAAGTGATTAACTTCCATTCCTTATTGGTGGTCCCCCCCCTTATCCCACTTCTCTTCCCCTGTGCCGTTCCCCACGAATCCTGCTCCCCCTTTTCACATTCCCTGAGCCGCAGTGTCACTATAAACCCCTTTTTTTAAGACGATCCTCAAATTCCCTTCAACCCCCCCCGATCTTTGCTCCCCCCATTTTCGCTATACCTGTCGATCTTTCGTGTCTCTACGCAGTGCCTCCCCACCGCCGACGTCACCTTCTTCTTAGTTTGCTCGTGTTCCCTATACCTCTTTTCCTTCGATGGTAACCTTTTCTCTCTTAGGAGATACAGGCTATTGATGCTCCCCCAGTATTCAGAATCCAGTTTATATTGTGTCCTTCAATTTCTCACAAGGTTCTATCCGATTCATCGGTTCACCCTTGTCAAGTTTGTCCCCCCTTCACTTTCTTCCCTCTTCCTTCGCAGTGAACACACACCTTTCCTTCTATCAGTGTGCAACGTGACAAGTGGTCTCACATTTTTTTATGCCCCCCCCCCGCCAATATCCCCCCTCCTTCTCCAAACCTCCCTTCCCATTCCCCCATTGCCCCCCCATTCTACCCCCGGATTATCCCCAACCCGCTTTCTGCAATACTCAGGCAGAGCCCCTTTTTCCAGGATTTTTATGTTTCTTTTGATGGCGTTTTCCCCTGAAAACGAGCGCTCCAATTTTATAATGTTTTTATACTTGTGGTCTACTTAGGAACCCCAGAGTTCTTCCCCCCCTAGCTCCCCCTTTTCCCCTATATCCCCGTTCGCCGGGTCTACTGCCCGAAAGAGACAACCGCGCCACCCCCCCCCCTTGCACGATCCCTCCCAGTCACCCCTTCTTCCCCCAAAGTAATCTTTTTTTCTTCTTCTGGTGTCTTTTTTTTTTTTTGAGTGCAGCAATCCATGGGTCTCTGATTTGAATCCGAGGTTCCCAACCATTGAGAGGGCCAATTCCTAGTCTGAGTGGATGCATTTTACCTTTTAGTTCACAGATTCTCTCCCCCAGATGGAGCCATATCCTTTTTCCCGTCCCCCCTCCCCCTTTTCTTTCCCTTTGCAGAACTTATATCTAACGCCCGTCCAAAGAGGAACGACCCCCAGAAAATCAGTACCCTTCTCTGATGTCCCAATGACGGCTGCTCCACCATTAATCATCGGAAACTCCCTCTCTCCCCCAGACACTTTTCCCTTCTGATCTTCCTCCAGTCTCCGTCTTGTGCTTCACAAGTCATTGTTTCATACTTTCCCGCTTGAAAAGCCGCTTTCATTGACTGCGCAAGGTGTACGGCCCCTTTTTTTCCTAAATGCTTTCCCCCCCCCTCTCTTGTAAACTTCCCCCCTTCTCCTCTGCTTTGCTCCACCCCTAATTGATGAGTACGGCCCGCTCGCGTTTTCTTCCTTTTTCTTAAAACCCCCTTTCTACCACTTCAAGGAGCCCAATATGAGAACCTTTGTTCCACCTCCCCGTACGGTTAGCCTTACACTTTCTCTGCTCCTGTTTTCCTTCCCTTTTTTGCTTGTTCCAACCCCCCTTTCTTCATCATAATGACAATTGGTACGTTTTCCTTTTCGTCCATCCCCCCCCCCCTCCTCTGCCTCTTGCCTCCGGATAGGCCTCCCGATTCTGCCCCCTCCCCTTTTCTCGTTTAGATTTTTTGTCCATCCGGAGGAGTAAGTCTGAGCCATTCTCAAAGTGACACATTGTGTATTTTTCAAGCTCTCAATCATCACTCCTTGATGCGGTCTTTCCCCAACCAGCCCGCACCCCCATCCTCGCTTTCCTCCCTTTTTCTTTTTTGTCCAGTTCCCTTCCCCCTTTTGACCGGCCACCCCCCTCTGTGCAAAAACCGACTCTCCTGTGTACATAAGAATAATTAATAAAATATTCCTCCAGAAGGGTGTTGTTGTTCTCCTCCCTTTATGTTCAATCCCCCTTACTTCCTCTTTCCCCAAATACTTCATGCTTTTTTTTTTTTTGCAATCCCCTAAGATCCATTGCTTTTTTTCCCCCAGTCCCTGTATGCCTGCTCTTGTCCCCGATTTTGTGTTCTCTTCTTAGTTCCTCTGTTGACCTTCTCTCTAGAATCCCCCCCCCGACCCCCCCAATTTTTCTTGGTTCTTCCTTTGACCCTTCCCCTGCTGGAGGGTCTCTATAGATATACCACTGCCCACCTTTCGCGAGTCCTTTGGACCCCCTTCTGTCTGTTTCTGGTCACGCTGATGCATGTGGATTTGATCTCACCATCCCCTGGCCCCCCTCCCCCCTTTTTCTGGCTCTCCTTTCCGCGCAGTCAAATCGCCCACCCCTTCTAGTTGGTTACCTTGCCGTCTGATTTTCTAACACCAATTGCTACATTTCATCAATGCTGTGACAAGGGTTTGTCATTTTGGACTCGCTTTTACCGTCAAGAATTTCCCCGAGGCCCCCGTCCCATATATGAGTATCGCCCCCCCCCTATCTCCTTCTCTTTTTTCTCTATGTGTCCGCATTTAGGAACCCTTTCTCCACTCTTCTCCCTCTTTTCATATAATTTGCCTTCTTCCCTTCCCCCCATTGATCCAGGAGATCACCCTGGGTAGAAAGCTGGATTCGATAATTCCGATTGATGTCTTTGCGCCCCCCCCCCCCCCCTTCCCTTAGATCTTTTCCTTGTCTCTCATTGAGATTTGGCACCCTCCCTGAGGTGGTAAGTAAAGTTGATTTCCTCCCTTGCTTTGTTTTCTCTTTTGTTCCTGTCTTACTTCCCCCCCTGAGCGACCCCCCCTTTTTTTCCTCTTCATGCTGGCTTCTTATTTTCCCTATGTTTCTATCAAATCCCAGTGCGGTGAGGATTTCGTATTTCTTTTTCACTTATAAGACCCCCACCGTCTCTTCATCACCCCGCAGACCCAAACCCCCCCTCCATCCTCCTGCTCCCCCTCTTTCCTGTTTCCTTGTTGCTTCTTCTAATTGCCTTTGATCTTTGTGTTTTGACTATTTGTCTCTTTCTAGGTGCGTCTTTTCACCCCTAATCGGCCCTGTGTATATATAAAACATTGTCATGAGCTATTTTTCCCCCTTTTCGATGATCTGTCCTAGCCTCCCCAGTTGATTAAAACACCCACCCCCCCCAGTAGAAATTTCGACGCTCTTTTTGTGCCCCCTCCCTACCACCCTGCCACAATACTCCTGTCACCCTCTCTCCTTCTACGCTCCTCAATTCCCCTGATTGAACTTCCCCCGTGTTTCTATTGGTGGTCCTCTTAGTCAATGTTTTTCTTCTGCTTTTTTTGTGAAGTACTAAAAATTTGTTTCTTGTTCTTTCTTTTTCACACCTCTTTCCCCTTTTTTTTCTCCCCCCTTGTCACGTTCAGCTTCTTTGTGTGAACTGCTCACTAAAGATCTTTCCCGTCGCCTCCTGACCTTCCTGCTTCCTCAATCTGCGCCCCTAGTCCTTCTCTACCCTTTTAATTTCCCCCCCTGGATTGCACTGGTTCTCTTCCCCTTTTTTTTATCTCTGATGATCTTCCTTTCCCCATTTCCCGCCTCCCTTCAAGTCTCCACTTAAGCCTCTGGACTATCACTTCTGAGGTCCCGTCGATCTTTCCCCTTTTTTCCCATCACGTTTTGTTGGTTTCTTTTCAGAGTCCTTTCTCAACGCTTGTTTATCCCTATTTCTCCGGTCCACTCCTTTTTCCTCAATGCCAGCAATGACGGACCCCCGCGAGCCCCCACACCCTTGATTCTCTCCTTGTGGTCTGTCCCCCCCTTCAAGAGAACCTTCTAATTTTCCCACCCTGCTCACTGTACAACCCGTCCCTTTATCGTTTTGTGTAATGAATCCACCCCGACTCCGGAAGTTTTTTTGTCGACATTTCTTTCCTCCTCCCCCTCTCTCCTTTCAACCCCAACTTCCTGTGTCTGATGGTATTCATTTTCCCATTACCACGTCATTTGGCGCCTCCTTTCCCTTTGACCGACCAACCTTCTTATCAGTAAACGCCTGTTCTTTCCTTGGGCTTCCGCGCTCTTTTAAGTCGTCATTTTCCTATCCCATCTAACAGTTTTTCCCCCTCTTTGACAATTTCCCCTGCTAGAGGTTGCCCCTACGTTTTTCTTTTTTCTAGATCCCCAACCGCACTTGACAACCGAGCTCATCGCCCTTCATTTATCCCTCTTCTGCAGTCTGAATGCTTATATGTCTTCAATGACCCCCTGACGGATGTTCCACCCCCCAATTTTTTCTGAGTACCAGTTTCCTGCACCTTGACCCTTCATCCCGTGCACCTTTCTTTCATCCAATCCCCCCTACATTGGCCCGCAGGATTAATGAGCTGACTTTCCAGGTTCCCCCCCCCTCCGGCTTTTATTCTCCCTGAACGCGGTTCCCCCTACCGCTTTCCCCCCTTCTCCACCCTCTCGCCCCCCAGCTATGCTATTTAATAACCACTTTTCTTCTTCCGTGTTGTTGATTCTCGTTGGTGAGTTGGACCCCCTGAGTTTCTTAAGCTTGTCTATTGGTTCCCGATGAACCTTGATTTCACCATTGCTTTTTTTTCATCGGCCCAATCCCCTGATTTCGTGACATGGACAGGAGTCTCCCTCCTGGACACCTCTCGTCCCCCCCCACTGTTCCTTTCTCCCGTCTTGGCTCGATACAAATGGCTCCTTGAGTTTTCTTGAGTCCCTTGACGGAGACCCAAACACTACATTCATCCCAACTTAATTTTTGAAATCTTTCCCCTGGTGTTTCCCTTTATTCCTGACCCCTCAACTCTTCGATCCAGATTGGGCTGCATCTCCCTCATGCCCCCTTGAATTTTTTTTTGTTGATTTCTCCCCCTCTCCAATTACTGGAAAGCTTATTTCTTCTTCCCTCCGTCCCCCCTTCGAGGTTTAGATCGCTTCTCTCCTTTTTGCGTCCTTCCCTTTTATGTCCTGCGTGCCCTGGGGAGGTTTCCTCCCCCTGACCTTAATTGATCTTACTCCCCGGTTAGAGAGAGGAACGTATATCCAGAATGGCCCGTTTATTCCTGGTTTTTGGAGCTTCGATCTTCGTAACAGAAGGCCCTTTCAACAAAGACTCTCCTGTGTTTTTGTGTGGGCGTGTTTGTGTTATCTTTTTTTTTTTGTTTTTTTTTGTTTTTATTTGTGTGTCTCTCTTGTGATCGTTTTTCGTAGGAGTCTTTTACCCTTCTTTTCCTTACTCTGTTCTGCCCACCAGAACAGTAATGTTAACGCGTTACGTCCCCCGTGACTTCCTACCTTCCCCTCATATTCGGAGCCAGCCTTCGCCATTTCAAACCACGTTTCTACCCCCTTTGAGGTTGTGGCATAACTTACGGTCTGCTTACTGTCCCAGATATGTCCTTCCCTTTCCTGTCTTTCTTCTTCCCCTCCTTTCCCCCCTTTTTTCTAGGTTCTCCATAGAGACCTGCAGCGCTTTATAACTGCTTCGTCCCACTCCTTCAGGTTTTCTCCTGTCTAACCATATGTCAATCCTTTTCTTTTTTGCTTTTTTCTTTTTTTCTTTTCGAAATCCCTTTTTCCCTAGCTGATGTTATTAAGGAAAGGGGTGCTTGGCCGTCTTTTTAGGAGCCTATGTCAGCACACCAACAATTTCTTTATGCATATCAGGTGTGTCCCCTTACCAGGGGGTCCCCCCGGAAAGAGTTTTTCATACGCCCAATACCGCTTTTTAGTCGTCCACCTAGCCTCCCTCCTACTCCCCAAGCGCCCCCTTCTACAGCAGTTCCCAAAAAATCGGGGCGGCCTACGCCCCCCAGTTTTTCTGATCTATATTCGGGATGTGACCAGCATTTTCTGTGCCCCTTCTTTCGCTCTTTGCCCAACGTGAAAAGGTCACAACTCTGTCTCATTTATTACCCTCTTGTATAACGTTTTTTCTAGTCTCGCCCCCCTCCTCCTCTCCACTTTTTTATATATGACTGCCGTTCTTTTTAAAATAAGTTGACCCCTCGATGAAACCTTGACCCCCCCCCCCCCATGAATTGCATCTTCCTTACACCCTGCCCAGAGTGTACAACTTTCCCTTTTCCCAGGTTTCTTTTTTTTTATTTTGTCTGAGTCGTCCCGGTGGGTTTATTATTGGTCCTCCTCAGATACGCGGCTAATCTTTTTCCCCAGCCGACTCTTTTTTTTCTTTCTTTTTTAGAGACAGAAGTTTCGATGGGCCATCCAGCCTCCAGAAGCCACATTTCCCAGTTTTTTCAGGTCCTATCATCCCTTCCCACGATTTCCCCCCCGAGGAGACTCCTAATCTTTTTTCCCGTGTTATTTTTTTTTTTTTTTTTTTTAAAAGTCCATCGTGGCCAATGAATCTTGATCATCCTTCCGCACGCTTAACTATCTTGCCCTCCCTCTTCTTTTAAGTTTTTTAGAAAGTATTTTCCCTCCTTCCCCCCCCGCCAGTTATCTTTCCTTGTGATAATTGGATCCTCTTTGAGGCTTTGCCGGTGGCCCGGTGGAGGCCTGTTACTCAATTACACCTCTTCATAACCCTTCTCAAGGATTATTTTGGAGGTCCCCCCCAACCATCTCCCCTATTGCTTTTCGTCGGTACCGCTTTATTCCGTCAAAAAAATCATTCTTAGACCCCCTTAAGTTATTGCCCCTTGTCCCTCTTCTGCAAAATTGGCCCCCGTCTTCCAGACGGTTAACCGTTTACGGAGCATCCTGTTGTACCTTTTTGATTTCATTCTTTTCCTCTTCCTCCTTGGTCCAAGGTTTTTTTGTTGCTGATCTACCCCCCCCCCTTTCGGTTGACTCCCTCTTCTTCTCTGGTTTATCGGACCCTCAGAAGTTTATCTCTCCTTTTCCCCCCTCGAATGATTCTTCATTTTTTTCATTCCATATCCCCATGGTCTTTATTCCCTTCTAGCAGATTTCCCTCCCCCCTTCTGTCCTTGCCGCGACTCCCGAGATACACAAAAGTCACGCCCTGGTAGGTCCTTTCACCCAGAACTCATTTTTTCCTTCCGTATTACCCGTTTCCCCCCTTGGCACCTGTACCTTTTTTTGTTGCCCCAGAGTCTTGTCGAACATACATCTGTTCTCTGTTGAGCCGGTAGTGTCCTTACCCCCCCCCACCCCCCCCTTCCTTCTCCTCGGTGCAGTTTTTTGGCACCTTTATTATGGCTATCCCCTTTTTTCTTTTTAACACCTTTCCCCTTCTTGAAAAGAGTGTTCCTGTATTCGGCACATCCTATGACCCCCCCCCGAAAACCCCTTGTTGTTTGTGTTATTTGTTATTTGTTTAGTATTGTTTTTGCTTGTGTATGTTATGATCCTGTGTTTTCTTCCTCTCTTTTCAATGCCACGTTATATTTCTTCGCTAAGACTATCCGTTTCGAGTCCCCTTCTCCCCGACGCTTTCTTTTTTAGCTGGCTACCTCCCAAGCCCCTCGTCCACTGCCCCCTCTCTCTTTGATAATAGCAAGCAACACTACCCTGTGGATCACAGAAGGCCGTGCATTCCGTTTTCCTTTTTCCCATATGTCTTACCAGCATTTTTTCCCCCCTGTGAACACATGGTTTTTTTTTCTTTCATTCTGCTAGATTGGAAGCTTATCCGCGAGCCCTAATTCTTCCGTTTTTTTTTTTTTTTTTTTTTGTCCCCATTAATAACATTTTTCCCTGCCCCTTCCCTTTTTGGTTTGTGTGGTATCTTTTCTTTATCTGCTTCCGAATGTGAGTCGCACCCCCTTGCTCTCTCATCTATTCTTGCTCTTTCTTCTTGCTCTTTTTCCTTATAAAAGTTTCCCCCCACCCCCCCCAAAACACCCTTCCCTTAATGTCTTTCTCCCCTGATCTCTCCTGATGTAGGAGATTTCTCTCAGATTTATTTGGTTCCTCTTTTTACACCGTTCTCTGCTATACCCTTTTTTTCATAAATCGTGCTTTTTCATCCCCCGGTTTTTTCTTTCTTTTGATAATCGCCTGTGAACCCCCCGACCTTGAGACCTTTTGATGGCTTATCTGTATTTCCCTTCACCCTACCCACCTTTCCTCGTCCTTTTTTGTCCTTCCAAGAGATTTTTCCTTTTTTTTTTTGCGCAGCGCTTCCATCTTCCCCTTTTCGCCTCCGCCACACCAACAACTAATTGATTAGCTTCTGTATTCTAATTGATACTTCCCCCTCTTTTTTATAGAGCTTTTCTTTCTCTTTTTCGTATTTCCCGTAACCTCTTTTCTTCCAAGATTGTCAAGAGAAACTTTTGCTCCCCCGATACTACTGAGAAATGCCCCTCCCTTTTTTTACTTTGTCCGCTACGCGGCCTTTCCGTGGTCAACCGCCCTCTCCGGACCTACCCCCCTTGTCAATCTTGTCTTACGAAATCAGCAAGGTTTTTTCTTTTCAACCGACACCTGCTTTTTTCTTGGGCTTTTGAGACTTTTTCTTTTCTCCTTTGACTTTTCCTTTGTGCTAACGGTTTATACTTTCTTCAGGACACCAATCCCCTTTTTTGGCTAGCCCATTTTCCCCCTTTCCCTGCGATGTCACTTTTGGTTGGGGTCAAGAATCTTCCCCCCCCCTGTCCTTTCAACTTCTTACACTTGTGAGTGCTCTTCCCCTATTGCTTCCCCCCTCCTTTGTCACATGATGATAAACTAGAACGACTTGCTTCTGAAGATATGGGTCTCATTCCAAGATGCCCTCCTGACGTCCCATCGTTTTCTTCCCCCCACCTCCCCTCATCTTGTCGCTCCACCTCCCCCCGACCCCTTCCTTCTCCCGTCCTTTTATCACGTGACGTGATCTTTGACCCCCTTCATCACGACGTTTAGTGCCGTTTGGCTAGGCAGTCACCTGTTTCCACGGGCTCTTTTTCATGTACTAGCTTCCTTTTTTGGCCCCTCTTCCCCCTCCGTTTTCATTTATCTGCAACAATGTGCCCGTGCATCCTTGTCGGATTCGTGTGGCCAATCACCATTTCCCCCCTGGTTCAAATTCTAATCTGTTACCCCCTGCTCCCCAAATTTTTCGGCTCCTTTTTCATTCCCCTTTCCTCAGTGACCTCTCCAATACGTCGTGCTTCGGAGTCGCTAGATTATTTAGAAGACGCTCTCCTCCCAATGCTACTCCCTCCCCTTCTGCCGTATCCTTTTTCAGAAGTTGATGGCCTAAAGTAGCGGGTTCCTCCTGCTTTTTCAACTTTTCTTAAACCTCCCCGTTCACTTTTACAGTATCGGGGCTGTTTCCCCCCTTTTGCGGCCTTCGTTCGAGGACTTCTTTTTAAGACCCAAAACTCCTGTCTCTATCTACCCCTTCTTCTCACCGGAGTTCGTCCTCCTCCACCTCCACCTGTGACAACATTTTCCTTCCGATGTCATTCTCCTGCCCGTTAAGCCTGAGGTCCGGGTTGAAATCGATTCCACTCTAGTTTGCAACGGACGTTCCCACCCGTTTTTTTGCGTCCCCCTTTTTCTCCTGCCATTTGTGCCCCCTCCTGCCCCCGATCCCCTTTCCCTTCCCTGGATTTAAACACAACATACCGTATTAAGACTCAGATAATGAATTTATGTCAGCTTTCGTCTGTATTCTTGAACTGAGCCGCAACGTTTTCCCCAGTACTGGTCCTCCCCCCTGATTCCGTTTGGGACCTCCCTGCTTGGTGAAAGTAGAACCACCAAAGTTCCCCCTCCTACTTTTTTCTCTGATCTTTTTTGAGAGTTCAAATAGCATCTTTTTCTTTTTTCGACTTTCTCTCTAGTGTCACACTTTTCACACTGTGTTTTATCAGTCAAGCTTTCCCCTGACAGTTCGTTATTTTCCCTTTCTATTCTCCCCCCGGGCCGTTCCTTTATTTTTTTTCCGTGATGTAATATCCCCCCTTTCCTTTTCACCTGTCCTTTTTTTCGTGGACCTTTCAGTCCTCCCCGCCAGAAAGGAATTTTTTCCCCTTTTACTATGGCGCCGTTTTGTTTTTATTTACAAGGACGAGCTTTAGTGAAACGACGGAAAGTTTTGAGTCTATTGTCCCTTTCTTGGTTTTTATTTACTCCGACTATGTCCCGGCCCGCCCCCTTTCCTTTATTTCTTTTACTAACTAGGTTACCCTCGTTTTTCGCGATAGCACTCTTGCCTTTATCTTTTCTAGTTTTTTATTCTTTCTTGGGAGAGTTCCTTCATTTTCCCCGAAGTTCGATTTTCCCCCCTCATTTTTAACGCTGCCCCCCCAATCTAATAATTGTGACGGAGTTTTCATCTTTTTTCGTGTCTTAGATCTACTCCCTTAAACAGCTATCGTACCTCTTCTATCTCCATTTAGTGTGTTGCAACTCAGGAAGTGCTATAACTTCTTCCCCTGTTTCCCTTTTCCTTTTGTTCCGCTATAAATTTTTTCCCCCCCTTTCCCTGTGCGGGTAACACTCCTCGTGTTTAATTTCCTCCCCTTGGTGCATCCCCCTCTAATATCCCCCCTTCCTGAAGGACAGTCTTTCCTCTATTTTCCCCCCTTTTCTTGTTTTTCCCATACAGACGGCCTAGGATGGTATAAGTGGCAACTCTACGGTCCTCATTCCCTTTGCTCTTTTCTCCTCCGTCCCCCCCCCCCGCTTTATTTCTTCTGATGTCTTCTTTTCGAGGGATAGGTTTCCCATTCGAACCCTTCAGAAATTGCCCGTTTCCCTTCCCCTTTTCTTTGGAATCCACCTCTTTTTTCTCTCAAGACCTTCGCAAGGTCCCTTTTTCCTTCCTTTTAGCGGATTTATAATGTACCCAGCAGCCACCCCTTTCTAGTGACACGCCCGGGGCTACCCCACCATCTGTTTCCCCTTCTTCTTTTCGTTTGCTCAGCCACCAACGATAGTGCTCCAAAAATAAGTCCCCCCCCACTTTTCTAACCCCCATCCATCCATCTCCAATTTTTCAACCCCTCTTTAGTGGTAACTCCCTTTCTTTTCTGAATGAGCCTCTCATTTTATGCCCAATGTGTGTCGCTATGACCCCCATGACTTCCCCTCTGTTTTCGATCCCATTTTTTAGGGCTATTTCCGTGCTCCTCCTGAGAGTATCTCCCTTTCCCTTTTTTATCGAATAAAATTGGTATATACCGACGAGTTTCTAACCTGACCCCCCCCCTCTTTCAACCCCCCTCTCATTTGCCTCTTTCATTTTACCCTTAAAGCAAAGCGTATATCGTTTGGAGTTTGTTGTTTTTTGCTGATTTATCGCTTTTTTCTGGTCTACCGTTTTTTCCTCCTCGAGGCGTGCAATCCTTCTGCCAATCATCCTCTCTTTTCGAGTTACTTTTTTTATTTCCCCTCAATTATACCCGATGGAAATTAATGGCCAGTTTTTAATGTTCCGCCTCTCTCTCCTCCCCTTTGTTCATCTTTTACAGAAACACCCAATGCATAGCTTTTCCCGTTCCCCTCGTTCTTCCAACTTGAAGATCATAGATTTCCCTATCCAGATTCTCATCTGACCAAATCCTCCTTGTCCTATTTTCTTTTTATCCCCCTTCTTCTTTTCTTAACACCTTCCTCCCCCCATTTGCTTCCCTTGATCGGAAGGACCTGCCCTTCCTATTGAGACCCCGTCTTCCCCTTTTCGACAAATCACGCGGAAACTTAAGGAGCTTGGATTTACCAATCTTTCTCTTTTCCCCCTGACTCTTTTTTTTTTCGCGATTAGTAAAACTTCTCTCCTCAGTTCCCCCCCGGTCTTCTTCATAATGGCTTCCTCCCCTATGCACTTCTGGTCCAACCGGTTATGTTCTTCACTAGGCAGGACTTCCCTTTTTTCTTATTCAGGGTGCTTCCACATTAGATTCATCCCCTTCTCCAGTGTCCGGTTCCTTAGCAAGTCCACATACCCTAGGGTCGCAGAATTGTTTTTTTTTTTTCTCTTCCTTCTTCAAATGATTTTTTTCTTCCCCTCCCCTTGCTTTTCCTCGATCGCTCCCTAATTCAATTTGAGCCCCAAGACATTCTTGCCGATCGTCTCCCCGCACAATGTAGTTCCTGCAGTACAACCAATATCGCTTTTCAGACGGACTTCTTCTTTTTTTTTTTCCCCCACAGACCCCTTTACAGTCCCTTTTTTTGCCCCCACCGAATCAGCCTTTCGTTCAAACAAGCCTCTCCTTCTGAACCTTCCCCTCTTTTTTCCCCCCCGTGTTCTCTTCTGTCTTTTTTCCCTCCCCCAACCTCATGCCACAACTTTCCCGTGAGGCCCCGCGTAATAATACGCTTATAGTTTGATGTGTTGGCACCACCTGTTTATCTTTCCTTTAAACCTCGATTCTTTTCCTCTTCCTTTCGTGCACTTTCCCTTCCCCTCTCTTAGACCAACCTCCCCCCTTTCGGATCTGCATTTTTTACTCCCCTTATCTTCTTGCTCTTGAATCATGACGTTATCTGAGGACAGCACTCATTCCTCTGTTGTCTGCTCTTTTCTCTTCTTTGTCTCTTGCCCCTCCCACTTCCTCCTTCAATGTTTCCCTTTGTTGCCTTGCACCTCCCAGGGAGCGACAGAGGGGATCCGCCCCGTGTGCAAAACCGTCTTTCAATTTTTATCCACCTCCTAGAGTTCATCCTCTTCCCTCGCGCCTGTCTTTTTGGCTCGTTTAATTTCCTCTTCTAATCATGAAACTAGATCTGCTCTTTTCTATCATAATCTTCTCTTTGTACTCCTTTCTTCTTCCCCTTCCTTTCACCCTCTTCGCTTTTTCCCCCCCCTATCCTCGGCGTGTTTCCCTGATCACGGGTCATGGTTACGACTTTAAGCCGACGTACTTTATGATCTTCCTATTGTCTTAATGATCCCTCGCTTCCGATTAGCTGGTCTCTCGTTTGTGTTTCCCGATACGGATACCTCCTTTCCAATCTTTCTTTAATCCTCTTGAGATACTTCTTAACTTGACACTTATTTCCTTTGCACGTCTATGTCCTCCTTTTTTGTCTCATTCCTCTTCCCCAACCAGAGCGTCCGATTATTAGTATGCCTTCCCTTCCTTGATAGTCTCCACTGACTCACCACCCCCTATCTCCCACCACCTCCCTACCCCTTGTCGCCCCCCTTCACATTGTTCCTTTCCTGGATGTATTACTCTTTTCTTGATGTTGTTGTTTTACCGACCGTGCCTTTGTAACACCTCTGTCTTTCTTCCTTCATTCGTAACTTCCTAGGTTTTTCCACCACTCAAGTCCCTGACCTTGCGCGAGAGTTCCGTTGTATCGCCCCTCCCCCCCTCCCCCTTTCAACTTCCAGTCTGTCCCAATCCGGATTTGTTCATTCGCTTTTTCCCCTCGGCCACCGACTGCCACCTATGTATGGTCTATTTTCTCTTTTTTTTTCCTTCCTTCGTTTGCGCACAAGTTGTTTACTTTGTCGGTTTCCTATGTGCACCCAGTTTACTTGCGGATGCTTAGTTGTGCTGATCTTCCTCACCGCCCTCCTTCCCTTTCACTGATTACACTTCTTGAACCTTCCCCCCCTGAACCTTATTTGGCTTAGCGTATTACGTGCCTCTTTCTTTTGCCTCTTTTGGTTTCCTCCATTCCTCGAAGAATCACAAGTTATACTATCATATTCGATGCCTCCCCTACAACGATATTTTTCTGCTTTTATCACGTACGTACTGTCCCCTTTATCCTTCCCCCCCCTCTGCCTTTCTTGTCAAATTTTTCTTCTTGACCTCTTATTGTCTCAAGATCTTTTTCCCGGAATGTTCAGTCTCTACTTTTGCACATACGTTCTCCCCTCAAGTTCCCCTCCTTTCCCCTTTGCTCGTTTTCCCATGCACACCCTTCCCTAGGCCTTTTGATTAAGGATTCCTCTGTACCCTGTTTCTTATCTTTACCTCCTTTTCTTCTTTTCCTGCCCCCCCCCCCTGACTTCGTAAGGCTCTCATTTATCAGTTTTACTGAGCCTACTCTGCGAACACCCATCTTCCTTTCCCTTTATTTCCTTCACTTATGCGGTCCACATTCCCACATCAGGCTCCTTTTCCTTTCATGGTCATTCCAACTTTTATAGTACCAGACATTCCTCAAGGCATTTTTTCAATCCCCTCTTTCGTCAGTCTACTCCATCGCCCTTGACTGAAGTCATTTCATTCTAAAAAGCCCTTGATTTAGGCCGCCCTCTATTGCCTTTCCTCAGTCCCCTCCCTTTGAAACACTATTCGAATTATTTCCTTGAACCCTTCTTTTTCTTCCCCCCCATACGGTCGGCTGTCCCCCTGGACCGCGAGTAAGCAAAAGTAACTTTTTCTCAAGAGACTTCTTTTTTCCCCCCTTCCCAGATTGCCTCCTGCCATATCCCCTGTACATGGACTTCATCTCACCCCCCCTAAAGATTTCGCTATTTATTGACCCCTGCCATTCCGTCTTTTCCTCCCCTCTTACTCCAGACTAACCTTTCTAACTTTTTTCAACCACTCGGACGAAGCCCCCCTATTTGATATTTCACCCAGATATCTTCTTTTCCTCCTGCTTTGTTGAAGTCTTCTCTTTTTTTTTCGAGTCTGTGTCCCACTCTCCACTTTTTCGCGTTAGATTGTTTTCCCCCACGGACTTATGATCTGTTGATTCGGCCCGGAGTCCCCTTGGCCCATGACTCCGACAGGTGAGTCAGTTTCCCCCCGCTAGCTTTCCCTTTTTCCTGTGCGTCTCGCCGACGTTTTTCCGCCTGGAAGTGAGGCATATTCCCCCGTTCCGATCTTCCCCCCCATCCAACACCCCCTTCGACGACTTCTATTTCGAGGTCCCCAATCCTTCCAATACCCGCCCACCTATGTCTCCTTCCCCCTCCTTGGTTCATTCTCATTATCGACCTCATTCTCCTTTCTGTTGAATTTTTTTTTTTTGATAACCTCCAATCCGCCATGATAACTTTGATCCTAGTCATTCTTTTTCTTAATCCTCACATGGTTTCCCCAGTTTATGAGTCGTTCCTCTTCCCCCGCATGCCTCTTGTTGAATGATTTTAAACGTGAGAGTTTCACAACGTGATCTGTACTTTTACTCCCATGTCTGGTAACAATGCCTATATCGTTTCCATACGCCCAACGCTTTTATTCTTTTTCTTCTGTCTTTCCTTCATAACGACCCGGTAGTTCTGAAGGTCATGCCGAGTGATACCATGCCTCCACCGTCCTTTTCCTTAACTCCCTGATCTAATGAAAGCTTCGGGGTACCATCCCCTTGTATTTCCCTGTTTATGAGTCCGATCCGCAAGTGCAATTTCGACGCCCCCCGGTAATCTTTTCCAAACGAGTTAAAAGATTACCCTGAACCGCTTGTCCTGCCCCTTCTCCCTTCCTCACATTCTCTTTTTCGTGAGTTCGATCACGTGTCCCTCTTCCTTTATACTATGATAGTTTGGCGCCCGAATTATTCGACGCTGTTGATCACTCTTTTTTTTTTTTCTTCCTGATGCTCTCTATCTCCTTCTACCAATTATCTATATCTGCCGCCTAATAAGGTCTGCAAAATAGGGTGATTCCCATTTCTCCCCCCTCCGTTCCTTCTTTTTTCAGATTTACTTTTCAAGGCTCACCCACCCGCATATAAGGTTTGACACGGGGTAGCCCCCTTTTTTAAGCTGTTTTCCCCCTCCAAATCCCAATTTTCTTGCGCTATCGAAACCCTTTTCCCCCTCATGTCTCGGCAATAAATAGGGCCCCCCTGGGTTCAATACTCCTTCCCTGGTGATTCGAATGCCCTCATTCGTGATCCCCCTCCTTTTTAGTGCTCCTTGTCTTTTTTTCCCGATTTTTGACATTCTGAGTTGATCTACTGGGAGATTCTCCCTGGATTAGACTAGGACATGAGAGACGAATTTTTCTATCCTTTGACCCCTTTGTCCACTCCCCTTTTTCCCCGCTGAAGCTTGTCCCATCGAACGGCCCCCCTCAAAAACTCTTTACTACATTAGATGCTAAGGTGCCAATTTGTGTATTCACTGTGTTTTTTTGTTTTTCTCTCCTCTCCATTTTCTCCCCCCGTTAGTCTTTCTGTCCCCTCTTTTCTTCCCTGCAATTTCGCCTATTGCTGGGGAGATAGTGAGTCTTTAGAACAGTTCCTGCGTCATCAGGCCCCTTTATCCCCTGTCAGTTTTTCTCTCTCATCTTTAGGTAACACAACTTTAACCGTAATGACATAACCTATCTCCCTCGGGATTGGCAACTGACCTTTCCCCCCTCTGTCTTTCCCTTTGAACTCCCTTTTTCCCTCCCCCCAGCAATCTTTCGTCTTTGCCTGACCTCGTCGATAATCCTTTTTTGACCAAAATGTTTTTACTTTTTTCTGGTTTCCGTCGTATATTTGATTCCCTCATTTCCCGTGCCTTTCCTTTCCCCCCATCAGCTATCCGGCTTGAGGCTGCCCCCAATCATCTTTATTAGGGTTTTTCGGTCGTAAAAACTCCAAACCATTCCCCGGATTATCTCCCCCCCTTGTACATGATTCATTATCTCATGTTGGGTATTCCAAATTCAGAGGTATCGGTGGAGGCCCGGGTTCGTCCCGTTTTTGTTGCTATATTCATCACCCTTTCTTGATCTTTCCCTTTCTTGGTTTATGTTCTCTTTTTCCTCCCCCCTCTTAGACCAGAATCCTACGGCCTGTCCTAAGGTACTCCTATCCTCTTAGTGTATTCGATCGCTCCCTCTTCGATAGTCACTTTTCTCTCCCCTTTCCCCCACCACGCACCCTTTTTCTCCTGCTTCAATACCTTTTTGAACCTATAGAGAATAAACATCTCTTTTTCTACCGTGCCTTTCCTTAGACGTGGTCCCTTTTCACACAAAAACGGGTGGACCCTCCCAGTTCTTCCGACCCTGGATGGACTTTGTCTTAGAATAATTGGAACCTTCTCTCTTTTCCTCTTCCTCGTGTTTTCGGTTTTCACTCCCTTCCCCCACCTTATTTCCCCAAACTCCAAGTTGTTCTCCCCCCTTTTTTTTTGTCAATATCTACCTAGTTTGTTGGCCAAGGACATCTTGAAAGGCCTCTAGGTGTTTCTCATCACATTTCCTCTTAGAATTCCTCCCCCTTTCTTTTGATTCTTTCCTTTTTTCCTTCCTTTCATAATTCGCGTTATGAAACTGACAACCTCTCTCGAGTCTTCTGGATTGCCGGAAGACTCCCGATAGTTTTTTTCTTTTATCATCCCCATCCCCTTGTGACCCGCCATAACGTTCTCCTCTTTTTTTTTTCGCCCTCCCCGGAAATATACCCCTTTGATCGCTTTTGCATAAAATGTTACCAGTTTCTACTTTGCTTCCATATTCCTTATTCGCTCGGTCATTGTCCTTTTTTTATCCTTTTCCCCTCTCCTTTCCCCCTCGACTAGCTAGATAGGGGGAATCTCTTTGATGGATTCCCAGTGACCTTTTGCCGTCTTCGCTCACTTACTCGGCCTGTTCCTTCCCCTTCTCCTCTGAATATCTAGACTTTCCTAGACGGTGACTGTGCCCCTCAACAGTATGCTGTCCTTGCGTCCTGAATGAGATCTTTTCTATCTTCGATGTGGTAGCGTTCTTTGCCCCTCTCTGTTTCCCTCCCCACATCTGTATAGATGCTTTCTTTTTTTCATCTTTGTAGCTAGAATATGACACCACTTCTGATCTTGCCGAGTCGCTTTCCACCTTTTTTCTCCCATTCTGTATTACCCTCTGTTTCCTTCCAACCTCACTCTCTTTTTTCTTGGCCTCATTCCCAGGGAATAGATGTGCTTTTACAATGAAATACCAGTACCCCATTTTGACACAACGCACCTATTCCACCGTTCCCCCCCCCTTTTCTGTGACCTTTTTTATTTCCTTATAACTGTTTCCTTTTTTCGAGATTTTTCCGTAGTTTAGTTATAGGTCTTCCCGGCCCACCATGTCCTTTTATACTGGAATTGTACTCTCCCTTTTTCAAGTTTCCCCCCTTTCCCCTTTTTCCTAATCCCCGTACAATTTTTACCGAGGGGTAAATAACACCACGCCGCGCAACACACAACTCATTTTTCCAATCCCGCTCCCTACTTCTCTTCAATCCCTTCCTCCTTCCGACCCCCCTTTTTTGATATGATTATTCGATGTTGAGGATATTTTTTTGGAAAATATCCCCACTTTTCTATGGCGTTATGTCCGCTTTCTCCTACTTTTTTTTTTGTCGCCACAGTGTCTGTGCCCCCTGAGGTCTGGGTGATGTCTCCCCTCATCGGACACATTGGTAACGTTGCTACAGCCTTGTCCCCGTCGCTTCCCCCTTCCTTTGATCTGTGCAGTTCGACAGCATTTTTTTTGATTCGGAGAGTTATCCATCTGAAGATCGAGCGATTGAGTTTATCCCCCCCCATCGCATTCCCCTCCCTTTCTATTTCCTGACCACCAGCCTTTTTCTTCTAGCATATCAATTAGCACGTGAGGAGAACCATTCGATTTCTGTCCTTCGGCCTCCCATGTGCTCCCCCACCTTTCCTTTTTTAATTATCTGTCTCCTATCTGTTTTCCATGAACAGCCTTATTGGCCTTTGTCTTTTTGGGCCTGCCACTTCCCTAGGTCATTGTCACTTTCCTCACCAATTGTAGCAGGTACCGATTGAGGGACCAGTTCCCTCACTCGGACACATTCATTCGTCTCGATTCCCCGAATTTTTCTTTCCCCTCCCTCGACCTCTCATAAAAGATCATGATTAAGTTTATTTGGCAGACTTTTGCTTTTCCCAGTCCTACTGGTTGCCCCGTCTCTGACCCTTTTTTCATTGACTTCCAAATCTCCCCGGATCCTGCAGGAAGATTTTAATTATCCAGCCACGAGCCCTCTCTTCCCTTTCGGCCGTGCTTAAAGAAGCATATTGAACGTTCTCTGTCCCGGTCCTGTATTCTTTCACCCCCACCCTCACGGTTTACACTTGTCATCCCTATTTTCAGTATCCAAATTATGCCTGGGTAGTCTTGGGAGGTGCCCACCTTTGCCATTTCCGTCTTTCCAACCCATTTTTTCTGGTTTTATCCCTTCCTATTTCATCCTCTTCCTTCTGATTATACCGCAATTATTTTATTAGCTGCATTTGTACCAGTTGTGGTGGTTGTTTTTTTTTGTGTTTTTTTTTTTTTTTTTGTTGTCTTGGGTTTTTTTTTTTTTTTTTTCTTCTTGTTCTTGTGTTTGTTGTGGTGTGTTTGTTGTGTTTTGGGTTGGGGGGGTTTTTGTTTTGTTTTTTTTTTTCTTTTTTTTTGGTTCTTTTTTTTTTTCAGCTGACTCTCTTCCCATAAGGGCCCGGTCGAGTGACTCCATAATAACCCGGTAACCTTCTCCTTCCTTCTTCCTTAGGCTATTCCCTTCCCCACCCACAAAGATTCTATCCTTTGTTTGATCTTTGATTGATGGGTGGAAAATAGTGTGATTTTCATCGTTCTGCGAATTTTTCCCCTTCGGGTTGAAACCTTTTTTTTTCTGGCGTTCCATTTCTTTTCCCTGGGCCATTCCGCAGGATCTCTTCATCACGATAGGGCAGTAAGGTATTTGATAGCTGGCTTGGATCCCCCCAATTTGACCCATGGCAGGGATCTGGTTCTGGAAAGGGCTATCCTTTCCTTTTTCTACTTCTACAACCAGAAAATCAGTCCTTTTTTCGCGCCTTTTCCACCCGATCCTTCTACCCTACTATGAGACTTCGGCTTCCACCTCTCCTTTCATGCCCCTCTGAATTGCTACATGGATTACTACATATTCACCAGGTCTCTCCCCTTTTTCTTTTTCTTTGACATCTGCCACAACTTCGGGCAAGGTGTACCGTCTCCCTCTTGTGACCCTTCAGGATGATTTGTCTTGAGATTTAGTTGACAGGCGGAGCTGAACTGCACCTTTTCCTTACCTCTCCCCTTTTCCCAACCCATCATGCGCCTCGATGTTACCTCTTTTCTTTTTCTCCCTTCTCTATAAGAACTGACTGATAGACATCTCCCCTTCTGGATCTGTCATTATCTCTAAGATTTCCTTGTACTAACGGCTCTTAACCTTTTTCTCCGGGGTTTTTGGTTTAACTTTTATCCCTCCCTCCTCCCAACCCTTGTGAAAAAAGCATACGGGTCCTGGTAGGTCTCATTTTGTCCTCTCTTAATTCCCCTAGTTGGCCCCCCCCATCTTCAGCCTATCCCCCCTATCATCCTCTGGGGCATATGGCAGGCTTAGTAGGGATCCGTCCTCCCCTTCCTCCTGCAACTTGTCCTCTCCCGTAGGGGATTAGGTCTGTTTTTTAGACCCCTGACTCGATGGGTCCCCTATTAGTGCGTCCCTTCTGATGAGCCTTATTTCCCACCCCTTCCCTTCTTTCTCCTTTTCCGGTTTCCATTTCCCCTTGTTCTCTGTCCTCGAACCCACTTCTTTTGTGTTCCAAGGGGGAATTCCCGACTTTTCAAGGCTTGAGTTGCCATGAATCCGTGTGGCCTTCTCCCCCCCCCATCGGAGATTTGTCCCCTGGAACACTTTAAACCGCTGGTAGACCCCCGACGCGCAAAGAATCCCACTAGACCACTTCCCCCCTTCCTCCCTTCTCCAAAAGGGCGAGTCCATACGCCTTTGGCTCTCCTATATAAGAGGTCTTTGAGTTTTTGGATGGGATTCCTGAATTACCTTCTTTTTCGATCCCCACACTTTTTTTTTGCCTCTTGCTCTTTCCTGACCAAGAACCCTTATATACTTTCCCCTTATTTTTTAACTCAAACGAGTGTGTCCCATTTTCACCTCCCTTCCCCTCCCTTCTACCACCTTCTCCCCAAAGAATCGAATCATAGATCATTTTTCTTTGAGTTCCATCCTGATGGATTGGATTTCTTGTTTGTCTTGTTTAGGTTCAGTGATAAGCCCTCTTCTTCCCCTTATTTTTTCTTCCCATTCCAGCCGCTCTTGATGGTTCGTTTTCCTCCGCTTTCCATGTATAGACCCCTTCTCTATCACGTCATACCCCAAGGTTTACCCGTCTGAAATCCCTCTCGTACCTGCCAACCCTTTCTTCAACCCGTCCCCTCCCCCCTTCTTGCCATCCAGGTATCTATCCCTACTTCTTTCCTTTCTGCTCACCCTCCTTCTTAGGAATCTGCATAACCCTGATGGAGCTTTCGTTTCTGTCCCCCCTCTTCCCCCCTTTATACTCATTTTTTCCCTTCATTGTGAAGGAACCCGAGATATCTTTTTTTTTTTCCGGTGGATCCCCATTGGCCTCAGCTTTACAGGCGACTTTTTTGAACCTACTCTTTCTCTTCCCCTTTTCTTTTTAGCGCGCGGGCTTTCCCTGAAACGCCATTTTCTCTGAAGCACCCTTATACCAAGTTCTTTCCCCCCCCTTCTTTTTTTATGCCCTGGTCCTTTTTTTTTTAGGCCTCCTGGGTTACGATGGGTTTGCTGTTTAAACATGATGAATGTAGTGCAGCTTATGCTCTATCCTCACCTCTTTAAGTCAATGGCTTTCCCCTTCCTTTTTTCTCCCCCCTCCTGACTCGCCCCTCCGCTTGCAGTTTTTATATTCGCCGATACCATCCCCGTTTTTCTTCTTGAGTAAGTAATATACTTCCTCTTGGATTGTTCCAAGCCTATGCCACCTCATAGCTACCCCCCCTACTTTTTTCAATCCTTACCTCTTCCCCTTTTCCCCCACTCCCCCTTCCCTCTTTTTGATAAGTCCACTTTCCAACTGCACCGTCATAGTAGGTAGTCCATTAGGATTACCTATCTTTTCTCATTTGGTGTTCGTGAGAGATATTTTTAAGCACAATTCCTCCTTTTTTTTCCCCCCCACCCCTCCCCACGGTCTTCTCCCCCCTTTTCAGGGTTTGCAAACTCGAATCCTAATGTACCTATCCACCTGGAGGGTGTTGGCCTAATTGCTCTTTCCCTTTTTGTTTATACGGTAGTCCCCTTCCTTATCCTTGACTCTTCCCTTCTCGCGACCCGCCCCCCCTTCCCTTTTCGTTCTCTTCTTTTCCCCCATTGACTATCTTTTTTCGGGCCTTTTTTTCTAACTGAACTTTTAATCTCTTTTCTCCCCAGCCCCAACTTTTTTGAACTCTAGATGGATTTCTCTTTCCCCTCATCCCTCCCCCCCCCCCCTCTCCCCTGCTCCTGATTCGAATCATGTTTACCCCACAAAAAGGTAGCAGGTTACTTCCACAGTCTGGTTTTTTTGAATTTTTGCATTTTCTTCTCCCCCTTTCTTAATTCTAGCCTTTGTGGTCTCTAGGTTTTACTCTCCACTCGAGTCGAACTCAGCCTTAGATTCTTCCTCCCCTCCCCCCCTTTCTCCTGTTTGGTAACCTCGACAGAAGCCCCTATACGATTCCCCAGACCTTAAACCTTTCCACTCTTTCCCCAGCCCCTTCCTTCTCTTATGCCCCCACTTTCCCCTTTTCCTGAATTTTCGTCTTGCGTCAGAATGCGATCGCTGAGTGATCATTTCGAGAGATGTCAAGAGGTTTACCTCTGGCTGAGATGGCTTTTTCCCCCCGCAGTGTTTCTTCTTCTCTTCTTCCCCTTTCTTGGTGCCTTCCCCCCCTTCTATATTGCCTGAGACGCTGCTCTTCGGGCTTAATAATGATCTCTCCTCGAGCCCATGACCCGCATGCATTCCCCTTCTTTCTCCGTCATCTCCCCCCTGATCATCCCCGTCTGTCCCGAATAAAAAGAAAATACCTTGACTTCCCCCTTTTCTTCTCAATGATTCCATACTTGCCCTCTTTTTGGTTTTCGGCGATGGTGTTCTTTTTCTAGTCTTTCCCGAACCCCCTTCTTTTCACGTTGATATTAACCTGAGTGGATGGAATATCACTTCTCCTTTGATTAGTATACAAACAAACTTTTTCTTAATCCCTTTGCCCAGAGAAAATTTCTCCCCTCTCCTTTATTTTTCGTTTCCCCCCCCTTAGCAATCCCCGGGTCCCCCCAAATCACTCTAGGCAACGCTTATTAGTCTCTCCAAAGGACTTGAGTAGCACCTTACCTATTTTTTTTTCTTCTTTTTTTCTTCCCTGTTTAGTCAGATATTAGCTTGTCCTGGTCTGCGTGGTCAACTAACCAAATCGTATATCGTCTTCCCGCCCCCCCCCTCTTTCCCCTTATTTTTGTACACTTTAGTCCAGTTCCCCTTTCCTGCGTGGTTTGCTGACTTGATCGGCCACATTTCACGTATTACCCGCTATTTCGATGTAATCCCTGCTTTGAGATCTTTTCTTTTCAGAACGATGTGAACGGCAATAGTAGACTTTCTCACTCTTCTCCCTTCCCCTTTTGAGAATTCGACGAAGAGGCAGTTATCACCCCCTCCTTCCCCCCAAGATTCTAGTAAAGATCCCACTCAGTTGGGACTCGTCTTCCCTATCCCCCCCCTTTTTTTCCTTAGTTACTGATTTGCCTGTGATACCCTTCCCGCCGCTTTTTTCCACAGGTGACTCTTCAGCCCACAATTTAATTGCTGTATCTTGACTTTGTCACCTTATTTTTCTTTCCTCTGCATCCCATGCTTCGACCTCTAGCATGCCCCTTTCAAATCGTTTGGCAAAAGGCTTGATGATTTCCCTTACTACTGTCAACCCAGGAGTCACTAGTACCTTCCCCCCTTAGGTTGTTACTTCGTATCACTTGAATTTCTTGAGTTTTTCTATCGATGCTTTTTCGCTCCTCTCCCCCCCGCCTAATCCCCTACGGCTCATGATTTCTATTGTCGAGGTCTAGCCCAGTTTGCTCCTTCTTTACTTGGGCTTAAAACTCTCACCCCCATGATATACAGGATCACTGCAAGTTTGGCTGAAGCCTCGACTGTTCGCGGATAACAATACTTTTCCCTCGTTTGATCTACTAACCCTAGATATTTCCGTTGCCTCATACATCTCGTTCAATCACTCCCCAATGACCCAATCCCCCGCATGCTCCTTCTCTTTTATGTCATTTCCTCCTTTAAGAAAACTTGACTTTTTTTTTTCCCTCATAGGTTTGATTTGTCTGTAAAAGACATGGGGACACGCTTCCAAGGAACGTATTTAACTTTCTGTTTCTTTCCCTTTATCTTGAATATCCCTCCATTCTATTTGGATCTCCATCCATGCAAAACCGTCGTCCTTTGTGAGGTAAGCCTTTACAGTTTCTTTTGCCCGGTTTCTTCCCTACCCATCCCCCGACGTCACATACTGTTTCACTCTTTCCCCTCTTACGAAAAATGCTATTTTCCCCACACATCTCTTCACATCCGTTTTTTTTCGCGCTTTGTCTAACAGCCCGAGCTTTTTTTCCTTTTTTTTCCATCGTTTTCTGATTTTTTTGGAAACCAAGTGCGTATGGCTGCCCCACGTTTCTCTGGAGTCACCCCTGCTCACTCCGGGCCATTTTTTCCCCCAGATGGAGCCATCTCTCCGGACAACCCCTTTCAGTCAGGTTTGCATTTTTCCGTGATGAGATCCTGCGTGACGGATGTCGGGGGTTCCTGCAATTGCAGGGCATCTTCAATCTCCAAATTCCCTTTTCTTCCCCTCGTGGGGGCCCTTTGTATTACAAGAACGCACCCTGTAAAGAATTTGCTTTACTTCCTCCTCCCCCTTATCGTCCTTTTTTCAAGGGCATTTGTCTAACTTACTACCTCACAATAAGACTTTGGCCAAGGCCTCTATCGTCTAGGATATTGCACCCCCGCCTTCTCCCGTCACTCTTTTCTTTTAATACTTCCGTGGTCTTAGCCCCCTTGCTTTTCCTGTCGTACTATATTTGTGGAGCGTTTCCTTCGTCAAAGATGATGCAAAAGGAGGTCCTGGACACTCGACCCATTGAACCCTCAATTCCCTTAATGCGTTGTTTGACGTAGGAGTCGATAGTCATCAGAACGAGACTGATGACATCATAGCTTGTTCTTGATGTGGATCAGAAAGGCTTCCTTCTCCAAATGGACCCTTGCAGTGGCATGTGGGTCACGATCTCAAATTAGTTAATTTTGCCGGGAAAAACACTCTCCCTCCCAATCCATGCTGCTCCTTTTTTTGTGCATTCGAGTAATAACATAGTTGACGGAAGACAGCCATCCCGAAATCACTAAACAATATATCTGATTGGGTGCCCTTCAACGTCCTCCTGTTTTCTTTTACCCCGTTTTCGCCCGTGCCCATTTTTCTCCGAACGCCAATTAGGATTAGTTTATCGTCCATTATTTTTCACTTCTATTTTTTCAACCCTCCTTTCTTTCGTTCTTCTCATATTGATTCAGCCCCCCCCTACCGTTTTCTAATTGCCTTATTTCATTACACACCTCATGGATTTCTTTACCTTTTTAACTTGGTCTTGTCAGCACGGCCTTGGGAGGCTTTAGTCCTCTATGTCAGAAACCCCCTAACTCAGCATTTCCTTTGAAGTGGTATCCCATAGGACCGTCTTTGTGGCTGACCCCCGCCCCATAAAACCGCTTTTAGTATGCCCACTAACGACATTCAACAAATTAATCTACCTCGAATAGCAACACTTTCTTAGCTTTTCCCCATCTCTTCTTTGCTCTTCCCGCTGCTATATATCTTGGACTGATTGAGTGTTTTCTGGTTTCAGGAGAGGTGACCCCCTGAATTAAAATGATTCTCACTGGCTCTTTTTCTTCCTCTCGGCTGTGTTATATCTTTTCCCCCGTCTCTCTTCCCTTTATAGCTCTTTCCCTTTTGTTGTTACCGTTCAACTCCGTGTTTTAGGTTGACCGTCACTAACTTCCCCCCCCCTCCCCACCAACAGTCATCAGTTTTCCCCCCTCCTAGATCCTGTGGATAAATTCCCCCCAGGTTCCCCATTATCCTGGGCTCCCCTGATTGTGTTGTCTGCTGTTGATGATCATGCTGGATCGGTTGACAGCTATCTTCCGCCTGTCAGGGCCAACTTTCCGCTCTTTCTGGGAGAGTGGATCTCGACAGCAGTAGTTCCAACCTATTGGGAGGCCATTCCTGAGGCAATATACTTTCAAGTTGTTGAGCGAAGATAGATATAAGTTTCACAACATGAGGATGAACAGCCCCCCCCTTGTGCCCCCCTCTTTTATATCCTTACCTCTGTATGGTCCCCCCCCTTCCTCCACCATCTTTCCTTTCCTCCGATCTCACCCCTCAAGGAAACAGTCGGAGAGTTTCCCTTGGACAGTATCCTTGCAAAGTCGACCTCTATTCCTCTGATCAGATTGGGCAGGCTGCCGCGATATGAGCTCCTCTTTTGACGGCCTTTTGGTTTTTTGTTTTTCCTAACTTTAGTTATACACATTAAAACTTATCCCGTCGTATTTCTTTCTCCATCGACTTCTATTTGATCCGTCGGCGCTCGCGTGTTCTGAGGATTCTTTTTCACCCCCCTCCTAGTCCAAAAGTCCGACCGGCTCCTTCCCTGTATCTGAGGAACTTGCACTTTTACCCCACCATTGACCTTGTTTATGCCACTTTTAACCTGATGCGGCCTCTGGGTTACGCTTTCTTTTTCTCTCCCCATAGCCTCCACCTGAGTGCATGTGATTGGCTTTGAGGTCTCTTCCCCCACTTTACCTATTTTCCCTCCTTTCTCCGGATAGGTCTCCCACGCAAGGAGCCAGCGACCTCTGCTTTTTCTTTTTTTCCGGTTTCCCCCCATCCTTCACAGGAGTCATATTCCCAATCCCCACCTCCCCTTTCTTTGTCTACATTTTCTCTCCCCATTCCCACGAGTGCCGCCATACCTACTTTCACCAAAAATCCTCTCCCCCTGAAGGACCATTAGGACGCCCGTTTTCCCGCAAATCACGATCTGAAGCAGAATTATCCCTCTTTTTTCCAACGGCCCCCCCCTCCCCTCGTTTTCGTTTGCAACAGAAGCATTTATTGGTGAAAAT
>Ga0179593_1534876_pt1 | contig 28063 bp, 29 predicted proteins | sample CZODoug2_1_08_16_FD_185931 | JGI IMG/M metagenome (GOLD analysis project Ga0179593, IMG submission 185931) | Vadose zone soil fungal communities from Angelo Coast Range Reserve, California, USA - CZODoug2_1_08_16fungal (PacBio error correction) | ecosystem: Environmental > Terrestrial > Soil >... | reverse complement strand
TAAGGAAAGTTCCTACTCTCTGGTTCCTCCCCCAAGGAGGAATTTCAGTCCCAGGACTTCTCCTAACTCCTATTGGTATTCTTTGAGCGATTCTAAGGAGTCTTCGCAAGATGTGGATGGGAATTTCTTCCCAGACCCCCCCCCTAGACCACTGATCAGAAAACTTGACTCCGCTTGATTCTATTGACTAGTACTCCTCAGCCCAGAGACAGTATCGCCAAGTTCTGTGTTTCCCCCCAACCCGTATACTCCCCTCCAAGCTTCGACAAGAGACTCAGGTTGTGTGTCTCCCTTTGACGAGATTCTAAAGAAGATTAGAGAGCCCCTCCTCCGATTCTTCCCCCTCTCCTGCTAACAGGGAACATCCAAGAAGCATCTCCGCCCCTGGGGGACTAGAGATAGGTCCGTTAGTTCCCTCCCCCCCCTTGGGCCAATCCCTATGGCGGACAGCTTTCCTCCGGAAATGCCCCCTCCTATCCACGTCTTTTCTCTTTCCAGGCGGCCGACGTGCGAGTGCCCAGTACAAAGCTCCCCGACCGTCACTCCTCGTTTCCCGCAGCGTTTCTTTTCCTCTGTCAACCATTGTGGTGATATTCCACCCACTTTTTCTGTAACTTTCCCCTCTCTCCGCCAGACAGGAATACTTTCCCCTCCTTGATCCTACCGTTTGACAGGTCCGTTTCTACCGAAAATGTGTCAGACCCCGCCCTCCCGTTTTTTTGAAGCATTCCCTTTTCATCGATTTTTATTGTCAACGCCGGTTTTGCCCTCGAGGAGGGACCGACCCTGTCCCTTTCGTACTGCGTCCTCCAGTCCTCTGCAAGCATCAGTTCTGGGCCACGAGAGAATTTTCCCCCAGGTGTTCCCTTCTTCCACCCTCCCCCCCTTTTCCGGCACGTCGTCGAGAAGGATTAAGAGGATCTCCCCTCCCTCAGCTCTTTACCCTTCAGCACACCGTCCATTACTCAAGTCCCCCCTCTCCGACAGGGTGTTGTTGTCCGCTTTCGTTCGCGGAGCGGCATCTTCTGGATTCGAGACTTTAGCCTATCATCCTGTGCTTCATGCTTTGTAAGCCCTCTATTTCCCAGGCAATGACGGCCACCCTCCGCGATCCGAAGTCTATCTCCGCACGTCTTTTCTCCCAGTTTCAATCCCAACCGGTTTGTCAAACAGAAGGAGTGGCTCCCATCCCCCTGGATCTTTAAAGTCTAAAACACTGCCGGAACGCCTCCCGGACCCCTTTCTTCTCTCCTTCCCTTCCCCCCCCTGAAGCGCAAGAAACTGTACTCCTTCGAAATCTCCTTTCATTCCTTTTCTTTTGGATCTTTTTTCTCTTCTCACTTGCTTTTCGATTGACAAACATCGACCCTTTTCTCCCTTGGACTTTTTTGAGCCCCTCCCTTGTGTGCTTCTTTCACAATTCCCGGTTTTCACCTCAGGGTCTTAGATGCTCCTCAGTCTCCCCGACCTCCCCGCGAGTCTCCGTGTGAACGTTCCCCCAAAAGATCGTCCCTCCTAAAGCTTTCAGATGAAGAGCTCTATTCCCTTCTCTTTCTTGGATTCCCCCTTTGAAGGATTGAAAGGTCTCAATGGACACTACCCATACTTTTTTAGGAATAGGCGTCCCTTAGATACTTTCTGGCCAATAGGAGAGTTTGGTCGGGCCTGCCCGCGGCTCCGGGACTCCCCTTTTCGGTGAAACCGAGCTTTCTTTTCTTCTTTGTAAATTTCTCTTTTTTTCAGTGATTCATAATATTGTATCTCCACCTGGAGAACCTCTCCCACCGTTTGCCCCAGGTTACCCCTTCCCCCCCGAGAGTTCTTTGAATGATGAATCTCTTATCTTCCCCTTTTTTTTTTGATCTTCTCCCAGTCCCGAAAGATTACCCTTTTTTCAAACCTTGGATCGTGCTTTTTTGGTGATCTTCCCAAGAGCCATGATTGCCCCACGCTCTTTTCTTTTACCCCTCCCGATTTTTTTTCAGTCCGACCCTTGCACTGCCGAGGACTTATTCCCTTCCCTCCAACGGAAGCTTATCCGCCTCTTACCCGAACACGAATGTTCTTTCTGGTTTTCTTTAAAAACTAGTGAAGTGCCGTGTCAATGCTCTAATTAAGCCTAATGTCAAAGCTCAGCAGTAGATACCTTCAAGCCCCTCTTAAGCTCTGGTGATGTAGACTGTGAAAAAGTCTCTACCCTTCCAGTTGAGCTTCTAGTTTCCGCCGCTTCTATCTCTCCTTGGTGATCCTCTCTTAAGTACTCCCAATCTAAGGAAGACCTTCCCTGATTTTCTCCAACCCCTCCTTCCAGGCTTATCCTTTTTACCTCCCGCCGTTGCGCGCCATCGTCCCTTTGGATATATTGTCTGCATCACAGTTCTTTGCCTCCCTTTTGAATTAGCTTTTTTCCTTTTTTCTTCTGCCGAGACTGTTTGCCTCTCTCCCCCTTAATCCCGGAGGATGTGAAGACCATAATGCTGTTTCCCCCAATGGTAATTCGGGCCGTGCCCCCTCTTGGTTGCGGCGCCTCTTTCCCTTCGAGCTCGTCCCTTCGGTGTCCTTTCCGTCCTCCCCTTGGGAAAGGCCCCCTCTTCTTCCCCCTGGCACACGGTGCATAAAGCGCGCCTCGTCCCCCCATTCCTTAGAGACATCCCTAATCAGGACAGGTCTCTATACCTTACTTATACTCTGCCTGTAAGGATCCCCATAGTTCCCAGCTTTCTTCTGAATTCGAATACATGAAGCCTCACTTGGTCCTCCTTCCTTTGACTCTTGTTCACAGAAAAAATGGACCCATTTTAAAAACCCGAAATTTCCTTCACCGTGCTTCCCACAAAGAAATTTCGCCCCAAGACTTTCTCCCTTTTGCCTGTGAATCGGATCCCCCAAGTACCCTTTTCCTGGGGCTTCAGTCTCCCTTTGACCAACCTGTCAGGCCTTTTTCCCCGATAATTCAGAAGTGCTTGACACTTTCCCTTCCTTCGGTTAACGCTTTTTTCTTTCCTCGTCAGGAAGATTTTTCCCCCCAACTGTAGAGTAACGATCTACATCCTATGACCTTTTTTATCTTAGAGTCCCGGTTTACAGAATTGGAGAACTCTTCAGTACCATCCCCTTTAACCCCTGATCCCCCCTCCTGAGTCCGGAAGGTGTCCTTCCGTGACTTCAGCTGCTTCTGGTTTTACCTGCCTTTTCCTTGATCTTTGATCTCCTTTTGGTGGGCTGTCGTCTTCAGACTTCACGAACATCTTTCCTCCAATGACTTTCCCCCCTTACCTCCTCCCCTAGACTGATGAGGAATGCCGTCTTCCTTTTACCTGTTCCTCGACCCACTCTGATTTTGAGGGCTATAACTTAGGTCCCTAATAGAGTCACTTTCTAGTTTCCCCCGATGAAAGACTGTGGCGAATCGACTACTCGATTTTTCTAGGATCCGCCCGTCTTCCCTTTCTTCTTCTTCTCCAGAGCAGGTGCGTGAGCCCCCTTCAAGGTGATTGACGGCTCCTTTTCTCCCCCTTCCTTACGCCTCGGACGTAAAACGAGAGCCCCAATCAGGGCGCCGTTTAGTCCGGGGGAAAGTCTTTTCTTCCTCGATTATGCCGCACCCATAGGAAAGCCGACTTCGTCCTATCCTGTCCCAAGATTCCTACAGCCCCTCCCCTTTTTCCCTGCATATGAATCGATTCCGCGACCTTGGTTTCCCTCTTCCTTTACTGAAAGGAGAGAAGGTAGCTTACCAGATCGGCGTACGTCCCCTTTCTTTTTTCAACCCTCACATAGGGGGAGTAAGTTCTATTGAGACGTCTTTCCCCTTCCGCGATTGCTGGATTGAGAGGCACTGTGTCCTCCCTCATCTTCCTCGGATTCCCTCCTCGTTACTTTCCTTTCTTTTTTGGCGTTCTCTTCGCCAGCCCCCCTCAAGTCAGTAGACATGTCACAGATCGTCTTCCGAATTCCCCCCCAGGATTTTCTTCAAATCGGACCGGCCCCCTCTAGATTTTCGACAACCCAGCAACCATTGCGTTCTTGCGTCTTACGTTTTTCCCAAGGAGGTACCTTACATAATGATTCATGTCCCTTCCCTTGAGCTGTGATATGGCTTATTTCTTCTGTTAGTTGTCATTTTTAGGGGATGGATTTGAGATTGAGATTCCTACCTCTCAGACCCCAGCAAAGAAGATGGCCGAGTCTTGTCAGCCCCCTCTTTTTTTCAGGATCTCAAAGTCAATGATGAACCCCAGAGCGATCTGTCGATTCCCTCCTTTCTACTGGTGGCGACCGCAGATCCTCCGTCCCGTGACCCTAATGCCTACCCTTTTTGATCTTTCTCCTCGTAGATCTTGCAAACTTTCCAGTGCCGAAGGGATGGAAGTCAGATAGCTTGGACCCCTTTTGGCGGGGTTTCTCCCTGACTAAAAATGTTGACAGTATTCTTATATCCACCCCCTCCCCCCCTAAACACTTCAGGGCTGTGACGGCGCTTAGCTCCAAGTACTGTTTTCTTTTATGGTCTCATTTTAAATGCGGTTATCTAGTTTTCCCCCATTTTTATACTCTCTTTTGTTGTTGTTCTATGGTTTCGAAACCCTCTTCTGCAGGTCCCTTCCCCTTTTTCCAGCCCTCCGTTGCTTCAAGCTTCCCCTTTCAGCGTAAGCGTTCGGTTTTTCTTTCTCCGGAAGATATTCTTTTTGAATCGAATTTAAACAGGGGTATATCTTATTGCTCCTCCTCAAGCCTCCTGGAACTTCTCTAAGACCTGCCTACCCTTCCCTCCCCCCCTAATCCCAGATTTTTCGAGCCGGAGGACCCAAATTCCTTTACGGCTTGCTTTTCTTGCCGCGGCTTCCTCTTCAAGAGCCTGATAATCTGCTCATCTTTTTGCTTTTTTTTATCACGTCCCCTCTTCTGGAGGAAAGAAGGCCACAACGCCCGGTCCGGGCTGTTTTTTTTATCGTCGTCCGTCTGCGCTGCCAGAAAGCTCTATCCTCTTCCCCCTCCAGAAGATCCCCTTTCCTACAGCGTAACGCCGCCCGGCCGCCCCCCCGTTAATGCTCATGTAAAACCGCCTTCCCTTCCCCCCAAATCCCCCCTTTATTTCCCCGGGAAAGACCCCTTCCTTGGATCTTTTTCTCGTCTTCGCACCTTTTCGTTCCGCATCTGCCGATTGGAATCCCCGATCGTGGACCTTTAAGTTTTTTTATGGGCTCACGGTATCTTCCCTTTTTTAGTTTTTTTTCCGTCTTCCGAACGCCCCATGTTTCCAATCTTCCCCTCCGGAGGCTGATGCGGCTTCCGCCCTTGCTAAATCCCCTTTTCTTTCCCTGGTCGCCCTTCCTTCTTTATTGCCCCAAGATGTTTCGCCCCCCTTGTAGAAGTCAGCAGGTGAAATTCCGCTTGTTCTCGAATGTCTTCGTGGAACTCCTTTTCTCCTTGGGACTGCCAAGAGCTGGCAGAGCTCTTCCGAGTTGCGGATTGATGTAGAGCGGTCACGATCGTCTCGTCTTGACTTCTTTTCCTTTTCTTTTTACGCGATGATCTCTCCACTTCCACTGGGATTTCCTTTTAGTCCTTCGGCATCGTCCTGCAGGCAGCGCAAGTATCTTTTCGTCCCTTTCTGGTGGGCCAACTTGACTTTTCGACCGGACCCTTTCACAGCAGGCAGCCCTGATTTACTTTCGAGTCCCCTCCCCCTTGACGGCGGGGACCGACTGCTCACTCGCAGCTCCTCCCCCGACCTCCCCTTTTTAACGGAATTTTCGTCTATGCCGTCGATCCCGGCCAGTAACCTCGCAGTACAGTGGCTCTTTTTGACCGCCTATGGACCGGACTCCTCGTCCCGAACCAAGAGATTTTAATTGCGCACGACGTTGTTCCTTTCTCAGCCTTCCCGAGTCCCTATATTCTCCTTCCGAATCGTTTTTTTTTTTTTCCCCTCCTTTTTTGGATAGCACAAAATTGCTCAGGCCTTACCCGGGAACCTTTTTCTCCAGTTACATTCTCCTTCTCCGGTCGTAGCTCCAGGTGTTAAGATTCCCCAGATCCACTTCTGTCATTCTTCTCTTGAAAGGTACGCCTTCCGAGTTATACGTTTCCCCCCCCTCTGAAAGCTTCCTATGAGGCCTCGCGGACCAGTCCCATCCATGACTCTACCTTCCCGGGGCAGGAACTATCCGATTCGTGTCTTTCTTGGGCCCCTCTCGATGTTTTTCCGCTTAAAGTTCGTGACCATGGTACCCCCACTCTTAAGATTTTCGGGATAGGAGCTAGGATAACCCCTCAGCAGCCCCGCTTTCCAAATCTCTTTCTCTAGAAAACCTCGATATCGAACGTTTGATTTTTCCCGTCTTTAGCGGTTTTTCGATTTTTCCTTGTTATCGCCTTGATTTACATGCTCGGGACCTCTTTTTTTAACTCCAAGAATTCCCCCCCCTAGGTCTCTCCTTTAAGTACCGTCGGCCACCACGGCAGTGTTCCCTCTTCCCTTCCCACCCTTTTTTTCTTCAGTTTCCTTGTCCCCCCTGGATGACGATATAACTCCAATCCCCCATGCCGGGGAAAAGATGTACCGTACTCGATTTTTCCTCCCCACCAGAATCCAACCTCCCCCTCACCTTCCTCGGTTGACAGGAATTCCCCCTTTGCGTAGCTTCTTTTTCCCGGCGGTTCGATTTGCTGCTCCCCTCCTACCCTATTGAAGCGGTGTTCTTGATTCCCCTCTTTTGCCGGATTTTTACCAGTCATGAGAGTCTTTTTCTTTCGCGTCCCAACTTCTCTTTGAAATCTTCTCCCAGGCACCTGCATTACCTTTTTCAGGCGTTTTTCTATACCGTTTTCCTCTCTTTCCATTTTTTCTCAGCGACCGTCCGCCTCTCAGTCATTATATGGTGTTTTGATGCGGCCTGACTTATTCAAGTTATTGCCCTCTGCCAAAATTAAACTCTGGTTTGTTGCTCTTGTTTTTGGCCTTTTCCCCGCGCCGACATTTTTCATGCCCCCCCTCTAGGATCTTTTCGGCAAAGGGGGCGTTTTTTCGAAGACTTTTTCCTGCAGGGAGGCTTTTTCCCCTCGCACGTTTTTACACCTGAGATAGTTCTCCAATCTTTTTTTTTCTCTCAACTCTTGAGCCTTCGTCTAAAGTTGAACCATAGCAAACTTTAAATCCTTTTTTTCGTTGGACTGTAGGCACCCCCCTCCCCCCCTCCCTCCCCCCTCCTTATAGAGACCCCTCATCCACACACTAAGAGGTTTTCTTTACCTCCCTCCTAACCCCTAGTTTCCCCTGAGGTGAGATTATCTGAGATCATATAAGATTCTTTTTACAACCCTCTTTTCGGTCAGCTTTCCCTTAGAACCGAAATGACAGAGGTCCATTCCTCATGCCCTCTTAATTGACTCCAGAATTCCCGCCCTCCCCTTCGCACGATCGGTCGTGCGATTGAAAAGGGCTCAGAGTGGGAATTCCTTTACTCTCTTTCGAAGTATTTTTTTTTTTTTTTTACTTTAAAGGACAGTCCTTTGACACCTTAGGACCTGAGATCCCGATCTACTTTTTCCCTAGCCTTCTTAGACTTCCAGGTTAAGACGAGTCGCCTATGAGTTTATCCCATTCTTTCGCGTTCCCTTCTAGTTATTCTCCCTTACCCTTTCTCTGTCTCCCTTTCCCTCCCGGCAAAGGAGTTTTTGCCACACCGTCCATTGGTCCTTAAAAGGCCTCTCCCTTCGCATCCGAAGTGGACCATGCCTTTTTCCCCCTGTCCCCTTTTCCTGCATTAGTCTGTGTTCCCTTGGACCCCTTCTTTCTCTATCACTCCCTGACGTTATTCTTTTCCTCAAATGAGGAGTCCGACACATATTTTTTTTCTTTTTTTTGCCCAAATTTTCATGTCATCTGTCTACTTCATTAGCATATACCGAGCTTCGCGTCGAGGCGGTTGGCTTCCTATTTCTTTTTTCCCCCTAATCGGTCTTTGTTGACGCCTTCGCCAACAGGGCGATCCCTGATCCCTTCCCCTTTTTTTTTTTCTCTCCCCCGCCTCGGTTCGGATCGACTTTTCTTCATGCTTTTCTTTTTTCTCCCGCGCCTTTTTTTTTTTATGATCCCTTCTCCTTCAGCCCGCCGGTGTCCTCTGTCTTTTTTCTACCTGTCCGTTGAAGTCCTTCCCCCAATGCTCGTTAGGTTCCCTGTTCTGACCTTCGGCAGAGTGCTGCGTGACTTCCTTTTCCCCCCTGGAAATTTTTGGCCAGACCTCTTTTCCGCCCCCCCCCTTCCTTTTCCCATTAATTCTTACTATTCATGTCTCGCTTTCCCCCGGTCGTCCGTCTTTGAAAGAATCTTTTCCCTGCTTTTCCGTTACCTGTAGCCTCCCGCTCATGAGTTTGAAACGTATTATCTGGGAGTTTTCTGAGTTCAAAGTGAAAGAATTTCGTTTCTTTGTGGTTCTTCTTCCCCCCCCTTCTTTTTTTTTCTCTTTTCCATGGTACGAACCGATTCTTTTCGTGCCGGATCTGGTCATAGTCCTCCTTTTTTTATAGTTCTCGGAAGTAGTGTGCCTCCCTTGCTTTGTCTCTTTGCGGTGCAGATAGTCCGAAAGGCACCCGCTTCTCTCTAGAGTTTTTTAATCCTGATCGTGCTTTCCCATTACCTCCTTTTCTTTGCTTCTTCGCGCTAGTAAGTTTACTCCGAGGCGGACTATCGATGGGTTCTTTTTTTGCCGATCTTCTTCATTGATGTTGATTTTTTTTTTTACCTTTTCCGTGCTTTGAGACTATCGTCTATACCTTCAATCGTCGCTTCTTCTCTCGGTCCAAAACTCCCTTTAGAAAGCTACCTTTTTGTCTTAGTTCTTTTTCTCTAAAAGTCTTCTCTTCCCTGGCTTAGCGGGCCGAGGAAATGAATCCCCCCCCTCCCAATCCCACCTCGAGGGCAAACCCCTTCTCGCCGATTTTTAGAGAAATACCCAATATTTCCCTTATTCCTTATCCGCCCTTTCTAGAGTTTGGAAGGGCTTTCCTTACTTTTTTCGTCGCTTTCCGACATTTTTCGCATGTACTTTCCCTTTCTCGCCTTCGAGTGGGAGGGATATCCTAAGATACATTCCTTTCGCACCGCTTTCAATTTTGATTGGCCCCGAGAGTTTTCTTTTTTGCCTCTGCCCCTTTCCCGCCTGACGCGGATGGAGGCTTTAAACCTTTGGCGGGCGCTGCCTCGAGAGCTTTTTTTTAAGCTCAGCCCTTGCTCCCTGCTAGACTTCCCTTTTTCTTCCCAGGATGTCTCCCCCCTTCCCAAAGGTTTTTTTTTTTTACAGACCCGTCCTTCCATCAGTGATTCGTGCCAGCTGACGCGGCTGTGTTTACGAGGGTTACTTTCTTTCCCATGAATTTTTTTCTGAACCCTCCTGGGCGTCCTTGTTTTTTTTCTTTCTCTTTTTTTGCTGATTATGTTGTTGAGTTTCTCCCTAAGCCCCTCCCCCCCCCAGAAAACCTGGTCCGATTTTATTCTCCCCCTCTTTTTTCTCCCGACCCGAGGCTGATCATCTGCCATTTTCGAAAGATGTGCTTCTTTTTCTTCGTACTGGTTCCCCTCCTCCCTACCGTTCCCCGATTTCCTCCTTTTTCTTTCCTGACTTCCTTATCAGATGACCTGTTTTCTTTCGGAGTTCCCAACGGCAGTGTTCGGTCTGGAAAGGTTCTTTTGGGATCCTTCAGGGCGCTCCTCAAGAAGTCGGTTTGGGAGTCTACCCCCTAGATGTCTGACATGCCCGCCAAAATCTTACGCTCGTGACTTCCCTCCCCCTTTCTTTCCCCGGCACGTTCGTTCTCGATTTTTCTCCCTGAATGCTGACTTTTGGCTTATTATCTCTTCTTACCTCTTTTGTTGAGAGTCTCTTTCCCTCAGGAAAGATAAGACCCCCCCTTTTGCCGATCCCCCTCGCCCGTCTCTTTTTTTTCTCTGCGGCCGAGCGTCGGACTTTTGTCTTTTTCGCATTTCCGATCTCCGTCACCCTTTTTGTTTTTTTTTCACGCAGCTTCTTCTTTGCCGTACACTTTTAGATTAACCGTTCCATCCCCCTGACGGCCTGTTCAGTAAAGATATGAGGAGACTTTTTCACCCAGTTCTGCGTTTTGACATGCCTTCCGTAATCTTCTGTCCCAGACGAACCTAAAGAGATCTCACTCCTGCTGCATTTTCTGAGCGAATTGTACTTCCTGCCCCCTTGTTCGTGGAACCTCTCGTTTTCCAGCTGCTGATGGTCGGAGTCTTTCGCTTTTCCACTCGACTCTTCCCATTGAGAGTCCCCCCCTTCTCGCGTACTCTTCCCCTTGCGGAGAAAATTAATGTCGTACCCCGCTCAAATTTTTTTTCCTTCCTACATTTTTTTTCGGATGGCTTTCGCCAATCCTCGAGTTAGTCTCCCTTTTCTAGGTGACTCAACCACCTTTAGAGGTCAATGTTCCCGGAATTCTATCGTGATCAATTGCTTTTTGGTTTTTTTGACCTCCCAGTGAGAGCACTGCCAAGTTGGTTACTCCCCCTTTTTTTTGCATCCGCGTGGGCGAGTCCTTAAAGATCCCGCAGGAAAGATATCATTTTATTTCCTAGCCCCCCTCCTCCAACGGATGTAGCGTTTCGAAGTCCCTCCTGCCCTCAAAGTCTTCTTTGCCAATTCCCCCTTTCGAGAGAGAATTAGGACCTTTGTAGAAGAGCCTGTACTTTAGGCTCCTGCGCCTTTCTTTGTAGGTTCTGTTCGCTATCCTTCCTTCGCGTCGTGATTTAAGATGTCATTTTTAGGGAAGTTTTTCTGATCTTTCCTACCAAAAAGCTTCCGCCATGGTCATGCTAATCCTGGTAGGAGACATGCGCCTTTCTCTTTCCTTGTCAGTCTTTTGCGGTTGTGCTGAAAGAACTAAGAGCTCTCGCCTCTGCTCCGTACCGCTTTCTCTTTTGATTCTCCTTCTGCTGAGATCTCCCCTAATGGAATGCTCTTTTTTTTTTTTAACTTTTTCTTCTCGACCATAATCCTCCTTCCGTCAGTTCCTACAGGGAACAGTTATTCTTTTCCTTCAGGTTTTCTTGCATCGTTATCTTCTTTGTCGCCCCCTTCCGAGCTCGACCGTTTTTTCGGCTTGTCTTGTTTGGACCGTGACGAATCCCGCCCTATCCACGGTCTCACCTTCTCGTTTTGAGCCCCCAACCTCTTGACCGTACCTTCCCTTATAGTTCCGACGAGGTTAGACAGTCCCCTTTTTTGTCTGAGGATCCCTCCCCCCGTTCAAAGGTCACTCTCATAGCCCTTTTCAGTCTAATCCCCCGGTCTGTCGGCTTTCCTTTGGGTCCAGCCCACTTTCCCAGCAAATGTCTTTCCAGACTAGCGCCCCTCTTTCTGCTTCTTTGATCGGGCCCTGCACCATTTACCCATTTATAGCCGGCTATTTTCTTTTTACAATCTGTGACCCTCTAGACTAGCTTTTTCCCCCTGATCATCCTTCCGCTCAGTGTTCCTTCAAACACCATTTCCTTCATCCGATTCCTTTTTGACATGAGAGCAAACCTTCAAAAATCCGGCACCGTTTTCTCCTTTCCTGGTCCGAGGTCTCGCGAATTCCTGTTTTCCTTTACGGAAAGCGCAGAGATTCGCGTACGTCGTTTCTTCGATGCTTACTGCCCTTCCTTTTCAGAGTTTTCCTTTGAGATTTTTTTTTGCTTTCTGTTATCCCCTTTGCTTCCCCTCTGAGGGCCCGAACGATGCGTTCCCAGGCAAGCGTTCCCCCTGCCCTCTTCCCCTGATCTTTTCCGCAACAAGTCTTTTTCTCCCCGCTGAAATCACCCTTTTTTTCCCCCAACTTCCTTTTTCCTTTGCGTTGATGACGCGACTCCCATTATCAACCTCTGCCGGAAAGAACCAAGTTGCTGATCCCTGACCCCCCCCCTTCCCAATTTACGATTGTCCTTTTTCTCACTATAACGTTCCCAGGAAGCCCATACCTTTTCTCCAACCTGCGTTTTTCCTCGATAAAGTCCTCGGGACTGGTTGGAGAGCCCCTAATTTTTTGATTTTTTCGTATTCAACCCCCCAATTTTTTTTTACCCCCCCACCCCATTTCGTGACGTCTCTCTCCACCTTTTTAGTTCGAAAACCCCCCGAATTAGGGCCCAATTAGAAGATATCATGACCCCGTGTGAACGGCATACCCTCCCATCGTCCCCAGAGGCAGTATATAAGGTTTCTTTTTGGAACCTATCTGATGGCGTCCTCTGGAACTTTCTAATGGACCCATCCCTTTCACCCCTTTCTCTTCTGGAGCCTTTTGACGCAGCTCGACGTCACCTTTTTGTTTGGTCCAAGCGCGTATGATTTTTCCTTCTGAAGACTTGAAGGCCGTAATTGGAATTTTGGCTCAATGTCCTCTATTTCTTTTTCTGTCAACCCATGCCTCATCTGGTTGTTTCCAAAGCTCTAGTTCTTATCAATCTTTTTCTTTGGTTCTTGCACGTCAAGTTTTCTTCCATAGACAGGACACGGTCTACCCCCCTTTTTTGTCTCCATTCCTCTCATCAGTTTGTTGGTTCCAGAGATCTCGTCCCCCCGAGGTAGACGTCTTTTCACTTCTGTTCAACCTTGGCTTTTCGTTTTCTTTTTGACGATACCCCGAGCATTTACGCCTCACCCCTTGCTTGGTGCTGGCTGGTTTCAGTTCTCAAAGCTCACGGCCCCTGCCTAAAACGGCAGCGTCACTTTTTTTTTCCTCGCATGCCCCTCACGCAGAGTGCGAGTTTCGTACGCTACGGAGCACAAGCTCCCTCCCTCAGTGTGCAGTATTTTAAAGCTCCTTCAGTAAATAATCTCATGGCCCCCCTTTCTTTGATCCCCCTAGCTCCTTTTCTTCCTCATCTGGTATTCCGCGTGCGGTTCTTTTTTCGGTTTTTTATGCGTTATGCGAGTTTTCTCCGAAAAGATCTGTGATTTTCTAAGGTAAGATCAATCTCTTGTGAAGAACTCTTCAATTTTTATTCCTCCCTCTTCTCCTTATAGGATGGAAACTCCACCGAAGTTGAGCCCCTAAGAAGGTTCGTGTCCTCCTTATTAAAAGGCTATTCCCTTTTTCTAAGTTTATTTGCCCTCTGTTCGAGACTCCTTCTTTCCTTCCTATTTCCCTTCGAATTGTTGAGGACGTCGCAGTCCTCCCTCCTCTTCCCCACCTAATTGCTCTTTGAAAACTTTTTCTTCCCCCTCAGCGGCCCTGACCGTGTCTCGCCTCTACTTCTATTTCTTCCTCGTCGTTGTGGGAATTTACAACGAATAGTTTTTGCCCCTCCTCATGGACGAAACCTTTCCCCCCCTTCTCATAAAGCGCTTTTCCGCCCCTTCACGCGAGACACCTCCCCACGCAAAATTTGTTCGCTCTATTGCCTTTCCTCTCAGAGAAGATTACGAGGGAATGACCGATTTCCTTCAGCTTGGTGAAGTAGTTCTTCATTCTTCTTTTTGAGATATTCTCTTCTTGTAAGTTTTCCCAGGCATTAGGTATCGGGACCCCCCCAGCCTTCAGCTTTCGGTCCTAGTTATGATTTCTCTCCTACTGGAAATGGGTGGACGCCCAGCGAATAACATGATTCTGAAATCAGATTTCATCTTTCTGTTCGCAGGGCGGCGCTCGAGTCTTGTAAAGTCTGATGGTGTCGGTACGCCTCCCCTTTATCTACCCCTCTCCTCAAATCTTTTTTGTCGTCTTATTTTGAGAGACGTTGACTCAATTGAGACATGTTGTCGTTCCGTATACCAGAAAAAGTTGAACCTCGCTCTGGAAGGCCCCTTTTTCGTGAAGGGCTTTTCTTGTTTCTGTTTCTTGAGCGTAGGCGACTTGATCCGCCATCTGCGGGTGGCTTTCCCCCAGCCCCCTTTTTCCTGTAAAACCTGACTGGACTGCGCGATTTTTCCTAAATTAGCGATTTTCCCTTTGGCGGAGGACCCTCCGAGTACTTTTTCCCTCAGCTTCCTCTCTCATCGTTTTGGGCGTCTCGGCGATTCAGCCCCACTGTAGAGGGCCCCTTACTCATTGATCTCTTTCATGAGCTTGCCTGCGTGTGGGCCGGTGATTTTCTCTCTTAGCCCTGTGGCTTTCCGTCCCCACAGGCACGGCCCGATCGCCGATTGTTTCCTCGGCATGCGCCCCAAGCGGGGAACTATGGCGGAGCGGTTTTTCTTTTTCTAAATGCCCTTCTAGTCACTGCCCATACTCCCTGCGGGCGAGAGAATCCCGCCGACAATTTCTGCTCCCTCCTACTAGGGGAAGGATCACGGGAATTTCAACTGGACTTTTTCTCTCCTTCTACCTGCTTCAAACCTGATGTTCCGAGAAAGGGCATTTTTCCCCCCCTTCCCTCTTTTCTCTTCCCCTTTCTCGCGACCCTTTCGCTTTCGCAGTTTTTGAGCCCCTATCAGCCTGCGCTCTTTTCCCACCTTCCGCACTTCCGGTCGTTGACCGGTTTTCCCCCCCGCGCCGAAGGCCGCGCCTGTCCCATCCGTCCTTCCCCTAACCCCCGCCGCGCTCCTTCTAACGCTCCTCCTCCTGGACCTCTCTTCCTAGGTTTTCCTTGAAGGCGGTTACCTGAACTTTTGTTTCACCCCTTTCACTGCCTCCCTTGAAGCTGTTTCTCCTGCTCTATCTTTCTTTGTTTTTTCCTGGCGCCTCCGATCCCTTACGATCCGCGAAGCGACCCTCCTAGCTCGGTTGTTCCTTCGTGCCCGCCCCCAGCCAAGTTCCTCCCCATTCGCTCCCCAAACAACAAAAACCACAAAACCCAAAAACAACAACCAAAAAAAAAAAAAAAAACCCCCAAAAAAAAACCCCCCCCCAAACAAACAGTGGGGGGTTGGGGAACCAAAACCCAAAAAAACCACCCAACCCAAACAAAAAACCCCCCACTGCCTTTCAAAAGGAATCCTTTTTTCCCCCCCGTCAGTGTCTAGCCTCCTCTTCCTGAAAGGAACTGGACTGCCGGCAGGGTCTTGGTTTCCTTCAGGGCTCTGGAGGATCTTTCCTCCTCTTTATTTTTTTTCTTCGGTCTAACAGGGAGTCCCGCATCGTCTTTTGGCGCCCCTGAATACTTTGACCCCCTCTGCGGGATATCCTTCCCATAGCGAAAACTCGTTTTTTCTTGCGCCCGGACGCTTCTACTTTCTGGTCACGCTGAATGGCGAAATTGCCATGCGGGGGATGGAGGCGTTTTCCCCCCTATAGCTCCCCCGTTGTTTTTTCTCGAGATGGGAAGATGAAACCGCAGTTTCTCCCTTCTCAGCTTAGGCCGTTCTCCCCTTAGAGCAGTAAAGAGCGTCGGAGTTCGGTTTTCCTTCCCAGATTCTCCCCCTCCGGTCACCATTTGAGGTAGTATGAGAATCCTTCCTTCAGATTAGATACCCTCTAGTGAAGGTCCTAAAGTCGACCCCTGGGCCCCAGCCGTCCTTGCCCTCTTCCCCCCCCTGGGCAGAGGCCCTTCCCCTACGGGAACCTTTCGTTTTTCTTTCGTACCCCTACGACTGAAAGCGCCTGGCTTTCATTTCCTCCTTTCTCTTTTGTCCGATGCGCTTTCGTTGCGGTCCCCTCAGGAACCCACGCCCTTTCGACTGGGCTTTCGCTTAGCTTTCCTTAAAGCTCCGCTCGCCAGCCAGCCTCAGCCTTCATCCTCCAGCAAAGACCTCCTCCTAAGGTTCAGACGGGAGTTCCCCCTTGTCAGGTACGTGAAAATTCTTCGGCCCCCGGTAAACGCCCTGACTAGGCGCTGTAGCCCCCCTCCCTTCTGGCGTTTCCCACTATATCCTCAGGCTTTCCGTGAGAATGCCCCTCCCCCAGTGAGAGATCTCCCTATAGAAACCCCTTGGTACTTCCTGCTGATTTTTTCTCTGCCACCCCTTCCCCCCGATCCCAATCGGCAATCGCGGCAGGTCTGTCCTTTTACTTCCGGCTCTCGTTCCTCCCCCCGATCGACCTTCTCTAGACCGGTCTTCATTCTCGGTCCCATGAGAGAAGTTACCTTTCCCTTTTTGACGAAGGCGGGCTGCCCCGCCGCTTTCCGAAACCCCCGTTCGGGGTCGGATTGATGTTTCCCCCCGATCGTGTTGCCCTTTTTGTTTGATGGATTTCCTTTTCTAGCAGATTCCATTCCCCCCCGTACCACCTCCTTCTGGTACTTGTGAGACGATGTCTTCCCGGTGAAGCTACTCCCCGGTCGTTTTGCCACTTTCAGAGATCCACGAACGCTGCTATAGACGATACCGATCCACGCGGCAGACTTTTCCCCCTCCTTCGCCCTCACATTTGTCCCTCGAGGATGTCCTCCGGACCAGCGCCCCCTCTCTTTTTCGTCAGGGAACTTCAGACTCCTCCCTCCGCACGAAAGGGAAGCTCCCCTCCCGGCTTAGCACTAGCTCCCGCCAGAGAGCTTTTTTCCCTTAATGCTGGACCTTTCTTCTCCCCAACAGGGCGATACCCGGAGAGCAATGCCGACCCAGCTCCCCCCCTCTCCGCACGGGAAGCTTCCTTCCCGCAGTTTGCGCTTCAACCCCCTTTTTTTCCTTGATACCTACCACCCATGCTCAGGCTCACTTTTCCCCCTTTCCTCTACTACTTTCCCCCCCCCCCCTGTGAGATAGGTCTTCAGAGACAGTTGGGGGCACATGAGCATTTCCAAAGATTTTCTACATGCGACCGGTCGCCGTCTTATCTCCTCTTGGGGACTTTTCCTGGCTCCCTTCTATACGGGCGGCTCCCAAGGTAAGTTTGCCGGCCGCGCAGTGGAACTTCCCTGCATGCACTCTTTTTCCTTTTTTTCTTTGGATTGAACTATTGCCACGAGTCTTTTAAGCCTTCCAGGTTCGTGTCCTTTTGTCGCGCCCCCCCAAATCCCCCCCCCGTGCACCGTAGTAGTTCTGCAGGAGCCGAGGTCTACCCGCTTTTTCTTTTTTACACCCTGAGACCTTCTCTCCGTTCCTCTCACTCGAAGGATGATGGACGTTCCCGGTCTGTCTCGCGATTCTACGCCTTTTCAGAACTTGGCTCCCTCTAGTTTCAAGTCCCCCTCTTTGTTCCATGTCCGGACCCAAAGAGACTTTTTAAGACTCTCCTCAGAAGTAGATGCGCCAGCCAAGTTCCGTTCCTGACCCCTTGCTTTTTTCCACACCAGAAGGCTCTTTCTCTTTTTTTTTTTTCCTTCTGGTCTTCTCTTCGTTGGTCCTGTGTTTCTTGTGTGTTCCCTTTTTTTTGTCTTTGTGGTGCGGGAGTGTTTTTCCTTTTTCTTTTTTGTTCTTCTTCTTATTTTTGTGGGGGTTTTTTGTGTGGTGTTTCTTTCCCTCCCCTCTTTCGGGCTGGGTTTCTTCCTCCCCCCCCTCCTCCTTTTCTCCTTTTCTCCTGGTCTCCCGCTTGTGCGTTTTCTTTGTTGGTCGTGGTTCTTTCGCTTCCTGGTTTTTTTGTCGTCCTCTTGGTCCCCCTCCTTGGGGTCTTTTTTTGTTTTGTGGAGTTCTGTTCTCTCTTTTGGTGTTTTCCTTTTTCTCTCTTTTCTTCTTGGTTTTGGTTTCTTTTTTTTTTTTTTTTCTTTTTGGGGTTGTTTTTTCTCTTTCTTTTTTTTTTCTTTTGTTTCTTTGGGGGCTGTGTCTGTTTTGTTGGGGGTTTTTGTTTTCTTTCTTTGGTTCGTGGTCTCCTTTTTTTTTTCTTTCTGGGTTGGTTTTTGGTGTTTGGGGTGTGTCGTGTTCTTCGTCCGTTCGGGTTTTCTGTTTCTGGGTTCCCAGTTTTCTGTAGCTCCGGTTTGGGGGGTGGGTTCTTTGTTTTTTTTTTTGGGTGGTGGTATCGTGTGTGGGGGTGTTCCTTCTCTTTTTTTTCATTTTTCTTTTTTGTTCCGCTGGGGGCCTTGGGTGTCTTTTTTTGTCCGGGGTCTTTTCTTCTTCTTTTGTTTTTTGTCTTTCTTTGTTTTGTTTCTTTTTTTTTTTTTGTTTTTTGTTTTTTGTCTTTTTCTTTGGTTTTTTTGTTGGGCCCTTTTTTGGTAGGTGCTTCCTTCCTTACTTCGCTTTGTGTTTTGTTTATTTTTTTTTTTTTTTGTGGTGGTTTTGGGGGTGGGGGTTGGTTTTTCTTTTTTTTTGTTGTTTCTCTTTTCGTTGTGGTTTTCTTCTTTTTCTTTGTTTCTTTTGGTGGGTTGTCGGTGTGTTTTTTTTTTTGTGGGCTTTTTTTTTTTTTGTGTTTTTGGGGGGGGTGTTGTTTTTATTCCTTTCTTATTTTGGCGTTGGTGACTTTGGGTTTTTTTGGGAGTGTTGTGTGGTTTGTTTTTTTCTTTTTTTCTGGGTTTACCTGGGTGTGTTTTGGTTTTCCTCTTTTGGTGTTCTTGTTGGGGTTTTTTTTTTTGGTGTTTTTTGCGTGTGTTTTTTTTTTTGGTGGGTTGTTTTTTTTTTCTTTTTTGTTTTTGGGGTCTTGTGGTTTTTTCTCTTTGTGGTTTATCTCTTATTTGTCTTCTTTTTTTTTTGTTGGGGGTTTTGGGGGGTGTAGTTATTTTCTTGTTTGTTTTTGTTGTTTTGGTGTGGGGTTTTTTTTTGTTTTTTTTGTTTTTCTTTTTTGTTTTTTTTTTTTTTTTTGTTTTTCTCTGTGGTTTTGTGGGTTGTTTTGGTTGTTGTTTTTTTTGTGTTTTGTGGTGTGTGGTTGGGTGGTTTTTTTGGGTGGGTTTGTTGTGGGGTGTTGGGGTTGTTTGTTGTTTTGTTGTGTTTTTTTTTTTTTGAAAATTTGTTTGGTTTTTTTTTTTGTTGGGGTTTGGCGTGGTGTTGTCCCCATCCCTCCTCCTTTCCCTCCTTTTTTTTTGGTTTTTCTGGTTGGGTTCTTGTTTTTGGTGTTGTTTTTCTTTTCTTTTTTTTTTTTTTTTTTTTTTTTTTTGTTTTTTTTTTGGTTTTTTTTGTGTGGGTTCTTTTTCTCTCTGGGTTTTTTCTTTCGTTTCTTTTTTTTTGTGTTTTTTCCTTTTTTTTTTCTTCTCCTCTCTCTTGTTTGGGTTTTTTGTTTTTTTTTCTTTTTTTTTCTGGTCCCCTTGGTTTTCTTTTTTTTTTCTTTGGGTTTTTTTGGTTTTTTTTACGTGTGTCTGTTCCCTTCTTGTTGTGTGTGTTTTGTTTCCTTCTTTTCTTTTCTCCTTCTTCTTTGGTTATGGTCCCTTTGGGTTTCTTTCTTTTTTGTTTGTTTTTCTTCCCCGTGTTTCTTCTTTTTGTGGTTCCTTGTTTTTTGTTTGTGTTTTTTTTTTTTTTTTTTTTCTTTTTTTTTTTTTTTTATCTCCTTTTTTTTTTTTTTTTTTTTTTTTTTTTTTTTTTTTTTTTTTTTTTTTTTTTTTTTTTTTTTTTTTTTTCTTTTTCTTCTTTTTTTTTTTTTTTCTTTTTTTGTTTGGTGCTTGGGTTTGTTTCTGGGTTTGGTTTTTTTTCTTGTGTGTCACTCCTTCTCTTCTTGTCTTTGGGTTTTGTTTTTTTTTGTTTTCTTTTTTTTTCCTATTTTTTTTTTGTCCTTTTTTTTTTCTTTCTTTTTCTTGGTTTTTTTGTCTTTTTTCTTTTTGTGGTTTTGGGGTGTTTTTTTTTTTTGTGGTTCCCTTTTGTTTTTGTTCTTTTCTTTTTTCCTCTTTGGTTTCTTGTCTTTTTCCTGCTTTTTTTGGGTTTTTTTTTTTTTCTTTTTGTTTTTGTTCCTCTGTTTCTTTGTTTTTTATTTTTTTGTATTGTCTTTGGTGTTTTGTTTCTTTTTTTTTTTTTCTCTTCTTCGCTTTTTGTTTTTTGTGTTTTTTTTCTTGTTTTTCTTTGTTTGTTTTTTTTTTTTGTCTTTTTTTTTTTTTTTTTGGTTCTGGGTTTTTTTTTTTTTTCTTTTTGTTTTTTTTTTTGTTTTGTTTTTTTTTTTGGTGTTTTCTTTTTTTTTTTTTTTTTTTTTTTTCTTTTTTTTCTGTTGTGTCCTCTTCTTTTCTTCCACTCTCTCTTCCTTCCCTCTTCCTCCTGTTTTCTTTTGGTTTTTTTTGGTTTATTTTTTTGGTTTTTTTTGTGGGGTTTTTCTTTTTGTTTTTTTTTGTTTTTGATTTCTTTTTTTTTTCTTTTCCTGGTGGGGGTTTTTTCTTCTTGGTTTTCCTTCTTTCTGTTTTTATTTTTTCTCTTGTTTTTTTTTTTTTTTTGTTGGTTGATGTCTGTGGGGGTTTCGGTTTTTTTGTTTTTCTGGGTTTGGTGGTGGTTGTTTGTGTTTTCTGTGGGTGATTGTGGGGTGGGGGTGTTTGTTGTGGTTTTTTTAGTGGGTCTTTTTTGTGTTTGTTTTTTTTTGGCTTTTGTGTTGTTTGCTCTTTTGGTGTGTTTGGGCGGGGTTTGGGCTTTTCTTTTCTTTTTGTTTGTCCTCGTTTTGGTTTTTGTTTTTTGGGTTGGTTGGTCTGTTTCTTATTTTGCTTTTGGGTTTTTTTTTGTGTGGGGTGGGTTGGGGTTGGGGTTTCTGTTTTTGGTGTATTGTGGTTGGTTTGTTGTTGGTCTCTTGTGTTGGTATGGGGGTGTGTGTTTTGGTTGGGGGGGTTGGTTTTGTTTGTTGGTTTTGGGTTTGTTGTCTGTGGTTTTGTTTCTTTTTTGTTCGTTTCTTTTTTTTTTTTTTTTTTTTTTTTTTTTGGCTTCTTTTTTTTTTTGGTTTCTGGGGTCGGGGTGTGTGTTGTTTTTTGTTTTTTTTTTTTTTCCTCTTTTTTTTTTTTTGTTGGGGTCTGGGGGGTTGTTTTTTTGGTTGCTGTGTCCTCTTCTTTGGTTTTTTTTTTTTGTTTTTTCTTGCGTGGTGGGGTTTTTTTTTTTTTTTTTTTTTTTTTGTTTGGTTTTTGTCTTTTTGGTTTTTTTTTCTATGTTTTTTTGTCAATTTTTGGTTTTTTTGGCGTGGGTTTGGCTCTTATTCTTGGCTTTTTTGGTTCTTCTTTTCGTTTCTTTTTTCTTTTTTTTTTTGGTGGTCTTTTTGTGGTTCTTGTTATGGTTTTTGTTTGTGGCTGTTTTTTTTTTTTTTTTGGTTGTTTTTTTTGTTGTGGGTTTTTTGTTCTCGGGTGTTTTGTTCTTTTGGTTGGGGTTTGGTGTCCTGGGGGGGGTTTTTTTTGGTTTGGATTTGTTGTGCTTTTTCTGTGTGTGTCTCTATCTCTGTTCTTTTTTGTGGGTGTCCTTCCTTTTCTCTTTTGTTTGTGGGCTTTTCTTTTTTTTTCTTTTGGTTTCTTTTTTTTTGTCTCTTGTCTTCTTCTTCTTCTTTCTTTTTTTTTTTTTTTTTTCTTTTTTTTTTTTTTGGTTGTGGTTTTTTTTCTTTGGTGTTCTTTTGGTTTTTCCCCTTCTTTTCGTTTGGGTTTTGGTTTTTTTTTCTCCTCTTCCTTGATTCTTCTTTTGTTGTTTTTTTACTTTTTGGCTTTGTTTCTGTTCTTTTTCTTTCTTTTCTCTGTTTTTGTTTTTGCTTTTTTTGTGTCCTTTGTTTTGTCTGTCTTTTTTTTCCTTTTTTTTTTTTGTCTTGGTGGTTCATCATCTGTTCGTGTCCTTTTCCCCCCTTTGGTTTTTTTTTGCGTGGCTTTTTTTTTCTTCTATCCTCTTGTGGGGTTCTTTGGTGGTGGGCCCCTTGGGTTCTCTTGCTTTTTGTTTTTTTTCTTTTTTTTATATATTATTTTTTCTTTTGGATTGGGTCTTTTTGTTGGGTTTTCCTTTTCTGTTTTTCTTTTCTTTTTTTGGTTTTGTCTTCTCTTTTTTTTTTTTGGGTTTTTGGGGGGTCTGTGTTGTATTTTTTTTTTTTGGTTCCTTTTTCTGTTCTTTTTGTGTTTGGTCGGTTGGTTTTTTTTTGTTTTTTCTTTTTCCTTTTTGTTGTGTTTGGGTTTTTTGGTGGGGGTGTTTTTTGCCTCTGTCTTCTTTTGGTTTCGTTTTTTCCCTCCTTTTGGTTTGGTGCTTTGTGTTTTTTGGGTTTGGTGATTTTTTTGTGGGTCGTTGGGGGTTTTGTTTTTTTGTTTTTTTGTTTTTTTGTTGTTGGGGTTTTGTTGGCTTCTCCTTTTTTTGTCGTTTTTTTTTTTTTTGTTTTGTTTCTTTTTTTTCCCGGGGGTATTTTTTGTTCTTTTGTTCTCTTGCTTTCCCCTGGTTTTTTTTTTGGTGGTTTTGCTTTGTTTCCTGTTTTTGTGTTTTGGTTTCTTTTTGGGGGGGTTTTTTAGTTTTTTTTTTTTTACTTTTTTTTTTCTGTTTTTGATTTTTTTTTTGGTCTCTCGTTGGTTTTGGTTTTTTTTGTCGTTTCTTTTTGGGTGTCTCTTTGTGGGGTATTGCCTATTCTCGTGGGGTTTTTTTGTCCGCTTTGGTTTATTGGGTTTTTTTGTTTGTTTTTTGTTTTTTTTTTCTTAGTTTATGGGTTGTTTCTGTGCTGGGTTGTGTTTTCTTGGTTTTTTTGGTTTTGGTGTTGCTGTTGGTTTCTTTGCTTTGGTTGGTTGGGGGTTTGTTTTTGAATTTATTGGTTTTTTTTTTTTTGTTTTTGTGGGGCGGGTCTCTTCCCTTCTATGGTCTGGTCTGCGGTTTTTGTCCTTTTTTGGGGGGCTGTTTTTTTTTTTTTTCTTTCTCTTTTTTGGGTTTTTTTCTCTTTTCTCTCTTGGGTTTTTTTTCTTGGTTTTTGTGTCTGGGGTTTTTTCTTCTCGCTTCTTCCCTGGTTTTTTTGGTCCGGGGGTTTTTTTGGGGGTTTGGGGGGTTTGGTCCCCTTCTCCTTTTTTTGTTGTTGGTTGTTTTTTTTTTTCTGGGTGGTTTTTCTTTCTTTTTGGTGTTTTTTTGTGTTCGGTTTTTTGTGTCACCTCCTTTTGCTTCTCTTCATTCCTTCTTCTTGGTCTTTGGGTGGGTTTTCTTCTCTCCTTTTTTTCTGGGGTTTTTGTTGGTGTTTTTTTCTTTTTTTCTTTTTTTTTGTTTCTTTTTTCTTTGTTTTTTTTTTTTTCTTTTTTTGGGGTTTGTGGTTTTTTCTTTGGGTTTTTTTTTTTTTCCTTGTTGCTCTTCTTGGCTTTTTTTTGGTTTTTCTTTTCTTGGTGGTGTTTTTTTTCTTCTTGGTGTTTTTTTTTTTTGGTTGGTTCTTTTCTTTTTGTTTTGTGTTTTGTTTTTGTTTTTTCTGTGTTTTTTTTCCTCTCTGAGTTTGTTTGTTTCTTGTGTTTTGTGCCTCTTGGGCTTTGGTCCCTTTTTTTTTTTTTCTTCGTTTTGTTTCTGGGGGTGGTCTGTTCTTTTCTTTTTTTTCTTCTGTTTTTTCTTTTTTTTGTTTCCCTTTTTTTTTGTCTTTTCTGTTTTTTTGTTTTTGTTTGTGTTTTTTGGTGGGTTTTTTTTGGCTTGGTTTTTGTTTGGTCCGGGGTGTTGGGTTTGTTTTTTTGTGTTGGGTTCCGCTTCCCTTCCTTTGTGGTTTCTTTTTTTCTTTTTCTCTATTGGTGGGTTTTTTTTTTGGGCTTTTGTTTTTTTCTTTTTTTCTTCTTTTTTTGGGGGTTGGGGGGGGTGTCTTTTTTTCGTTCCTCTGTGTGCTTTTTGTTTTTTTTTTTTTTTTTTTTTTTTGCTTGTCTCCAGGGTTTTGTCTTTTTTTTTCTGTGTGGCGTTTCTGTCTCCCTTTCTTTTTGGGTTGTTTGTTTTGGGTGGGGTTTTTTTCTCTTTTTTGTTTTTCTTTTGGGGTTTCTTTTTTTTTTCCGTGGGGTTTTTTTTTTGTGGTTTTGGGGGGCCTTCTTTTGTTTTTGGTTTGGGGTCTGGTTGGGGTGTTTCTTTTTGTGTTGGTTTTTTTTGGTTTCCTTTTTTTTTTTTTTTTGTTTTTCCTCTTCCTTGGTTTTGTCTCTGTCTTTGTTGTTCTTTTTTTGGTTTTCGGGTTTTTTTTTTTTTTTTTCTTTTTTTTTTGTTTCTTGGTCTTTGGGTTTTCTTCTTTGTTTTGGTTTTTTCTCTTTTTTTTTGGTTTTGTTTGTGTTTTTTTTTCTTTCCTCTTGGTTTCTTTCTTTTTGTTTTTTCCTTGGTCTCTTTTCTTTCTTGAACTTTTTTTTTTCTTGTTTTTTTTCTTCGTTTTTTTTCTTTTTTTTGTGGGTTTGTTTGTCCGGTGTTTTGTTTGTGTTCTTCTTTTCTTGTTTTTTTTTTTTGTTGGTGGGGGTGGGTTTGTTTTTTTTTTGTTTTTTTTGTTTTTTTTTTTCTTTTGGTGGTTTTGTCGGTTTTCTGTTTTTTTCTGTTTTTTTTTTTGTCCTTTTTTTTTTTTTTTCTTTTTTGGTTCTCTGTGGTGGGTTGGTGTTTTTTTTTTTCTTCTCGGGTTGATTCTTTTTCTTTTTTGTTTTTTTTTTGTTTTTTTCTTTTTTTGTCTTTGCCTTTTTTTGTGTTTTTTCGTTCTTTTTTTTTTGTGTTTTTTTTTTTTTTCTTTTCTTTCTTCTTTTTTCTTTTCTTGGTTCTTTTTCTTTTTCTTGTTTGGCTTCGGTTTTTTTTTCTTTCCTTTTCTTTTTCCCTGTTGTTTTTTTTGTCTCGTTTTTTTTTTTTTTTTCTCTTTTGTGTTTTTTGCTTTTTTGTTTTTTTTTTTTTCTCTCTTTTGTTTTTCTTTGGTGGTTTTTTTTTCTTTTCTTTTTTTTGTTTGTTTTTTCTCTTTTTTTTTTTTTTTCTTTTTTTTTTTTTTTCTCTTTTCTCTTCTTTTTTTTTTTTTTTGTTCCTTTTTTGTTTGTTTTTTTCTTTTTTTTTTGGTTTTTTTTTGTTCTTTTTTTCTTTTTTTTTTTTCTTTCCTTTGTTTTTTTTTGTTGGTTTTTTTCTTTTCTCTTTTCTTTCTTTTTTTTTGGGTTGTTTTTTTTTTTTTTTTTTTTTTTTTTTTTTTTTTTTTTTTTTTTTTTTTTTTTTTTTTTTTTTTTTTTTCTTTCTTTTTTTTTTTTTTTTTTTTTTTTTTTTTTTTTTTTTTTTTTTTTTTTTTTTTTTTTTTTTTTTCTTTTTTCTTTTTTTTTTTTTTTTTTCTTTTTTTTTTTTTTTTTTTTTTTTTTTTTTTTTTTTTGTTCCCGACTCGTTCTTCGACTCAACCCCTTCGGATTACAGAAGTCCTCGTAAGGGCGAGCTCGACCTTCACCTCCTTCCCCCTCCTTAACATTTCGCCCCGTTGCTCCAGGAATTCCCCTGTTCTGTCTAGTTGATTCTAGGTCTTCGATCCGTAAAGATGGACGCTGGCGAGCAAACTGTCATTTCTTTTTCTCCATTTTATTCCCCGGCAGCTTCTTTTTTCGTAGAAGGACTTTCTCCTCTTCTGTGTACCCCTCTCTACTCATTGATCTCCCAACGGTACATCCCCCCGATCTCCGAGACGCAAGCGCCAGTTATCTGCTGTGTTTCACCTTATTACTCTGTACAGGTGGCACCCATTTCCATGTCCTGCCAATTAACAGCTTGTTGGGTCAGGAAGCCTATCGAGCATTTTCACATCGTGATGAAACTACTCTCTGTTTATTGGTTCCCTTTCCCCTGGAGTGTTAGGCGTTTTTTTCAGGTCAGTAGATGAAACCAACAGCCCTTTTTTTTTTTCTGCCTCCTCTTCCTTTGTCTTAGTGGGATCCACCTCTTTCTCCCCGGAGCCCCTTTTTCGACGACATTCAAAGCCCTCGGTATTGGGTTACAGGAATATATGTTCACTCTGTTGTTTTTTGATTCTGCTTAGGAAGCCTTCCCAGAAGTCTTAGCTTCCTGGTTAAACTTGTATTTACAGGAGAGTGGTTCCCCATAGCCTTCATTCTCCGACGATACTCATATGAGTGTCTAGGGGTTTAATCCAAATGTTCCAGTCCCTCTCGAAGTCCATGGCCGATGAAACTCAGTATGCTCCTTTTCCACGTCTCTTCCCTTCTTACGTCTTCCCCCACCAGCGTTTATGTTGCCTGCTCAATACATTACCAGGCTCCTAATTTCAAGCTAAGCTTTTTCTCTCATTAAGAGGCTCTGAAGTTGTGTCCTTATTTTTAGACAAAGGAGGGACTGAGAGTCTTTCCTCCTCCTCTTTTTCCCCTTCCCTTCCCCTCGGTGCCCTTTTTTTTCACGATCAATTATTTTAATTCTGCCTTCCCTTTGCTTCCCTTTCTTACGTTTACTTCGCTGGCGCGACCCCTCCTTTTTGAGCTCTGACCGCCTTTTTCCCTTCCTGGTAACTACTTTGCGACCGCATCTTTCCGGCTCTTCGGTCTTCCGAGCCGAATTGGTTGAGACGTTTTTTAGCCCTTCCTCTTCTTGCGCTTGCAACCGTTTGTTCATTAGTTCAAACCTTCGTTTTGTTGGCGCCTTACTTTAGCTTCGCGTCGCGGATTTTTCCTTTCAAGCTCTTTCCCGCAATGGACTACTTTGCACAAGGCTCTCCTCCGACAATTTGCACTTCACCCCCCCGCGAGCAGCGACCAACCATCAGCCCGTCTTTTTCGCCTTTTTTTCTTTTCTCCGTCTCTCCTCTCTTTATTTATGTCTACTTCTCCCTCTTTGCCGTTCTCTCGGTGTTTCCTGGTCACGGTAACCCTTGGAAGCGGGAAAATTTCATCTCTTTTAGTTTTCAGGCCCCCTCATAGCGAAGACGTGATTCGCTCAGGCGCTATTTTTCCCGAACTTTTTTGTCTAGCTTCAAGATATCCCCGGTTTCCTCTACCTATCATCGCCGCTTTTCCCCTTTTTTCCGCCTGAGTTGACACTGTTTGCTGATCTTTTGGATCCCCATTTCTCTCGCCGATTCCCTTTTCGTTTTTTCCTCTCTTCCCGGCTTTCAAAGTTGCCATCCGCCTGGAAAGGTTGTGTCTTCTTCCCATCCCATCCGAACCCTTGAAGGACTCTTCATAGTGACTGCCCCTTCCTTTTTACGTTTCCTCTCCGTATTCTTTTTAGAGATTGATATCTTGGATCTAGGGTTTATTTCGCCCTTCCATTGTTCTCGTTCTCCACTATAGCTTGCCGGGTATCCTCTTTTTTTCTTTTGGCGCCCTATCGCTTTGATTCAAATGGTCGGTTCCCTGCGTCCTTCCCAATGTCTCTCGATTCTGGGTGGCGCGCCCTTAGCATTTTCCCTTCTTCCTGGCGAGGGCACGCGAAAGAATGATGGGCAGAATGCACTTTTTTTCTTTCCATAGTCGGTTCTATTCCTTCACCTCTCCCTACGTGGCGTTCCTTAGAGAGAGGATCCTGATGGCAAGTTTTTTTCCGCTTCCATTCATTCCAAGCTTCCCCCCTTCTCTGTTTATTTTCTTAATCTGCGTTTTTTACACCTCTTTCCGCCATCATCTTACCCCTAAGACCCCCTCCGTCCTTTTCGTTCTCCTCAATCTGCCCCCGACTTCTCTCTTCCCCGCTTTTTCTCCCGGCCCGTCGTCAAAGCTGAACTTGCTTCGACTCCCTTCTTAAGTCGCTTCTGGTTCGGCTAAACTCGGGCATTCAGATACATTGATTTTTCACTTCTCTCGCCTTCCTTGATATCCCTGGCTCGCCCAAACACCCCGCTTCCCCTTTTTAAAACCAAATTAGGAGAAGATCCTTTCTTTTTCAGGCCCTCTTTCCCCTTCCTCCTCGTACGTGCTGTTTCTTTTTCCTATCGGAGTCCTTTTTCCTCCGCAGAGCATTGGCTAACGTAGCGAAAAATCAGGAGGATTTTCCTTTGGTTCCCTTCATTTCTTGTTAAATTCATGTAATTTTCCCCTCTTTTAATGACCTTGCCTATATGCTGCAGGGCCTGTGTTCTTATGGCTGTGTTTGAACCCTTTCATCTCGCCACAGAAACCGCCCGTCTTGTGACTAGTTTTCCTTTCTCCAGCCCCAGCGGCTAAAGTCATAGGCACTTTATCCCCCCGACTGCTGACTTGCAGGATTACAGGCTCTTTTCCGGCACTTTTTCCCCTGACAGCTTGAACGTCAGCTCTGCCTTCATTCGCGCCCCCCCCTTCTGAATCGCTATCTTGATCGGAACTTCAAGTGAAGAATTGCAGTTCCCTTCTTTTTTCTGTGGCTTCCCCTCGGAGGGGGGATCTCTCCCTCATGTTTTTTCTTATGTCCGACAAATCAGGCCTCTCTTTTCAAGGTCTCTCCTTACAAGGCTTTCTTTTTTTCGATGAGAGAAATTGCCCCGTCAG
>Ga0179593_1643559_pt1 | contig 28076 bp, 14 predicted proteins | sample CZODoug2_1_08_16_FD_185931 | JGI IMG/M metagenome (GOLD analysis project Ga0179593, IMG submission 185931) | Vadose zone soil fungal communities from Angelo Coast Range Reserve, California, USA - CZODoug2_1_08_16fungal (PacBio error correction) | ecosystem: Environmental > Terrestrial > Soil >... | reverse complement strand
TAATCTCCTTTTTACATGATGTCTATGACCCTCCCTTTCCGGAGACAGCTGGCTAGGAGGGTTTCTTAGGTAAGTGAGTCTTCCGGGTTATTAAAAAGGTTTTTTCCACAGGTCTTGTCCTTGTACATGCCACCTCCCTTCCCCTTTCCCTGGAGAGGCCCTTCAGATTCACCGTTTTCCCTAGAAATCCTGAACGCCCTGCAAACGAGCGGAGAAGATACTCAGTGGGAATCATGCCCAAGTAGGTATAATACTCCGGTCGTCCTTTCCCATACCCAGGCGTCATGGTTTCTCGGAGAACCCTTGTTTTTGCAAGGGAACCTAATGCGCTTTGCAAGGTATTTGGGTGGATCCTTTTCCAGGGAACCCTCTTCCGGGTTGGCTTCTTTCCTGATTTGAGATGGCGGCATTGCGTTTCCCACGGAGGATTCTTCAACCCCTTCAGGTGTAGAAGAAGAGACCTCGCTTTTGGGCGATGGGGGAGGTGGAAACATCTTTAAGTTTTTCGGCCCGACCAGTGTTCAGAAACCCAAAATGTTTGTCAATTCCCCCGCCCCTGACTTCAGCGCCGGAAAGATTCAGGCCCCCCCCGTTCCCCCTGCGTGCGGCCGTGCACTCGCTTCCCCTGAAGACCCTGACCCCTTTTCTGGAAGTAGGGTCTCAAAACTAAGTGGGGTCACTGCCTTCCTGTACAGGTAGAACCCCTGAACGGTCGCTTTTGAAGTGAGAACAGCTCCCCACATGGGCCTGTAGTATGGTTGGGTCGTCCCCTCCCGAGGGGAACAAGGGGTGTAAACTTGGCTACGGGTTTCAAGTTAAGACAATGCCCTCAGAATACCAGGGAAGCTTTGTTTCACGTGGTCCCCGCGGAAGCCCTCCCCCTTCCAGACCTTCCACGGTCGGAGTGAAAACCCCAGGCGCCTGCTTCGCGGCGCTAAGGTTTTTTCCCACGTGTCCTCACAGGGCCTTGAGAATCACCGCCCGGGGGCGGGCGGTTGTTGGGCTGGGGAATTTTTAGCCGGCCCCCGCCCCCCCAGAATAAAGAAAGAAGGCGTTTTCTTTTTTTCGGGTTGAAACCTTTCCCGGTTCGTCAGGCCCTCGGTCTGGCCCCAACCGTCTTTTCGGTTCCTCAGCGAGACCTCATTTTTTCCCCGGAATCCCATGGGGACCCCCGTTTTCTCAGCTGGTGAAAACCCCAAATAAGTTATGGTGTTGCTGGATTCTTCCATTTCACCGCGTCGTTTCTTCATCGGGTGTTTTTTCTTGAGCAGCGGCCCCCAAAGTTTTCCATGCAGCGAACAATCGTTTTTTTTAAGGTGGGAGATCCTTTTTGATTTTCCCCTCTAGAATCCACCCAGTGTTTTTTCTTTCGGGACCTTCTTCAAGTCGGAGACTAAACACTCGTAAGGGGGGCGGTAACTAATTCTTAGAGTTGGTTGCCCCCCCCCCCCTCCTACTTGGGTTTTCAACGCTTTCCATTGACGCCAGGAGCCTAGTTGCGCGGTCCTTAGGTAGAGTAGAGGGTCCGGTTTCTTTTCCCTCTTGGTGGCTCCTCGTGGTCACCCTCTCTTGCACGTAACTTTTTTTCCTTTTCAGGTGATGCCGCAAAGCAGGGCCGTTCTGACGGGGCACCTTGGTGCGGGCTTTCTGGTCCCGGCCGTGATTTCACGATGGGGGGTAAGAGGGAGGAGTTTGGGGGGCATTTTGAAGTGGTAATGCCAGGCGTATGGTTTTCACTCGGTTTGTTATTGCTGCGCCCGGTCCTCCGGTTTTCCTTTGCATCAATTCGGTCCCCGGTTCCCCCCCTAGGCCCCCGGTCCATTTCTTGCCCTTCTTCCTCATGAAGTTCGTTCAAGCCAATTGCCTTTGACCTCTCTCATCTTGGCTGGGACGCGAGGCCACCCATCTCCGGGGCCGTTCCTGTTCTTCTCTCCTCAGGGCGGGCCGATGAAGGGACTCGTCCTTCCCGTTCACGCCCTGTCGCGTTCTACTTGAACCTGCCTTTCTTCTTTGAGGGGACCGTGCCTTCACGAGCCGGGCACATTCGGGTCCAACAAATTATACTATTCTGCACTCGGTGGAGCGTTGGTTTAAGGTTAAAAAAGAGCCTCGTCGTTTTTTCTCCTTAAAACTGCCTCTGCAAGCCTTTTCGTGCGCTGTTTTTCCAGGTACGAAAAATCGGATTTTCCCTTTTGTTGATTGCGCGTTGCCTAGGCGTTTCTTGGCGTCCCTTTTTCAGGATTAGGCGGGACTTATTGCCGGTGGTTAGTTTCTTTCCTGGGAGAGCGGACCTATTTTCCCGGTCCGTTTAGAGGGGATAAACTTTTTTTTTTCCCTTCTCCTGAGGGAGGAAGAAGCCAAGTTTGTTTTTTTGTTTTCTGGAAAGGTCCGTTCGGGCCTTCCCTTACGTCCCCCTTGGGGAGCTTCTTTCGAAATCCCCTTTGAGATTTCTTCTCTCCCATTTCCCTTAATAAGGTGTTTGACACGGGACTCCCAAGTTGTGATAGGCAATCCGGTGAGTGCTTGGTCAGAGTTTTTTTTTCAAAATGCGTCCACGGGACCGTCAGTTGTTTTATTCCGCAAGGAGGTGAGGTGGACCATTGGTTCTCTCCCCCCCTCGTGGCCGAGGGGAAGGTCTTACGGTCCTTAAAGGTAGTCTCCAGGTTGGAAAAAGACTGAAAGGCAGACTTTAAGGAACCCCTTTCCCCCAACCCGTAGGCCGGCCTTTTCAATCATTCGAAAAAGTGGTTCTTGAAGGCGGGCCCAACGTGCCTTACTCCCTGACCCAGGGCACAGGGGAAGGTTCTTTCCGGGCTTCCCACCAAACTGGTATCGAAGGACCAGGAGATGACGATGTTTTTTTTTTTTCTGAGATGCGCCGATGCGCTTTTTTTTCCTCTGAGGCCACCCGAGGTCCAACTTCCGAAAGAGATCAGGTTTCGCGGCTGAACTTCCTCTGCGGATGGTGGGCCGGCTTTCCAATGGTTGGTTTGGCCTGGTTAAGAGGTGTTTCTGATTTGTCTTTTCCCCTTTTTTTTTGAACGCTTCGTGGGCGGACGGGTTTTTCTTTGAAAGTCCCCTTTTGGCATCGTGCTTTGTCCCCCCCCACTTTCTTATCGGACCAGACCTCCTTTACCAAACTATATTCTGTGGATCAGGCCTTTTTTTCTGCATTGATCTTTTTTCTTTCCTGAGTATCCGACGAGCCCCAGGCCGTTGCGGTTGCTGGGGTTTGGCCGGAGAAGGCGTGGGTGAAACTACGGCCTGGCCCTTTTTTTTTCGAATGCCTTTTATTCCGAGATGATGGTGCCCCAAATCTGAGGTTGATTTTTTTTTAGGCCCGGGGGAATGGACTTGTGGCCCCCCCGTCCCCCACGGCCATTTTGAGGACCCCCGCCCCCTCCTGCCCCTTTTCGAGGGGCCAACGGTTCCTGCCGTTTTTCCGTCGCCCAGGTAAAGATCCTATTGAGCACCTTCCCCAACTGACTTTTGAGGGCATCTTTGTCCGCGGGGTGCGCGAGGTTCCTTCCCCCCTTCGTTCCGCCCAAACCCGTCCCTTCTCGCTTACTAGTTGTAAAGGTCGATGCGGGCAGGCTGTCGTTCTTCGGACCTTGTCCTTCCTTCGGGCTTTCTACTACCTTCTTTTTTCGAAGGATTGGCGAGCGGGCCCTGCAGTATCCCCCTAGAGTCCTGTCCCCTCTTTGCTGGGCTAGGTTTTACTGGGTTCTTTTTTCAAAAGGATCTTACGCCCCTCCCGGACCGCCGCCAGTCCCTTTGCGGCTCGGAAACACATGGGCAACTTTGCATTGGACGGACCCCCCTCGGATTTTTCCCGACGCGTTGTTTAACCTTCTTCAACGGCCATTTGCTCCACCTTTCCCGGGAGGTCATTACTGATACCTCTATTTTTCGGCCTTTTACATGGTCCTAGGCCGGCGATCCGGGTGACCAGTCCCTTCGGTCACCCCTAACTCCTTTTGCGGGGGAGGGCGGTTGGGAAGTGGCTATTTCTTCCCACCCCTGCCACAGCCAGCCTTGCGGCTACCGTGCTGTGGAATCCCTTTTTCCCCCCCACCTCATTTTGCGACGGCGGGGGGCGCTGTGATTTTCCTCCCCCGGAAACGCTGTTTACTTCCTGGATGGAGATAGAAAGAGTTTGCTTTAATTTAGGAATAAGTCGGTCCCTTTTTTTTTTATTTTTTCTTTTTTTCCTTTTCCCTGATTAGAGTGAAACTTGCCGTCCCCCGCCCTTCCCGCCGTTTATTTTTCCCTTTGTGGCTTGAAGATGTTTATTCTCAGGTTCCTGGAGGGTGTACCCAGCTTTCCGTTTTACTCTGGCCCTCCTCGGCACCCGCAGGCCTTTTCGTTTAGGAGAGTGATGGAACGGTTCCCCTCCTTTTCCTCTTTGAAAGGTAGCACCGGTGGCACCCCCCTGGGTGCCTTTTCCATTCGGCGTGTGGTCTTGTTTTTTTGGTTCCATGAAGAGGTAATTATAGGCTTTGCTCGGGACAATCCCCAGCCGGGGTGGCCCTGGGCCTTTTTCCCCCGGCGAATCCGAAGCGTTGGTTGGTCCCTTACACCACGCGCTTCAAAGGCTGGATTTTTTTTTCCCGTGCCGGCCGGACTCAACTTTTAGGCATTTCCATTTTGTCCCCACCTCGTCCCCTTTTTTTTAGATCGCGCCACCCTTATAGGTTCATGCGTTTCCCCAACCCCTAGGAAGTCGTGTACTGATTATTTTCCCCCTTGTCCGGGGCCGTGGTGGATAGTTTTCCCCCCCCCCCCCCCTCGGAAACAAGGTTACCCGGCCTTTATTCGGGAAAATAGCCGACCAGATGCTGACCTCCCCCTTTTTAGGGTGTTCAGGAGTGGAGGCCCTGCCCTCCCTTAAGGGGCTGCTTTTATTAGCCTGAGGAGTTGGCCCCTTGCCTTTCCCGTCGAAGTCTTGCTGTGCCCGTCAGCTTCCTTTCCATCGCTGTTTTCTTTGGTTTTTTTTACAGTTCGCGCCGCTGGAACACCTTCCGGTTTTTCGCCCGCTGCCGTCTTCCCCCTCATTTTTTGAACCATTTCCCCCCGATACGGGCGATTCCCTCCTGTTGGGGTTGAGATCTTTTGCCGTAATTTCGACATTGTGGGCCAGATGTCCTAAAGAAAGGACGCTTAATGAGTCGCGTAGGGGTACTCAAGGTGGCCCTGTCCCCCTCCCCCCCCTGGGGTGGTCGTTTCAGATGCAGAAGGCCAACTTTCCCTTCATCCAGGAAGGAGCTTACTCAAGGCCGATCAAGTTCCGCTTCATGAAGTCTTCCTACCATAGTAGTAGCTCCGGAAGCCTTTTCCTAACATAAAAGAGGCCTATGTTGGGCGGTCTCTTCGGGAGGGTCGGAAATTTCTTTCATAGTACACCACCAGGGCAGTCCGTCTGGTGCGTTGTCACACACCGCTTCCCCTCCCGGCCCGGTCCCCCGATGGGCGCTCCTTTCTGCCCCTGGATTTTTTCGTGTTGCCCCTTCGAAAAAACCAACGCGTTTCGAGAGAAGAGAGTGCCAGTGTTTCCGGCGTATTTTACCCTGATTCGCGGTCGCTAATCTAACCACCCCCACGTCAATAACGTGTGGAGGTAGGGGATCTTGTCCCCCATGACGACGTTAGCACTGTTTGTCCCGACTTTGAAAGGGACCCAAAACCTGTTTTACATGTTCAACAGGGGCGACCAGGATGCCAAGTGATTTTTCAAAGGCACCGCCTCGTTTGCATTTTCCCTACTTTGCAGATCTCTTTTAGTCCCTTATTAAAAGGAGGATTCGGTCCCCCTTTGTTAACCCCCAGACCCCGCAAGATTTGGGCGGGTGAGGAAAACTCAGATTTTTGAGATCCTAGACCCGTGAGAGGGCCCAAGAGGAACTGTTCCAACGTTCCCCGAGTAAGTTTTGCCTCCCCTGCTTTTGCCCTTCACGTTGGCACTAGGGCCCCTACGTCCGTTTCCGCCTAGGCGGCCCGTTCGCCCTAGTGAGGACGCTGGCGTTTGCCGGAACTTTTAGCCTCCATTGCCCCCTTCCAGCCGTCGGAAATCCCACCAGCGCCCGCGCTTTTCGAGTTTTTACGTTGGCCCCCTTAGTCACAGCAATAATGATCCTAAAGACTTTCCAGGCTTGTCTTTTTTTGGGGCATTTTGCCGGCTTTGGTCCTTGGTCCCGGTCCCCATTTTCCCCCCCTCCCTTTTTCTTAGCGGCATTTTTTTTTTTTTTTTTGGGACTGCACAGGAGGGGGGAAGGTCCCCCAGCTCCTCCCCTCCCCTTTAAATTGACAGGTCGTAGAGCCTACTCCTCTCGATGTACAAGAAAGAAATTTTAGGCTCTCTCATTGGGGGAAGTTCCCCTTCCCTTCCCCTTCCAAGTCTGGTGGTGTTTTTTTTTCCCTGGCCTTTCCTCTTCCAAGGATAGCTGTTTTCTTATGGGGCGTTCTCAAGCCTCACGTTTTCCCCCTTGGTCTCCCGAAATTCCTTGTCTTTTTAATTTTTTCTGGGCAGGTGGCGGGCCCCTTCTTTCCTCGTTTGCAAGGTAGAAAGTTTTTTTTTCATGGATGGGGGAGGGGCTTTACGGTTTTTTTCAGGCCTTCTTCTCTCCTCCCCCCTTGCCGCCTTTTTGACCCCCGCGCACGGACTCCGACTGAGGGTACACGGATAGCCGCCAGCATTATGTCGAGCCAAGTTCAGTTTGAGTGATTTCCTTTTCCCTCTTTTTTTAGATCGCCGCCGGTGGGGTCCCCTCTTGGTGCCACATGTTCGTTACGCGTTGATTTTCCGTCTTCAGGAAGATAGAGGAAAAATGGTCTAAGGGTTTTCGTGAATCCAAGTTCGGGGTACGGAGTTGACTCGTTTGGCCTTAGTTTGTCCTTTTGAGGTAAGTGTTGTTCAGGCCAGTCGTTTATGCTGCCTCTATAAGCTTCGGGTTTCCCCCCCCCCCCTAGCGGGAGGCAGCCCCCCCCCCCCTTTTCCCCCTGTCGAGGGATCTTGCAGCAGCTTAAGGGCCGGCGGTTCCCCCCTTTCCCTCAAACGGTGATCGAGCCCCCTGGCCGAGAGCCCATTACCCGGCTGTCGGACAGAGAGGCCCCAGCTCGAGGTTGCCCGCAGTTTATCGCCCCCGCAGGGATTTGAGGTACTACTCTGCAAGTTAGTACACTTGTCATGGATTCATAACGTTCCTTTAAGAAAGAGGGTCTTCACAGGGTCTGGCCTTCCCCTTCTTCCCCCTTGACAAAGGCCCGGGGCACCAGTCCAGGCTCCTGAAAACCAATACTTCTTTCCTCCTCGACAAGGATAATAGAGTTAGGTGGATCTTTTTCCCGCTCAAATATTGAGCCTGCGACCGCCGATGAAGCTTTTTACCCCCTTTTTTCCGGTTTTCATGCTGGGGTCCCCCTTTACTTCCCCTCCGATATCCCGGGGCCCCGTTTTTTTTCGGGCCTCTTTTGCAAGAAGGGCGAAAAGTTTTTTTTCCCCGTAAGGTAAGTTTTGTTGGTGGTCTTTTACTTTTTGGAAGATTGGTAGCACGTCCCTTTCTCTCGTTTCCCCCCTGTCGGCGGGACCTTTAGGGCCCCCCTGGTTCGATATACAAACCTGGTCCACACCAGGGATGCGGATGCGTCTCCGGCCCTTTGCCGATTTTTTTGACTCGGGCCGATTTGACAGGAGAGCCCCTGGTCCTTTCCCTCTTTTAAGACTGCTTTTTTTGTTTATTCTTTTTCATCCCTTTTTTTTTTTTTTTTTCGGGACTCCCAACGAGGATTATATTTTAACAAACCCAACTAGGTTTTTCGCCTAAGGCGGGGTCCCCCTTTTCCCACCGGCGCCCCTGGTAAGTCGGGGCCGGGCGTTTGCGCAGGGGCCTTGTTTTTTCCCCGGGTGATTTACCCTCTTTTTTTTCGGGGTTGATAGACGAAAGGCCTACTTTCAGACCGCATTTTGAAGTATTCCCGTGCCAACACCCCCTTCCCCCCCTGTCCTTTCCTTTGGTGAAGGCCCGAACGTTTTCGAAGGGGCGCCGACGGCAACTTCCCCGTTCTGGACCCCTTACAGGTTTGGAGATCCTCTCCACAGTTTAATGAAAGCGCCTCCTTTTCCTTTCCCAGGTCTTGTCCTTCCTTCTTCTTAGGCGTGGAGGGAGCCCCGTTACCTTTTCCCACGGTTTTGCAAAGGTCGATTCCTCTTTGGTTACTCTAGTTTAGAGGGGGGGCAGTTTTTCGCCTTAGGGGCTCCGTGGAGCGGTCGTCTCTGCCTTTCTTCAATAGTCCGTGGCGGGGTACCATTTTTTCCGTCGTTGCCCACATCGTCCCGCGGCGTTACGGGGGACTTTCCTTTTCCCTAGGTCCCAACGGGCCACCTCATGCCGGCCGCGCGTCAGCGCGGGGGGATGGAGCCCTTTTTATCGAGCCTCCGATTGCTCGGTTAATTCTTATTGAACGCCGGCCGCGGAATGTTTTCTCCTCCAGATCATGCTGGACCGGGTCTTCGAGTTCACGGGCAGCCCCTGAGTTTTTTTCCATCCCGCCGGCGAATTTTCGGGAAGACTCTGGTTGTCCAACCTTCAACTCAGGAAGGGGGCCAATATTCAACGAGGGGCTCCCCCCCCCCCCTTCCTTTTTGAAGCCGCTGGGACAGTATCCGACTTTACCTTCCGCGGTCTACCCCCCCCCTTTAGACCATTACGGGAATTACGTGCCCGGATGCCCCCAACACGCATGCCCCCCTCAAAGGATGGAGTCTGGTTTTTTTTAAGTTTGGGGAAAAATGAGTCTTTCTCCCCTCCTTCCTGCGGGAGTAGATGGGGCCCATGTTCAGGGAGTGATTTTCCTCCGGAGTCGAAGGAGGACGATTCTGGGTTACCGAAGTACCCTAAGCTTTCCCTCGCCCTTTCTTTCTCTGTGCTGGGCTACATTATCCCCCCTTGTTGGGGGGTTAGACTCCTTACACTAACAGCACCCTTCACGAAAGTTTGTGACGGCCAGGATTTAGGATTAGGGAATGCATTCCCACCCAAAAGATGATAAGGCTTTCTATCCCCCTTCTGCCCCCAGCCCCCCCGGACGGGAGGTGAAAGGGTTAGGGTCCCAAAGCGTTTCTTTAAAGTGATTCTTCTTTGTGGCCTCCTCTCTCGGAGGCCTTGTTTCCGGACGGGCCGGAAAGGGTTATCCTCCCTAGAACCGACTTCTATACCTTTTTTTTGGAGGGGTGAGGGGGCTGGGGCCGGCCTCCCTCTTTTTTTTTAACCTGCCACGCCCCCTTTAGACCCGTCCGGCGTCTAGATTAACTTCTTTCTCAAAGGGGGCAAAAGTACCTGGGGTTTTTTTTTGGGGGGGAGAGCTTTGCTTTTCTGGTTTTTATTTTCTTTTACCGGCCCTGTGGCTGGGCGAGATGGAGTTTTTTTTTTTTTAGGAAGTATGGAAAACGGACTAGGACCTCTTTTTTTTTTTTTGCTTTGACGCGCCTTTTTATGATTTCGGGAAAGTATCCTCACCCCACCCCGGCGTTTTTAAAGCTTTAGGGTCCTTTTTCCTCCTGCAATGTTTTTGCTGTATTCTTTTGCGAGGACCCTTTTTTTCCTTTAATTTTGAATAGGACCTTGCCAAGCGAGTTTGAGGTCTTTTGGTTGGACCGCCGCCGCGGCTTGCACGGTTAGTTCTCCCCTTCCTTTTCAAGCCACGGGCCACGAGGTGGTTGTTCGAGCTCTTTTTAGCGAAGCTCTTTAGGCATGGTTGCCGGCCTTCTTTTTTTTCCCCCGACGAAAAGAGGGGATTTGGTCCCCCCCCCCACTCGGTTTTCCTGGGATCCTTGTTTTATCGCCCGGCCGTGCCGGTTTTTCCCTCCCTGATCCTTTTAGAGTCCTTTGGCCGACGGCTTTTTTTTTTTACGCGGCCCCTCAGGCTTCCTCGGTTTTTTTTTTTTCACCCTTCCGATGTAGCCAGTGATTTTTGGTCCGCTTGTCCCCGGTTTTTTGTTGAAGTTTGGGCCCCATGGACTGGGGGCCCCCTTGACACTATTGGGTTTTTTTCGCTATTACCGCCCCCTTTTCACTTTGGGGTGTGGGGGGGGGGGGGTTGGTTTTTCTGTGGATTGTTTTGCTTGCGGATTGCCTCCCTCCTCTTCAGGTCCGTTCCTGATGCCCTGTTCAAGTGCAGGTCCCCTTTTCCGTGCCGTACTGTGCTCTTTTTTTAATTAGGTTTCATTTTTTGTGACCCTTCACTGCATCTGGGAGGGTCAACCTTCCACGACGCTTTAGTCCCTCGGCGTCCCAGCCTTCCTCGCCGGGTCCTTTCACAGTTTTGGGAAACCTGTAGTCCCTGGCCATTCGTTTCCCCCTACGTTGTTTGTTTGTTGAGATCTTCTTAGGCTGGGAAACCTGCTTTTAAGAAACCCCACTCGAAGTTGAAGGCTTTCCGTCTAGGGCTCGATCAGCATGGCGTGGGGGTTGGTCGTTTTTTCCTTACCGATCCGGTTGGTGTCCGGGAATTCAATATTTTCAACTGGATTCTTTGAAAAAGTTTCCTCGGCAACTTAATTAAACTTACCTGTTGCCTCGCGGCTGGACAGGATCAGAAGGCCTCCCCTGTGGTTTCCCGCTGGGCATGAGTGGAGGTACTTAATCAATTCATTCCTTATTTTCATTCCTACTTCCACGGTTTTTTTCCTGGTAGAGGGGTGTTTTTCCTTCTATCCGCACGTAAAGGAAAATTCCCTTTCCAAGGAAGCACCCTGCGAAGCTTGGATTTCTTTGGGAAAAAACCCGATCGTTTTCGCGAGAAAAGCGCTTTTTTTCACCAGGCCGTGGGCCCCCTTTTCCCTCCAACGAAGGAAGGTAATGGTTTTTTTGACCCCTGATCAAAAGCTTTGGCTCTTTAGGGGTCTGGATTGTCAGTTTAGTGCGTCGGTTCCTCCAGGGGGGCCGCCCTTTTACGGGCCTCTCGAGCCGCGTAACTTATGAGGAACCTTAAACCCGGACTTTTGATTTAACAGTGCACAGAGACTTATCCACCATTCCCCCCCTCCTTTAAAGGAAGGAGGTTTTGCCCCCCCCTACCAAGACAGGTCCGCCTTTCCCCGGGCCCTGTGGGCCCTGACGGGTGTAAAGAGGATGTTGCCAATTTTCTTTTTCCCCCCTCCCCCTGAAGGGGAGTTCTTTTCCTTCTTTTCCTCGGTGGTACTTGCCAAAAGCTGTTCCGAATAAGGGTAATAGCCGCCACCCCCGGGGCGGCGTCACCGCCTTCCCGGAAGAAAGCGTCAGGATGCCCTGCCGACGTGACATCCTCCCCAAAGGAGTCACCTTTTGTTCCTGCTTTCAATCCAAACAAGCCCCTTTGAGAGAGGATTGTTCCCCCCCTTTCAAATCAACGTTAAAGTGATTCGCCAAGTTTTTCCGGGGTTTTTGGGTTTGGGTGTCTCGGCGAACTTGAAGCAAAATGCATAAGCCCGTCGGGGGATTGGAGGAGTGGCCTTTTGTTCTAAGTCTTGGATCGCTCTCTTCTTTCTTTGTTACTTGTTAGGCCGGTTACAGCGGCCACCGAAGAGTCAGTACCTCTTAAAGACCGGGTAAAGCTCTAGGCTCGTGGAAGTGTGCCCCATTGGTGTGGTTATGTTTCGTGCCCCCCTCCCAGGATCCGGCTTTCGGTCTTGTCCCCCCCCCCCAAGAGGAAAAGGTTTTCCATGTCCTACCAGCTGAAGGTTGTCCCTCTGGTCCCGTTCCCTTTTTGATGTTGCCCTGCTAGAACCCCGCGTTGCCGCGTGTCTGCTCTCTTCTCGTCCGGATCTTCCCCCTCTGGAAGTCACGGTTGCAGTTGTTTCCGGTTTTCAAAGTTGTCCAGCCTCGACCTCCCTCCCTTTTCCTATGCGCCCCCCTTTTTCCTTTTGACGGCGCAATCCTCCAGTTTGTTTTTTCGTAGCTTGAGAGAGGGGGAAGTTTGGTGTTCGGTCTGTTGTCCCTGACGGGGTAGTTTTCTTTTGGCACGCAAGCAGGCCGATGGATTTTTCCTTAGTTTGCGCGTCGGGTTTAGGTTTTTCCCGCGAAGGGGGAAGAGAGGAATTGTTTTCCTTTCCTTTGGTACCTTCTTTTGGCCACGCTTTTTGGCGTGTTTTCCTCCCTTCCTTTTGAATAAATGCGGGGCGTGCAACTTTACTAGGGTATCCCCCCGGTAACCTTTCTTCGTCCAGGATCATGTTCTTTGGGCCTCAACAGACCCTTTTCCACCTGGTGAACGGCCAGAAGTCCAAGATCCAGTCTCCCCCTGTGTCCGGGCGAAGGACGGCCCGTTGCGATGAGTTGTGTTTTTTATCCTTTTGGTCTCTGGGAAGGTTTTTGTATAAACTGGAGTTCGATCCCCTTCCCGCGGGGGGTTGGCTCTGCAGGGAAACTTCCAAGGTTTCTTTGACAAACACCCGACTTTTGAATCTGCACGGCCAGGTTTCGGACACCCCCTTTCCCTCGGAGCGCTCCTCAAGAACTTCTACCCTTGTGTCATATTTTTTCTCCACATAAACCCTCTCTGAGACTCTTTTCCCCCCCCTCTATCAGCTATTACTTACTGTTTTTTTAGCGGTGGATGGGGAAACTTCTTTCCTCTCTCCCAGGTAATGTGAATGTTTTGCTTTGCCGGGCGCATTTGCCCACCCGTTGGGCGTTGAGGGACCGAATTTTTATTTTCTTTTCTTTCTTTGCTGGTCGGTGCCGGAACCCGGGCGGGAGTCACGACAGGGCCTTACTCCTTTCTGCATCGATTTGTTCCTTGCTTCTTTGGGGGGTTCCTTGTCGTTTTACGGTGCCACCCAGAGGGAACTTTCTGGTCAAGCAGACCCCCGAGATTTCGAGAGCACGAATGTCGGCTTGGGCGGTCCCTTCAACTCTCCCCCGTTGTTGTTTGTTAGAGTCTTTTCAGGCTTCCCCTTGCTCTCGGTTTTTCTTTTTTTCACATTTTGGGGGGCCCGTCCGGAGGGGAACGGGAGTTCCCGTCCCCCCCGCGGCCGGCGGCCCTGTTCTGGACTTGGGACCCTGTTTGAGCCCCCCCCCGGCTGAAGGAGCGTCCTTTTCTATTACGTGGTTTTCGAAAGTACAGTAGGATTGTTCCCCCCCCCTTTCGGCCGGAAATTTTTTTTACACTACACGTGGAGACTTTTCTGCGGCCCTAAAAGAACGACACTTTCCTTTTCCTTCCTCCTTGGGATTGGCGGGTCGAGAACTGAAGCAGTACTCTCCTTTCCCCTTTTGGGTGACGCGCGGCGTCTGTCTTTGGAAAAGATTTTTTTTACCCCCCCCTTCCACTTTTTTTTTTAAAACCAGAGATCATTGAGTCTTGCTTCGGGATTCTTTTTTTTCGGTTCCTTTGGCAGCCTGTCAAGCGTGCGTTTCTCTTTCTGACTCCTGACCAAGGAGTAGTGGCGGACTTTGTTTCCTTTTGCCGGGACTTGGTTCCCGGTTGAAGAGGAGAGTTGATCCCTCGACCTCGATACGGGTTGCCACGATGACGGGAAAAAAATTCCTCTCTTGCCAGAGGGTCAGCCGGGATGGCGAGGTAATACCACCCTCCCTCCTCCTTCGTACAAGATGTGTCCACCCCTTTCTTGGACTAGTCGTCACTCCTCATCATGATGGGACCTTTGATCTTCGTTTCCCGGAGTTTTTTTGCAAGTACCCCGACATCTTTGTTTTTGAAAATAGTATTTTCTTGAATCCCGAATTCCCATTTGTGACCCTTTCCGCGTCCCCCCCCCCTTTCCCAAGGAAAGGAGGCCCCTTTCCCTAATAGCCCCTGAGTAGATTCCCAAGTGCTGGACGATCTCACCAGACCAGGTCGCGATCCCTTTTGTCGCACTCAACACCTCTCTCTTGCACCCGGGCTGTCATGCGGCTTTTTGGACGCCCAAAATTGGCCCCTGCCCCAAAAGTTTACCCCTCTCTCTTCCCCAGAGCAGGGGTACAGGTGTCGGAAGTCCTTCTTCCGCGGGAAAGAGTCCTTCTTTCGAGGGAGGCTTCGCTTTTTTTTTTTCTGGCCCCAATTCCCAGTTTTCCGAGATACTTCGCGGATAAGAGTTATCCTTTCTTTTCGTTCGCCGCCGGGAATTTTCCTAGGTCTCCCCCCTTTGCAAAGGAGGGACGATCATTGCTGGAACTGCCTACTTCCCGGAGGATTCTACGGTGAAATGTCCAACCTTTTTTCTCTGTTTGGGCCGGGGACCATTCCACAAGTCTGATAATATAGTGGCGGCCCCGTTTCCAGACCCCACCCCCCTCTTCTTTTCCACGGGTCAGCGTGGCGGAAAACTTCTTCGGCGGTTTAGTTGGGGGTAACTTTGATTTTAGTCTTGCTGGACTAACTTCCACCCTACTTAGATATGTTGGGGAACCCCCTGTTTGTTATAGCCCGACCCCCCGCCTCCAGGGGCAGGGGCTGTCTTTCGTTTTTGGGAATTGTCTGGGATGAGCTGTTGTGATTTTCCACGCCCCTCCGCCCGCCACGCGTTTTTGATTCCTTGGTTTAAGCCTTGTCAAAAGTAATTTAGGTGCCCCGGCTGGGTTGAGGTGCACTTAGGACCTTTTCGCTTTGTGGTTTTTTTTTTCTCCTCGACGGACACCCCCCCTTTTTGCAGCTATTTTACTTGTTGACAAATGGGGGATTGTGAACCTGGAAACACTGAGTTGACGTTTTGTTAACCTCAGATTCTTTCACGCACTCTCCTTCCTTCTTTTCCGGTTCAGTTTTCGAAAAGTTCCTCGGCGCCCGTCCGGGAGTATGGTCCTCCCTTCTTCCGATAGTTGTAGTAGTTGTTTCCCGCTTTCTTTTTTGGAAGGTAGACTCCGTTTTTTCTTACCGCCATGTGGGATGTTAGCCTCCTTTCGCCGGCGAGTTCAACGGGGTCCAGGGTTTTTGGGTCCCGGGAGTGACCGGAGAACCCTGTCTACTCTGAAAAAAGGAAGATGGTCCACCCCGCTGTTTTTTGCTTAGTCTTTCGACTTTTTTTACGAGACTTTGGACTAAGAGGTTTAACTTCCTTTTCTTCCCGCTGCCGGGCGATAGAATTCTGACTTTCTTTGCGGGCACCCTCCCACGTCAGATTTTTTTAGGGACCGCTGGCCCCCGCCTTTTTGGGCTTTTGCTTTGCCAGGGAAACATAGACACCATTTTTCCTGTCTATCTTTAAAACTCTTTGGGGTCCTTTGATCCGCCACGAGCTTTCCCTTCCAGAGGTGGAGGGGGACTCGACTTTTTGCTTACTTTTTCCAGAGTTCCGATTATTGATTAGGGGAAATTGCTTAGCATTCCAGTCCGTCTTGATTTAGTTTTTGCCTTCGGCAGAGGTTCCCCCCGGGGAAGGATGTTTAGATAATCCTTCCCCCCCCCTCCCCGGCTAGTGCCCCATTGAATTTCCTGGTATTTTACTTAACTTGACCAGCAGGGTTCCCCCCCTTTCCTGATCTCCTTATTTACTAACCCTCCGTTTTTGGAGGATAAGACAGTTTTCTTTTTTACCTTGCCCCCCGTGCGTAAAATAATTTTTGGCTCCTAGTGTCCTTACTCTTTCTGGACTAGGCCTTTTTTCCCCCCTTAGCCCTTCCTACACCGCTGCAGTATTAAACCTGACTATAACCCTTTTGGACATTTAACACGTTCCCGTTTCCTGAAAACCCCCTCGGAGAAGCTACGAAGAACCTCCTGTCCCCCCCCATGAGCGTCCCCCAGGGTATCAATGACTTTAACGAGGATTTTTTCTCAAGATCCTAAGTTCCTGCCGTCATGACTCTTTTTTTCGACAACCGGGCCCTCCCTTGGCTTCGAACCCACTTTTGGCGCTTGGTTCTTTTTAAGGACGCGTGTGATTGGTGAAGGTAACTCGGCTTTCCTAATCCCCCCCTCCAGTGCTCCCCGTTTTGAGGTGAGCGTTTCTTTTCCTATCGCGCAGAGGTAGAAGAAGTTGGACACGAATAAAATGAATGAGTTTCTTCGGCCTTCCCGGCCCCTTCCGGGACTAACTCCATCCCCCTTTTTGTGCTTCGAGGGGACCTGAAACCGGCTGATTACCCCCCCTTCCCCCCCACCTGGCGGGCAACTAGGGCACGGTCTTTTTTTCGTCCTTTTTAGGTAGGAACCATCAAAAAAAAGGGAAGATGGAAGACCGATGGGCGTTCACTGGAGGGCCCCCGGGGGCACTGTTTTTCGTATCCCCCCCTTTTCCTTTCGCGGGTGTGTTCCCATTCCTGTCCAACCTTTCCTCTGGATTTAAGGCTTGGGTTGCGGGATGTCCCTGTTCAATGCACTATTCGGGTTTTCCCTTCCGCGACCAATCTTCTAAAAATGCTACTTTTTCGTAGGTTAGTTTCCCTTTTTTTTGGGAGAATCAACAGCCTAAGAAGGTCTCCTGGCAACTCAAAAATCTGCAAGACCTCTCTACTTTGTTGGAGTTCACAGGAAAACGTAACTGGCGGCACGCGGGTTTTTGCTTCGGGCGGTCCGGGCATTGTGGGTACCTTGAACCTTTTCCAAAATCCACCGTTCCCTCTTGGGAGGGGAGAGGGGTCATTAAATGACTTTCCTTCTAGCGGGAGTAGTGTCCTTAGCCTTTTCAAGAGACCTTTGCTTCTCGGCTCCTGAAAATCCCTGTCCGAAATAATTTTTCGCCTAAATGTTTGTTTTTTTTTGGAGCGGTCAAGTTGATCTTTTTTTAAGGAAATGTCTTCATCTGACACGTTGGACAGTTCTCCTCAGCCCCCGCGGGGGGTCATTTTCAGGGAGTTTTGCTTTCCCTCTCCCTTTGCGCCGTATAAATATATGACCGGTTCTCTAGATTACTTCGGGTGCCCCTCCTTCTCGGAAGTCGTTTTCATCTCTCCTCTCAACAGATCTTTTCCACCGAGCTACTTCGCGCAGCTCGTATACCTTATTTATTTTCGCCCTAAGTGTTTCTTCTTTTTGCAACCACCTTTTGGCTCCCCCCGCCACTTGGCCCTCTTTCCGGCCACCTGGGAGGCCTCGTTGTTTTTCGTGGATGACTCATTTTCAGAATGAGGGGGGAAAATGGTCTCCGTTTTATCATCTGTGGAGTGGATCCCCTCGCTCTGGGTAAGGATTGCGTTTGGGCCCCTCCTTTAACTTGTCCTTGACTCGTGGGAAAGTTTCCAACTCTCAGTTTTTTTCCTTGCAGCTCTCAGTCGGGTTGACACCCCCCCTTAACTTGGAGTACACTTCCTTCTAAAGTTGACATCTGATTTTTGATTTTTAAACTCAAGATCTCCTCTGGTGGAGTCCCAATGAACCCCATGGACCGCCGTCTCTCTTGCAATCGTATCCAACCATAAACTCCCCGGAAAGTTGGATTTCTTTTTTGTGCCGCATGTTTTCCTATTCTTCAGGGCTGTCGTAAGCTGATAGTGATTTTGGGTTATTCCCTCCCCCCAGGCCCCCCTGCCCCCCCACATGTCGGCAGTGGGGAAAAGGCCCCTGATAACCACCCCCTGCAAGTCCCTTCGGAAACCCTTTCGAAGAAGGTTCGGATAGTAGAACCGTTGGTCTTCCCGGGATTTTTACAGGATTAAAAGACGAGTTCCCCCAGCGTCTTCCCAAAAATATCACTTTTCTTAATTAGTATCTTCCTTCTTGGCGTCCGTTTTTTCAATAATAAAGGAAATGTTGACTTTTCTTGCGAGGGGAACTTGGCAAGTACACTAGGGAGTGTCAGAACGAAGGCTTTTTTGTATTTCTACTATCTTGACTGGTAGAAAGTTACCGTGGCTTTTTTTTTTTAACAAAAAACCTTTTCGCCCCGGAGAATAGTTTACCGCTGACACCTGGTACCCCCTTTCCTCCAGGAACGTGGCTCCAGGTCGTGGACTCTGAAAAGAGCAAGAGGTGACTTCTTCTCAAAATGTATGCCTTTTCCTTATTAAGCCCCTTCCTTCTTTTTGCCTTTCCTATATATCTTTAATAAGAATCCTTTTTTTTTTTTGAGTCAAAAAAACCGCCCCCCTCTTTTATAGGCCACAGGTTGCGGCGTCCTTGCTTTTCCTATTACAGACCGTAAGTTGCGCACGTAGGTTTTTTTTAGTCGTCAGAGATTCCCCCTGTAGAATTCGAAAGATTACGTTTTACATTGTCCTCCTCAAGTTGGACATCGCTCCGGAAAGTCCCTCCCCAACCCCCCTTCCTTTAGGGCCTGGGTGAGGCCTCATAAAAAAAGTGGTCTCTTTTTCCTTCTCCCCCTTTCCTGAACGAAAGGGAACACTGAAAGTCAGGCTTTTTAAAGTTTTTCCCTTTCAACATAATGAAGCACTGGAGATGCTCTGATGGTGGGGGTTAAGAGAGTTCTCTATTAGGTGGTTTTTTCTTCCCTCTTTCCCCGGTTGTAGACACCCTTTTATTGCTCCTCCTCTTCGATTTGGGGGACTAAACGGCCCCACTTTTTTTCAAGGTTCCAAGAGTTTTTTCCGTTCTTGAGGAGGAACCGTCGTTTTTTTCTTGGGGGAACTGCGGGCGGGGCCCAGTTCCATCGGTTCATCTTGCTCCCGGTCCTTAATTCCAGTCATGTTTCCCACACATCTCTCTTCCCCTCTTCCGTGAGACTTCTTTTCCCTCTGGTCTAGATTTTTCTGGGGTTTGCTCCTTTCCTTGTGCTGGGTAACGCCGTTGACGTGGACTATGCGTCGGGGCAATTTCTGTTTTCCCAGGGTTGAGCTCGGGGATCCCCCCTCCTCAGTGATTTTTTTTTTTTTTTTTTTTTTTTTTTTTTTTAAACCCTTCTTTTTTTTTCTTGGGACGTCAGGTTCTTCCTGCCTCGCCGGGAAAAATATTGAGGTACCAGTACCCACCTTGCAGTTTTCCCCATCCTGTACAGCTTCTTCTCCTCCTGAAAGAATGGGGAAAGTTTCCCTCCTTTCTCTGATGTCCATTCCCACCATCACCGGGACCAGTTTGTGCACCGTTCTTTGGACCCCACTTCTTTTTCTCACAACCTCGTTTCCCCCCCAGCAATTCACCGCTTACCACTAAGTGAGAGGAAAGGTGGGACCTGGTTATTCAGTTGTCTCCTTTATGTTACTGGGCGCCGCTTTCCCCGGCGCTCTCCTTGATGCAGGATTACGAGTCCGCCTCTATGTTCGCTTGTTCCTTTTCTCTCTTGACTCTTGTGTTTATACAGGGAGATCTGCCTCCAATTAATGGCCTTTTCCCGCCCACGGCACTGGTTTTCGGACCCCCTCATTAAAAAACCTCTCTTTCATTGGCCTGGACCCATAATTTAAGTAGAAGAGGGCAACACCCCCGACCGGTTTCAAGCGTGTGCTTCCCCGAGTAGTCTGGAGTTCTTGCAGGTCATCAGCTTCTTTTCAGTTCGGGAAGGGACTTGTACAGGCGTTCTAATGGGGGGGCCCTTTCCTGGCGCCCACCGAAAACTCCCCAGAACTGCCAATTTTATTGACGGTTTATTTTTTATTTCGGTAGCTTATAACACCTCCAACCCAGAAAGCCCGGAGTGATTTCTCCTTTAAAGCTTTGGACCGGGTTTCAAAAAGTAATCTGGAGGGCTTTCGTGGGTCAGTTTTCCTCTTCAACTATGGATTTTTAGGGAGGGTTCACCTAACCCAACGTTGAAAGCTAGGTTGCGATGTTTCGCGGTTTTCCGCTGTGGGAGTTGGACTTCTGGTTTCAGTCTTTACAAGATTGAAATTCACTCAGCCGGACTGTTCAAGGGACCGGTCTGTCTCGCACTGGGTGTTTCAGAGAAGTGAGTTGGATTCCTCACCTTTCTCCCAACCTGGTGCTTTTCTGGGGCCACCTCCTTGATAGGAGTGTTCTTGTAGGTTCACTGAAGTCACTTGAGGGAGGGGTTTATGAATTGTTTAGTCTTTTGAGCAGATGGGTCCTTCCAATGGGTTGGCTTGAATTTTCTCTCCGGAGACGGGAGGAGTTGTTTTCAAACCTCTTGAACCAACCGAGTTTGGATAGGAGGACACTTCTCGAGGGAACTCTCTGGTGGACTCGGATGGGCTTCCCCAAGACACCTGACCTCCCTTTAGACCGCCTGCCTTCCCTTCCTTCCTGAATTCCCACTCTTCCCCACGGGTAAGAGACCCCAGTTGGGCATCTTCAACCGTCTTTTCTCCCAACCGGTTTGGTCCTGACGTTCTCCCCCTTTCTGGACCTTCCTTCTCCATGTACCTCATTTGTTATAAGGTGGAGTTACAGGTGGAGGTATTTCTCCGATCACGCCTTCTGCGCGAACCCTACCGTTTCCGTTCACCTCTTTGATAGGAGTGGGACTCTGCACCTTAACCTTGAACTTTGTTGTGACTTGTTCAACAGGGATGTCTAGGGAAGTAATGTCGGCTAGTCGTAATTTCGCATGTACCCTCAAAGTGTCACATCCTTTTTCCTTCGGCGATTTTCTTATGTTTGAATCCTCATTCGTTGTGTTGTCCCCGTCGGACACTGCTTGGTTCCTCCCACTGTTTTTCGTTACATAATTAAGTGGTTCCTGCAGAGGCGATTCCGGTTCAAGGTCGTACACCTTTCTCCCGGGCCCACTCCCCAGCTGTCCTGAACTTCCACTTTCTACCAACAATGCGACTGCTTTGGATCAAAGTTCCTCGAAAGTTCTGACCAGATGATTCCGATCCCTCGAAGTGGTATACCCCCCTTTCCTCCTTAAGTGCGGGTTATTTCCATCTTTTACAGGTAGTTCCTTTCCTGTACCCCAGCCGTTCCATGGTCCTTTCCTTGGGAAAAAAAGCCGGGTCCGCATTTCCCCCCTTTCCCAACACCTGGCGCTTTCCTTCAGGAAAGAGAGTTGATCATTCATTTGACCCCCACAACAATTTGCGCTACTTCTTAGCGCGGCTGTTAGGTTCTTTTTGTCCCTCGGCATCTCGCAACCCTTTTTCCGACGGAAGGCTCCGGTGAAAGAATTAAAGGACGTTGGCCCGGGTTATATTTACAAGCACGGGCTTGGTTAACAGGGGGGCCGAACCTGGGAATTTCCCCTACGCGGCGCTCTTCCAGCCATGCTGAGACCATGACAAAAACGGCCCTGTGGCAGGCAACTGTCTTCCTCATTCAAACGTTTTGCGCAGGGGGTGGTCCACTAGGAACCCCTCCGCTTGCCCCTCTCCTGTGGCCGAGCACCCCTACAGTTTGAGATAAAACCCGGTCTCGGTCCCCTCGGGACCTTTTTGGCCCCAGGCCGTGAGGCGTCTGGGTTTCCGTTTGAAGAGGGGAGGGGGTTCCCCCTGGAAAGGCTCTCGGGACGACTTTTAATCGGAAGGACAAACAGTCTTGCTAACTCTTCTTCTCTGTTTGGGTGGTGGCACCGGCATCTCAAGTCCCCAAATCCCGCTTCTCCTTGAACGGCGGCCAATCCCAAAAAAAGGAAATGAACAGGGTACTTTGCCATATCAATCTCGATCCGAAGGGGAGGTTCTGGGGTCTTTTCGTTTGTCGATCTCTCCCCCAAGTTTTACGCCCAACGTTCCGGAAAGAAGGGCGTTGCCTGCTGTTTTGCGCAGGGATTTCGGTTCGGAATACGGTCGTTCAAAGGGATTCCACAGTCTTTTCCAGCGGAAATCTCCGGAAGTGCTCAGACCAGAAGAAACGGACACCAAAAGCCCTGCAAGGTGGAACCCTTCGATTCTGTTCTGGACCGGCGTTTTCTTTTCTTCCAGGCGTTGGATGGGTCCCGCCAGGGCGTCAGAGCCCCCTTTTGATTGAGTCAGGACGACTCGATTTGCCTTTCAATTGAAGTTTTTTCTTCTTTCTCCCTAATCGTTGCGCCTGTCTCCAATCTCCCCCTTCTAGGGGATTAATTTCGACCAGGGGGCCCTGGCCGGGCCTAATTGGACATTTCTCAGCGCGTTCGGTTGGAAAAACTCCGAGCAACGCCCGATCCCGCTAAAACGCCGCCCCCAGAAGAATGCCGCATAATATTTTGGCGCCAAAAGGGTCCTGTAGTTCCTCGGTTTGGCGGTGGGGCGTGGTGGTTCGCTAGCTTAAGGGGGTAAACGATCCAGTGCCCTTTTAGCTTGAGGTGCTCCAGACCATCGCTGGGACTGGGTTCCCTCTTGAGGGCTTTGATAAAGCCTTTTGGACGAGGTTGTGGGCCCTTGCGTGGTTTTTTTGGGTTACGAAAAGTGGTGACCCAATCGGCATTTTTCTCTCTGTACGAGGGTGCACTCGCCCCTTTAGTGGGCAATCAAGTTTCCGAAGGGCTACCTCCCCCGTCTCTGCAGCCGAGATTCCCTCGTTTTGAATGATACAGAAACCCGTTTTCACGGTGGGGGGTCGCCGAGATCTCGGAGGATGCTACCTTTCCAGGAGCCCGGGGTCGCGGCTTTCTTTTCCTTTATGATTTGTCCCGTGGCAGGCGTTTTTTCTTCAGTTTTGAAGGGAGTTTTCGTATTCCGTTTATGGGTTCATGCGGTCCTCCGCCCATAGGCGACGGTGAACTTCGGGTATCCCAAATGTAGAGAAGCCAAGATCCCCTAAGGTTTCTCCCTCCAGGGCAACAATCATCCGTTTTAGTCGCCCCTCTGAACACCTCGCCCTTTGTAGACCCGTTTGGTTTGACCGTAAGCTTCCCCGAGAGGCAGCTCGTCCCCCCTTAATAGGAGGATTCTCCCCTTTTCTGACTGTTCATGATTTCAAAGTTCCCTTGAACAACTCCTTTTGACCGGAACTGGTCGTGCTGGTTGTTTCAGGTACCCGGTCCACGTCTTAGGGATGGACCATTCCAGACTTTAAGGGGGTGTTAGTCGTTTCTTTTTTTTTTTTTCAGAAAGTCGACTGGGCAGACCTGTGGTTCAACGCAGCGTTCCGTTTTAAATCCGGCGGCCTGCGCCTGGTGGTTCCCTGTTTGGGACGCGTTAACCCTAGGAAAATCCCGCCCCCCATTTTTTTTTCCCGAGTCGTCTTCTTTTTTGGTCCGTCGAATCTCTCTCTTCTATTTTGTTGGGTTGAGAGAGACGAAGGGAACCTCCCCGTGGGCTCTCGGGGCCAGCTCCAGTTTTCCCCCGGTCCTCCCCTCTTTCCCGTTTTTTCCCGCTTTTTCAAGTGATCAGTAGTTTGCGGCGCCTGTTTTCCCCTTTTTTGACGATGACCCTTTCTCCCCAAATGGCGGCCGGTCGTCGCAGACAGGGACTATTCTTTTTTGGTCCCCTCGCCCGGGAAAGTTCCGGGACCGGGGACCAACACCTTCCGTCGGCCGTTCAGTGGGCCCGACCACGTTTTCCCTTTGCGTCTCCGGTTTCCTCCTCCTTCAATCCTGGTCGGGGAGTTCGAAATTTACCTTCCCAAGCTTTTTTTTTTCATGCAAAGAGTGTTTTAACCTCTTGGGGACCGGCTGGCGGCTACCTGGAGGGCGCTTTTGAGCTTTGAAAGAAAACAGACGTCCGTTTCTTCCCCAGGATACACGGGTTTCTCTAGTCCTTTCCTATTGTTTTCGGCGCACTGGCCGGTTGGAATTGGCTTTTGGGTGGTGCGGTTGACCGTCATTTTTTGCCTGTTTCGACAGGGTTTTCTTTTTAAAGTATGGGGACATACTCCCTGAGAGGAACGTTTCCGGCACGGCCCCGAGGCGGAACAACCTCCTCCGCTTTTTTTCCTCTTTTTGCTGTTCCCGCGTTTCGCCAGAGTCCTTTTTCTGGCTTTACTTTTTTTCTTGGAACGCCGGCTGGAGTGAGGGTTTCTTAGTCGCTTTTAAAGTTGAAGCACCCTTTCGTGACGCCGCTATGTTGCACCCCGTCAAAGCGTGGCGCTCCAGCTTTTGGAAAAAATTATCGCCCCCCCAACGTTTCCCAAGGGGTCCACCAATTACCCCCCGTCGCGCTTGATTAACAAGACGTCAGTCTTTTTCCGTCTGAAAAGGTAAGGGCCCTTTTTGAATGACCTCCCCTAGCAAAGTGCAAGGGTGTGTCCCCCCCTGCGGAGGTCCAACCCCCCCCCCCTTTAACGCCCCGTTCCAAGGTCTACTACGGTCTCTCCGGGACATGGATGGACGCCGGATGGCGATGCTCTTTCGATCCTTCCGTTTTCTGGGCGCGCTTCCAACCGGCGCCGCGCCAGTCGACTTTTGGCCTTAGATTCAGTTTATAAGAGTTTCTGAGTCGAGATGTTTTCCCTCGGTCTAACCAGCCCAATGCAGGAAGGGGGGAGATTCCTCACCCTCAGGCTTGCAATACAGGGAGGTTTCCCTTTTTTCCCGACATGGCACCTGTGTGCGCATTCCCTGACATTCCCGTGTCTTTGGACGTCGTTTTTTTTTAATTCAACACCACCAATCCGGAGTTCCTTCCCTTCGTCCACTTACTGCCCTGTCTCAATTGGGGTCTGCCCAGCTTCATTTTTTTTTGGGCCGTTTGAAATTGGGCCAACTTCCTTCCTACGGGGACACGTCTTTAACCCCCACAAAGACGCATAAGAAAAGGCGGGCTCTCCTTTGAGGCGGGGGACATTTCTCGCCGTCTTCCAATTAAACATCCCCCCTAAAAGAAAGACGTAGGAATTATCTGAAAGGCAAAGTCACCGTAATATCCTTCTCTTTTCGGGAGGAGTTCTGTGGATGCCGAGGGAAGGATGGCGAGTTGGGTGTGGCAGGGCTATCACGGAGATAAACAGTGGCCTGCAACTAGGGTCGTTTGACGCGTTTCGGAGGACGGGTGGAAACCTTTCTATTTTAAAAAGTTTCCACAGAGGCAAGACCGCCGAAGTTGGTTTTCTAGACTCTTTTTCCGGACATTTTTTTTTAAGGAGTTCCAAAGTTCGAGTTCTCAACTTTCCAATATTTAGGGAAAAGCCTTCGTGTTCCTCTCAGGGCATGGATTCTTTTTTTTCAAGGGGAGGGCCTTTATATTGACGGAAGACGGGGTTCTTTTTTTGTAGAAAGGAAAGGGTCCTTCTCTTGGTCGAATAATTGTAACTCAAGGGGGTCGTAATTTGATTTGAAGGCGGGATTCTAAGAGGGGTTTTCGAGTCATAACCATCCCTCTCCCAGATTAGGTCAGTTTCTCCTTTTTGGAAAAGGGCTCTTTTTTCGCGATAAGCTGAACCTTCTTTCTTTTCTTTACAAAGAGAGCTGCTCTGGAAAGACGCCCCGGCTTGCGGCGACAACCCCAAAGTACCAGTTGGGTGAAGCACCTTTCTCCTGGTCCGTTCGGATGTAGTTGACCCCATAGAAAATGAAGGCCGTTCACCTTTCTATGGGTCCCACCTATTCTCCAATGAATTATTGATTTCCCCCTTTTCATGCTCCAGATTGTTTTGAGGAACCTTGCTGCTTTTGTTTCGCTCCCAGAGCGTTTTTTTCTTATGTTAGATTACACTCTATCTGACATGGCCGGTTTCATTATTTTTCGTGGTAGGCCCGGGTTCGTAACCCATCGTGTCTTTTTCATGGTAAAAGAAGATGGTATTTTCCTCTAGATTTCCGGAGGACCTTCCTTGCCGGGATCCCCTTTTTAGGGGCGCAAGGTTTCTTACTTTTTCGATCCTATCTTCCTTTCCTAATTGTTTGTGAGACTTCCTGTAGAGGAAACCGTCCCACCCGACCCAGTTAACAATCCACTCCCCTATGGATAGTGGTTTAGAGGCTCCCAGGAATTAAACCATGGACGGGTTTTCGAAGGGGCTTAGTTCCCTTTAAAAGAGACCCTTCAATCGGTCGATGACCCAGTTCCAGGAGCTCAGGGAACCCCCCCCCTCTGAAACCCTCCTTCAGGGATTTCATTATAGAAATTGTTGGCCCCCCATCTGCTGGGGGATGAACGTTGTTCTGGTTCACCCTTTTTCTTCAATGTTCCCCCCTTTGAATTCTTTAAACAATTCCCCAGGGAAACCCCTTCTTTTTGGGTGGTGACCCTCTCCTTCTCGGGGCCGTTGGTCCCTACTGGGTTGCTCCAACATCACTGTATTGCGTTGTGATGGGATTTCGGTCAGGAACCTCTTGGTCGCTTTCTTTTTTCGGCGCAAAGGCTCTTGGTCACCTTTGATCCGCGTCCCCCCCGCGCTCCGGTAGAAGACGAAACTTTTTTCCCTGTTCGACCAAATCCCCCGGGGGGAGTGAATTTTTCCCCTCCCCGTGAAGGGGCGGTAGAAACTCCCCTTTAAGGTACCATCATTTTCCTTATCTGACCCCGAGTCGACCCATCAGAGAGGCCACAGTGACTCAGATTCCGTTTTTTGACCCCCTTACCCGATTGAGATTTTACCCCTCAGGACCAACCGGGAAAAGTAAGGGACAGCCAGAGGTGCTTCTCAACTTCGGTTTTTCCTTTTAGCGAAGTATGCCTGGGAGAAAAAAGCTGGCAATTTCCCCCGGACCTTCGTCTTTCTGTGTGATGTTTACAGCCCCGGGGATTGCTTTTCACTCGGGGGCTCCCCGCCAAGTAACAACCTTGAGTAACCCTGCCCCTTGGTTCCCGAGATTATTGTTTTTGCCAGTCTCTCCACGAAACACCATAGCTAAAAGCCGTATTTTCGGTTTCTAAAAAACCCCAGCTAGACGATTTCTCTATTGGTAAGTTTTCGTCATTCTTTGAATAGTCTTGCTCGGGCTTGGGTCGTGGTTTTGTCTTTCTCGAATTGGCCAACGCATCCCCCCACGCCTCAGAAGTTTCTGAGTGCGTTTTTTTGTGAAGTTCGGAGGTGACCCCGGATAGACCCTTTTTTTTAAATTAGGGAACCAAGTACAGGCACTCTTTTTAGTTCAGTTCCTGTAACAGAAATCCGCGAATCGTTCCTAACCGCTCCCGTGAACTCAGATGTTTTTTTGTTTAGGGACAGAGTACGTTTCTAATTTGGATGTGTTATTTCGAATCGACAATCTATGTAGGTAGATCCCTACTGGTTTGCGCATTGTGCGGGAAAGACCCCCTCGACGCCGTTCTTTCACCTACTCCATGAGACCTCCTATACCCGTTGTGATACTGTGGGCTCTCTTCGATCCCGAAAAAGCTAGAGACTTTTTTTACAGCGGGGCGCCCGCCTCAGCTTTCCCCTCCAGCGGTTTAAAAGCTCTTGGGAAGTCTCGCTAGGTGTCTGGCCTTCTAAGCGCGGGCGGTTTTTCTTTCTTTCCCCGGATTTTTTTTTTTCCTTTTAGTGGGGTCACAGGATTGGTCTTCACGACGTTGAGTTTGGCCCGCATTTTGGCCGATCCCTTTTTTCGGGGGGGACGGTCAGCGCGGAGTCCTTTTTGAACCCTTTTCGTTACGATCTTCCTTGGGAATGAATGTTTTGAAAGGGTTCACCGTTGGCGGGCGTTTGAGCCCGTCGCGGGGCCCCAAAATCAGTTTTTTTGCCAAAGTGAAGGGGCACCCCCCCCCTTCCCAGTGGAGGCTTTCCGCCCTCCTCCCCCTCGGCCTTGTCCCAAAGCACCAGCAGGTGGGACCAGCGCGGTAGGGAGAATTTAGAACTGCGCCAATAAAAGGGGCAGAATCCTTGCAGGAGCTTCCTTTTTTTGAACCTTTTGTCTGCCTTATTCTATGGGGAGTTTAAGAAGGAGATTCGCCCGGGCCTGCAGGAAGAAAAGCCACAAAAACAAGGGGTAGACCTCGGTTATAACGTTCCTCCCCCCTTGGGCCTCATAAACGGGAAAGGAAGGTTCCCCCTTTTAATCCGGGGCAACCCATTCTCCCGAAGAGTCTTTCGCTCCTATTTTCCCTTAGATTTGCAATTTGGGGATCTCTCCCCCTTCCCCTCTGAGAATAGAGCCTATTCCCCCTCATATGAAGCTATTTTCCTTCTCTTCTCAATGATTGTAACAAAAAAAGTTACGTACCACTTGGCACTCTTGTGAATGGCGTGATGTTTCGGCACGGGGGCGGACATTCAAATTTGGCTTTTGACTGTACTCTTTTTGTGTCGTAGGGGATTATAGGGCTCTTTTTCTTCCCAGACAAGGTTGGAGGGAAATTCTTCAAGTTCTCTGTTAGAGTTTTCTAACTTCCTCTCTTCTAATTGAAGAAGGCAGCCTGTTTTACGCCGTTTTCTCCCGCCAGATACCGGACCGGCTTGCCCACTGGGGCCTCCTTCCCAAGAGAGACAATATTCGCTGCGGTGACGGT
>Ga0179593_1503578_pt1 | contig 28082 bp, 27 predicted proteins | sample CZODoug2_1_08_16_FD_185931 | JGI IMG/M metagenome (GOLD analysis project Ga0179593, IMG submission 185931) | Vadose zone soil fungal communities from Angelo Coast Range Reserve, California, USA - CZODoug2_1_08_16fungal (PacBio error correction) | ecosystem: Environmental > Terrestrial > Soil >... | reverse complement strand
AAATATGTTCTTCCACTTGGATCTTATGAATCTCCTAATTTACTTGCCTGCCCTCCTTATTAACTTGTTGACGCTATCTTTTTCTATGCCCCCTTTTTCCCACTCCTCACTAGGACTCGCCCAGCTCACGCTGATTTCTTTCAACACGTAATCACTTTTTGTGCTCCCCCCCCAGATACTCCTCTGTGCAATAAGCCCCCATTCCAGCATTCCTTCCTCTCTCCCTTTTTGCTCTTTCTGTTGGCCTCCCTACCATTCCCTTCAGCATTTTGAGGGGCAAGCCCGGAACCATCTTTCCGACCACCCACGTTTCTCTCCTGACCCTTTCGTAGACCGTAGTCTTCTCCTTTCAAAAACCGATAAAGTATTCAGGTTGGCTACTACCTTATTACAGGTCCCCCGCCCCATCCCATCTTTGTTTTAATTTTGAAGCACTGACGACCCTTTCCCCCTTTGACTTTTTGGGTTTCGAACATCACTGCCTCTGGGGTTCGGCTGTGCTATGCGTTCCCCTTCTCTTCCACTAATGAGCTCAGAGTCCCTACACTTCTACCTTTCCTGTCCACAATGCCTTTTTTGATGTTAAATCTTCCCTTCTCTTAGCCCCCCCCTCCAGTCCTCATTGCCCGACCAAAATTCACCTTTTCTCCTCCCCTTCTTGCCCCTCTACGTGTTGTCCCCAACAGGACTGATCAAGCGAGTCATACCATCAACAGTCTCCCCTTCTTGCAAGCCCCACCGTCGTCTTAAGACACATCCCCCCCCCCTCCACCTTGTAATAATATTTATCTAAGACGCAATGGAGAATAGCTTCTTTGAAACTCCTTCGCAACGCCCGGTACACCTTCCTCTCTCTGATTCCTTTCTGCCCTCCCACGGTGGATTGGCAAGATGCTCTTTCCCTCCGTTGGCCTAAGAGAGACAGGTTACCGTCATTATAAAAACTCTTTTTTAGACCGTCCTTCCCGCAATGGTGCGGCGCATACATATTCCTTCACCTAATTTTCCGGTGTCTTTTATAGTTTTTTCCCCCTCTTATGAGTTTCCTTTTCTAAAAGTCCCCCCTTCCACAATCGACTACCACCATTGACGCAATTTAACTAATCGTATAGTCGCTCCGTCAAGCCGTCCCCATGTTGCCCTCAGTTCGTCATTCTCCCCCCCCAAATTTTTCATGCGTATTAGAAAGAGAGTTCTCCAAAACAAGTCGCTCCCTGCCTTTCCTTTAGATACCATGCCTCGAATGAGAAACCCACTTTCTTCTCTTTTTTCGACCTTGACGAACTTTCTTGGGAGTTCCGGTGCCGTTTTCTTTAAGTCATTTCCTTTTCTCTCGACTGGTTCAAACCCGGCACTGTAAACTATTTTTCTCTACCCATCCTATGATTTTGCACATTTTATAAGGACCAGAACACCTATTCGTGTATCCAGTTTACTTGATTTTTTATGTTTTCTTTTGAGTGCGAAGCTTCGACTACTCGTTCCATATTGACCTGGTTCTCATTTTTCTAAAAAATTTCTTTTTTCCTCCCGCTCTGCCACCGAAATTTGAAATTTTACTTTTTTCTTTTTCTCTTCTTGGCCCCTGAATGCAGCAACGGACATGGAGCGACGCCGATAGGGGACAGTAACCAACCGCTTTTACGCCCCTATCTCTTCTCAGAAATATCCGTGAGCTCACCCAGCCGCAACCCTGTCCAATTCTGTTACCCGGTTCCTAAAACCCTCTCTGGCACCCTGTCGCTCGCCGGATACTGTCGGATTTCCCCCGCTCTTCCTGTCCATGTCTGTTTTCCCCGCCCTGAAACAAGTTTGGACCCTCCTCCCTTTCCTTTTTTTCGCAATCGCTCGGCACCCCGCTTCATAGGAAAGGATTGCGCTTTTTTTTTTACCCCCCCCTTAAACTCTTTTTCAAGCAGCGGGTGGGCCCCCTCTTGTCCGTTATTGTTTTTCGCCTTTTTGATAGGAGTCCCTGTCTAAGACATAGTTTTTTCGGACGGCCTGTTGATCTGTAAATGAGCTAGTCCAACGGTCTCACTCCTCTCCCTCTCTGCCCCTCACACTTTGGCCAAATTTTGGCACGAATGATTCGACGATTTACTTTTTTTCGGCCCCTCTTCATATCCCGACAAGGTTACAGATCTTTGCTCTTCTTCTATCGCTTCGGCCCTTTAGAAGATGATTTCCACCTAAAAGTGAACACTTCCTCTTCCCGTCCCCGAAATTAAGATATTAAATCGCAGTGCCGGGAATCATCCCTCCTCACCGTTTTTTTTTTTCATTTCTGCAGCGCGCGGGGTATTAATGCTTCTGACCAAAGCCATCTCCACCGGAGTTCCTCCTAGCCTAATCGAGTTAATCCTTCCTTGTAAGAATCTATGTTAACATGTCTCCCCCCTACTCTCTTCTTCTTCCAAAGCTGAAGGAAATAACTCCCACGGCAGGGAGAAACACCGCTTCCAGACGGGGACTTTCTTTTTTTCTTATTGTATTTTTAACCCCCATAGGGAGATGTCGGGTTATTAGCCCGAGGGTAATAGAGCTTTTCCCTAGATCTCCCGATACCCAGTTAGATCTCTCCCTTAGCCTCAAGGCCAGCTTTTATCGTCTGTGCCTTTACACAACTAACTTTTTGGAGAGTAAGTGCCTCTAAGTCTTTTTTCCTCCTCCTATATTCCTCCTCTACCCGCCACTTCTTTGTCCTTCTTCCATACTGCAGGACTTCCTTCAGAGGCCAGAAATCTCCTTCTCCTTTAATGTCCCTTCGCCCTCCCCGGACACATTACTCTCAAAAAAAATCGCTTATGTTTTTCTTTTTCCATAATGTGGTTTGGCGACCGGATACACAAACGAGGTAAAACTTTTTTTCACACCGGCATCGCCTTAATTGACGGTCAACCAAGTGAAGGTTAATAGGAGATCTTCTTGAGTCCCCCCTCCCCTATGTAACCTCTTTCCGCATACTGGTCGCTGCTTGTTCTTGTCTCCCTTTTTCCCCTTCAGATGTAATTTTTTTTACTACCTGACCCCAGCTGTCCTAGTAAGTTGGATTCTCCTCCTAAGCACTCTGCTGGGGTGTCTCCCAAATTAGGTATCTGTACTCTCGGGTAACACGCCCTAGTTCGCCCAGATGGCGTCCCATGGTTGTAATGGCCCTAATATTTCCTCTGTATCCCCTATTCGAAACCACTCTTCTCTCTTCGGCACCCTGCCTTTTCTCCTTCCTGTAGAGAAACGCCTTTTTGGTGGAACCTCATCTTCCTGGGATTCGAAGAAGGCTTCTTTTTCCTAATTGTCTCCTTGAAAAACCACTCGCCGCATGGTTTGTCTCCGTTTCCGCCCCTTTTTCTCACTTCTCAATTTTGACCATTATATTCGCGCCGAGTGTCCGCTCCCCCCCCCCTGCTTTTCGAAAGGTCGTTTTCCTTTTCGCGCTCTTCTCTGCACTGATGGTTCTTTTGTTTGGTCTTACTATTCGTCCCCACCACACGTGGTTAGATTGTTTTGCAGGCGCATTCTTTCCCCTCACGTGAAAAAATAAGCCTGTCACACCCACCTTGGGGCGCATCCCAGGATGACGGGACACCTTTTTTCCTTTCTCCTCGATCGTTCGCGTTACAGATCATCGATTATGGAAATTTGCCACGGTCTGGTTAGGACGGAGTCCTTATTTTCAAGTAACTAGATCCCAAGTAAAGTCCGTAGGAATGCTTGTCCCTCATTATCACCCCCTATTTTTTTTCCCCGATGCCCGCCACGACCATACCTCGAGATTGGCCCAACAATTCTGAAGTAAGCAAGCCTTCCTTTTTTTCTCTCCTCTTTCCCGCCCCTAGAAAATCCCGCGATGTCTATAGAGATTTCCTGACTCAGTTCCAAAAGCTGCTCCTCCCCCTCAATTCAATATCGTCGTACTCTCCTAAGGAAAGCTTGTCTGTCGAACAGGATGGGCAAAATGTCTTAGGCCAGGAATATATTTTCCCCCTTCCTTTTCCTGTTGTCCAGACTTTCGGCCCTGCTAATCCCCACTTTCCATCCATTGCTACCTCCCACTCTCTCAGGTCGGTTTGAAACGCTTTTCCCACGCCCGCTTATGTTTCGCGGAGGGCCGGTTTTCTCTGCGATTTGACCCCCCAGTAGTTTCTCTTCCGACTACGGCCTAAACCCTTGTGAAAGCCTGGACACATCGCGGGAGACCCAACCACCCCCCCATTCCTTTTGTTTTTCCTCGATTCCCTAATTCCGTGAATCGGTCCTCTTTCTCTCTCTAGAATTCCACCCGTTTACGGACTTGTTCGTCCATGTCCATGAGAAGTTTTAGCATCTCTCTCCAGTCAGAACTTTCATCCCCGAGCGATCGGGAGCGGGTTAATTTCTCCCCTCCTACCCTTTTAATGGTCAAGTCAGCCCTGTCACTTGTAGAAAACCCATTCCCTTTGTCTAACGTTGAGGGTAATTGAGTTCAATCCCCTTCCCGGCCCCCACCCCTTTCGCTTGATTAAAAGTGTGTTTCCATCCCCCAATCAAAACCTAAGAACCTAGAGGGAACCAGGTCCCCTATTCTTCCAAAATCCCTTTCCTTACCCTTTCCAGGACCTCAGGCCGCGGTAATGCACCACTGTTTGCGAAAAGGGGGTTTATCCCCAGCGAACCCCAGGCCGGTCTCTTCATCTGATGCAATCCCAAGGACCCCTTTCGCCTCACCCTTCCACATCGCCGTCATCTTGCCCACCTTTTGAAGAAGATGATTTTAACTTCTGGCTTTCCTTAGGGACGACAGATCCTGTTTCCGACCCCCTTTTAGGATCGGCAGTATTCTTTCTCCATATGAACCTCGTCTGAAATAACTCCTTTAGTGGCCCCCTTTTTCTCCCATATTTCCGAAACCGATTCGTGATCCCTCGAGTAGAGCCCTTCTTTGAAGTTTTACCCCTCCTTTCGTGGGTTATTTTCCACTTAAGATGGGTCAGTTCTGTCTCCACCCCCCCCCTTGCTTAATTAGAATCGCGGTGTAGAAGATGCCCCACGCAAAGTGATGAAGTCTTCCTCCATGCAGTCCTTCCAAGACAATAATCTCCTCGTAACGGCCTTTAAGATCAAGCCCCTCGACGTTTGTGATTTCCATTTTTAGAGTTTATAGATGACCCTTTCCAAGACCCCTTTAACCCCACATCCCGAACATTTGTTTTGCCGATGCCTTTCCCCCCAGATGAGTCCGGACCTTCTTCTACTCCCCCCTGTCACTCTGATGCTTTCCGTCCTTGCGGATCTTCCCGGATAGCATCAGCAGGCCGCCTCATAGTTTCGAATAGAAGATAGCGGTGTACTTTTCGGAAAGCCGCGCAACTACCCCAACCAAAATACGTTATTTTTTTTTTTTCCTTCCCTTTTCTCACCCTTCGCGTGCTACTCCCTCCCTCCCCCGGAAGACTGAACGGTTAATGTCAGCTATAGCCTTTTCCCCCTCTTCGACCCCTTAAATCACCACGCTCCCCCTCTCCAGCGTGTGTGCCTTCCATACAACTCCTCCTACCACTTCCGTCACCGGCACTTTTTTGAGTGCCTCCCTTTTCTTTTTTAGTCCCCTGCAAGCTCTTAGCAGCAAATTCCCTTTGGAAATGGAAGAAATAGGGTCCCTTTTTATACCCTTCCCATTTATCTCCCGCGTTTGTCTCCGTAGCCTCCCAATTCTTTTTTCTTTTTGTCAGCCAGCACGTGGATCTGCATTAGATCAGACCCCCTCTCTCCCTGATGACAACCCCCCCTTGAGATGGTTTCTGTCCCCCCTTCGTCAGCCCAAATTGTAGTTTCGCATAGAGGGTACGAGATTATTTTCCCTTGAATAGTAATTTCTTCGCGGCTATCCGAATTAATCTGATTACTGAGTCTCTTTATCCCCTTGGTCCGGGACTCCAAAGCCTGATATATCTTCAAGGAATACAATGATTCTTTGGCTCAATTCCTTCGCTGTTTGCTGCAACCATGTGTGTGAGGTCAGATGATTTTCGGTCGCCTGTGGGACTACTCATTTTCCTTTGACTAGATCAATCTTTTCCCTCTTTTTTTTTTTTTAAAACCCCCGATTCCCTTCTTTGACCGTTTTTTGTGCCGCGTTTTTCGCAAAAAAAGGCACCCCCGTCACCCCCCCCCTTTATCGATCGCCCTTAAAAAGCTTGCTCGAAAAATGGCACCTCCTTTCTTTCTTAATGGGTTCCCTCTGTTAAAGTCCTTTCTCTCAGGATTTTGTCCTTTTCCAGCGTGCTGCCACCCCAGGACCCCTTGTATGAATTTCTTTTTTTTTCTTTTGTCTCCTTTTCTTTCCCTTCTCATAGCTGGGAGCATGTTTCCCTACCTTATCCTTCCAGGAAGCCCTTCCGAAGTTTTGTTTTGAGTTCCCTTAAAGATGGCGGGGATTTCTTCGATCCTCTCCTTTAGGAAAGCGATCTGAAGTCCAAACCCTTTCCTCTGTCCCCACTATTTTTGCGTTCAGACATGTGATCGCTTTTTGCTTAATTCAGGTGACCTCTCTTTTTCCTTGACCCCCCTGATTCTTTGGCTGAGCGTATCGACTGAACAAGAATTCCTGTTCCCGATGTCCCTCCCCCTTTTCCCTTACAGAAGTATTAGCAAGATCCTACTCGAGTTCCACTCTTCACCTCTAAAAGACACCCCCCCCTCCCCTTTTTTTCTCCTCTTTCCATAAGGATCACATTTTTGCCCACTCTTCCATTGTATCAGCTTTTTTTTCTTTTTTTTCACTTTAAGGTTGTGAACCCGGTCTCTCAACGCCGAAGTTTACACGGAAATTCTCCCCCCCCCCCCCCGGAATTTGTAAACCTATTTTCGTGTTCTTCCTTTCGAGGATTGAGTCGTCCTTTTTTTTTCTTTTTTTCCCTCTTTTCTCGTGCTCGCCTTTGATTCTTCCGTGGCGAGGGCTCATACGCTATTAAACCCCCTCTTTTCTCTTCCCGGCACTCCCTTAAAACGTCGTAATCTTTCCTCTCCCCATTGTTTACATGGTTTTCCTCTTTCGCAGGTGGCTGAGTGATGTTTCCCCTCCTCCCCTTCCTTAAGCTTGTGAAGATCCACGAGAACCGGAGTATTGGTTGCATCCTTTTTTCTTCAGCAGCGATTTTCAGTTTTGAACGCGCCGTCTTTTTTCCTCCTTCCTCTTATCCCAAGTCCCGGGGCTATTCCTTCCCCCTAGCCGGTCCCAGCCCCCCTTAAATCACCGTTTGTTTCAATTGCCCACTATCCCTTTCTCTTTTTTTTGCTTGTACCGGGGGTATCAGACTTTTTTTCTCCGACGTGGATTCGAAATTTGAAGTTCCCCTCTTCTTATTACCCTGCCGGTTTTTTGTTTTGAAGTCTATTGGCTATCCCCTTTCCCCCTTTGCGCGGTGGAATCAGTATGACGCCTATTGATAGGAATACATATCTCTTTCCCGAGGATCCTCCCCGGCCCCCCCCTTTCCGTTAGATTTCTTACATCGCTGTTATGTGGTTCCCGGGAAGGGTGGTTCCCCCGGTTCCCAGCACACCCCCCGCGAGGGTCCTTTACTTTCTCCTTCATCACTACTCTTCTTCTTTCCATGAAACACCCCCCCTCACGGCCTTTTCCCCTTTTCTGCCGCTCGGAACATTCGATTTCCCGCTTTTGACTCTCAAGATTAAAATTACCCCCCTTCCCTCAACTCTTTCTGCCCCTTTGACCATTACTTCGGACCCGGGAGATATTTATTGCCATTTTTTTTTTCCTCGTCGTTGTACTCGCCGCTTTCCGATACCCCTGGAAAGTGTCCCCCGGCTGAAGAGTTGGGGGTTATATTGCTTCCCCCGATGATTCTTCCTGAATTGACCTGTTTTTCCAAAACATTCCAGTCACGTAACATTCTTCTCTTCCTCCTTCATCTTTCTTGTTTATTCTCGGCTTCACAGGTGCTGGCGCCCGCTTCCGAGTGTTGGGAGGAGGTAGCCAAACCCATGCTAAGTTCTTTTCTCTTTTAGCCTTTCCTCTTGAGGGCGCGATTCACCCTTCAACCCAAGTCCATACATGGCTTTGCCCCCCCCCCTTCTTCTCTTCATTCAAGTTGGGGACTGGAGTCACCCATAGCGGTTCCTCAATTATAATATTACTACTCCCCTTTTTGTTGTGGAGTTCCTTTCTATACTAGATACCTGTCCAATTCTTGATCGATTCCTCAAGGTTATCGCCCATTCCATATCTTCCCCCTTTCCCGCCTCCTGTGCGATCGCGACAATCCCTAATGAGCATTCGCCCAGCGCACGCCTACCAAACCTTCCTCCTCAAGTGGTGAGATACCTCCCCCCCTCTTTAATATCTTCTCCAGCCTCTCCTGCCCACGCCCTCTTTAAGGGACTTTCGCTGTGGACTCCCTCCCTTACAAAAATTCAATTCAGGCCCTTTCCCAAGCTGTGGGAACCCCCTCTTTCCAATCCTCCCACCGTCCTTCGAAATCAAATCTTTCCGTTCCCGCCTACGTCACCTATCAAACATGCGATACTCCCCTTTCTACAGCGGGTTGGCGTCAGATTACTTTTCCTTCCCTGCCCTCCCAAATTTTTATTATTGTTGCCCCCTGAACCGCACTGAGCACTCTCCCCTTCATTCGAGTCTTAGCTCTCCAAAGCTCCGGCATCGTTAGGAGGGGCTGATTTTGTCCTCTCTCTTCCCCTACTAGCTAGTCATCCCAAATTATCCTTCATGTCCCAACTCTCCCTTTTTTTTTGCTGCGATCGGTGTCTTTCCGTTTCCCCTGTACCCCCCCTTCGAGTGCCCTGAAGCACGGTAGGATCCGCCTAGCTTCACCGTCTTGTCTGAGGTTTTTTTCCTACAGAGCATCCCACCCTCCCCCTCCCCCTGAGTAACATGTGAAAGCCAACGATGACGGAAGCACTCCCCCCCAAATCCCCCTGATTCCTATTGCGAGGGATGCGAATCCGCTCCCGTTTCTTCCTAACTATTCGCAAATCCCGAGGTAATCGCGAGCTTGGATAGGTCAGTCCCCTTCCCCTTTTGGATTAGGCAAGAAGATTCTCCCGATGCCCCTAGGGAAAGTTCAAACTGGCCATTTTCTCCACCACTAGGCAGGTCAGCCAGGGCCGAACTTTTTCCTAAGTTCACCCCGAATAGGGTTAGTTCGACTCCCTCTCCCTCCCCCAGGTGTCATTTTCGTGCGCCCTGGCACGAAAGGCCCCCCCCTTTACTTGCCACCCCCTAACTCAATTCTGTCTTTCCCGGCGTCGAGCGCAGGCCTTATTTTTTTTCGCTGGAAAGCCCTTTTTTAAGGAGTACACCTTCCCCCTTTCCAATAAATCCATTCTTTCGAAAAAGATGGTGTTACAAGGCATCTCTCCCCTTTCTTAGTGCAAGTTGACGAAAGTAAGCTGCTTTTTCAGTTACCATTTGGGAACTCATGCGTTTTTTAGCGATCCAGGCCCCCCCCCCTTCACTACACCCCTAGGCTTGGATACACTGGAAGTGGTGGTTGCCCAACATTGAAACTTCCCCTTTCCCAACTACTTGTTCGTTGGCTTTTAGTTTGCTGGATCTCCCTACGCTAGCTCTATTAACTTTCGGAAAGATAGACTTGTTTGGTTGGTGTTTTGTTTTTTTGTGTGCTTTTTTTTTTTTTTTTGTGGTGGTTTTTGTTTTTTTTCTTTGGGTTTTTTTTTCTTTTTTTTGTTGTGGTTTTTTTTTTGTGTGGTGTTTTGTCTTTTTTTTTTTTTTGTTTTTTTGTTTTGTGGTTTTTTTTTTTTTGTTTGTGGGGTTCCTGGACGTTCAGGAAAAAATTCACTTTCTTCTTTTTTTTCCCACTCGACCCCTGACCCAAGCCCTTCCGGTCTAAGTTTTCAGAGCCGTTTCGTTCCCATTTTCAATGTAAAACAGCGCCCTGAGCGGTTGAAAAACCTTTCTTTTTTGAAAGGATCTGTCCCCGCTTATCCCTCCATTTATAGAGCCTAAAACTTTCCTCCCCCTTCCCCTCTTTTCGGTTCACCCCCAGTTCGGACTGTCGATTCCTGGCCCTCTGGAAAAGGGCTCCCCCCTCCCTGGACCCCGCCCAAAACTCAACGGACCTACCAAGTTGCTTTTGCCCCTCGTTTCTTTCCCTCTTTAAATAGCTCTATCCGACATTCTTACCGATTTTTCTTGAACCCTTTCCCACTTTTGGCTACGGATTCGCGCGAAGATGACTTACAGGTTTTCTGGATCCCTTCTTTTTCGAAGTTGCCTCGAAACATGATTCCCCCAAAGGAATATTTGGGACCCCCAATCTGACTCCGGGGTTCACCCTTAATCCGCTAGCTAAAGCGTAGCCTTTCTTTCCCCCTGATCGTCGTAAAATTAATGTGAGACAAATTTTTTGTTGGTTTTCTTTCTTTTCTTTTTTTTTTTTAAGAGCTGGGGCTTTATGAGATGTTTTCCTATTGGCTGGCCCCCTCCTTTTAGAGAAAGTGGGTCCCGGGACAAGGGTTCCTCCCCCTCCAGATCTACGCGCCTTGACTCCCTTACGGAAGACAAGTGATTCTCGTCCCTCTTCCTCACTGAACGATATCCCCTTTTTTCTACGCAAGGGAAGGAGAACTCCCCTCCCCCCTCAAGCGCTTTGGCGAAAGCCCCTAGAGATGGGCCTCCTCCTTCTACATACATCGACCCCCCTTTTCTCCTCCCCCTACCCCGCGATTCCAAGATCGCCTGGAGCGGCGACAGTGGACTCCCTACCCCTTAACCTTTGCGAATTTTAGTGGCTTCCACCCCCACTATGAAGCACCATCCCCCTCCCCTCGGGTATCCACGACCGATTCACGCGTCTGGCCTTTTCCTGTAAGGGCTTCTTATTTCTTAGGAACCCCAGCTTCTTGTGTTGCTTGGTACTGTCCCGTTAAATGAAGCCTCTGCATTCGAGACGATAATAACCCCTTCTCTTCTATTCCGTGGATTTCGCCTTCACGGTTTTATACGTACCTTTTCCACCCCACCTAAACAGCGGTTTTATTGCGATTGCTCTTTTGACGAAGGAGTTACTAATGATACCTCCTCCTTTCTGCCCAGAAACCCTTCCGCGGTCCCGGACCTCTGTTTAATACTGGCAGATTGCCGCCATCCTCGGATCGTCATGGATCTCCCTACCTGGCCAAGATCTTCAGCGGCAAAGACATCCCCCCCAAATCTTTCCAGGCCGTCAAGATCTTTCCCTGTCGTCCCCCTGACAAACTCTAATATTGACGATTCACACACCGTCCGGACTTCTTCCCTAAGTTTAATCTGAGGATCTGTTCTTGGTTTTCCCTCATTCTTTCCCCCCTCCTTATCCCGTATAACTGGATTGCTCGGCGCCCATTTTTAACGTTAGTAAGATGTCCATATTTCTTTTATCCGAGCACCTTTAATAGGTAAGTCCCCCATTTTCCCCTCAATCTCTGGTGCTCCCTTCAACTTTTTCTCTCTTTACTTCTGGAAAACTAGAGTCGCAAGATTGGGCGCCCCCAAGTCCGCATCATTTTCTCTTCCCTTTGTCGCAATCAGAGGGGGCATATTGTCCCCCATTATCGCTCTGGTTTACATATTCCCCCCTGCATCTGGTAGAACCCAATGGTCCCGCCTCGGGTCACTCATTCTTCTTATCTGGCCTACCTCTAGCACTTTTTCGTTCGCCCCTTCTGTCTAATGGGTTCTGAAATCACGACCCTTGACACGAGCTTTGTCTTGTCTCTTTTTCCCCTGTCCCGAAAAAGTCATCGAACCATCACTGTGTAATTTTCTCTGTGCTTTAGACTCTTAAGGAATCGTTTTTCTATTGATCCTTTTTCTTTCTTTTGAGAGGATTCTATTGGCCCGATAGTCTAGTTGGGACTTCCAATTTCACCCCCCCCTGCGAGACTTCCGGTTTGCGGGGCCCTTTCCCTCCGTCGACCATATCTCCAAATGTCGCTTTTCGCGCCTAAGCGTCACTGGAACCCTCGTAGCGATCGGCTCGTTTTTTTTTCCTCTCTACCCAGATCTCTCCTTTTGGAGGTTGGTTCTTCCCCAGGACTGCCTCTTCTTCCTCCATTACTCGCCAATTCCGTACGATTTCGACTTTGATCTCTCTCTAGAAACATTTTTCCTCTTGCCCAGCCGATTCTTCCAAGAGATGACACCCCACCTCCCTCACGTACCTAAGGTTCGGGTTCTGAGCTTTAGTTCCTCCCCTCCTTCCCCCTTCATGCTTAGTCGATGACTCCCTCCTTGTGAACAAGCCCCGACCCCTCCTCCCCCCTTCCTAACCCTCTCTTATTTGAAAGAATTTTTTTTCCTCAGTGCTTTCGTACTCCTTTCCCCCTCTGTAGGAAAGATTATATATATACCCTTCTCCCCCCAAGAATAAGTTGTTGTGCTTTTCTCTCTCTCAAGGACCAATCGTCTAACAGTTTTCCCACTTCCCCTCTCCACGTCCAACTCCTTCCTCCTCTCTGTGACTGGAATTTTTCGGTTACCTTTTTTTTTTGCAAAAACACTTCTATGTCAGGAAATATCGAATCTTTTGAGTCCTTCCCCCTATTCTTTTAAACGCATTCCCTTCAACGAGAGTCCCCAGAAATATTCCTTCTGTTTTGTAAAATATAGATTTACGAATTAGGCGGGGCTTTTTGTACCTAGGGGTCCCTCAAGCGACGCAATTTTAATATTGGAGGCCCGTAAGTCTCAGTTCGAGGACCTAAGATTTTCTTTTCCTTTCCCCCACATTCACCCCCTGACCCGCCTTATGCGATTTTGGAGCGTCTGTCCCCGATACGATCGACCTTTGCCCGCGGTAATTTTCCAGCTCACTTAGGAGACTACCCCCCGACACATGGTTGCGCATCGAGGGTTCCAGTTCTTTCCCCCCATTTTAAAACTTCCACACCTGCTGACACGTGTTGGTTCTAATATTCCCCACCCGAAACGACGTTTGTCCCCTTTCCCCGGAGAGACAACACCACAGTGCTCAATCCCTCGATCCCTTGAAATTTTTCCTCTTTCCTGCAACTGATGAGACCCCTTTTCCTTGCAAGGCCCCCCTGCGCAAAAATTCCGTGAGGCTCTCACTTTTTTTTTTAGTTTTTTTTACATACACCCCGGCACTCAATTGAGTCCACCCCTCCCCATCGCCTTAATACGGATGAAGATGCGTTAAAAGTTGGGGCTCCCTTCCCCTTCCTCTTCGACCCCTATCTGACTGTGTACCCAGATCGCAGCCTTCTGTGGTGACCCAAACTGGATCTTTTTCCAACCGGAACCTTTTCGCCATTTCTTGCTCCCGTGGTCTTCCTCCTCTCTTTGCCCAGTGGAAAGTCTCCCGCGAGTGTAAGGAGGAGATGCAAAAGTACCTCTCTTTTCTTTTAGCAGCCACCCCGGTCTTCCATCCCCTTGATCTGGGGTTTCCCCATTTTTTTGACTGATATCCTCTCCCCCGTGATGACTTCCTCTTTAAAGGTGGTTTCCCCGCTCCTCGGCACAAACGTTTCCTATCAATGCTTTTCCGAGAAGTTTGTGATCTGTCCCCCTCTATCCTAGATTGATGGCAGTTCATATAACGTCTCCAACTCCCTCCTTCGGATGTTTTGGACTGTTTGCCGATGCCTGCCTGGAGGAGACGAAACTTTTCTTTCCGAACTTTATGCTTTTCCTTATTATGATAAGACTGTTGTCAACCTCCTCCTTCCTCCGGATTTTGAGTTCTAGAGACTTTCATTATTCCTTGTTGGAAAAGACCTTTACTTTCCCCTAAGACACGACCAAAAATAAGGTTATTTTAAGAAGGTTCTCCCTCCCCTTTTCGCGGCGGCACTAAATCCCCTTTCCGTTCTTCTCAAGAGTTTATGGATTCGATAAGCAGCCCCCTGGAAAGTTCGATCCTCGTTGAAAGAATACAATCCATCAAGAGTCTGTCCCCCCCAAATAAGAACGTCGTCACTCATACCCGCTTTTTTTTGTCGCCCCCTTTTTCCCTCCCCCTTTCCTAGATGGAAGCAGCACCCCATTTTTTCTCTGGAAGCAAGATGATTAAAGTTACGCCGCTGCCACCTATTTATTCAGAGCTTTTCGTGATCCCTCCCCTTAGTTAACGCACCAGGGATACCCGCCTCCTCCCCTCGAGAAAATTACCAACTCAGCTGCTTTTTGCTTCAGAATGCCCGACCCTCCATATTCTTTAAGAATTTTCCCGCAGAGACCCTGTACCCTCTTTTTCTTCATACGCAGTGCCGCCCGTCCTCAATTACCTTCTCTTTCCTGTTCACCCTTCACGAACCCCGCTTTGCTCCTCTCCCGTTAAACAGCTTTGCTCCATGCCGCCACCATAGATACCAAATTACCCTCATGCCATTGTCCCCCAAGTTTATGTAATAGACCCTTCATAGTTTCCCCTTCCGTCGAAAGTATGATAGAGACATCTTTCGTTTTTTGCTCTCCCCCCCACAAAGGGTAATAGTTTGTAACCCCCCCCCAACCTCTTCAGGATAAGGTCAGACATTCCCCCCGCTGCAAAATTGAAATCCCGCCAAAACGACTTTTTCCTTCGACCTAAAACCCCCCATTGAAACGTGACCCCCCCTTTCCCGGAAGGTCATTCAAGACACCCCTAGCTTAAAGCCCATCCTCGATTTTTCCCCTCCCCCTGTGCTGCACCAGGCAAACCCATTCGTATGGCCTTCTTTTCGTTTTTTGTAGTTTTTAACTCTTTGTCACTCCCCCAGGTTTCCTCCCCTCCCCCGGGCATTACTGTTTCCGCCTTCTTTTGAAAGTAAAGTGAAGTTCCCCCCCACCGTTTGCGTTTTTTTTCGAGACCAGTTACAAACTCTCCCACAGCTCTGAAGCAATTTTCCTCCCCTCCAAATAAGTTTCTAGCTTCCCTTTCTCGTGTTTGATGACTCCTGTGCCCCGCCCCTTAATACACACCTTCGGCCCGTAAGCTTCAGGCTCTGTCCCTAACCGAATTCCGTTTTTCCTTTTCCCCCCCAGGTCATATTCGCGCAGAGGCGACTCTTTTCCCCACAAAAAAGCCCACCCAAGTTTTTTATCCCGTTTTTGATTCCGGATTACCACTGTCCCCCAAAAGCTTCCATTCCCCTCCTCTTTTTTGATAAAAGTTGAGTTTTGAACCTTTCTTTCTTCAACCGCCGGCTCGTTAATGCATGCATACACCTGTCCCTTTTTTTTTTCGTAACTTGTCCCTCAAATTGCCCTTGTTCTACGGTGCCGTGGGACACTTTGATCCACACCTCGGGATAGAATATTCCCCCTTTTCTTAGTGCGGCCACAATTGCGATTTCCTATTTGAAAGAGTTTTTTTGCCACCTTTCCATTTGCGCCTAAGCTCTTGCGTTCAATTTTTCTCGCTTTTTCGAGTGATGGCATCCTTTTTCCCCTTCCCTTTTATATTTTTGTTGTTCCCGATCCCCGTCAAGACCCGGATTATGTTTTTCTCTGTCCACCATCCTTCCCCTGTGCCTCATGACCTTAGCGATCTTTGAAAAGTTGAAGCCGGGGCTATTTCCCCTGCTCGCGGTTTAGCGCATTGCCACCCCCCCCCCTTTTTCATTGCACAACTCTTCGTTAAACTCTGGGATGACTTCCTCTTTTCCCCGCGTATAGAAATGGAAGTCTCGCAAATATAGTGGATTAAGCTTTTTTGAGGTTTTGCTGATTGCGTACTCTTGTCTCATAGTTAACCATTGGAGCGTCTTTATGGTGTCCTTTCTTCTTTTTATCGGCAATAATTGGGCAACTCTCCTTATCTCCTACTTCCCAGATAAAGGCGATTTTATTTTGAACCCCCGTGGATGTGCTGGTCGGCGTTGTGGGGTCCCTAACAGCAAGGGATGTCTCCCCCCAGGACCTGAGGGGACTGAATTTTACACCTCTCTCCTTCTTTTTTCCCTATGACACAATAAATGCCCCTCCCCCTCATCGTGCTTTCTCTAGGATCTTCTCCGCGTTTGCGACTCCCTCCCATTCAACCCCCCCAATTTTGCTTCCGGTGAATGCCAAACCTTTTCCTTTTTTTCGGCCATCCCGACGCTGCCTTCGGCCTTTTTCGAGAGTCTCCTCCAGAGGCGACCCTCACCTTTTTCCACTGGGTGGAGGGAGTTTTTCCAGGGTCGTTCACCTTATCGGCCTGCCTTGTCATTTTCTTTTTTCCCCCATTCAAGAATTTCTAGTTTTCCTTTCCTGTGATTGGATTGACGTCGACAGGTGCTTTCCCCTGCCCTCCTGGGCAGAGTGCTTTATTACTTTTGCCCTCTTTTTTGCCTGGGCGACTTCAGTTTCTTCTTTTTTTTTTCCCCTCTCTCAACGAGAGCAGCAAACCAATCATATATGTCTTGTGCGGCCCTCTCACTTTCGGATCAGATTAAGAACTCCCCATCTTTTTTTTTAACCTAGTCCTCTCTTCTCTTCTTTCCCCCCTCCCCTTGGTTGAGATAATGCCTTCACCCTATTTTCTTCTCTTTTTAAGTTTCTCTAATCTCTAGGCAGCCATCCCGGAACCTTTTTTTATTTTGCGATCGCCTCCCTCAAGCCCACTGAGACTTCGCCAGCCAACGTTTTTTCCCTCTTCCAGTGGTGGACCCTACTACCAGCTCTTCTTTTATCGGAGCGCCATCACCTGTGTCAGAGATAAAGACAACATCCCCTCACGTGACTTTAGAGTCTCTGATGTGCTTTTCTCCCCCCCCCCCCTACAACTGAAATTCTCCCTCATTTACCGCCGGGAAATGACCCGAACCCCCCCCCCCACGTCGGCCAAATTTTCAGGGTTTTTTTCCTTTCTCTGGTATCTCTCACCCATCCCGTATCCAAGCGGGTCAGCTAGGCCTTTCCTCTTTTTTCCCTTCTTCAACCAAAATATTTGTTGAATTTGACTGCATCTCTCAAAAGGTCTTCTTGATTTCCGCGCCGAATCCGTCCCTTCTTTTTGAGGGTGGGTGATTTTTTTCCCTAATGATCAACTTCTCCCCCCTGGACCCCTTTTCCTTTTTTTTACCTCCCGGTACCGGCCCAGCCGTCCTGCGACCACATCCAAAGGCGATTCAACTCTCGAGCCGTCTTCCCCTTTTGACGGCGTTTTTACCTCCCCTTTTCGGCAGAACTCGCTATTACCCATCAAACCTTGGTCCAATCTTTTTTTCAAAAATTGTGCCTCCAAGCAGTTTCAAACTCCTTCTTTCATATTGTCCTGGCCATGGCGTTTACTCGAGCCCTCCCAACCCTCGCAAAATCCCCGTTAAATCGCTCTGTCTATTAGGGAGCCATTTATTTTTTTTCTTCGAAAGATGAGCTAGATGGCCTTAAGAGCCCTCTGTTCTAATTTCCACGGTCTTCCTTTTCCCTCCTCCTGGCAAGAACTTGTTGTCTCCCCCAATAGATTCAACTTTGTCAGTCGTGGATCTTCCCTAAAGATGACGTCCTTGTTCGTGAGCAGCCAGGCCCAGCTCCTTCCCCCCCCCCCCTTGTCAAAGCTTTCTCCTCTTCTTGCAAGCAGTGACATTGCCCTGACGCGTTTCCTCCTTCACTAAATTTTTAATGTGGTCTTCCTCTCCGGACTCCTCAGTAACCCCCGTAAAAAATCTTTTTTTCAGTAACGGCCACATCTCCTTCCCCCCCCTTTCGCTAGGTTGAGGCCTAAAGTCGGTTTTTATCAGTTTACTGGTCACTTGTTTTGTCTCGCCGCCGTTTCAAAACCGTTTACTCCCCCCCTCGCTAACAAAAGCTGTTGTGAACACTTATCGGCCTTAAAATCTGCTCTTCCCCCGTTAGGGTATTTAATCTATGGAGCCATCCTCTTAGCATTTCTTATTCGAAGATGGTACCTATGTTAAATTCGATCTTACAGGGATTTTCGCCCAGCACCCCCCCCCCCCCCCCCGAAATCCTCACGGTTTTGAGAGAGGTCATCTCCTCCCCAGCCCCAAACTATAACTGTGAGCCCCCCGAGTGATCGGTTCCCCCCAACACCCGTTTTCAGTTCTTCTCTTTATCCTCAATTTGGATACCCCCTCCCCCCAAATCTGGCCTGTACCACCACACAGACTTAGGCCCTGTTAATAATCTTCTGGGACCCCCGCTAATCCCACATGATGGCAACGCTCACCTGAAAAGAGGACTACGAAGCCTGGTCTCCCTCCCTCTCCTTTTGCCCCTATCCTCCTCTGACTTCCGAGAGGTGTCTATTCGTGACCCTGGACGGCCCTGTTGTTTTTGAGAGGTCTCCTTTTCTTCTTGTTGATGGATTACGTTTTGCGCCTTTTATTAGGCCACACTGCACGTAAGTTGTTTTTTTTCACCCCCCCCCTCCCGGGGGTGCCTTTATAACCCCATTTCTCTCCAGAATGTCGACTTCCTTTCCCCCTCTCTTCCCTCTGTGTTCTAAACCTTTTCCGTGCGCTCCTGAGTCTCTGTGTAGACATTTCTTGTCCGCGTTTGATCCGTTAGGGCAAGGAAAGGTGCTCCGTTCTCTTCTCTCTAGATTATTCGCTCTTTTATAAGCCTTTACGAACCAAGGTGCCCCCTCATCATAGTTGGTCCGAAATGCGAGCTTAAATTTTTGTCTACTTGTCTTCATAATCCTCTTCCCGCAGCGGACGACTCTGTGCAGGTCGACCCCTGCTCTCAAAAAGACATATTTTCCCTTCCTCTCTCTCCGAAAAGATCGTGGACCCTTCAGAACTTGACTTCCTGTTCAGACTCATTGTTCTTTGCTCCCAATCGAAAGGACTACCCCAAGGGCACAACCCCATTTCAATCTTTGCCTGGACTGGATAGGATGTATCACCGATATCCATGTAGATTGTTGTCTTACCCCCCAGCCCGGGAACAATAAGAAGTGTACCTGATCTCTCATTCCCAAAGTTAGTATGATTTTTTTCGGTGATCGCCTCGGGTTTCTTACGGAGGCCCTTCCCCCCCATACTTGATGTATCAGAATAGTTTGAAGAAGGAGTTACAATCAGTGGAATCACCCCTTCCTTACATTTTCCCTTTAACACCCTTCCTCTGCCTTGCGATTCGGAATTCATTACTTCTGCCCTATCCGCTTCTCTAATCGCCACGCATCGCCACCTTTCACTTCGCAACAAACAAATCCCTTTCTGTTCGCCGTTGCCTCCCTCCTTCCTTTGTCTCGGATATTCCTCTCCCCCCCTATGGACTCCACAGGATAGATGGCGTTTTATTCTTCCCATCCCTTACCTTCGAGGATCCGTTCGGCTATTAAAAGGCACGCCCCCTTGTCTTCTGGGTTTTTGTATCAGTTCCTCCGATTTAGATGTATGCTTTTTTTTATGTCTGATAATCTTTAAGTCAGACTCCTTTTCCACTACCCATATGGGCCTTTTCCTCTCCTGGAATAGAAGCGTTCCCTGCTCAAATTAAGTGAATAATAGAGGAGTTTATCGTCCCATATACGAGGTTTTCTTCTCCTTATCAAATTACTTTTCTTTCAATACTTAACACCTTGAGTAAGTGTACTTTTTCATTTCACAATTCATCGTCCCCTCTCCGGCCCCCCTGTGTGAAGCCATGCTGAATGTGTTATCCCCCCCCCCCCGAAATTCCCCATTCCCGCTTCCGTGGACTGTGCATGACCCCCAGTTTCTCCTCAGACTGGTGATTATCGGAGAGAGATTTTCAGATAGATGTTATTTTCTCTTACTTTTTTCGTTTTTTTGCAGTCGCTCTTCTTTTTTTTATTGGGAAGTCATATCCCCCCAATTGGACTTTCTCCGCCTTCAGGGCTTTTACTCCCTATGCGCAAAATTCTTTTTACTCTCCTCAGACTGTTCTTTACCCCGAATGAAGGTCCCTAATCGTCGTTTACTTCAGAAACGACCCTTTTACAGGTACTTTTCTTCCTTCTCTACTAGTTAAGCGAATGTTACCAATGGACGCAGTCCCACGATTTTCATTGCTTCTGAGTCTTCTCACCCCCCTACCCCTTTCAAAGCCCAGCTCTTACTCTAGCTTCCCCAAAACACAGCCTCCCCCTCATTTCTTTTTTGGTTTCCGCACCACTTTCCTCGATTCAAAAGGAAGGAGCGTTTCCCTTTGTCTCTTTTCCTCCCCGTTTTTTTTTTTGAAAACCCGCTCAGAAAAATCCACCTATCGCTCCGATTTTCACCGTACGGCCCTTGTCGCGGCTGGGCAATTGTATTCCTTCCCCCCCCATTATATCTTTTACTAATCATTAATTTGTTTTGTTCTCTCGATTGTTTCTTGGAACCCCTCATGCGTCCCAGCACTTGCTGTTCCCCAACACGCGATATTCAGGGGGGGGTAGAGGAGCGTTTTTTCAAAAACACTTTATTTCCATCCGAGGCTATTCCTTTGTGACTGAGCTGTTCCCCCTCTCTTAACCCCCGCCTGCCCCCCTTCACTTCAGGTTCTTTTTTCTGGAATCTATTGGTACGAATTAGGGGTCATCTGTCTAGTGGTCGAGCGCTTTTATCCCCCCTTCCACCCTAAGTTTGTCGGCCTTGTCAATGCAGTTATTAGTGACCTTCCCCCCCCGCGTCCATAAGAAAAATCCCCGTACACAATGCCTCTCCCCGGCGGTTTCCCCGTAACACCTCTCCCTTCGACCTCATGGCCTTTCGGAACTTCTCTCATGCTAACCGCTCCCCCTTTGGCCGCGTCTTGGTGGGATTTCCCCTTTCCCAGTCGCGATTCCACGTGTGTCAGTCTTCATCCCCACCCCTCCAAGATTCCCCAGATGGAAGAGCGTGTCCCCCTCCACATTGCTCAAGTACCGATCTTCCTCGGCGCTCCGATATTGGGACTTCCGGGCCTTAACCCTATCCCCAACCAGTCTCTTCTTTTCGGAGGGGCAACCAAGTAAAGCAATTTCTTCCCATTCCCTCCTTTCAGCTTGACCCTTCTTTCCTTCTCCAGGAGGGGCTTTGGACCAGCATTTGCCGAGGACACAAGATCGAGCAGGATTTTCTCAATAGCCACACAAGAGTATCTTTCCCTCTAACGCCGCGCAGCCATTTTCGCCATCTCCCTCTTTCTTCTTCCCAGCACTCGCCCTAGTTATTCCCACGGGTGCGTCCGAGCCGGAACGATTTAGCAGTTTCCGCTTTGAGAGACAGCCCACAAAAATCCTGACGAGGAAAACATTTTTTCCCTTTTTTAGCTTCCCCCAAATGATGCCGCTCAGCGGTTAATAGGACTGCTCCCTCCAGACCCTTATACTATTACCAAGGATTTTCCGATTGACCCCGATGCTTGTGTGTGATAGTCCCTAGTCTTGATCACGGGCCCCTTTCGACATTAACGTCTCACTACAGTGTGTTGTCTTTCCTTTTCTATTCGGCGGGCGTCTAATCCTCAAAGCGGACTTTTTTTCCCTGCGGATTAGCCGGATTAGCTTTTTGAAGCAGGCCCCTCTAGCCTTTTGCGGGTCTTCCGAAGCCTCTATCCAAGCTCTTTTTGCAAACTTTCCCCCTCAATCGCCATAACATCCCGTTTCTTTTCAGGCCGCCGGGGTTCGTGTAACCCCTTTCTCGTGGAATCCAGTGATGGAAAGATCCGAAAGGGGTTTCATTCATATCTCAGGTCAATGATTCGATTCCGCTGGAGCCCCCCCCCCATCGCAATCGATGAGGGACCCCCATCCGAAAAAACCCCCTCACAGTACACTTTCACAGAGTGAAAGGTGTTTTCACTTTTCCCTTCTCCCTCTTGGAATCCGTCTTAGTTTGAGTCACTGGTCAATCACCCGAAGCCACCTGCTATTCCCCCAGAGTTGCTCACGTCCCTTTTCTCTTTTTGGTACTAATATGGATCCCGCCCCGAGCGCGACTTTGCCCCCATTCGCACCAGTGCGGATTTCTGCCCAGTATGATCTCCCCTGAATACTTCATACTTCAGCCGATGGACCTGTTTGCTCCCGTCCTTTCCCGAAAGGGCCGACGTCGAATATGCCGAGGATATCGGGATCCCCCGTTAATGCCCCATTTTCAAACGCTGCAGCCTCCCCCCTCCCTCCCCCTTTCATTCTTACGAAAACCGTTGCTGTGAGGTCATCATTAAGATGAGGGTTCCAGTCCGTCTTCCTTTTATGGCCCTAAATTCAGGCGAGCAGCACACCCTTTTTCTTTCACCACCCCCCACGGTACGTTCTTCCATTGGCGCGGAAAAGTCCACACAATCACAAAACCTTTCTCGATTTTCAACTGCTATTGACCCCGTTAAAGTCCTGTTTTAAAGACACCTCTACTTCTAGCTCGTTCACGCCCTCTTTACAGGCAACTGGCCCCGGTTCCCCTTTTTCTAGTACCAGATTGGCCACTGTTTCCTCCGTTTTTCGACCCAGTTATCCGCGTATGCAAGGTTCCGCAGTTCTTGGTTTCTTAAACGGCCGACATTAAAACCTTTTTTATGTTTGTCTCCCCTTCTTACCATGAGGATCCGCCGCAAACGGTTTCATTTCCTCTGTGCCGATAAAGGTTATCGCTGTTTCATAGGTTGCCCCCTCGCAACCCTCTGAAGGAAGCCTGCGGTGCTTCCCGTGGTGCGTCGTTTCCCTGGACGTCCCCCCCCCTCCCAGAAGGTAATCTTTCGACTTTCCCTCAGTGAGAGCAGACTAACGAACCCCCCTTTTCAACGATAAAGACTCCGCTCCAATTTAAATAAGTTCTACCAAAATTTTTCCCAAAAAAAGCTTCCCCATTGTATCCACAGCCTAGTTCACCTTTTCCTGATGGTTTCTGACGGTTTTTCACGTCCCCCTTTCTGCTTTAAGGAAATGACCTTCCAAATTACTTTTCGTTCATTGTTACCGTGACCAATTTTTCTTTTTTGAATTGAGGATGTCTGAGTGTCCCATTTTTATGGTTTCTCGCTTGATTATTAAGTGGAGCTTTAGACTCAGACTCCCCCCCCCCCTTTATGGATCACGGCATGAAAGTTTGACGCTCTACTCTCCTCACATTGAGTTTAATGGTCTCAGGGTCATTCTGCGTTGCTGGTCTCCCAGGACTAATAGCCAATTGTCTCCCTCTCCAAGAATTCACGGAATTGTTGCCTCTTCCTTCCCCGGCCAACACACCTATGGAACTAAGTGTCTGATGAAACCTTTGTGGGGAGACTTCCCTTTCTCCTTGCACGGGCTTTTCCTTAATGAGTCTCCTAATTTGCCGAACAACCCGATGGAATTGATCCTCTAGATATCATCCCCTCTTGGCTTAGATCAGAGGGAAGCAGGGACTGTTTTCTCACATCCTAGTCCAAAAGAGGGACCGTGGGGTCTTTCTCAGTAATACCTTTTTGAGTCCGTACAATTTGGTCTTTTGATGGTTTAGGCTCTTTCTGGGTCGCATTGGTTTTTCACCCACCGGACCAGGTTTCCCGCTTTCAATCGCCGTGGCTGTGGTCGCCTACGGCCCGCGGTACTACCCCTACAAACAACTCTAGTTTTCCAGGAGGACAAGTACTCTGAGACCCAAGAGCTACCTCATTATTACACCCAATCCTCCGCCCTACCCCACGTCGTTGTTATTGGCCCCGGAATTCTCTCCCGCTTTTGGAGATCACTCAAACAACAATATATCCCCCAGTTTGATTGGGTGGGAAAAAGTTCCCTCGAGGCCAGACCTAGATAATTTATAGGCCTTTTTTAGTCTACGCACTCAAGCCTTTAACCTGCCGATCCTCCGCGGTAGGTTTAGCGGGCTTTCCCTTTTTTGCCAACCAAGATTATGCTGGCCTAATTGTGGGATTTCGGTTTCCTCCCCCTCATTAACATTTTTCTCTCTCCTTCCCCTCTTCTGGCGATTGCTGGCGAAGTGCTTCTCTTCGGCCTATGATTCTTGCGCACCAACCCTTGATTACGTTTGCTCTCTTGGGCCGAATTCCAGTCTTCTTGATTTTTGCGTCCCGCTTCTCCCCACAATAGCAGTAAACAAAGTCACTCTTGGGCCGTCACCTTTCTGATCTACAGACTTGGGTTTATCTCCCCCCCTTTCTTCCGGACTCAGTATCTCTATTTTCCCTCGTTTTTCTGGAGATACGAAAATCGTTTCCATTTGTCCCAAGTCGTATATTTTCTTTCATCTACAAAGAAACATCCTTTCTCCCTTTGCGATCGGCCTGCCCCACTTCAAGAAGGAGCATTTCCCAGTTCCCTCTCCAAGTAATAAAGTTTGGTCCGACTCCTCCCCATCTTCTTTCATACTCGCCAGGCATTGTGCGCCTGCTACTCCCATTCAAGATGATATGCTCTCTTCTTGTCATTTCTCGCCCAATACACCGACATTCAGGCCGGAATACTTGATGGGGACCCTTTTCCCATCAACCATCAACCCACATTTCAGAGAAGCCACATATTAGGGTTAATCTCTCTGTCGGAGTACTAATCCCAACTTTCACTTTAAAAGATGTGTCTTCTCCTTTCTATTAATTCCTCATGTTCCCCAACACAACTTCCCTTTGTGACTTGACCACTCCCTTCAAAAGCTAATATGTCCATTCTCCCGGGAGAAGAACGGCCGCGGGGTTAGGACCTTCTTTTTTTTTTCCTCATTATTACATTGGATGTTCTCCACCCCCCACATTTATGGACTCGTTGTTCTTTAGTAAGAGGAATTTGTATCTACGGCGCACAACATTTTCCGAAAATTCTCCGGTTTTTTCTTTTGACCCTCATCCGAGCTTTCCCCCATAATTGACGTGATCAAAGAGCGCCACAATCCACCGCGTTACTGGTCCCTCTTTTCAAGTCCCCCCCCTTTTGCCGGAAGACAGCGCACCACCGCCAATTGGCCTCGAATGTGCGAAGCCTCTATGAGATAGTTACCCCCCTTCTAAATGGCCCATAGAGTCGGTGTCGATTAGATAGTTAGCCCATCCAGGTGATGAGTGCAGATGCCTAACGCGATGTTCCTTTCCGGGTGTTTCTCCCCGTTCTTATGTCCCCTGCTAGCCCCACGAGGCCGTTCATCCAGGGCCCCCCGGTGGAGGCGGCATGACAATACTGCACCAAGAATTCCTTTTTCTCCTTGCTCTCCAAGCTTAGGGCAGAATTCGTGCGCCCGCACGCCAGTTACACCACAAGCCCGACGTCAAAACTGAACACGCCTTTTTAGCGGTAGCTTCCCCTTTACCATGGTGTAGTGGCATCGCAAGCAATTTTATTGCGCTTCTCCCGCGTTCCCACGGACACTCCCCGGCCGGCCCGAAGTCCAGTCCCCACCTTCCCTCCCGAATGAGCCCCCCTGACTAGGTTGCGCAAGTGACCCTTCTTTTTCTGTCCCGTTCGGTTTTCATTTCCGGTCGTTGTCTGCGCCGCCGAGGTTCCAAAACCTGCACTTTCCCCCCTTAGGCCCTTCCAACAAATCGAATTGGTGGTGCACAAAGCTACTCCCCCAATCACCCAATTCTTTTTCTGCACGTTTCGGAGTCTGTGGAGCTGTGTTCTTTCCAGTTTTCCCCCCCCCTCCTCCTTTCCCTATATTCGAATAATGAAGGATGCGGGCGACCTTGTCCGTACCCCAGGGAATTCCTTCCTTATCCATCGCCTCACAGTTCAGGTCTCTTTTCCTGATCTTCCCCTACCAGCAAACAGCGATCATGTACGAAACCGCAGTCTTATTCGGTAAAACCCCCCCTTTTCGTCAGACGACCTCTCTCATACACTTTTCTTCCTCTAAGCCCCCCAAAAACAACCACATGTTACTTCTGTGTTTTCTCAACCCATTCGGAAACTGTCCCTGGCCTTTCTGTACGGTGAAAAGGGCCCATGCCCTTTCCCCCCCCGATTGTCCCCCTCTACCCCTTAAGAGGACACTCCCCCTTTGCCTGGTGCACATCCTCACCTATGCCCCGGTCACCTCGCTTTAATTTACATTCCGGTTTTTTTTTACCCCCAGTCCAACTCCCTCACTGCCATGGTCCTGCAGCGTTTGAGCGGAGACATCGCGCCTGTGTTTCTGATTCCGTTTTTGAAGCGCGGCCCATTTATCCCCCCCCTTCCCTCATAGTTGTTTTTTTCCCAACGATTGATCGGGCATCTTGATAGCCTCTACCTTCTCCAGTCATATTTTTACTTCTCACGAACATGAAATCCCCCCCTTTCCCAAAGACTCCTCTAATTCCTCTTTGTATCGATGTTTAAGCTTTTTGGCCAAGCAGTTTTTTCCTCGTCATCCCCCTGTGTGCTTTTTTATGACAGGGTGAGAAAGAGATCATCGCGAACTCCCTAGGCTTCATTTCGAAATGAAGGAAGACAAGGGCAGCGTCATCGGTCGGTCCCCCCGCTTTACTCCCTTTTCTTTTCTATACCTTTGGCCCCGTCAGTTCCGGGCATCACCCATCGGAAGTTTGGCTGGAAAATTCGGGTCCCCTTTTTTTTCCGTCCCATGCGTTTTTTTTTTTTTTTTTTTTTCTTTACCACCGAAATTTCCTTCCCCCTCTTCCAGACAAGCCGGTTCATACCCTTCCCCTGTGGTACAGCGGAGACGTCATTACCCCGATCCCCCAACCTAGAAATGTCATCTTGCTTCCAAACGAGCTTTCATTACCTTAACGACACTTTGTGATTAAACGGCCCCCGCTTTTACAGAGTTGTTCCGTCCCTTCCCCGGGTATCCGGATTGCCTTCCCTTAGTAGATTGGCGTTTTGATGCTGCAAGCGATCTGACTCCGCTTTCTTCGAGATCCCGATCATTACACCGTGTAGCCGGTCCCTTCGCTTGGGATCGAATTTTTTTCCCAGTCTCTTGATTCACCCCCGATTTTATTGCGATTGTACGTTGCTGGTAATCTTTTCCCCCTGTGACCCGCGATCGTTCTCTTCGCCCCCTCCCAATTAATGAGTTCTTGATGACATAACGGAATCCGGCCCGCATATCCGCTTTAGATCATGGTCAGTCTCAGCACTCGCCCTTCCCCTTCCCCTAGCCAAACCAAAAATCGCTTCTTTTTCTGAAGGTCGGTTTTCTCCTGATTTTCAAACCATAAAGCTAGATCACACGGCATCGCTTTGCATTTATAGGAAAGCCGTACGCTGAGAGGCCTATGTTGAGGACCCTCCCCTGACCCGCGGACGCGTCATTCCCTTGGTCCTCTATGATAGGAAAGTGCCCCTATCTATTTTTTTCTACTTTTCTATCAGGCGGACAAGCTGTAGTTCTCCAGATACACAGCTTTTTCTCTAATTACACTCTTGTTTCCTCGCGGGACTCCACGACGAAGATGGGTAAATGGTGCAAGTTTCCCAATTGTCTAGCGGTTGGCACATTTGCAACATAATGAATAGTATGGAGTATCAATTCCGGCACCCCATGTCTCTGTTTTCCACAACAAACTTTGGTTTTTTTAGAGACCACGCTGTGAACCCTCTTCTCGTGATTTTTCCCGCTTCCTTCTTATGTGGCAAAGTGTTTGTTTGTTGCGTGGGCAAACTTCAAAGTTCCAGCTCCCCTCTACCTTTTTGGACATGTTACCCCCCCTTTTGTTGTGTGTTCTTGACACCTCCAGTTTCTCATAGAGTTTTGCTTATCGGCGCGTCCTCTTTTTGAGTGGTGCTCCCTTTGTTTTTGCCCTTCTTCCTTTTTGCTCGGGTTGGGGAGTGAAGACTCCCACAGTAATCCGAGCTTTTTCCCGGGCATTGATGTCTTTTCCCCTTTCCGCGCCATGTCGCTTTTTCGCTCTTCCTTTTCAATGGACCCTTTTTCCTTTTGCCATCGATCACCCGCTCCAGCCATCTCTTTCATTGGGACCTTTTTTCGGTTTTTCTTTTTCCGGAGCGAGGATATTGCTGCTTTCCCTGCCGACCCAGTATCCAACGCGTTTTCCTGTCGCCTGCTCGCTCACTATACCCTCCCCGAAGAAGGAGGACACCCTTTATTTTTCCCCAAACACCTGCCTGTTACGTAACGAAGGTTCTGTGTTCTCTCTCTTACAGTCCATTGACCGTCTCTTTTCTCCTTCTTTTTAGATTTCCGACCCGTACGTTCCCCTCGCCCCGCGAACGACCAACCATTAAACCGATAGCTCTTTTTTGTACCGACGCAGCGTGTACAGTTAGTCCTAGTCGCTTTTC
>Ga0179593_1547666_pt1 | contig 28083 bp, 30 predicted proteins | sample CZODoug2_1_08_16_FD_185931 | JGI IMG/M metagenome (GOLD analysis project Ga0179593, IMG submission 185931) | Vadose zone soil fungal communities from Angelo Coast Range Reserve, California, USA - CZODoug2_1_08_16fungal (PacBio error correction) | ecosystem: Environmental > Terrestrial > Soil >... | reverse complement strand
ACAATCGATTCTCCACCCCTGAAGGCTGAAATGCACAACCTGCGTCTCAGCCCTTGATTCCACTTCAACCAAGAGGAACTTGCTCGATTTTTCCCACAGAGATCGATTGCCACCTCTTCAAGGGGTAAGCCTTCACGGAACACCCCAGATCCCCTCAAACCCCCCCCCCCCCCTCAAGACCGCACCGGATTCCCTCCCGGTGCCCCTTCCTTGAAAGATCCGTGTCATTTCGTTCCCCCCCAGCACCCCCGGAGGATACCTCGTGAAAGTCCTGAATATCCCCTTTTCAGACTAACACACCTCCCCCCCAGTACTCATGGAGATTACCTTTTTTTGAAGACTGTTTCCTCTCTAGTACAATATGGGCCCGACTTTTAGGTTACATTTCAGGGCCTTGCGTTCTGCGGTTTTTCCCCCCCTCTCAACAAGGTGGGAAACCTTCCCACTCTCTTCCCCTTTGACGCCATTCTTATACTTTTGGACGGTAAAACGTGCTCTTTTTCTTTCAAGGTTTACCCCCCCCCTGGGATGCCGTTTTGGACCTGCCAATTCCAGGTAACCTTTTAAAACTCTCCTCCCCTCCTCCTTTCTCCCCGTACCTTAACAGGGAAGTTTTCCCTTCCCCCTTACGTTGTCTTCCTCATACCTCCCGTGCCCCCCACCCGAATTCGTCAGTATACCTCTTCTTTTTCCTGAAAATTTTTCGCATTTAAGAAGCTGGTCCGGTTTCCTTCCCATCTATTTTTTTCGCTTCCCTGCCCGAAATGCACCTTCCTGTTTTTTCCTCCCTAACCTTTGCCTCGATTACAGAATCCTTCTCTTTAACTTCCTTTCTGAGACGGTTTCCTTTGTATACCTGCAGGTTCAGGATTTCTCATTTCCTCTTTGGAAATTACGGAGATGCCTACATGACCCTTTTTTTGCTTTTGTCGAGTCTGTGAGGGCCTTTTCCCCCTTGAAGTCTGAACTCATAGAGTACCCCACTCTAGGGTTTCAGGAAGGAAACGGGCGTGTCTTTTCCCTCTTATCTTTTTCCCACCGCGATGTAAGCTACACACCTTTCTCCTTTTCTGACGATTTGTGCAGTTAACACGATTTCGAATCCAGATCTTCAAGGGCCTACCAGGGGGTTCGCTTCCCGGCCCCTCATATGTTATTCGTCCCTTTTTCCTTTTTTGTTTCTTCCTATTTGCACGTTTTTTTTTTACCCCCTTTTCCACTGTGCCCTTTGGTACCCCCAGTTCCCTACCGTCTATCCCTTTTTCTTTGGAGTTTATGTTGTGTCTTCCTTTTTGGACTGACTCTTTTCGAATACCTTACATTTGCTTTTTCCTTCCTTCGCCTGCTTCTGTTTCCCTGACGCAAGTTTGCAGGGAGAACATTGTTTGCTTTCCACAATGAACCCCCTCTTCCTTTTAGTGTAAATCTTTCGGCGGGCGGTCAAATCCTTTCTCCATGCATTTATTTCGAACTAAAGCCATTCTGGCTACTTTTTTCCTCCCACCCCAGCCTAGAGATTATGCTAGACTCCTCACTCACATTGATTGTCCCGCGCATACGCAGAATTCTTCTGATTTTTTCTCGCTTGTCCTTTTTCATATCTTTATTTGTAAATTTTCTTTCCCCCATCTAGGATTGATGGAGGTTGAATCCCCTGCGCTTTCGGACGCGACCCCTTCCTCAGACCCTTTTTTCCCCTTTTTTTCTATTAAGGGCTTCAGGGGACTTATTGACCTTCGATCTCCCTCTTTTTTTATTGCCGGTCCCCTCCCCCGGCTTCGGAAATGAGTCACTGGTGTATTAACGTCTTCATACTGTCAGCGATTTGCACATTTTCTCTAGTTTTTTTTTTTTTCTCTATATCGTTGTTCGCTGACCTCAGTCTTCTTTTCTCCACTTTTCCTGTACGTAATTAGAGAGGCCCTGTTTAGGTTTCCCCGCCCAACCGCTAGTTCTTTCGCCAGTGTCCCGACGGGCTAAGCGCCCAGACCCCCTCTGCCCCTTTTTACGCTAGCTACGTCGTTTTTCTTTTCAGACATTGTCGGTCTAAAGTTTCTTAAAAAAAGCTAAAACCGCCCAGTTCCACGGACCTCTTTTTTTTTTTGCTCCCGTCTTCTCTTCCCCTCATGCAAACCGCCTCCCCAATTTGCCTTTTCGACAATTCCTTTCCCCTAGCCTTTTCCCCTGCTCTCGATCTTCCTTCCCCTTCAAGATAGCCCCATTGATGTCGCTAGCCGCAACAACTCCTATTCCCCCGGTGCTCCTTTTTTTTATATTTTTTCTCTCGCTACGGCGCGGTTTCCCCCCGGTTCCCCCTTTTCCCAATTTTTCAATTTTTTTTTGTTTTGCCTAGTGGACCGATCGTCCTTCGTATCTGCCCGTTTCCCTTTCGTCCGCCACCTCCGACACCATACGTGCCCCTCCTTTTTTTTCTCGTTTTCCTTTTTTAACGTCTTGGATCTTTTCTTTTCCCAAAGTTTACAAATAATCTATCTCTTTCTTTCTTTTTTTTTGATTCGATGATTCCCCTCCTCCAACCCCCAAGGATACGGACAAAACGGTCTGCAACCTTCTTCCCCACCCCTTATGTCCCATTGGTCTGCAGAATTCCTCCCCGGTTTTGCATCGCGGAAGGGTATTTCTTTTTCCGATTCAGTTTCGATAGCTGCATTTGATCGTCCCCTTTTTTCGCTTCCTGAGCTTCCCCCAAGACAAAATCATTGCCGGCCTCCACCGTTTTTTCCCCCCCTGTGCACCCCCCTGTTTTCGGCATACCATCAAGGGGGTGTTTCATTTCCTGTCGTTTTTTCTTTTTTTTAAGCCCTTCTCTCTTACTCTCACGACTAGTCGAGCGACAGCCGGTCATCACTCTAGGGGCTTTTCCTGTTAGGCATTCCCTCCCACCCTTTTTTCCAAGGAGGTCTCTTTTTATTCCCCCCCCCGTCGAGGGTTAGGTTAATAGCTGTCTTTTGCAGCTTTAACTATCCTTTCTGACTCTTCCCCCCCCCTGTTTCACGACAAAAATGTAGGAAACCCCCCCCTATTCCTTAAAACTTGAGCGTATTATGCGGGTTTGTAGGTCTCCTGATGCTCGCGAACTCTTTGTATTGTGCTGGCCCCCACCTCCCCCAACCTATACTCCCCCTGACCCCCGGGAGTCTTTCTTCTTGAATACGCCCCCCTATACCCCAGGCTAATTAGCACTTGAAACCAGTTTGAGAAAGGTTTCGGCCCCCCCTTAGCCCCGGTTTCGTACATTTCCCAGAATTTTTTTTCCTCGGTTAAGTGATCGCCAAGACGCTCCTTATTTTCTCTATGCAGCGTTAAGTCACTGCGCTTACCTTTTTTTCTTCTTTTTCCTTTTGGGCTCATTTCTGTGGTTTCTCACTTGTTCCGTCCAAGACCCATCAATCCGAACTCATAACATCCCCGTTTTTCGTCTGGTTTTCTCTCATCCGAAGCTAGCTCCCGCGTCCCGCCTTCCCTTAGTGGTACGGCCATTATTCCGTTATACTCCCCATCCTTACGATTTTTCCCCCCTCGCCGCCCATTAAAAGTAATCGGGAGCTCTGTCTTACGATCCCCTTTCTGGACCCCCGACCGAAATATGTCCTTCTTTCCTTTGGACCAGGTTTTTTGCGTCCCTTCGTTCGTCCCAAGCCCTTCTCCACCAGCTTCTTTTCCCATAGTAACCCGAAATCCCTCCGTCGGTGACCATCCCTTTACCCCCTTTATGCTCACAGACTGGCTCTTCCCCTGAACATTCCCCCCATAATACCAAGCAAGGACTGCACTTTCCCATTTTTCTTACTCCACAGTGTCTCCCATTTACTTACTTTTTTCGTTTTCCCATCCTTCCTTCCTGATGTCCCTTCTAGAATGTTCCGTTGAGACTCACGCGTGTTCGCTTTTGCCCAAGGAGCCGTGGACTTTTCAGTTCTCTCCAAATTTAGTAAGGATACCTTGACCCTTACGTCCCAGAGAATAAAGGATGTCGTCCTTAAGAGTCCCCCCCGATGTTGTAGAGCCTTTCACCTCTCTCCATTCAGCGGGGTACCCCTCTCAATCCCCCTTTAAAGCCTCTAGGTTTCGTCCCTCTTTTTCCTTCATGCTGTTAAGCAAAGGTTCACACCTTCTCCCCTCCCGGTCAGGTCGGCCTCCCTTCAGTACCCCCCTTTTTTACATAGTTGGTCCCTCCTTGCTCTCAGGCCCTTTATACCCCCCCCTCAAACCGTCTATGAGCTTACCGTTGTCGATTTTGTTCCTTTCGATCTCGATATCTGGGCAAGAGTTTAGGTCTCCAGGCAGTTATTGCCGCTCTTCTCCTTCGATTGGGTAAACACAAGCTTCGTCCCCTGCCCTTATTCCCGATGATCTAAAGCGTTCCCCCCCCTTGAAACTTCGTTTTTGCTCCTTGGATGGTCTCCCCCCCCCGTACTGTTCTTTTTGAATGGAAATCCATTAATCCCTCTTCTCTTTCATTTGAGAGCTATTTTTTCCTCCCCCCTTTCCTTACCTTCAAAACTTCCATTACTTTGTTTTCACTCTGACCATCCCCCCCCCTTCAATTTCTTTCCGCTCAAACCCAAATCCTTTATCCCCGACCAGATTTTGGTAAAATGCATACGAAGTGTTCAATGTTTCCCCCTGACTCCCTCTTTTCCTTTCCCCTCGCCTGTTGCCCTTCCTTTCATTCAGAACACCCACGATTGCCCATATAACTTTTTCTCCCCGCCCTCTAAACCGGCGCACCAACCCCTTGAACTGATCTGCCTTTAGGTGTTCTTCCCATGTCTTAGTATCTCCGGTCTTTCCGAGGTTCATCCCCTGTTTTGAGCTCCCTTTAAGTTTCTTGTCGTCCCTTTCGGAGGCACCCCTTTTTTTTTATGAACGCTACGATTGACCCTCGGATTTCCCAGTGCTGTAGCCTGGTGCTGAACCTCTCTTTTCCCGAATCCCCTTTCTAGGGCCCCCAGCGATTCGCTTAACTTTGCCTCCTTGAGGCTCTTCCTTTTGGCTCCTCCTTTTCCCGAAATTTGAACGGCCGCTATTCCTTGTTTCTTCTCGGCGCCCCTGGCTTCCGCTTACTTGTTCCGCCCCTGAACAGGCTGGGGATGACTTTGCACGGGTTTTTTTTTTTTTAGTTTTTTCTCTAATCGATGTGATTTCCCAAGTTTCCTTTCTACCCGTATCTTCTTGTCGTGCTAGAGTTTTTTTTCCTTTTTCCGCTCTGTCTTTTGTTTTTTTATCGGAAACTAGTGTATTTGTTTTCCTGTCTTTTTTTCTGTATTTTTTTTCCTTTTTCAGAGGGCAGGCAGAAAATTGTTGTGCCGATTTTCCTTTCGGAGAGGTCCTCCTGAGTTAACACCATCTAGCCGCATCTTCTTCTCCCACTTAAGCACAGTCGGAATGTCCTTCCTAGCGGCCTCCAAAAGAGATCGTAGACTTTACCGGTCAAATCCTTCTTTTGTACATTTCCCCCCTTGGTACTTCGATTTCCCGTTCTTCTGACCCTGTTTAATCTGAGTCTTCTCTTTTTCAATCATTTTTCTTTGGAAATATCGTTCGTATTTATGGCGGTTTTAGCAAGCCCGGTCGGTGATTACAATCCGGCCATTCCCGTAGCCCCCCCCCCCTTCCTTCGGTCCTCTCTCGCTGTCAACGCGTTCATAGCGATCTCTCTCTGCCGGCCCTCTTTTCAATCTTTTTGCGGACCTTCTGAACTCTTTGATATCATCTTTGGGCCCTTTGAACCTCCGGGTCCCTTTTTCCTTGGTTAGGGGAGGAGTAAGCTAGCGTTTTCGCATCCAGTTATCTCTTTGGGTTCTTTTCTTCTCGCCCCAAAAACAGTGAGGCTTGATTTCAAGTGGCCGACCCCCCCCTCCCTCGGGTTTTCCATCCCACCGACCCTCCCCCGACCTAAGTAGCAGAAGGACGCTCATACTCCTATTTGGTCCCTACTTCGTCTCATTCTCCTCAAAAGCTCCAAACAGCTTCCCCCGGGTTTCCCCACCTCCCCTTCCCCTTTCTCCTTTCCCAAAAAACCGCCTTCCCAGCACTTCTTTTTTTTCTTTTATCGGTAACCTTCCTTTTCCTCTCTGTAGGCCTCCTCAACCCGCCGTCTCTCCCCCCCCCTGATCCCCCCTGCCCCCACGACTCGTGCGACAAGTTTCAACTCTTTTTCATGATCCTTTTTTATTTGTAGCTCAACAAAGGTCTCCCCCTCTAGCGCTGAGAAATGTCTGTTGAATTTATCTTTTTTTATTTTCGGTAATTCGAGCTTACCCCGGTGACAAGGCCCTTTCTTCAGCTCTCACCCATTTCCCCCCCCCCTCCCTTACGTGCCAAACATACTTGTCCGAGAACTCATTTTTGTCCTCTAATTGCTTTTATTGTACTGTCCACTTCCCTCATTCTTCTTCCTTTCTCCTTCCATTACCTTTCTTAGATCTGATGATGGTCCACTTAGACAAAATTCCCCCTTTTCTTCCTTGGTCCAACCCCCCGGTTATCCCCAACGTCTGACGCCTGACTTTTCCTCCTTGTTCGGAGAATTGTGCTTCGCGTATGTCCCTTCTCCTTTCTCCAATTTTTTTTTTAAGATCCTCGGAAAACGTGCCCAACCGTCTTCCTCCGCTAGTCCTTGATTACCTTAACATGTTGGTCCCGTCCCCTACTTCCTTCCCCAAAGCCCCCCCCCAATCACTTTTCATTCTGCCCCCCCCTTTTTAACCCCCTTTTCGCACGACCTTGTGAGAGCTCCCCCTTTTGTTTGTCTCTATTTCCTGTTTGAGCGGCTCACCCTCTTAAGGGGGTTCTATAGGGATCCTTCTCCTTCTTGAATTTTTTCGCAAGGAAATTGGAGGCGGTATTCGCGGTCCCCTTCTTTTTGGAGCAGCCCCTTCCCCTCCTTTTTCCAAATTTCTCTCTTTTGGTTTCTTTTTCATAGTCCTTTATGGTACTCAGACTTATAAAGACTGTTTGGACCCCTTTCCTCCCCCCCGACGTATCACCTTCTTTTACTGTCGGTCTTTCGTTTTTTCTAGGATTTCCAGATTCCTCTTTCTTCCTGGGAGGGTTTCATTCCCTACACGCCCCTCTCTTCCTGTCAACCGTTCCTTTCCTTTTTTTTTCCCGCTGATCTCCACCCACGTACTTCTCCCCAGGATAAGAATCCACTTTTTCCACGCTTTTTGAGATTGCAACCCAACTCTTCTTATCAACGCCTTCGCCGAAGTTTTTTTGTGCGGACGGTCAGTGTCCCCCCTCCCCTTCTTTTCTCTTTTCTTTTTTCAGTTCCGGGAACAATTTTCTTTTGAATTTTTTTTCTTTTTTGACTCGGAATTGGAGTGGGTCGAGTCCCTTGATTTCCTTGTTGTCCCTCCCCCTCCCCGGGCTTCCCATCCCATGCGAAAATATACGCCCCTACTTCTCCCATCTCTTGTCGAATTTCCCCCGACTCTTTTTTTGTTCATCCATCCTCGGGTACCTGATGCGGTCCAATTATATATCTCCCCCCCTGGTTTTTCCCCCTTCGGAGTTTCTGTGCGTTTTCAGTCTCGTCCTCACCCTCATCTTGTTCTTGCCAGATTTTCTTTAGTCGGCTTCCTTTTTCTTTCCTCGTTTCTTCGGCCAGAAAAGTTAGCCGGCCTCTTCCCTTCCCTTCATCCCAATCCCCTTCCGCATTCCCTCCCCTTTTTTACCCTACGTATTCACCCCTCGTTCAGAAGAAATAGACCCCCCAAACCCATTATTTCTACTGACTTCACAATCCCAACGGGTTCGCAGTACTTTTTTGTGCCCCTTGCAAGATTTTCCCCGAATTACCCTCCTGTTTTTTCTTTTACCTAGTTCTCCCCTTCAAGGCGCCTTCCGAAGCGCCGCCGGTATGGCCTTTTCAAACTTTCCTTCTACATTCCACCACGGAGTCTTTCCCGGAGAATCCCCGTCTACCCTCGGACCCCATAGAGGTGGGGGCGATCCCCCTTTTACATTTTCACTGTCATCCTTGTACGGGCTTTAAACTTCAAACAGGTTCCCCCCCACTTTACGTCATGATTTTTTTTTTTCCCCATACCCTTCACCCCCGAGTCTCTTCCCTTCTTCCAATACCAAGTCATGCCCCCCACCTGTCTTCAATCCTCCCTTAACGATTTTTCTCCCAAACCTTTCCCCGTTCCCAGACATGAGATCCCTTCGTTTTTTTTCGACTTGGTCCTCTTCTTTTTTTTTTAGGTGTCCGGGCGGGGTTCATGAGCTCTCCCTTCCCCCGTATATGCGAGTCAACAAGGTAACCCCACCGCTCTAACAGACCTTTCCAGATATTCGGGCACTTTTAACCGTTGCTTCTTTTTGTCGCCGCCCCCTTGAGACCCCCAACTTCACTTTGTCTTTGTTTTTCCATGGACAAATTTTTTTAATTCTTTCTCTTTTTTTTTTTAGAATCTTCAAGTAAGGAACGTAATTTCCCCTCCCCAGTTCCCCTTGTTATAACCTCCCCTCCCCTTCCGCCCCGCGCAACCCACTCTGTCACTTTTCACCGTCCCCCACGCTCTTTTTTTGTCGTTTCCCCCTCTTTCCTACGAAGATGGGAAGTTTCCCTTGTTGACTTCCAAGACGTGTTACGCCTCCAGCCTTTTCAGCCACCCTAAACGGTCGCCTTTACAAGACTTTTTTTTTTCCCTTTTTCCCCCCACCGGGGGCAGAGACCTTTTGCCCTGGTCCTGTATCCTGTACCTTATCTTCTTCAGTCACTGTAATTAATCATGTCTGTATTGTCCTTTTTTTTTCCCTTACATTTCGGTTAGTAAAGTTGTCTGGGATTCGGCATCCGGGTGACTTTCTCCTTCCCTTGACTGGGAGCCCCAAGGTGAGTTTTAGTTTGTATGCCTTTCGGGCGACAGCTTGATCCCTGCCCCCGAGCCCCCCCCTCTAATTATTTTGTTTTTTTTCCCCACCCTTTCTTTGCGACCCTTTTGAATGTCCCGCCCCCCCCCTTCCTGATCGCTGCCTCTTTTCTCGGAGCGATCTCCCCCCCATATTTTTTCTTCCTGGAACAGTATTGTCGAATCTTCCCCTCTCGGACTTTGGCAAGAACGTCTATCCTTTTGGTCCCAATTGATTTTCCCCCCCCCGTTTTAGTAACTTTGGTCCTAGGGGTTTTGTCGATGTTCTTCTTTCCCACAGCCCTTTTTAATTTTCTTTTTACCTTCCTTTGATCGCCTGTCTACTCCCCTTTTCCCCGAGCCCAAAAAGTGGGCTTTTCTTCAAGCACGTACTTTCCTCCCGCGTTTCTCTGAGCGGTCAGATCTTTCTAATTCCTCCTCTTTTCGTCCCTTTCTCATGACCGCACAGACCTTTTCCCCCTTCCTTCTGGATCCTTCCGGATTTCCCCCCCCTTTTCCTCTCTTCGGTAGTCCCTCTGTCTTCTTCTTATCCACTTGGAAAACTCCCCTTTTCTACACCTTTGCCCCCAGGCAACGACCTCTCGAGCTTTTTTTAACTCTCGATATCCCCCCCCTTAGCGGGCGATAGGGTCAGTATTTTGGCACGGCTTGCTTTTTTAGCCGCTCCGAAATTGGACGATCAGCTCCCCTCCCCCGCCCACTACGTAGACGCGTTTATATTTTTTTCCCTTCCCTTTTTTTTTTTCCTGACACCCTCTGCCTCCGGCTTTCGCTTTATCACTGAACTTTTTTTGTGCATTCACCCCGTGCTTGGTGACGTGAGTTTTTATATCCGAGTGGCCGTTCACCTAATTTTCCTTGCACGTTTGCGTTGTAGCCTGGTGTATTCTTCTCTTTGTTCGAGACCCCTTTCTCTCTCAAGCTTGTCAGTGGACGATCTCGCTGGTCGGTCTTAATGGCCTTCCCCCCTTCGGGATCCCTTTTCTCTCCGCTCCTCCGAGCGTCCACCGAAAGGACCTTCGAAGACGCTCATTCTTTTCCTGTTTTTTTCATTGAGTTTTTTCTTTTTCTCCGTAACGCTATATTAAAAAAGTTCACTATAAAGTACACCATCTTTTTTTTCTACCTGCCTTTCACTCACAAACTCCCAGTTCTTGAGACCCCTTTTCCGCTCGCCCCTTCTTCATAAGTCGATAAATACTCTCCTCCCCCCCCCTTTTGATGAGTGCAAAAAACGCTTCGTGCGCCCTGTACCGGTGAATCGTTTTCCTTTCTTTTTGCTAACTTTTCTTCTTTGTCCCAACAGTGTTTCTTCATCAATCAGATATTTTGCGCTTCGGTTTCCTTTTGCACTTTTCTATCCCCTTTCGGATTACCACCAACGGTGCCCCTTCTCCCGGCGTCCTTTCATTACTTTCCCCCGTGTTTGCTAGAATATCTTTGAGAACCGTTTCCGCCCCCCTTATCTGTTCTCCCAAAGCTTCTTTTCCTCCCCCTTTTTTTTTTGAGAGATTTTTGATGGTAAATTTGAGACCTTCCCCCCACGTTCGCCCAAAGAGTCCCCTTGTTTTCACGTCCGTTTTCTTGGAAATGGATGCGTGACTGCAATCAGTTCTTTTATGGTTACTCTGCCTTTCCCCTTCCCTCCAACCCCCCCCTAGTTCGCCCTCCTTACTCTTTGATTACGGGAAAATTTTTCTTCGCTGCGCTCCAACATACTCATTGGCCTCGACGCCGGTTGACCTTTTAAACGCTTTGGCCCGACAATCAAGTTGGGTTGTCCCTTTTTTTTCTTCCTCCCCCCCCCTTCTTTCCCCCGGATTGTCCCCCTGGCGAGTCCCATGCCGGAATTGTAGCACCACACCGTTGTATTTCTACCTGATGTCCTTTGAGCATGCCCTTCTATTTATTCCACCCCGTTTGTAGCTTTTCTTTTTTTCTCTTTCGCAGTGTCAACCGGCACGACCAATTGTAGTTCAAATTCTTTGATACAACACCCCATCCGTCCGGTTTTTGGTGGCTCTTCTAGTCTCTCCCATTATGAATTCTTCAAGCCCCTTTTGTATGGTCTTTTCCCTTCCCAAGCCTCCCCCTCTTCTTCCGCGACACCCCGTGGAGAAGATCTGTTCCTTCTCTCTTTCCACAATTTCTTTTATCAAACCGTTACGTTTTCTCACCTTTGAAAAGTCTGGCTTTCCCTCTTTTCTTCACTCGGTCTTTCCCACTTCTTCCTAAGCTTCCCTGGGCCGGGTTGAAGAAAAGCTCAAGATCTCTTTTGGCGTTTTCCCTTTCTTCCTCTTCCCCGGTTCAGGACTTGATGTCGGGCCTTTTTTGTCCCCTCCCCCTTGAGCGAAGGGGCGTTGCACCCCACCCTCTCCCTTATGGCCTATTTGGAAACGACCCTCCCGCCCTGGCTTCCCCTTTCCTCCTCTCCTCTCTAGGCAGGATTGCTCTTTCAAGAATTTTTAGGCAACTTTTTTCTCTGATCCTTCCTTTCTTCCTCTCCCTGAGCTTCGTTTTTGATTCTTTCATAGGCTCCTACCCTTCCTGGCTGTTCAGTCCCCTCCCCAAATACGTCTTTTCTAAGTATGGGAAGCCGCCGTCTCCCCGATAGGCTTGATTTTCGGTCGGCAACCTGCGGAACCTCCATTTTTGCTCCTTCCTTCTTCTACCCGTTACAGGAGATAACGCAGGGGCAAGTTCACATGTACTGTTTAACCTCCTTCTCCAGAAACACCGCCCAAACCTATCATCCCTAATTGTAAATTTAACTCCCCTAACGTTTTGGGACAAGTCCATACGTACGTCTTTGTTTCCCCACCCTCCTTCCTGAGTTTGCCCAGATTATAACAGTACGAGATGTTTTTTTTTCCTTCTCAAGGCGCGGCTGAGCCCGTTGAGGAGGAAAGTAGCCTTTTTGCCCCCCTTACCCCAAATTTCGTCTCAATGAGCATCCCACTTGTTCTTTCAACCTCCAATAAGCGTTCCCCTCTCGGTTCAAATCCTTCTTTTTTGACCTCGCCAATGGTTCCTCTTCTGCTCTTTCCCCTCCGATTTTTTCAGAAATCCAGGATTCCCCCCCCTCCCATGCAACTTCCCTGACCTGAGGGACCCCCCTTCTTTTCGGCCCAATTAAGTGACAACAGGGATTCCCCTCCTTCCTTGAGCTTTATCTTTTCACTAAACCCCTCTTCCGTTGTCTTTTTCCCGTGAGAGCGTCTTGAGATTCTTCCCTGGGTTGCCCCCAGTCCTTCTTTCGCTTGTGAGCATGAACAGTCTCGCAAGGTACAACTTTTGTCAATGCATACTCTCGATATACTTCTGGGACAGGTCTTGCTTTTCGTCTCGAAGCTTCTTCCTCTCTACAAAATTACTGGGCGTTGTGGACTGGTCCCCCTTTTAATTTCCTTCAAATCGCTCTCTTCTCCTCCTCCCGTTGTTGTTTTTTCATTTCGATCTTTTCCCCCTCATTCCCTCAACTTTAAGTTTAATATCGGACCATCCCTATTCCGTTCCCCCCCCCTCTTTACCGTCCTCTATAGAGACTTTTTTTCTGGTAAATCCGAAGCTGGTCACTGTTTTCCCCTTCGACCTGGTGCATGCCTTCCCTCCCCTCCTGCCTCTGGAGAAACAACTAACTGAAAGCTTTGCTCTACCCCTTGTCCTGCTCATTCGTCCTGTTGGTAGGGTTGTTACCCTGTCGATCTTCCCTACGACCTTTTGCAGTCTCGATTGAAGAACTTGCATCCTTTTTTTTTTTTTCCTTCCGAGGTTCCTTTTCCTTTCTAGAGGACCTCCCTGGTCTTTTGAGTTTTCTCCTACTAGTCCCTTTTATTTCCCTGAACCCGATCATCTTGCCATTACGCGTCCCATTATGCGTCTTCTCCTCTTTTTCCAATCCTTGTTCCGACGCATTTCATTCAGACTGGGTCCCCCTCAAACATTGGCTACTTCCCCTTACGGGCGCCTTCGGCGAAGAGGTCACCGTTCGCTTCCACGGACTTCTTAATCTTTCTTTTTTGTCTAGGTTTCCCCCATCACTTAACCGGATACTTTTCCACCCCGTGGGGCTCTTTCCTTCTTCATGCTGGTAGTATTTTGTTGGACTAATTTTGTTTAACCAGTACCGGTGAACGTGGTCTTTTCTTGGTAATCTGGTTTACTGACGCCTTCTTTTTGGGCTTTTTCGTTTTAATAACGCTACGTTCCTAGCAGCTATTCTATCTATTCTGCGGAACAATAATAGCACCTTATATAGACTCCCCCAACAGACCCGATTGAATGGCCCGGCCAGCTGCCTCCCCTCAGATCCTCATATTCACTTAGAGGATAAACTGCTCATGTCCTGCTTTCAATTCATGAACGAAGATTAGATCATGACACGACTTTTTCTCACCTTGCTTGGATGTCATATGGATCCATCTTCGTTCGCTTTATTTGTTCTCCCCCTCCCTCCCCCCCCCTCCCTTCCCTCAGCCAAGTCAGTAGCCCGGAGAGTTCCCTTTTTTTTTCAACGCTTCCCCTCTCTAGTTTTGGCTTGCTCTCAACTTGATTTAGTCTCGAACGCGTTGAGTCTTTCCACTGTCTGCGACGTTCACTCCATTTTTCGTTCTCCGTGGTTCGATATTTGTAGTTTTCGAGCTCCACTGGTGTCAGATGGACGATATCGGTTTTTTTTTTTTTTGAAGGCAGCAATCCCCCTTTTTTCACAGCCTTCAGTAGAAAAACGCCAAGACCGAGCCTCTTTACTCTTTTGCGTAGTTTTTTTCCCTGTCGCTTCTTCCCCCCCTTCCTCAGTTTAAAAGCTCTAGTAAAAAAGCAACTGTTAACCTCTTCTTTTTTCCCCCGCCTGACTTTTTCCCTTCATAAGCATTTTACCCCCCTCCTCCCCCCCGTGCCCACCTCGCCCCTAGCCTTTCCCCTCCCCTGCTCTCCTGTTCGGCGCTCAAATCAGGAAATATAGCCCCCTGCTGCCCAAACGTTTCTTTTTTTTACCCGGGGTCGTCCGGTCATTTTTCTTGGTTGTTTTTTGTATTCTAACGTAGTCGCTGCCAAACTCTCCCAGACCTTTTTTTCACTTCGTTTTTTTGAGATAGTTCGACTGATCACCCTCTCCCCTTTTAATGCGACCATCCGCCCCAATTAGTCCCGCACCAAGTGAAAACAATCCTTCACTATTCATCCTTGTTCTTCCCAAAGTTTACCATATATATATTTACATCCTCATCTTTTTCGAGATCTGGTCCCCTAAGGATTCCCTCAAAACCCTGGTCCTCAAATCGTAGAGAACAATTTTGTTTTCACGCCCTTCATTGGTGAGTCTTGCTCTTACTCCTCTCGCCTGGTAAAAGGTGGTGGTAGCTTCTCGACAGCGCCCCCGATTCAACCACCCATATAGCCTTTTTGATTAAGTTAACGTTGGCCCTCTCGACTATACAAACCCCCAATCCTCTTGCAGGAGACCTTTTGACCCCGTGGACTCACCCCTTCTTTTCCTGAAGCGTTTCTTAGGCAGACGACCCCCCAGGGTTTTTCTCTGAGTTCTCTCCAACAGCGGAGAGCAGTATATTTTCACCGTTATGTGCTCTCGGTCGTTGTAGACTCAACTTGAGGCGGTTTCTGAGGTTTCTTTCCACTGAGGTTTTCTTCTTTTCCTGCACCCCCTAGGGATGTTAACCCAACTTATAGAGTGATTTTATTTGCGACTTTCCCCCCCACGGCACGTCCCCAGGAGGAGATTGTTTACAAAGACGCCTGATTCCAGTGGAAGGACGGCCTTCCGGTGGTTGTTTTTACTCAGGAGCGGCACCATCTCTTGCTGTCACTGACTCTGGATCTTTTGGCGGGCCTGAAAAATTCAACCATGAGTCCTTTACAGTCCCCTTTGGAGAAGCTGGAAGGCGGGATCCATCTACGCCCCCCCACACCAGGGTTTCCGCTTCGCACTCCTGTACGCTTCATTTTCACTGGGCCCCCCCTTTGAGTATAAACGAGTGCGTCCTGTACGCCCTAATTTGGCCAGGCAGGTTCCCTCCCACCGATCCCCCTGTCAGTAAAGAGGGAACTCTACCCCCTTTCTACTTCCTTTGGACCTTTTTCTAGCTTTCGCGTTCAGACTTTTTCTGCTTTTTCTTCTTTCACCCTGCAACATCACATTCCCGACAGATGTTTCACACCTCCCCTCACTGTTTTTGCTTGGATATTTCCCCTTCCCCGCGTTCCCCCGGCCGTTCTTTCCTATTCAAGCAGGTTGTCCTTCCCCGATGTTTCACCGTTTCAGAAGATCCCTAATATTTCTTGAGGAGGCAATGATTCCTACCATTGGTAGGCCTTTGTGCTTCATTCGACCTACCGTCTGTTATTCCCTCTCTTCAACGCTCTTCTTAGTCCTTATATTCTTTGCTTCCAATATTTTTCCCACTCCCCCCTTATGCCTGCCACTCTTTTTTCCATTACACATACAGCCGATAAAGCATTCAAAGGACCTTTCATTTATCCCGGCCCTGCCCCGCCAACCACCCTCAGCTTCCCCCTGGAATCTCCCACGGTATAATATTGACCCCCATCGACCCTTCTTCCCAACCTTCCTCGCCGCTTTTTACAAGATTCCTGGGACATCCCCTCTGCTGATTTCTGCCGGCTCCTCGAATCAGATTCCCCCTTCGCGCCGTAGAAAAATTTTATTCATTCACCCCTTCTTTTATTCACGCAGAATAAAGTATCTCACTTTCCCCCCCCGGCCTCCAGGTGGGCTCTGCGATATCTTTTGCGTTTTCCCTCAGAAAGGTCCTCATGGTTTTTCCCTAAATTTTAAGCCGACCCTCTTTTTCCCCCCTATCACACTTCCTCCAGTCCCGGGTGCCCTCCCATTTTCAATAACCTTCCCGCTGCGAATTCGGCAATATCCCCCCCCCACCTTCGCCCCCTCGTTTAGAAAAATTATAAGGGGCCTTTTTCCCCCCCATTTTATCCAAAAAGAAAACCCCTTCGCCCTTGTTTGCTCATTTTTTTTCTTCCTTTTTGTATAGCAGATTATTCTTATTCTCCCCAGTTTTGCCCCTTCTTGCCGGGATTCACTGAGCTTTTTCTCGAATCGATGGAGGCCAAAATTTCCCCTTCCCCCTTTTCGCCAAATTCCTCCCTTTCCACCCTCGACCTTGGCAAACTTTCTCGTGGTTTAAATAGTCTTATGCCCCACACTTTTCCTTCTTTTTTGGACTTGTAAAATAAACGTGAACTATTCCTCTTGTCTCTCCCCCTTTTGTTGTTGTTGATCTTTTCAATTACCTGGCCTCCACCCTCCTTTTTTGTATCTCCAAATAAATCCGTACATTTCTCTCACCCACGACAGCTTCTACTCTTTTCTTTTTTTCCCCCGTAAATCTTTTTTTCATTTAAGAAGCTGGGAAATTCTTGCTACCCCTCTCACTCTTTCCCACTTTCAATTCCTGTCTACCCCCCCTCCCCCGATTGTTCTGCTAGACTTTTCCCCTTCTCCGAACCGGGCAGCTAACTTGGAGAGGACTCGGTTGCCCTCGGTCTCTTTTTCCCCAGTCCGGTAATCATACCTGTGGGCCCATGCATGGATGATTGTCCTTCCTCTCCTCGGTTTTGACCGTTTGAATGGGCTTCGCCCTTTTCCGTTTCCGACTCGTTTCGGACCTGGACCAAGTTGAGTGGTAGCAGTCACGGCGGACCCTCGGCTTTTCGAACTCCTTTCTTCCTTTCACTCGCCAACAGATGTTCCTTAGCCAGTGGCTTCATCCCTTTTTTTGCAGATCCGTTGTGCATGGGCCTTCACGTTTCCCTCGTTTTCTTTGCCGCTGCGCTTTTCCCCCGCTCCTTGAAGAGGAAACTCCCGCCTTGTCCCGCCAGCATCGGTCCCCCGTTGTCCGGATATTGTGGCCCCCTGCTTTTCCAAATTTGATTAGAAAATTGGGAGGTTCTGTCTTTAGTTCCTTTTGTCCGTTCGCACAGTCAATGGTGAACGTTTCCCTGGTGGATCGCCTGTCTGTCTCCAGCTTCAGTGGCAGGTTCAAAGGTTCTTTATTTAACATTCCCGTCTTTGCCTCACCTCCAGCTTAGAGCGTTTCACCTCTTCGTTGTGAGTACCTACTTGCTTCCTTTAGTCCCCCTTCAACGCACCCACTTAGTTATGCCGATTTAATCCCTTTAAGGCGGGCCTTTCGATTCTTCCCTTTAAGCACCTGGAAGTACCCCTTCATCCCCCCACCCCCCGGACCTTTTATCTTCTGACCCGACCCCCGACAACTGATAGTTATGGCTTTTTTTTAATGCTTTGTCTTTCCCCCACGGACGTCTCCTTCTGCGGATCTTCCTTTCGTTTTTAATCTCAGTTCGGATTTCTGGTCCCGCGCTCTTTTTACGACTCCCCCCCTAAATTCCCGCAAACCAGTAAGGTAGACCCTTTTTCTCTTCCTGCAACGCCTTTGCTTTCTTTCCCGTCCCTGGCTACCCCGGCTGCGACCTTAGATCTTGGTGCCCTTTTGAAACCTTCTCCGCGATTGGCACGTTTTCTGTGTTCCCTGGGCTCCTCTCTTGTTTTCTTCTCTCTCAGCTCCCGAGATATCCAAGGGGTGTCCTTCGATCTTGCTTTTCAAGTGGGCCTTTTTCTACCTTCTTCTATTTGCGTCTTCCCGCAGAAGGCCCCTCCATCATCTCCCCCCCTCCCCCGTTTCCTGCCTTTTGATCCGTTTTATCATCGTGGGGTTCAATGGTTATTTTCACCGTCTCCCCTTCTTAAAACTCTCCAACCCTCATAACATTTTAAAGACATCGATTGGCCTCGCGACTCCTTCCCTCCTCACCTCATGAAAAAACACGCCCCCCCTTGCTTAAACTCCGTGTGTTTTTCGTTTCCTATCAGTTCAGTCCCCTTCCGCTTTTTTCTCTTCCTCTGCACCCTTTCTCTTCACCCCTTTTCGCCCAGGAGTGTTTCCAACAGGTCCGTCGCCTCCCTGCTTTGTCCTTTTTGTAGCGCTTTTTCTCACATTTCAGGAATCAAATGCCATTCGACGCAGCAAGGAACATCCGACTCCTCCAATAGCCCGGGAGGCTAGTTCGGCCGTCTCTGACTTGTTCAATTTTCCCCTGCCAGCTTGACGTGCCTCGTCGCTCAAGACCCCCCGACACAGTTCCTCTTATTGAGCATCACTAATGAGTCCCATTATCTCCTTTCGCCCTCCCCCCCCTTCGCCTTTTTTACTGCCACGGCGGTCTTCTTATCTCCCTCACCTTCGCTTTTATTTACTTGAAAACACCCGTGTGACCGACTATTTGCGACCGTTTTTTCCCTCGATGTTGTACCCCCTCCTCCCTCTCGCTTCCCTACGAAGCAGTTGGGATTTCTTCCCTTGGTCCCCCCCCCCGAGGCGGCAAACAAACGTTCCCTCCACCCCTCTTCTCAAATTCCTTAATTTCTTTCGAAGGTGCGGCGGGCTCATATCTTCCCCCTTTTTTTCATCCCTTTTTCCTTTTTACCTGACACGTCCACGCCCGTCAAAACACCCTGCGTTCGATACTTCCTTTTTTGAGTCCTTCTGGCTCCCTCCTCCGTGAGCGATTTCCCAAAGACAAAACATATTTGCCTGTTCCCCCGTGGTTGGCCCCCCTTTGCGCACAAAGAGGTGTTGCGGTGCATCTTTTTTCCAATTTTTCATCTTTCCTTGTTAGCGCCAAGAACCTTGACGTTACCGATTTCCGTTGATCGATTCTTTTTCGCAATTTCCTTTTTGGTCGGTTCTGAGGTGAGGACCTCTGATTTTTTCCTTCGTTTCTCTCACCGTCCCACTTCCCTGTGGTTTTGAAATAGAGAGTTTTCTCCTCCAAACACCTGACACACCCTTTTTTCAAACGACTGATAATGAGCTTCCGTGTCTTCTGGGCCTTCTTCTTAGCTTTGCCCACTTTCTGATGTATCCCCCTGTGGGTTCCCCCCACGAATCCTTTTTTGCTTCATCGTCCACTGGAAACCCGTGGAGAACTTCCCGCTTATTGCCCTTCCCCCTCCCCAGGATAATTTCCTGCTGCAAACCTCTTTGGCCACGTCACGCTGCCCTTCACACCCTTTTCCCCACGATGTTGAGTTTCAGGGGTTAGTGAAAGGCCGTTCTTTCTGCCCATCCATATATATACCCCGAGGGCCTTTTCCCCGGTTAGGAATTGGCTGCGGCCCAGTCTGTGGACTGATTCCCTTTGTCTCACCAGCCATCATACTCTCTTTGCCACCTCCCTGATGGACCCCTCTTGTAATTGTTGATATCTTCTTCCCCGAATTTCTGCCGTCGTTATTCACTCCCTTTCCCCTCAAAGTTTCCCCCCTTTATAAGTCCTGACTCCGATCTCCGCGCTTTTTTCGGACCTCTTCTCTCGTTGTCTTATTGTGTATTTCGTTCTAAATCAGATGATTCTAAGTTTTAACTCTCCCTTCCCCGGTCCTGGCGTCTGTCTAGGAAACTCGGTCTCTGGCCCCGGGTCCCATGTTTATGACTGCCCTCCCTCCTGCGCGCCCCTCTACATTCTTCCAAGTCAGGTTGAAAGACCACCCCCTTTTTTCCATCGTTTTTAAGACTAGAAAAACCACCCCCCCTCAGTCCTTCAAGCTCCCCACTTTTCTTATTCATTGGTCCAAGTACCTAGATTCCTCCCCACCTCTTTCGATTTTTTTCTATTTATAAAATAGTCCACGATTTTTTCCTCTTCAAGGTCCCGAGAATTCTCTTAATTTTGCGTTTCTAATTATTCCCTCCCCCCCTGGAGTCTTAGAGAAGTAAATTTATGTCGTTCCAAAATCCTTCCATCGCTTGGGCCGCGATTGAACCTCTCTTTTTCGCATCTACTTTTACCCTCCCACTCCTCCGCCCGAGGTAAGAGATAAACAGAACGTCCTTGTCCCCTCCTTTCCGAGTTTCTCTCCTTCTTCGGCCAAGATACAAATTCGTGCCCTTATCCATGTTCCCTTACCTTCTTCCCAAACCGACCCCCTTCTCTAAATTATGCTTCCCCTTTGTCTTTCCGTGTCGATTTTTCCTTCTTTTATGGGTTTCTTTCCAGAAAGGAAGGGCTCAGTGTATGCATCAGTCAAAATTCACACATTTTCCCAGCTTCTGTAATGCAGATTTACCCCCGATCGCCCCTCCTTCGGTTTTGCGCTCTTCCCCTCCTTATGGCTGGTCGACTTCCCCCCCCCCCCCTTACTTGTGCAGGTTTTTCCTTGACCCTTTCCCCCCTGTTTCTTCCACCTCCCCCTTTTTTTTTTTGTGTTGAGAGCCTTTCAGTTAAATTCAACTTGCATTCCCAAAATCCCTGGAAGTTTCTCCTACGCTTTTTTTCCCCCCCGAACTCCTTTTACCTTGCCACTGCTCCTCGATCTGTGTCGTCATCTGTTACGAAGCCCCTTGTGGACTTTCATGCATCAAGCGCCTTCCCCTTTTTTTGCAGGGAACCCCCCCCCTTTTCAAGACTCTCCTCTCCTCCCCGGCTATCCAAAGGGAATCCGGCCCCTCTCCCCTTGGGTCCCTGGTACCTTTTCAGGATATTTCCTTTTTCAGTTTTCATCCTTCCGTGGTGTTGTGGAGCCTCTTTCCGAGTCCCGAAGTTTCCTTTTCGGTAGCACCTTTTTGCAGTTTTTCCCAGTTGCGTTTTTACCCGTGGAGTGTAGCCGGACTCTGTTTAGTCTCCCCTTGACCTCGCCCACCGCGATGTCCGCTCTGTAGAAGTGCTCCTCCCTTGATCCTCCGTTGCCTTTCCTCCCCCCTTCACTAATTTGGCGAAGGCCTCTTCTCCTTTGCTCTTTTTTTTTTGACTTGCCGTGGCAACTCGGTCCGCCCGTGACCTTCTCTCTGTTTTCCCCCTCGGTTTAGGATTTGTCACCTCACCTAATCGTTCTTGCTTAGACCTTTTTTCTTGGATTTATGATTTCTCCGTTTTCCCGTCTTTTTTCACACCTTAGTCTCCAAACGTACCTGGTTTCCTCTTCTGACCTCTTTACTTCAGGCGAGGGGAAGGAAGCATTGGTAGTCCCTGCCGCGTTTTCCACCTGAAGACGAGAGTTTTTACCCCCCCTTTTTTTCTTTTGTTCTCCCGCTTTCCCTCCCTGACACAGACTCTTAGAATAGTGGACTTTTCACCTAAGAGCCTTCGATCTTTCTTGATTCCCGCACCTTCCGTCCACATGCCGGAATCTTTCGAGCTCTTCACAGTCTGAGCTTACTTTAGACGGGCTTTTCCCCCACTCATTGTTGGCAAATCTTCGTCCCTTCTCAGCCGTCCCCAGCACAAGTTTTTCCCTTTTGGACTTACCCCTCCCCATTCTCCCCAACCCCCCCCAGCCCTTAGACCGGGTTTATACTTTTTCTCTCCATGAAAGCTTCCTTACTCCTATAGCGCTGAGGATGGATCCTTTACCGTCTGGGCACGACCCAAACTTAAATTCGAAGTTTTATCTTCTCCCGTTTCCTTCTATCTACGGGTGGCACGTGCGCCCCGCTTCGTTCTCCGACAGGTGTTGTCCGCGTTCCTTTCTTTTTCTCACCCAGCGTGCCTCGATAGGGGTGGCGAGGTTCTGTGTCAGCCCCTAAGGTGCCCTTTTGTACGTTCCGATCTATAAGATAGAACCCAAAGACCCCCTTTCAGTTTCTCCTTCCTTTTTTTTTTATTCCGAGGGGTTTTCTACGTTTATCCTCGTCTCTCTTTAACAGAGCAAAAAAGCTATACTGTTACCCTCACCTGATCCCGAATTAATTTAACTTGCCGCCCTCATGACCCCCCCCTTGACGCCTTTCGTCTGAGCTGAAATAGATCGTTCCCCCGTCCTTCCCCTTCTCATTTCGTTAGGCCTTTAGATAGCCCCCCCTTGTCGATCACAACAAACGATTTCGTGCGCCCATTATTCAAATGTCTGCATGAATTGTTTCTTTATAGCCGTAGCGCCCTTTTCACTTCCTTTCCCTCTAAGCTTCCGGGCGAACTTTGTGTTTGACTATTTTCCTGTCCGTCTTCCCCGCCTTAAACCCCCTTTTCCCAAGGCTATTCCCCATCCTGCACACTCTCCCCACCCCCAATTTCGTGAAAACCACTGCGAATCTCTTTCCGCCCCCCTCCTTTTGATTTAATGTAAAAAAGTAAAATCATCTCTTCTTTTTCATCCTCTTTTCTGAGTGATTGTTTTGTCCTTTGCGCAGCCAAGGAGGCTCAAACATTGAGAAACAGAGTAGATTTCAACCCCTTAGTTTTTCCTTCCTTTTGTTCCGTCGGCCTTCCTCCTTCCGCATTGTCCCCGGGGTCTCTTGGGTAACCATGGCAACTCAGCCAAACCAGACCTTTTCCTTGACCTCTCTGCCTTCCCCGGGAAGTTGGCCTTCCTCTTGCACCTCGATAAAGTCAACCCCCACCACTCATCACTTCGCTCCTCCCCGGTTTCCCCCAGTCATTGGCGCAAAGAAAGAGTTTTTTGCACCATTGCTTATCTTTACTCTTTTTCTCTAAGACCAGATCTATCATTGTTCTCAACGATCTTCTTTTCAGAATTCCTGTCGAAAGTTCTTGGAGGAGGTTGTTAATGGGGGTTTCCTCGGCGTGGGGGGGCAGGGGGTTGGGGGGGTTTTTTGGGGGTCGGGGGCTTTTTGTGGTTGGGGGGGGGTCCCGGAGCGCTTGTTGGGGGGCTCGCTTGGGTTCGGGTGGGGGGGGGCGGTACAAAAAAAAAAGACGCAAAGCTATGACCTTGTAAGGTTATAGATGTTTTGATCTTCCTCTTCCTTCTTCCTAGTATCAATACCCGGAAAGACCCTTCCAATCCTCTGATCCCAGACTTATAATGAGTTTGTTCTCCTTCTGTTTTAGCTATTTAGAGCTTCCCCTTGTTAACTCCCTAGCTGAGGTATTTTGCCATCCTTCCCCTCAGCGAGTCTCTTTTCCCTCTTCCCCCTGCTCCTCTTTTCGATGCTTACGACCCCGCTATCGGAGCCCCCAGTTTACCTCCTTCTGCCCCGGACTTAGTTCCCGGTCAACCCCTCGTGCTCCCTGTCCTCCCCCGGGGGTAGTCCAGGCTTTCATTTTATCCCTACCTATAAAGAGTATTAAAGCGCTCTTAATATGAACACTTATAACTCTCTTCGTCCCTTTCTCCTTCTGCGGTATGGTAGCGTAAAAACCCATTCAGTCACCCATCGGATAGCCACAGCCCTGGAACCTACCGCCCCCTCTTATTATTCATTCATCTCTCGAGCAAGAGCGCCTTCGTTCCAGTTCCCCTGCACGGAGAGTCGTGCCCTCTCCCCTCGATTTTATCACTCGCCGACTTACCAGTCCCTGATTTATGTGTCTTCCCCTTCTCACCGCCGCGATTTACACCGCTTTTCGTCGTCTTTCCCGGGCAATGTTCTTCGTCCCCCTGTCGCCTCCCCCCCTTGTGCCCAAGGATTCCTCGGGAAAAAGACGTTCACCAGGTCTGTGCGACCCCCTTTTTCCCGCCGACATCGACAACCCCTCTCGGAGACCTTCCAATCACTTGGGTACCTTTTCCCTTTTTGACCAAGGACCTCGCTCCGGTTTTTTCGCGCCTATGGGCCCAGATCCCCCCCCCATTTGCAGGGTTATACCCGTCTTTTCTGGTTTTTTTTTTTTGGCGACGCCCGCGGAGTTTCTCTCCCTTCAGCAAAACCCCCCTTCTGTATTTCAGCCTCAAGGGTTTCGTTTCCACTTTTCTCCCTCGTTTCCCCCTTCGTTTTTGCTCGATCAGAGAAGTTTCCTTCACCCCCTGACTCAACCTCCCCACCCCCCTCCTCCTTCGAGAACTCACCGTGACGCGTAAATCTCTCCCTTCGGTCTTCAATCTCCCATCCGTGCCAACTCTTCTGACTCGGTTATCTTTACGCCCCCCCCCCCCAAAACCTCAGGCACATGAATTATGTTCTCCGTTTTCAGTTCTCTTATTATTCTTCCCCCCCTTTTTTAGGTGGTTCCTTTAGGCGTTTTTGATCAGCCTTCCCCCTCCCTGGTTAGTCACCTTCAACAGCTTTCGTAATGTCAGATCCATCTATCCTTCTGTTTTCACGTGTTTGAGATCAATCGACTTATGGATGGTCTAGATGATACCCCACCGTATTTTTCAATTTTTGAAATTTACTTTTCTCTCTTCTTTCATCCTATGTTTTTTTCTTCAGTAAATTCTTAATTTACAATTTCCCCTTAACATTATTGTAATCTAGACAATCTAAGTCCCCCCCCCCCCTACACGAATCCTTTACATTACCCGATTTATATATTTTGCATTCCGATTCCTCCATCGTTTTCATTACTAACGCGCATGACGACCCCCCTCCCTTTCTAAACCCCCACTATTGCCCCTCAAGACTTGTCTCATGCTCGACACACTTTCATGTCTTCTTTCTCCGGGGTCTCCAATTTAGGTAAGGATCTCAGGAAGTTCCCTATTTTCCTGTTGGGTTAGATTTCCGACCTGACCGTTCTCCTCGGCTGTATTTTTAGGTTCTACCGGTGCAAGTTTTTTTGAACGTATCGAGCCCCTTGAGTCCAAAGTTATTTAGCCGCGTAGTACCCCTTCTTTCCTTTCGTCCCTTTCCTCTTTTTCTTCGCGCCCCCCCCACCCTCCCCCCCCCCCCCCCCCCCCTGGTTTATGTCCTTTTCAGACATCCTTGAGGGTTCCCTTCCCGCCTGTGAATTAAGCCTTTTTCCTTGCGTTCTTGCTCACTTTTTTTTTTTTTTGCACTTTCCACGAAAACTGTTGGCTCCTGACTTTATTGTTTAGAATCTGGTCCCTGCGCCTATTACCCCAGTTAAGATAGATGTAATTGGTCCCAGTTTCCTTACCTTGGGGCTTGTCAGTTTTTTCTCCTTCTGTGTACCTGTCTTTGAGTTCTGTCTTTTTCCATGGTGATCTGAGTTGCTCTCCAGTGCTGGGTACGGCAGACATCAGTCCTGCTCCTGTCGACTGGAAAGTTCCCCTCATAGTTCCCTTTCTAAGAGCGTGTCCGCCCCCCCCCCCCCCCCCAACGGAGGAGATCCCCATTAGACTCCTTTTAGTCACAGACCTCTCGAGGACTGGTATTCTTTCCCCTCCGAGAGTCGAGATCTTTTTCCCTCGGTCTTTTCCACCTTACGCCCAACGCTTGAATAAACGCTTTACGTCCTCTTTCTCTCTAACGTCGGTGCCGATACCCACCACGGAGTAGGGAGGTCTTTTTCCTTGTGTTTCCTACTCGTTCTGATGGGCCTTTCTAAGCCCCCCGGGTCCGTTCCCATCCATTTAGCCAAGTCCCCCTCTTCCTGGGTAATTCTGCCCTTTTACTTGGTCGCGCGCTTTTCGGCTTGCTCCACTGACCCGGCCTGGACCCTGCCCCCCGGCTTTCTTTAGACCAGCCGTGATCTCCGTCCTTGAAACTTCTTTCGTTTTCTTCTGACTGGTTATCCGGATAGCGTTCTGTCTAGTCCTCTAGAGCGCTGGACCGCGCGGCAGGAGTGTTCTTTGGAAGTGGTCCCTCCACCATCTCGGGCGTATTACAGCCTCTTTCACTTCTTTCCCACGAAAGAGCAGACGGCCTGCTCATGATACGTCGTTTTTCATTTGGTTTCTCCATTGCGGTCTCCAAAGCCCCCCCCAGCTCCACACCATTCCCCTTTTTTAACCAAACTGCATGGGTTTTTTCCTTCATTCATGACAAAGAATAAATTTGCCTTGCTCCAACCTTTTTTGTCTTTTTCGCACCTAGCTTTTTTCCAAACTACGCTCTCGCTGGCCCTCTGACATAGCACCCAATTGATGTCAGTTTCCGCCACCCAAAATTCCCTTCTGCCCAGGATGTTTTCCACCTTTTCTTTCACTAAATGAATTGGTGTGGGGGTTGTTTCTGGTGTTTTTTTGTTTTGAGTGTTTTTTTTTTTTTTGAGAGTATTGTGTGTGGGCTTTGGGCTTGTATCTTTACACTTATAGCCCCCGGTTCTTCCCCCTTCCATCATATGACCCGTGTTTTTGATCCGCTGTTTCAGAGTCCAGCCTGATTCTCCCACCACGTTTACTTTTTGATTATCGTCTCTCCCAACCTTCCCCCTTCGTGAAAAAATACTGGTTGCGTTTTTCGCCGTTTTGTCCGTCCTACCCAAGTCCCTCCTCCTCTGTTGTTTGAGGATGATGGCCACTTTGGACAGTTCATACATCCGGACCCACGGTGAGACCCCCGAGCTTCGAATTAAACGTTTGCACTCCTTTTTTTTTTCTCGGAGCGCCAGAAGTTTTGCCTGGACAAAGGGTGGTAATCCGCGTTTGGTAGCGAACAGCCGCACGCTCTTCCCAACTTCTCCCCCGCGTCTTCGCTTTTAATTTGATGGGTCTTTTCAGCCTAAGTTTAGCGCATACACCTGCAAACCCCTCATTGTTTTTGCCGCGATATCCCCTTTTTTTGCCCCTCCTTGTCGCTGTTGTTTCGGCAGCCTGTAGCGCCATCCCGTTTTCTATCTTCCTTCTTTTGAGCTTCCCCTCGAGATTGGGGGATGTTTTTCCCTCTCTCTTCAGCCGGAATTATGCCCCTTGGAGGCGGTTGTTCATGATGAGGCAGGACCGGTTATTCGTTTTCTCAGCCTCGGATTTTTCCCCTGTTATCTGCTGTTTGGATGCTTTAATAGAGCTCGAGACTGAAATTAAAGGCCCTCCAATGTAGGACCACGATGATCCACTAATCTGTTCAGGAGCTCTTCTTTCTTTTAGATAGCTGCGCTTATTCTTTCCCTTTCAATCAGAGGATTTGGGAGGACCTTTCCCCTCAACAATAGCCCTCCCTCTCTTCCCCCTCCTCATCTAGGTTTTCTGATGATCTAAGACCCCCAGATCTCTCTTCCCCCTTTCCTTTCCCGTCGCAATTCTCTGAGAGGTTTTGGACCCCCCCTTTAGATTCCCCCCGTCCGTTTCGCACTTTCTTTGAGGGCAATTTGCAATCCTCCTAGCTATCCACCGCTTTCTTCGTTTTTTCCTACCCCCTTGAAGGTTCCCTTGGCTGGGAGTTGATTGGGAGGTAGCGGTCCCCCCGCTTCTCCTTCCTTTGCTGCCCTCCCACAGAACAAGAGATGGCAACCTAATTCGGGACCCTTTTATCCTTCAGATACTGGTTTCACGCTCCCCTTTTCCGAGCCGCGAAGAGTATTGCTCGTTTCTCATTCCTGAGTCTCTCTCCTCCCGAAAGCAGATTCCGAGCTCTTCGTTGTCTGGCCCGACCTCCCCTTCCTTCCCTTTCTGTTTAACGATGCTACTTCTTTTCCGCCGCGACAGATCTAGACACGATCTCGGCGAGGAACGAGTGCGGGTTTTTTTTGGTTTGGGGGGGGGGGGTGTCCTTTCGGTCTTTTTTTTTCTTTTTTTCTCCCCCGCCTGACCCCTCCCTTTCGTCAGTACCCTTTTTAAAAAAGGCGATCACGCGGTAAAGACACGTTCCCCCATGCCCTCCTTTTGTCCCTTTTTCCCCCTCGAAACTACTACCTGCCTCGACAAGGAACTCCTCCCATTTGATCCCGGCCCAATTCTCGGTAGGGTGCCCCCCCCTTCCCCTGCGAACGATGTTCAGATATTCTAAACATCCTTTTCTCCCATCCCCCTATTCCTCTTAATTTTCCTCTCCACGACGACGCGGCTTCCGCCCAATTCGTCCTTGCTTACATGCCTCGTTTCTTTCCCCCTCAAGCCTATACCCCCAAAGCGAACATAGCGTGGATTTCTGCTCCTGTTTTCGATCCCCTTCCTTTTTTCAAGTGTCCTTTAATAAACTCCCTTTTGCCTCCCCTGTCCGATACCACTCTCCCGTAAAAGGAGTGAAATTTCCCCCCTTTTCTACTGCTATTTCCCCCTTTTCAGGTGGCAATCTCCATTCTGCCCCCATAGGATGCCCCCTTTTTTTTCTGACCGAAAGTCCTACCACCCCGAACCCGTCTCCATGAAGAGTCCCTGTTTTAGCTTTTTTTCCGCTTTCTCCCTTTTATCTTAATCGTTTTAGGGGTAGGAAGGGCATTGCCGTCCTTCTCGTGTCTTTTCTGAGTAAACAGTGTAAAACCCCCAGTTTCCCTTCTTCCAAATCTTTTTCCGGTCCGTGCTCGTGGGTCGTCTCCATCGACGTATGCGCTCCCCCCTTTTTTTTTCTTTTCCAGGTGACCTGAA
>Ga0179593_1731397_pt1 | contig 28100 bp, 20 predicted proteins | sample CZODoug2_1_08_16_FD_185931 | JGI IMG/M metagenome (GOLD analysis project Ga0179593, IMG submission 185931) | Vadose zone soil fungal communities from Angelo Coast Range Reserve, California, USA - CZODoug2_1_08_16fungal (PacBio error correction) | ecosystem: Environmental > Terrestrial > Soil >... | reverse complement strand
TCCAACTTCCCCGGAGGCTTTTTTTTATTTACTTCCCCAATTGAGGGTCACCGTTTCACGACGGCCTTATCTTTTCGTTCAGACCCTGGTCGTTTAGACATTATTACTGACTAGACATAGAAGAGGGCTTTTCAGGGGCCTTTCCCCCCCTTTTCTCTCGCCCTTGGGCCCCACCCCCGATCTTGTTTTCGACCCCACATCCGATACAACTCCGAGGCCTTTCGAAGGTCTTTTTCCCTTTCTCCACCCTCTTTAGGATTATGGACCGGCCCCCATCTCCAAGTTTTTATTCTTCTCCGTATCGCCGAGTTCTGACATGGGAAATTCAGATCTTTCCTCTGGAGACCCCCCGTCCCCTTTACTTGCTTTTTGTTACGCGATTACCTGTTTGGACCTTTTCACTTTCCTCAGCCTTCTCCTCCCCCCCATCCCTAGAAATGAAACTGCTCCGGTCCTCCCTCCCACCTCACACGATAGGCTATACCCTGCTTCTTCACATTTTCTTCACTTCTTCCTCCCTCCGTAAGAACGAATCAGAATTAGATCGAGGGAAAAACCGTTGCTCTTTTTATTGAAGAGTTTTCTTCACAAGGTAATAGAAATTTATATGAGACAACTCTTGTCTACCCTTTTTTCTAAGTCGACTTGAGCAGGATGAGACTTTCGTTGGGATACCCCTTTTTCGCGAAGATGGACCTCCAGACCTTGAAGCGCCTCCTTTTCACCTTGTCCCCCACGGTAAAAGCACTTTGTGTCTTTCCGCGCTTTCCGCCTTTTTTTTTCCTCTTCACAGATCTGGCTGGGCGAGGGGAGTGGTGGGTCCCCCGATCCTCTTCCCTTTCTTCTCCCTCCTCTCTAGCATCATCGTCCGTTGATCTTTTTTGCGACGCGTAGACTATCTTTTTTTATGATTCAACCGAAGAAGTAGTGCTCCGTGGCCCACTGCTGCAGAAAGGGACTGGAGATAAGGGATTTTTACTTTCTTTAGTAGATGCTCCAAGCTTCGCCCCGGCCTCCTTCTCGTTTTCGCTTTCCTGCAGAGCCGCCACGCCGAAATATATCTCTTTTTAGCTAGGGCCGCTGGCTGCTCTTTCGGCGAGCTTGAAGGGAGGCGGAGATCGTTCGCTTTTCTTCTCTGACCTGATCCCCTTTTCTTGGCCGGGTTCTTCCCCGCAACTTTGTGCCGTGATTCATTGTCGGTCAGCAAGTTGATCTGCTTTCGATCCCTTTCGACTAGAGTCCCAATTTTAGCCTGACTCTTACCCCCTGGCACTTGAACCGAGGCATGAATTCTGACCAAGGTCCGCGTTCACCTTTTCGGTTGTTTTACTTGAACCCTTAGGTGGCCGAGCTCGGCGTTACGCGTAAGAAGCGTCCTCCTCTGCGGAACCTCCCCCTTTTTTTTTCAGGAGGGTCGCCCCCCCTTGGTTTTTTTTTCCTTTCCGTCTCACCGCTCGACCTTGCCGCCAGTCGTGAGTTGCGTCTCTTCCTCTCCCCTTCGCCCTTCCTTCCCTTTTTGTTGGAGATAGCTTCATTCTAATCCGCACCCCCCTGACGACTTTTCGGCAAGGGAATGGGCGTTGTTTCGGTTTTTTTCAGGGTTTGTAGTACTCCTCCGTCCACCGTGACGAACTTCCCTTTATTCATAGTTTTCCTCACTCCCCATGGTTGAGACGATGAAGCGCTACGCCGAGACGTGGGGCAACCGCCCCCTGGTCGGTCCGTTGACGCCTCTGTTTTTACGATCCCCTCGCAGGGCCAGACCAAGGAGGGCTGTTTCCCTCTTTCCCAATTTTCTTTCCATCCTAGGAGAAACTTCTTGCGGACGACTTTGACACCTTCCCCTCCGGTTCTCCTCTCTACCCGTCCGTCGCAAAGGGCGTTTTGAGCTTTTTCTCTCCAGTCAGCGCAGCACAACCCGCGTTTTTACGCGATCCTTTCCCTGCCCCGCCGACCCCCCGCCCTCGGGAATGGCACCGAGACTTAATGGTAGAGGGACTTTCTTTTTCTTTTCCCCTTCCCTTGCAGCTTTCCCTCTCCCCCCCCCAACGGCAATAATGAGTTCGCGCCTTACTTTTCCGATCCACTTCGCGAAGAGAACAAGGAGATCCAGGCCCCGGCCCTGGGTTTGCCTCGTTTTCCCCCAAAAACTTCCCCTCTCCTCGTCTTCCCCCTCATGAAACGACGAAGTAGAAGGATCCTTTAGTCCTCTCTGCTCCCTTTTGATTCCTTCCTCGATTACTACTGACCTATCTTACCCCCTTTCAGGGCCCCTCTGCTAAAGGGGCGATCGATCGGAGTCCTCTCTCTGACTATATTCCAAGGGATTTTTTTTTATTTTATGGATTCAGGCAATTCAACTCTCGTCCATTTCGTCTCTCTTCCCCTAGTTCCTTTTCTCCCAACGATGGATCCCCCCAGTGCGTTATTCATTTTCCAGTTCTTCTCCGAGACTACGAGCCTCCTTCGAGGGTATGCGCACGGCGAACGAGGTAGAGGGAATCGGGCCTCAATAAGTTAATGCGAAGCTTACCCCCTCCCAGGTTGAAAGACGTTCTCTACGTCTGACTTTCCTTTCGTTTTTTTTCTCCCCGGTATTTCCCCCAGTGAAGTTTCCCCAGTTTCCCTTCCTTTTGTGATGAAGCCTATGGGATGTGTCGCGGCTTTTTTTTCTCTTCCTTTCTATTATGAGGGATTGCTTCCTCCTGCGGTCTGCTTTTTTCTTTTATTTCCCCGCTTTTTCCTCTTTCCACCTATTATGAGGTGACAGGAGATGAGTTCTTTTTTCCTCTCACTCAAATAGGCCTTTCCCGGTATCCTCGTATTCTTTCTCGCCTTTCCCCCCCCTGCTGAGAATGTTGCCGGTGAAGGACGCAAGAACTCCCCCCTTCGGCTCCCCCTTTACCTCCAGGCTTTCCCTTCCCCCGCGAAGTGTCGGTTCTGTTTTTTTGGTCGATTCCTCTTGACTTTTTTTTTGTCCATTTCTCTTTTTTCCTGTGAAAGCACTTTTTTCCTCCTTTTCTATGTATATTGCCTCTAATGTAGAAAAGACCCCCGATTTTCTTCACGTTTCTTCCTTTTTCCGATCGAGAGTCCGTCCGCTTTCAACCATTGTTTTCTTTTCCCCCTTCCTAAGTTTTTCCTTCCCTCTTTTGCACCCTTTTTGTTGTGAGATCTTCCCCCCCCCCCCAAATTACGCAGTAGGTGGGAGGTAGGTGACCTCCACTTCAACCCCTGGCGTCACCCGATTTTTTTCCCTTTCTGATCGAATGTAAAACTGTTTTTTTTTCCGCCTGGTTCTTCGACATTCCTTTCTACCTCACCCTGCGGTTCCCTTTCGTTGCGTCTCGAACATCACACACCGAATAGGCCGAGGTGCAGGAATCGACCACCCCCAGCCGCCCCCCCCCCCCCCCCCAAACCCCCCCCCAATACCTTATTTTTTTAGACTTTTTTCTTTTTCTTTTGGTGCTCTCTTCTGGATTTCTAGGACAGCATTTCGGAGAAAATTTTCCATTGTCTCTTCTCTGCCGCCGAGGCTCCTTCCTTGGTATTCGCGTTTTTCGAATCCCTCGATAATAGGTGCCCTCCCCGCTTTCCCCTAAGATTTTTTTTTTTCCCCCCCTCTTGCAAGAGACCCATGACACCCCCCTATCTAGAACTATTCTTCCTTCCTGACCCCCCCCCCCCCTTCACCCCCCCCCCCCCCCCCGAGGAGTCTTCTAGAGGAAGTTAAAGTAACTTGAAGAGAGAAATTAGTCCGCGGTGATACTGATCCTTTCCTGTAGTCTTTCCCCACGGGCGTCTTTCTATTGTTTTGTTAAGTAGGAGGGTTCCTTTTTTCTGGCCCCCTTGACCAGCCCTTCCTCGTTCTACAACCGAGGCGTGGTCTAGAGTAAGAGGGCTTTCCCTTCCGGTACTACCGGCATGAGGTTTCCCCCCATTCTACTAGATGTACTCCTTTTTCTTGTCCCAAGTTTCCTTTCTGCTCCCTCACCACGTCACGGACCGATCATAAGGGTTCTTTTCGTCGCGCTGATAACCCCTTTTTCTCCCAACTTGATTCTGCCTTTTACCCAGCGGCGGATTTTTTTTGGCCTTTCGACTCGAGAGTAGAAGAACCGGAATCCTCATCTCTTTGCGTCTTCTTTTCCTGTTAAGTATTTCGGGTCATGATGTTTTTGAACTCACGCCTCCCTCTTCGCCGTAGTGGTCACCGGTGATGAAGCACATTCTTATTCGTATCATTTTTTTTTTTCTCGAGCCAGGCAGCGATGTCTCTTGTTTGATCTTGAAGCGAAAGGGATTCTTAATGGGTCTCGCTTTCTTTTTCCCGAGAAGAAAGAATCATAGCCTTCCAAGATCTTTCCCTCCCGATTCGGTGTTTCTGCAGTAGGAGAGATTGACGCAGGGCGGTGTTTTTTCTGTAGACTGACCCTGGCTGCTGATCTTTTCCTCCTGCTTTTTCCCGCCTGGCGATCCCCTTTTTCGAGAGAAAGGTGAAGTGCTTTGTCGCCGGTCCCCGTCCCTTCCCGTTTTTCTTTTGATGGGATGACCATTTCTTGTTTTTTGCCACTTTGGCTTTTTTTTTTTTTTTCCTCTGCTCGCCCCCTTAGAAAAATTCCGGCCGCGCCTGCGATAATGTCAGTATCTCGTACATTTAATTGAGATTCGGCTTATCTTATTCTTTTTCAGGTGCAGCACGAGTTTTTTTCGTTTCCGCCGGTTTCGGGGTTGCCGAGCGGCTTTTTCTTCCTTTTTCTTGGCCTGCCCACCCCCCCACACCCCCAGGAGAACTTTTGTCGTTGTCCGTTGTTTCTGTTTCTGATATCTCTTTTCCTTCCCTCTTTTTTTTTTTTCATTCCTTTTTTTATCCTGATCCCCCCCCATTAACGAGGGACGGTACGGTCTCTTTGCTTTTTTGACGGACACGGGACGGCCTTTCCTGCTCCCTACACCTGCCCCTTTACCCGGAAACCGGAGTCAAGTCACCGTATTTTTTTCCGAAGCGATTTTTCGCGGTGTCTCTCCCCAAGGACAAACAGAAAGGTTCGTCATCACAGCTGAGTCTCTTCCCCATTTGCCCGGCACCTCTTCGGTGCCTCTCCTCTTTCCTCCACGGAGGGGTAAGAGTAGAGTTTTAAAGCTGGCTCTCCCCCTTCGGTTTTTTCCCTTTTTCCCTGTACCGGAGACCTTTTGGACCCCGTTCCTTGCTCCCCACACAATTGGCGCTCCGTTGTCTCACGCACCTTTTTCAGGATGACGAGAAACGCAGAAAGTACCTTCGTTTCTCCCTTTTCCCATGCCCGGCGTTTTTCTCTTGCAACCATTTCCGGAACAGGAACCAGAGATATTAATGCCCATTTTCCTATTCTGCGTGAGGATCCGACTTCACGCCCTGTGCAGCAACCCCCGAGACCAATTTTTCTGCGATGAAATCGTTGCTTCCGACTTTCCCCTGTCTCGAAGCCCCAGTAGATCCAGGATTTCATAAAGGTTGGGCTTTTTGTGTGACCAATAACTACTTTTTGCGCGTTGTCACTGTCCGACTTCGGCCCTTGCGCGCCTAGATAGTGTGATGAAGTTATTTTTTAGAGATGGCCTCAGGATGTCTTTCTTACCCCTCCCCTTCAGAGAAACCTGTCCCCGACTTTTCTTTTCTTGCGCACTTTTTTTATCTACCTTCTCCCTAGCGAGGAGAGAAAAAGTTTCGCTGGTCCGTTATGGTCTTGTTCCTTTTTAGCCATCCGAGCGGTTCCGCGATCTCCAGGACTTTCTCCGTTCCCTATTCGGAGGGACCCCCCGATGGATCCCACCGCGCACCTCCCCCCCTTTCTAATCCCCGAAGACGGAAAATTTCGAGGGATTCTCACACGATTTTTTTTAGCGGAAATGATTTCCTTCCCTGAGAAGCCTCACCTTAAGTTTCATACCTCCCGACTTTTTCTTCCTTTTCTAGCGGATTTCTTTCGTCTGACGTCAGTGCGCGCGGGAAATTTTTGACGTTAATCTTCACGTCGCTTCTCTATTTTTCCGGTTCTTCCCCCCAGTTACTTTGGTTTTTTTCGTTTCCTATTCTTTTTTTCCCCTGCAGGAGTTATGGTCGTAACTTTCCTGGCGGTAATAGGATTCCTACCCTCCCTTTAAGTAGTTCTTCGGACGCCCCTCCTAGTATTTTTCCTCGTTTCCCCCCCCTTTCCCGACTATGGTGAAAAACACGTTTGAGCCGAGACATGTTGCCCGTTTCCAGGCTTCCCCCTAGGCACGGACTGCACCATTCCACCCGAGGCTCCTCGCTCCCTCGTTGGTTGCTTTTCCCTCTTTCCCCTGATCCCCGACCTCGGCGATATGCTGTGCAATGGAGAGATTCCGCGGACTTGCCCGCCCCCGTGCCCCTTCTTGAAGAAAGGAGTCTTTCTAAAAACAACCTTGTTCTTGTTTTTTTTAATCCCGTCAGTTTCCCCGGTCGTGTTCCCCGAATCCCCGGCCTAAGGTCGGCGTAAGTTGAATCTCCTACTACCCCTCCTTTTGTTTTTTTTTGTCCTTCAAATACTGCCTTCTTTCTTCTTTCACACACAGGAGAACCCGGCTTAACAGCCAAATGACGCGGCCCTCTTTTCTGCTCTCCTTTCCCCTTGTTTCCCCTTTTAGAAAGTTTTCAGAAATAGAAGAGGCTTGAAGGTGAGGTACAGTCCCGTCCATTTGCACACCGCATAGGTTTCGGTTTTTCCTTTTTCCCTGACAACCAACACCAGTCGACCCCAGCCGAGTGACTTTTTTTCTTCCCCTACTTCTTCCCTTCGCCATCTTCATGACCCCACAGGTAGAGAGAAACAGTGTTGGAATCCCTGAAGGGGGTGATTTCGCTCTTCCTTTCCCTTACTATGGTCGTGCTTGTCCCCCTCCAGTCCGTCCCAAGCTAATCCTCGATGACCGCTCGGAGATGAATAAACGAAGGCTTTACCGCTTTGCCTCCCTTAATCTTTTTCTCCTGAACGACTAGTTTTTTTTTCCCTTCCCTTAAGCGCCCACTCGGTTTTCCATTCAATCCCCCCCCCCCTTCCCACAGTCAAAGAAGAGAGAAAGTCTTCTCCGCCCGTAAGCCCTCTCATTTCCCCCCCGATTTTTTTTTTCCCTTTATTCTTAAGCCAAGCGCTTTTTTTTTTCTGTACTTTTCCGCGTGCTTCTTCCTGGGTCTCGTTTCCGGCTTTTGTCGGTCCCTAGAACTGGGGAGCAAGGTCTTCGTGGGTATCCATCGTTTTCCGAGGAAAGGTGCATAGCAGCCCTCCCTCTCCTTTCTTCACCTTGCCCCTGCCCCCCATCCATCCTGTGAGGCTAGTCGCGTAATCGATGCGATAGAATTCAGGCCGGGAACTGCTTTTTCGAGGTCATATGTCTTATAGATAAGATCTCTAGGTAGACCGCCCATCCCTCCCTGCGCGCCTCTGCGATTGTATGATGATTGGAAACGTAAACGAAGCGCTTTCGTTGTAGGGGTTCACTCTGACGCCCCCTCCTTCCTTACTGGGATATAAATGAAGTTTCTTCGAGCGCCCTGTAGTTTTTTTCTCTCCCTTTTTTCAGGCTAGTTGGATTTTCTTCTCCCCGGTGGCCCAGAGGAATTGGCCTGAAGAAGCCTTCCCCCCAATCGAAAATTCCGATCTTCTTTTGTTTTTTGCAGTCTTTTGCAGCTCCCCTTCGAGTCGCGTGCTCTTCTGATAGCGCTTTCCTGCTTGAGGAGCAGCGCTCCTTTGCTTTGGCTCCGACTTTCGCGCCCTTTTCCGGCTTCCTTTTTTTGAAGAACTTGTAGAAGACCTGGTTTCTAGACCCAGCTGGGTCGCCTCTTCCTCCCTGCCCATCCTTGGGTTTCCCCCTGGAACTTCCTGCAGGCTACGTTGGACCACCTTTTTTACTTTCCCTAGATAACGTAGCTTTTGATGACCGAAACCTCCCTGAGCTTCTTTCTCTTCAGTCCGCGAACAAGGTCGACTGAGGATACCTTTTCCTCCGGCGGAGAGGGCCCTTTTTCTCCTGAGCCTTTCCTCCCCTTTCGTTTCCCTTTCCCACCGCCAATTCTCTTTTCGTCGTGGCCAGTTTTATAGAGTCTTGAATCTCCTTCGAAATGTTAATCTTTTCTCGATTTCGAAGGATCGGGGGGACAGAAGCCTTTTCTTTCCCCGGTTCCCGGACAAATGTCGAATGGGAGGGGTGGTTGGCACTTCTTTCAGGAGTCCCCCAGAATCCTCCTCAAAATCTTGACCCCCCCGGATCTGTCAAGCAGAAGCGTGAAGACAGCGCCCTTTTTTTCCCCTCCGATCAAGCCCCGAGTTCACGGGCAACATCCCCCCCTTTTCTCACGGACGCGAAGTGATCTTCGTCTCTCCGTTTTTCTTCCAGATGCGTTTCCCGGAGATTGTCAGCGTCGAGCGAACAAGCGGTCGACCACCCCCCCCTTTCACCAATTTGGCACGTTTGTTTTCCCCTGAAAAGGAGGAAGACTTTCCGTGCTGTCGACCCCTAGCACTTAGAGGATTTTCGCCAGGCATCTCTCTTGAGCAGGACTCTCAAGATTTTTCTTTCTTTTGAAATGCAAGCTTCTGATTATCCCACCCCACCTTCCCGGGCTTCACCTTTTAATGTAGCTGGAGATTTTTCTGTCTTTTCCCTCTTCCCAATGTCGAAGACCAAGGACCCCCCGTCTCTTTTTTTTCCTTGAAAGTGCGAGAGTATTAAGCCCAGGACATGAGGAGAAAAATTTCAGGGTCATCACTTAATGAATCCCTGTTCCCCCCCCCCCCCACCGTTTTTTACTTACGGAGCGGGTCTCATGTACCGACGCCGTCGCCCCCTCTCTTCATTTATCGCTCGTTCTTTTTATGCCTTTCGATTTTGACGACTCGAAACGGCACTTCATAGCACCTACCTACGGCTTTCTGGAAGTTTGATCTTTTACGTTGCTCTTCCTTTCCGCTGGTTTATGGCGGGGCTAAGTACCCATCACTTATTTTCGAGATTAGCTGTCATTTCTTTCCCCACTCTTTATCCCGGCGCTTTTTTTTTCCCCTTTCGTACTTTCCTACGGACCCCTGAAGCCGAGACCGCCTTCTATGCTTCTCACGCCCTAACGTCTTTTTTCCCCCCTTCTCCCTTCCCTCTTGATTTTTCCGAAGAACTCTTTTCCGCGAACCGAAGTATGATCGGGCTGGCGGCTGTTACGCCGTTTTCCTTTTTGCGAGTAAATTTTTGTTCCTCCCGCCCCCCCCGGCGCTTCCTGTTTTCGTTCCTTTAAGTCTCTGCTTTTAATATAGTTTATGATGTTGGCTGCGGGCTGCTGTCGCCCGGAGTGTCTTCCTTCCGCTTTCTTCCTTCCATTATTTTTTGCAGTCTCTTTCGCCTCTTCCCTGAACCATTGAATTAAATGTCATAATCGGTCCCCATCCCCCGAGTCTCTCCCCTGTTGTGCGCACCTTTTAGTCCGGACGCAAGCTTTCTTTTTCCCCCTCCCGTTCCGTCCGTTTTTTCTTGCTTGGTTGGTGGTCGATCTGAACAGAAATCGGCTCCTCTGATTTGGCTCTCCCTCTCCTGTACCTCTTCCCCCCTCCAAGTACTGTCGACCGAGGCGATGTCGGCCCCCCCGGGGGTCCTTTTTTTGTTTCCTTTTCTTCCGCCTTTTCCCCCTTTTTCCGCAACTCATTGCGTTTCACCAGACCTTCCAGAGATACTAGTTAAGTTTGAATCTTCTTTCTTCTTCCTACTCCGTTGTGTTTTTTTCCTGATTCACTATTCTTAGGTGGGAGTCGGTGTTTTTTCCACCCGCCCATTTTGCGGAACACTCCTTTTTTCCTTCCTCGTTCCGGCCGCTCTTGCACCTCCCGACATCCGACTGCGGTTTTCGAAAGAGAGGCATGACATAGCTCTGAAGGGAAGGCGATTTCCCGTTCCGGCTCTCCATTGTCCCCATTCTTTGCTGCTGAACGACACACTTTCTCCCTTTTCTGCGTCTCGACGGGTCAGGTTTCGCTCCGTCGCGGTCATTTTAATGCATGTGGGACCGGCAATTCGCGAGAAAAATGTGCTGCTCGGGAAGGGATTGCGGCTTTTTGTGAAATGCAGCTTTTCCTAGCTTTCCTTTTTTTTTCCATTCTTACGCCATAATATGTTGGCCGCAGATGACCGTGTGTGAGAAGTTTTACACGCCGGCTCTCGAAGCCCCTCATAGACATTTTCCCCGAAGCGCAATAAAGCTCTTCCCAAAATTCCTTCTCCTGTGCCTTCACGTCCTCCCCTTAGTACCCCCCCCCCTCCTTCCAGCCCGATCAAGAGATAGAGTGAAACCCGGGAGTTCTTCTGAATGAAGTTTAGTTTCTTTTCCCTTACCGGTAATATCCACAGCGATCGTGAGAATACCCATCAGGGTCTTTTTTTTCCCTTTTTGGTACTTTCTCCTTTGAGCTGAGACTGTTTGGGGATCCTCGTGGTATTCTCCCGATGAAACTGATATAGACCCCTCCCCCCAATTCCTGATCGATTTTTGTCAAATTTCCTTTCCCCAAGGACCCCTTTCCATCCTTGTGATGATTTGTAGAGAGATAGATGCGATTCCCTGTCCCTTCCCGAGGATGGGAGAGCCTCCTTCATAAGGTTCCCTAGGATCTCGCGGTTAGAATCCCCCCGTCCTCCCTTCCCTCGATATGAGCCCTGTCCCTTTCCGGCCCTTCATGATTCCAGCTCTACCCCCTCAAGAACGTTAGTGTAGGGTAAGTGCGGCCGCCCAGGGGGATGTCCTAATGGTTATAGGCGTGGCTTTTCTCCCCTCGGCTTGCCCTTCTAGGCCTGTGTTTTTTTCCCGACTTGGAAGAGAAGAACTATTTCACGTCCCTCGCCCCGATCTCTTTTCCCAGTCTTGTGCAGCCCTTTTTGATTTTTTTTCCTGCTTTTTTTGCCCTTTCCTCCTTTTTTTTTTTTCTGCTTCGATCCTTCTTGCGTAAGAAGACGTTCATAGGAAGTGATTTGTTCTAGCATGCAGTGCCGGCTTCCCTTCGGTTTTCTTTCTAGAACTTGCTTATGTGTGTCTCTAGATTGGTAGAACCTCTTTAACCCGCCTACGTCCCTTTTTTGCCTTTATGTCCCCGACCAGTAAGGAAGCTCCCGATCACGCTTCTTTTCCCCCTCCACAATTTTGCAGTTTGTGATCTTTTTTAGCCTGGCGCCCTCGCGTTCCAAGAATATTCTCGTAGCTTGTCCGGAACCCTGTGCAGTAGGTCCCTTCCTTTCCCCCTTCCCTTTTTCCCTTTTCCCGTTCCACTCCCTTTCTTCACTTCGTGACGTGGTGATTCTGGATAGCTTCTCAAATCTCTCTTCTTTTTCCTCCTCTGTTTTCTCCTCTTTTGAGTTCCCCTCCCGAGTTTCCCAATTTTTTCCTCAGTTGGGCTTCCCGGTTTCGTGTGGTTTTTTTGGCCGGCCCTACCGAGGGAAGGATTAGTCTCCTACTGCACACACTCCCGCTTCCCGGTCAAAGACCCTTTTTTCTCCTTTTTGTTTTTTCGGCTCCGCGCTCGCCGTAATCGCACGGGCCCAAAGAAAGGGTTACGGTCACCCCCCCCACGCCGGACTACGTGTAAGTTCCCTTTTTTGCCATGAGTATCGTTATCGGGTCAGCCGCCATCCCTTTACCCCCCCCTTCTTTCATTGCGCTTGCGGACAGATGGTTAGACCATCATATGCCTCATTTCGAGGGCACTTCCCTTTTCCGACGGGCAAAGTTTTACTCGAATGTACATTTTTCAGCTTTCCTTCCCCGCTCATTCTCTTCAGCAGCCGCAACTAAGCCGACGGCAGGCACTTCGTTCCTTGATCGTCCACACTGAATCCCCTCCCTGGTCCCCCTTCCCCTTTTCCTGTTTTCCCTCCCTTAGGCGGGCTTGCGTAAAGACTCGCTACCGCGAGACCAAGTTTCATGTTCGTTGCGCCCTGATACCCCAAAGGGAGCTGCATTTCCTACCTTTCTGTTTTTCCCCTTGGCGATCCCCTTTTTCTCTCATCATCCCTGGTGCAGCCCCTGCCTACGAGAGGTAGCGATTTTTTGTTTTTTTCTCGCTTCCTCGTCGTCAGGAGCGAAATTATCCTCGCTGTGAGGATCCCCGAGATGCCCCCCTTTTAATCTCCACTTTTCCCCCCACCCCTCTCTCGCTACTCTCTGAGACCCAGTTTCTCTCGCATCGAGTAAGCAGAGAGCGCGCACAATGTCTTTTTTGGAGGGTATTTATTTTGTCCCTCCACGCCCCTTTTGACTTAAGGGTGGAGAGATGAAGTAAGATTAGCGAGACCACTATACCCCCAGGTTCCCCTATCCATGTCTACTGTTAAAGAAGGAACCTCCCTTGATTGCTGGTTTTATGGCAACCTAACTTGTAGAGGAACTTGGGAAAGAAAAGAAAGAGCTATGACTTCCGCCTCCCCCCTCCTTTTTTGAAAGACCCCATCTTGAAGTTATTGCTAACCTGTTATGTCCCTCCTTTCCTTGGGCAACGCAGAGGCCTTTGGACTTCCCGAATGAGGGGGAGGGGAGAGGGATTTTTCCTTCATTCTCTAGGGGGAGTCCTTTTGGTTTGATTCCCCCTCCCTTTTTTTCATATTCCTCATTTTTGTCCCCTCTTTTTTGCCGTCTGTACTTTGCACGAGTTTTTAGGTAAGATTGAACGAACATCGGACCCCTTTCCTCCCTTTTTTCCAACACTTTACGATTGGATTCCCCCCCACTTGGCTCTCGGTTGCCGGCCTCATTCCTCAAGGACGCGTTAGGCGCTAATCCCTACAGAGGTCCCCCTTCGAAAGCCTTTAGTTTATTTGGTTTTTCGATCTCCCCGAACTCTTTCCTCGCTTTGTGCAATTTCCCGAGACGAGAAGGGACCGCACTCCCGGCTTTTTTCCTCTCCCTCCCAAAGACCGGTCTGTTAAACAACTTTTTCCGGTTTCCTTTCCCTGTCCCGCGTTCCATTTTTCCAGGTAGTGTTCAAGAATTTTACGGCCGTAATTGATCTCTTCCTCTAGAGATGCAAATTAAGTCGGGTTTGAGGTGAAAAGACTGGCCCAATTTTCTTTCCCTTTTCACTTTCTCCCTTATCGTACCTTTACCCCCAAGAGTTTTCCTACATCGGCCTGGTCGTTGACAGTAGAACTGAATATTTTCAAGAGTCCGGGCCGGTTCCTTTCCCTCCTCTCCTTGCAAAAAGATCTTTTCGCACAGGTAGGCGCTGGAATCCCCCCCCCCTCGCCCCCCCTTTTCCCCTGCGGAATTTAACGGGCTCTCGTAGGTCCCAGTTGAGAGCCATTTGCGTCTTGGCGGCCTGCGGCACCCCCTTTCGCGCCTTCCAACCTTTTTCCCCCTTTTGCTCGCCCCTTTCTTTCCCTCTTCGTCCCTGCCCTGGGTCTTCGCAGAAATAGTTTTCAAGGAATAATGCCTTCAGATAGGTGGCCCCCCCGATGCCCTCCCTTTCCTAGTTAATTACCACGCAGGAGTGCAGGCAGCACCCTTAGACCCTTACACGCATGCGCCATACCTAATTGACTTTGCTCACCGCCCAATTCGTCCATCTTTCCCCTTAACCTGGCAGAGCCCCCCTGTCAGCGCCTCCCCTTTCCTTTCCTACGTCGAGATAGCTTCAAAACTTTCTTTTTCTTTACGTTTAGCGTTCTCACGGCTTGCTTTTGGGGGACCTAAGGTCCTCGACCCGTACACTACTCTGTTCCCTCCGCCACCTCTAACCCACACCCCATTGACACGGACGACCCCTTTCATCCCGGTCGCAATTTCTTTAGTTTCCTTCTTTCGCTTCTTCCCCCCCCCCCTGGTACTTGCTATGGGAATACAACGTGGCTTACGAAGCATATTGACCTCCTTCCGACCTGAAGCTTTGATTGCTCCTTCAGCTCCATACATCACGGACACGCTCATTGTGTTTCAGTTTTTCTCTCGTACTCGATTCCTCCTTAACCCTTGCGGCGTTTTTCTTCCGAGTGGGAAGGTCGATCAGCTTCTCCTTCTTTTTTTAGAAGACCTCTAGAAGAGCTGGTCCCTCTGCTCCCTCCCCCCTCCCTCCCTTTTTTTTTTCAGGGCATGTGATGACCGCTGATAAGCATATTTGTAGTGGTAACCCTTGCTTTTAAAAGTCCTTGCTTGACTACTTTATTTAATCGGTCGAGAAGAAGTTAGTCTTTCTAGACTACCAGTTATGTCTGTTCCCCACATCATTACTGGTACTTTCTTAGGTCGCGGGTGCGCGTCTTTTCGGTCGAGAAGACTAAGCCCCCCCTCCAGTTAATCCAATTCAGTGCCTTAAGAGGGGTTGTTTTAAGTGTCTCGATACCGTTGGCGGTCCTTATTCTTCTAGGTAGCGATTGTAATGATAGAGCATGCTTTTTTTTTTTGTTTTCTGTCTTTTTGTAATCTCCTTGCGAAGAATTGTCCCTGAGCCCCCCTCCCCGTGCATCTTTTCTCAAGGTCCTCACAGGTGCGAAATTGTAAAGCCTTTTCGGTATCGACCAGGGTCTCCCCCCCGGCTTTAAAAGCCCCCTTTCTACCTTGCTCAGGTCTTTATTACACGAGAGGCACCCCTCCCTTTCTTTCGCTCCACTTTTCCGTCTGCGTGATGACTTTCACCCTTGTGCCCGTTGTCGGCTTACCATTGCCCCATTGTCTGCCGGAAGAACAGGGCGCGTTCCGGTCGGCCAGGTGTTGTTTTTTTGTTTTTTCATCGAGCTTTCCTCCTTTCCTCGTAGGCCGGCCCACACCGAACATTTCGAACCTTGCCCGTCTTTGCTTTGGAATTCGGCGACCCTTTCCCTTTCCCCCCCCCGGTGTGTTCTTTTCTTCGATCCTTTCGCAGGACGATTCCCCTCTCTTTAAACCAAAGGACCCAGTTTTACTTTCGACTTTTTTCGTGTTGGTGGCCGAAGACAGATTAGGCTCGTGCTTCCTCCCCAACTTTTTCTCCCCCGGGATTCTTTTCAAGACCGATATTGGATCATCAGAGACTGGGTGCGTCCTGGCGTCCCTCACGTTTGACAGTCAAGGGTTCTTTCACCCTCCCTTTTTTTCTGATGCCTGGCCGGCGTTTTGGGTCGGTTTCCCCGAGCAGCAGCATTTTGCCTCCCCCTTGCGCTTTTTTTTTCTCGTTTTTTCTCGCCCACAATTGAGCCCATCATTCGCGAACAATGTTGCACTGGACTGCGACAAGGAATTCCCTTCACCTTCTCTCTCCCCTCCTCTTTACGTAGGAGCTGCTTTGAGAAGTTTAAAGCAGATCAGTCCGAACTCTCTTTTTTCAGCGCCCCGTGTCCAAGTTCAGGACGCAACACCGCGCCTCTTTATATTAATTCCTAGATCTCGGCTTTCGTCTACACTTTGCGCTTTTTTCCCAGACGAGGTCCAGGCAAAATGACGTTCCTTAAAAGCTCTCACTTTTTTCGTAGCATCCGCTAGCGGTTCGCCAGCTCATGTTTCCCCCCCTGGAGCTCCGGACCCTTACAGGCATTGTGGATTTTCGCAACGCCCCATCCCCCCCCCGATTGACCCCCCAGGATTTTTTTACCCGATTCCTGCATCCTTCCATCCGACTTCCTTTTCCTTTCGGTTCCCATTGATCTGATGAAGTCTTACCGCGAGATGACCCTTTACTCGGAAAGTACACCTCGACCAGCCGCCCCCTCCGCCTTTATTATCCATGGCGTGATCGCGAGTACGCTCGCCTTCTCCCCCTTTATGAGATTTCTATTCTTTGGTTCCCCTACGGCGGTCATCCCCCCTTTTCTTACGGGTTATTGGCGCAGATGCCCCTCCGTCATCGATACCCCCTCTGTCTCCCACAGGGCGCATAAGGATACAGAATTCCCCTGATCCTTTCATCCGATTAGACAGTTTATTTTCAATCTTTTCTTGGTCTCTTCCTGATGGGACCAAGAAGTGGAAAGTCTCGAATTCATTCAGAAACCCTTTTTGAACGCAGATCGACTCGCCTGGCTTTCCTTTTTTTCTCCGGCTTCGCTACGTGGAAGTGCGAGTGCCGGAGATGGAATCTTCGGGTGGCTTTCACTGATTTCCGCCTGGCTTTCCTTTTTTTCTCTGATTTTTTTTTCTTTTCCTGCCTTGGCGTTGAGTAACATTACCGCGGCGGTCATCGGCCTTATTATTTTCCCTCCTAATGTGTAAGAGTCCGCAGACTAACCCCTCCCCCCTCTTTTTGTAACTTTTTACCCCGTTACCCGCAAATCCCTTTCACCGATCTTGATGCAACCCACGGTTTTCGCGCGAATGGTCCTGATTTCCCCTCCTCCTTCGCACCCTACTCGGCCCCCCTCTTTTCCACCTGTTTTTCTGGTTTTTTTTGTGCGCTCCGCGCCAGCGGCTCCTATGCAGGTGGTATGGCGAGTCCTTTTTCCGGACGCCTGGCTTCTTTTATTGAAGTCGTACTTCGACCCTTGACCCCGGCCTCCTTTTTCTACCACTTTTCTTCTCTGGCCGTTTTTAAAGATAGCTCAGGAGCGTTCCTCCCATTGCCTTTTTTTCCCCGGGCTACCTCGTCTTTACCCTTCTTTCCCCCCTCCCCCTACCCCCTTTGTTGTTGTGAGAGCGCTCCTTCCGTTTTTTTTTTTTCCCCTTTTCCCACGACCTGAACCCCTGTTTTTAAAGATCATGAGAGGATCGTCCGCCCGTCCCTTTTTTTTACATAGCCTGGTCCTTTCTCAGCGTCTCATAGACTATCCTCTTCTTGCGGTTCGTTCCTCCCTGATTTTTCCTTCACCCTCGATCGGCGAGGAATCACCACCACCGCCTCTCCGCTGACTTTCTCCCTCTTCTCAAAGGATTCCGGCAGCGGCTTTGTCTTCCCTCCTTTAAACTTCCTTTTTCAAAAGTGTTGTTCTCCCCTTGTAGGAAGGGACTTCCGACGAGGAGACTTTTTGAAATCCGATGGTCGGGGCTCCTCTTTTCAACGTCACCAACCCTTTTGCTTCCCCTGCAGAGTTCCCTGCGGACTTTTTCCTATCCGAGAAGCTTTCATCATGAGACGAACGCATGCGGGACCCCTTCAAAGATAGGCGTCTTCAAGGCAGACTTCCCCCCCCCCGTAACCCTTTTTTTTTTCTAGTCCCCCCCTTTCCTCCCCTTCATCCTATCTTTCCGATAGAGGTCCCCAGGGCGTTTATTATGCTGAAGTAGTAGCTCTCCGGCTTGTCCCCCTTTCTCGTTTCCTCTTTCAACACTCGATGAGGGGCTCCCCCTTCTCCTTTTTTTTTCGTCCCCCTTAACATTTTTTTTCCTTGTGTTTTCCTCTTGGTTCTACTCGAGATGCACGGACTGAACCCCCTCCGAGCGCTCCATTCCCTTTCTACCACGTCAAGCTTTGCCGTTTCTCTCTTACTCGATGAGAACTTCTCAGCCGTCTCGGCCTCCCGTGGCAGTTCTCGCCTTCATCTTGGAATATAGATTGATCCTCCCTTTTTCTGCCTTTTTTTGCCTATATGAGTAGAAGTACCCTAGTCGGCGTCGTACTGATTTCTTTTTGAAAGCTTTACCAGAATTTCAGCTAGTTTCTTTAGCGTTGCTTGAATTGATTTGATCTACTGGTAGAGAAGAAGTTCGGGGCCGGCTCCCCGGCATTCTCCCCCCCTATTGTCACCAACGGATGGTCCTGGTTTTCTCGTGTTCCGGCACGATCCGACCGAATGAATAGCACACGACCAGGACTCTATCCCTTTCTGTCTTTTTCACTTAGGAGAGATTGTCCCTTTCTTTGCTCTTTCTCTTGGTTCGGATATGTTAGCATCTGCTTCCCCTTTCACTTGGCGAAGACGTGGAGCAGCACGGTGCCGGCTTGTTCGCGTTTCCCTCCGAATTGTCGCCGATGAGTCTCTTGGCCCAAGATTGTTTCCCCGACCGCTGCCTATCTTTTCTTGCCGCGGATGCCGATGCACAAGAGAAAAGGACTTTGCGCCTTGCTTTTCCACGTCGGTGAACCTCCTTTCTTTTCCCCTTCTCTTAGTTTTTTTCCTTTCCGGTAGACTGAACACCTTGAGTGAAAGATATCGTCTTGACCGGTGGCCTTTGGAAGTAGTCTCTGACCCAGTCCTTCTTCCTGGCAACACACATTCCATTCGTTGCCCCGCCCGTGGGCCCTTTGGTTCTCTCTTTTTTTCGGGGGCCGGTGGGTGGGGCGACCTCCTCTCTTTTTTCCTCTTCGTTTCTCTATTTCTGGCAGCGCGAGACCAACGGTTTGCAATGGCGCAAGCTTTTTGTGTTGGAAGGACTCCGTCTACTTCCTTTTTCTTTTTCAATTTTTTTTTTTTCCCCCCACGTGATCCCCCGGATTTAAAAGAAAGACGGGCTTCACGCATTGCCTTTTTCTTGACAAGAGATTACGTATAAAGGTCCCCCCCCCTTTCACCGTTTTTCAACCCTTTTCTCTAAGTTCCTTAAAGGCCTATAGGTGTTCATCTCAGAAGGTTACCTCAAGACACACTGATTTTCTTTCCCTTTCTCTTCCCCTCTGTAGTACCATCATCCCGGCGAACATTAGATGTGGCTCTGGACTCGCCGGCCCGTGAAATGAACGACCAATTTTTCCCAATTCTCTAGAGGATCACAGAAGGATAGAGTATCTCAGAGACCAGACCTCCTCCTTCCCCCATTTAATTCCGCTCAAAGGCTTTCTCCTTCCTTCTCCCCTCAATACGGCAGCCGAGACTTAATGGCCTTGAGAAGGGGATGTAGGAAAAGGACCCTCTCCTCCCCGATCCTTGAAGTGCGCGGAACCATAGGAAACGTTGATACATCTCGGCGCGTGATTACATTCCCGATAAGGCTTTTTTCATTCCCCTTTGGTCCCTTTCTCTTTTTTTCAAAAGACACACTTGAGAGCCTGAGTTACTCCTTTGTCCTTATTAACCAGCCCTCCCCTCCCTTTACTACGTCGCGAATACATAGAGCTTCTGGACGTTCCCATAGTCAAGTCCAGCTGCTCCTCTCACTTTTTTATCCAGACCGCCCGGGTCTCAACCCCATCTATCATCGTGACTTCCTTTGATCTCTATCCCTTCTTCTAGAATTAAGTGTAGGATTACAGGTATCATCCATCCTCTTCGGTTTGACGAGGACAGTCAGGTATTTCTTCGTAGCCCGATGGCTCCCCCCACTTCTCCTCATTGTAGACCCAGATACAGACCCAGAGGACCGAGACCCCTCGTTTCCTGCGCACTCGCGATGGTCTATTACCTTTTTTCCCGCACACTGGTTCCCCCTCTTTCCCTCAGACCTTCATCCAGAAGAAAGCAGTTTGCCCGTCCTCTTCTTGTCGGTTTCTACCGGTCCCTTGACGTACTTGTTCGGCCTTTGTACCTTTCTCGGCCCCCGATGAAGAATATTTTCGGAGCCCCTGTCTTTCAGCATGTTTTTTCTCTAATGATGGTGTTTTCTTAATTCTTCTTCCCCCATATTACTAGGCTGTAATAGGCCCTTACTTTCTAAGTTGTTTTCCAGTCTCCCCTTCCTATTATTGGAGACGAACCCTTCCCCCTTGTAATCTCGTTTTTGTCCATATCCCTCTCCTTTTCCCCACCTTATTTTTTTGCTCTCTGACTGTTTGAATTTTAATTGCAGGAAGAAACGGCAGGGCCTTCCAGAGGATCCCTGAAGGCCTCCTTCAGTTTATCTCTTTTTTTTTTTTTCGCAAGACCCTTCTCCCTGCCTTGTGCAATGAGAGACGAGGACTTGACCACACCGGGACCCGGCCTCTTTTCTCTTCTTCTTCAACGAACCATTCTTTGGTCCCCCTCTTTGTTTCCTTGTCGGTTTTCCCTCGTTCCTTTTTTCCAAGTGTTCCAGTCGGTTTCACCGACGGCGGAAGGACGTTTATTTGAATCTCCTCCCTTCTTTTTTTTTCTATTCCAATTACGGTTAGGCCGTTTAGGTTCTACCACCTTCCCCTTTCCCCAACAATTGCGGCCCCGTTTTCGTGATCGTCGGCCGCTCCACCCACTCGGTGTTTCTAAATAGCTGTTCGTTTCTGACAGTAGACGCTATCCCGATTCCTTTCGGTCCCGTTCTTCGTCTGATTTTTCAAACGCCTATCCGTTCTTTCTCCCAACCACAAACAAAGCCACCACGGCGCTTTCCTTCTCTTTTCTTCGTAGGTCCCGGTGATTCCTGCCTCGTGTTTTTCTTGAACCGCAACAATTTTTGAGCGCAACCCGTGTTTGCTTCGGGTTTGGTTGCCCTCCGAGGACCCGGGCATTCTCTTCTTTCCAGTTTCCCCTTTTTCAAGGTTACTGCCCGCATCTCTGGCTCGATGACACAGAGGAAGATTATACTGCACTGAAGGACTGCAAGCCGTACATTCCCACCCCTCCTTAGAAATGAAAATCATGAGGTCCCCACAGAGCACCTCAAGAGAGTCTTAATCTCGCTTACTCCCCTAGAGTCCCCCTTCCCTCCGACTTCCACAGACTAAGAAGTAGTGACTTATGGTGGGCAAAAAGGCTTCTTCTTTTTTCCCTGTTCCCTTTTCGGCTGCTGTCCCACCGTCCTCTACCCTCTATTTTTTCTTTGGACTCGAAGTCTAGGTATTTGGAGTCAGTGTAGTTGTACGTAGAACTGGCCTTCGTCCTTTTTTGGGATTTTTTTTTTTTCATAGTGGTTTCTGACGGTCTGCTACTTAGAACTTTACCTTGATCCTCTGTGATTGACCTTGATCTCCTCCAGACCCGGAACCGCTCCTTCGTGCCTTTTCGCTCCTTTACCCCCCCCTTCTGTCTCCGTTGACAGCCGTCAAACCGGCGCTTTGCTCGGGTTGGGCCGTTGATCCCCCTTCCCTCCCCTTTTCTCACTTAATCAGCAGCGAGGAGTGCGAGCATTTCGAAGTCGGCGTCGTTCTATCTGCTTTCGTATCCCGCTCGGTCTTGTTTGTCACGTTTTCCTCCGGCGGATGAGACCATGGATTTCCCTGGTTCTCGCCCCTGTTTCTTTTTTCGCCCGTGGATTTATTGCGGAGCACGCCGGATGTTTTTTATCCCTTTTTTTTGAGGTTTGTGACGAGTCCTACAGACGACTCGCCCTCTCCGAAGTTAGCCATGGCTTACTGGTTGGTTTCTGAAGCCTCGAGCGGCGCAGTCGGATCGATCCCTCACCCCACCGAGGTCTTTAGATGATGTTTTAGAGCTCTTGCGGCGCCGTTAAGACTCCCTTCTTGTCTCAGATGTTAGAGAGCACGGGCCCGTATAATTGTAGACCAGCCAGTGCTATTAAATGTTCCACGCTTTTCCCTTTGGTCGTCTACGCGGCAACATCCTCTCCTGTCTTGCAACCTGAGTTGGAGTGAACAAAAACCCTCTAAAAGTGAAGAGCCATGCCGGTCAACCCTTCTTCTTTGGTGGTGATTTCCCGAAACCATTTCGTTCCATCTCCTGTAGCCTTTTTCAGGAAGGACATTCTGCAGAAGCCCGGAGTGATGGAAGAAGTCCGCGAATGTTGCATTCTTTCCTCTCATTCCTCCGGCCGGAACACAACGCCAATTACGCCCCCTGCAGCCAGTAGTGCCCTCTTTTTTCCTCTTTTCTCGCCGGTGTGGCGCTTATATTTTACTCCTTTGTTGAGATATCCTCTTAGTCTTCCCCTCCGGATTCCCCCCAACTTGAACGAAGGGCGGACAAGTTTCGGTTTTTGGTTGGAATAAGACGAGGAAAGTCTTGTCCGCTCCTACACACGGCCGACCCCGCCTTTCGGGCAGCCGGAATCCCCCCTCCCCCTCCCCTCTTGGTCGCCGGAGAAGAGTACTACCGGCTCAAGGGAGGACCCTCACAAGGTTCATCACCTCCGGCCGACGGTGATCTCTCCCTTCCGGCTTTTGGTCCTATGGGTTTGTTCCGCAGCCGCATCAGGTCCAGACCAAGTCGATTGTCATCGTTTTTTCCCAATTTCGTCCAATCCATCGGCTTCCAATTTAACACTGGGATGAACTTCACAAAGGCCAATGGCCCCCGGAACCACGTCGTCAGGTAGGAGAGGGCGCCTGAACGTTCGCTCCAGAAGTACAGCACTACCGGCTGACTGAGCCCCCCGAAGCACCCACTTTTTCCAAGTCGATCCTCACACAATGAATTAGGCGGCACCGGAGATCGTTTTCCCTAGGCCCTGCGTTCCCAAGGGCAGCTACAATCGGAGACCTACCCCTGCTTTGACCCACCTGGCAAAGATACATTTTTTCCCGATCAGAGCCGTCCTCTCGAGAGACCGATCCAGGTCTCCCTCCAATGTCCCTGGTTCTCCGTGCCCACTAAAACGACGCCTTTCCTTGGGATTTATACGTGAACCCTAGCAGAAGTCGACGTCTTATCGCCTCTGTTCGAGGGACGTTCTTCGCGAGATTCCTCCGTCTCCCTTCAAGGCCAAATTTATCATAGACAGAAGACCGCTCGGGCTCTGAGCAGGGCCCCCCCCCCCCCTTTCACCTCTTTTATTTTTATTCGCGCTGAGCATTGCTGGAGGGTCGTGGCCTGTTCTTTCAGGGGCAGGTCTGCCATCCTCTTCAAGGTCTGGGAGTCTCCATTTTTCCCGTTTCGCGAGTAGATTTTCCCACGAACTGCCCCTTCCTTAGTCCGACGGACGGAAGAAGAGACCCTCTCGAGGGTTGCTGCACGCTGCCCCGCTGTCGGTCTGTCCGCAATTTCTTCGTACGACTTCTTCTCGAAACTCCCCTTTCCGCGACATCTACGTGACGAGGTCGGGCGGTTTCATTGGACGTAATGTGACTGCCCCCCGGGCCGGCTCCTATTTTGCACGGTTTCGCAGGTAAGGGTTCCTTTTTCCTGTATAGTCTTCTTGTTTCGTGATTTTAGGGATGTAGGGTTCCATTTCCTGTAGTCCCTCTTCCGCGGCGGTCATCTCGGCAACTATATGCGGTTTTGCCTCTGATTGAAGGTCCACTTTCCCCTTCCAATTTCTTTCCAGGTAATAATCTCGGAACTCCCACCGCATTGCAACACAGGGTTTCCGCGCGAACCTGTCGTCATGCCTACCACTCCTCGTCCGGTTTCCTTTACTTAAGCGGGCTACAGTCGAACGTTCCCCCGTCGTGTCCCTATACTGGGTTGTTGTGTATTCACGCGCCCACGTCCTTTCCTTTTGCAATTTTCTTTTCGCTCTTTACGGGACCGCCCGGCCCTTCTATGTCTCTGTTTACTCCGGGCAACGACCAGATTTTTTTGCCCCAATTTAGGGAGCGACTGTGAAGATCCTCTGTAAGTGAGCTTTTCGCAAAATTATTCAAAGACATACCCGGCCCGAAGTATTTGCATCTATCTCTTCCCCATCCTTTTTTTTTTTTCGATGAGAGCACTTCCCCACATCTTTCATAGGACGTGGGCGTCGGTTACCTAATTGCCACAATTGGAGTTCGGAACTCCCCATGACGCTATTCCTTCCAGGCCGCTTCGAAGGCACCCACTGCTTTTTTTTTACCTCACTCCTTTTATGGACTGCCTCTCATCGGCAGGTCGGCTGCGGGCCAAGCGCTTTCTCTCTTTGCACACCGCATAGGATGTCTTTTCGTTAATAGAAACCCAAAACATGATTAAAAGGACGAGGCATGACTTTATAGACTTCTTAATTCCGTATTTTAGGAATGCCACTTGCGGAAACCCCCTGTAGAGGAGAAAACCTGCTCAGTGCCTACCTTGTAATAGTTTGAAGAAGAGAGGACTCTGTGACAGTCAGTCTTCTCGTTCCGTTCGCGGAGACTAACACGACAAAGAACGCCCCCAGCATACTAGGTCGCAGATGACCCCCCCTCCTTCCTCGGTCCACACGAGAGGCCAAAGCACTTGTCCCCACCATTCCTACATGAACCGCACCCTTTTTTTGGATAATTCCCCGCAACAGCCCCCAAGATAGGCGTCCGGGTTGCCTTCTAAATTTTTCTTCGTCCCTTCTCCCCTTCCTCCCTATCAGACGTCGAGATATTTTTGCCAAAACTTCGTTCTGATGAGTTTGTTAGCGTCAGTTGATGCTGCCCCCCGTTTCTCGTTTTTGAGCATAAAATACTGAGGCTTTTCTCGCTTCCCTCGTGGGTACGTCGCCTTCGGTGCCGTCTTTAAATTCGTGGTCGCCTGATCGACCCTTTGCCTTAGCCCAGACTGAAGAGACAGTCATGACCCCTGGATAGATACGAGGGACGGGAACCCAACCGGAATACACCGGCAAAAGAGAATAACCCGGGGTGCTCTCTTTCTCCGGATCGCTGGAGGACAGAGATGCGTCTTCTTAGCAAATGCTCTGCCTGGATCACCAAGGCTAGCTGCCCCCATCACCTGTCATCCTTCACCCGCGAAGTCCAACGAGTGGGTGACCGGATGTTTGATCCTTAGATTCGGAACGTCTTGTCTTAGCCTGCGCTTCTCTTAACGAAATCTTTGAACTTAAGGAAATCCACGCTATGCGAGACGTATTAAGTTTAGGTCCGTCGTTATGATGAAAAGGTAACGAATTAGTTCGTAAGTATGCGTCCCCGTTTTCATACCTGGAATGATTATCCCTAAGCTTTTATTATGTTTTTTATCGTTAGGAGTGAGATACACGTTCACATGAACGCAGCCATTTGCTGGGTCTCGTTTTTGCTTGTGCTTAGCAGAAGCTAATCACCCCCTACCTGACCCTCCCCTCCGCTTTGGCCCTAGCGGTGTTGTTCAGTAGGATAGTCACGCGGCAGTCCGGTCCTGGAGTACGAGGTATTGAGCTGATGCTATATCTACTGCCATCCCGACTGTAGGAATGCTTTCGTTTACCCGAGAAGCAACCCTCGGCCTTCCCGCCACGTGCTCGAAATTAGCCGAAGGTCTCGTCCTCTTTTTTCGCTCGAAGATTCGCATATCATTGGTTTGTCCTTAACGGTTCCCTAGCGGAAAAACTCTCCATTTCCCGGCCTCGCCCCCAGCTACGTCCGGGTTTCCCCCCGAAATTGCGGTGTGAGCTTCGGAGTTCTTTTTCAGTCAGGACCGTCTGTCCCCGCGCCTTGATCCGTCTTTCGTCGCGCGTACTGGGGGGTTAATCCCCCGGTGGTTCATAGCTCTGGTCGCAGAATTAATCTGCGGAATGACCAAGCCTTCGACTTTCAGCAACTTTCTTGCATTTGGCTCAGATATGGATGACCCCCCCCAGCAACCCTTCCTATTCTATGCGATGGGGATTTTCTCAATAAGAAGGGGGTCCCCTCTTTCGGGGGGGTGCGTCAGAGAGTGAGGGAACCCCTTCGCCCGGACCCCTAATATAGAAGCTCTTCCAGTCCCCCCCTTTCCCCAAACACGGCCAAGCTTACGGTCTTGGAACACATGGGTCCAAGCCCCTTTTGGACGGTGTCGTCGGGTGGGAAGTGCCGACGCGACATTTTTTTTTCCCCGCGAATGAGGAAAAACCGTAATGAACCCAGGAAGTCCCGCTAAAAGCATTGATGTCCCAGCAGACCCGTGAAGGCCTTAAGCCGATCCCAAGGGCCCACGAAATGTCTCCGTCACCGGCCGAATTCGGAGACTCTTCTTTATGCAGGAAGGCCGTTTCTTTGTTTTTCCACTCGCCCCAGACCGCAGTCTCAAAGGGCAGTCCCCTCCCAAGGACTCAGAGGGGTACAGCTTCCCTGGTCCCCACTGGTAGCCACCCCATCATCGGCGCCCAGCGACAGATCCCGAGTGACCTTCGAAAAGTCCAACGATTTTGCCCCTTTTTCTGTGCTTTGTGGCGTAACACTTCTTAGGACCACGAACTTATCTTTTCCGAAGCGCGACGGAGCATTGACTTTGAATACTCCAATCCCCTGAGCATCTCCCTTTTAGAAAGAGAAGACCCCTCCATTTTTTCATCTCTAAGCAGACCGCAAAAAGCTACATCGAATATACCCAGCAATCCCCAAGGACTGGAACCAAACCGACTACCCCCTCTTCGTGTCCCTTACCAGCACGTCCGCGGGTTAGACCCCACTTTCCTCTCTTGCTTCCTTTTAGTCCTCCATTTCCTAAACCCCGAGAGCTACAAACTGGAAGCAGTCACCCCCCTCTATGCACCCCCCTTAACGAAGGTAAGGGACTGGAGATCCGGACACAGGGGCCGATGCCGTAATTTAAACCGACAGAAATCAATTAGGAGGAGCACCAAGGAAAATATCTAACTTGGTCTTCCAACCGTTTTTTCCCCCACTACAACGACCTTCGTTCCAGGGTCCCATCTCCCACCCCGACCGTCGACGGCGCGCATATCGACTAGTGTCTTCCAGAGCCCAGTGATCGAGCCCTCCAAAAATATTAATCTTCCCCCCCAGCTTTAGGCTGACTTGCGTTTTCCTTCCTCCTAGCCCCGCCACCCAGGCTTTTAGATGTCCTAGTGAATGTATGGCGGCTTAAGGCCCGATCCCTTTTTTGATGGGTCCCTCCGCCAGGTACGTTCATATTCGCGCTCCCCCCGCCCCAGTTCCTGCTCCCGGTCGACCGCCCCCTCAGCCCTGAACTTCGAGACCCGCTGATTTCTTTCTTAACTTTTGATCCCTGATGCCGCAAGACTCATCTCGCCTTCCTTCAGAAGCCCTCTTTTTGCGTTTCTCAGTTTCTCTTTCTTACGGGCCTGACGAACGTCGATGCTAGCGAGTTTTGGCCCATGGAATGAGGAAGACTGAAGTACGGTTGGCTCCCCCTGGGGAATGGAGGACCTATGAGCTTAAGATTTTTGATTTCTGGTAGCGTGGAGTTCCACACTCCCGTGTCGCCCAGAGTGTGCGTTACTTCCTTGCTAGGTGCAGCTGAACTTTACGAGTGAATGAGACGAGTTACGACCCCGGACTTCCATTGTCTTCGTTTTGTCCAATCTTCCATAGCTTTATTCCCCCCAAGGTTGATCCCCATTTTGTTTTCTTGAATTTACGAAACTGCCCTTCCTCCCTTTACCTACAGGCTCCCTGTCGTCCCGTCCCCTCGCGTTTTCGCTGGGCGGTTGTGGTCTTCGCCCTCCCTTGTGCTTTTTTTTGAGAAGCGGAGTCGCACCGCCCCTTGCATCTTCTCTTGTCTATTTTCCTACCCTCGACTTTCCCTTCCCAAACACCCCGCGTGCGTATTAGCTCCCGGGACGTGACCGTTCAGTCGCCTGGGTGCACCGACTCTGTTCCGTTTGTTTCTTTTCCCCGCCCCCCTCCCCTTGTGTGTTGCTCTAGATTCACTCGTAGGCCTTTTTGATTTTTCCGTACTCCCCCAAGGTTCGGAACAGCGGGTCTCGTCTCGTCCGTCGCTCTTCCCCCTGAACCCGGGTTCCGCCTCCGCTGGTAGTTTGACAGTAGACTGAAGAGACCATCGCAACGAGGGGAGGTTCCCCCGAGCCGTAGAGAGTAGATCCCCGGGAACAAAGCCAGCAGCCCTCCTTCTTTTTTGGTCGCGGGACCATTTCCCACCCACACAGCCTCTTACCGAGACCGACGTTTCCCTTTTTTCAATCGTAGTCAATGTGAGCTTAAGCATCTGGCTAATTGGGCCTGACTCCCCCCCTGACCCACGTTCTTGCACCTGATCACTGCTATTTCCGGTTGCCCTCCTCGGATCCATGTAAATTAAGAGTCCCCCCCTCTTTAGGTTCAGACAAATCTTCCATATTCCCCCCCCCTAATCCTCTTTGCCGCCTGGACAGCTATCCTTGTCATATACACTCCAGTTCGCAGCCACTGATCCTCCCAACCCTAGCTTGAAACATGAGGTGAACCATTACTTGTCACCCCTTTTTTCATCTCCGTTCCGATTCCTTTCACATGACCCCTTCCCTTCCAATTAGTAACGCCTGAGTCTTTTCTGGGTTCCCCCCCTTGGAGCCTTAATAAGGTTTATTATCCTTCTTTCCCATAACCCTTTGAACATCTTTTCGATTCCCTAGAGGTTATTTCTTTAAGATGTCGTCTTAAGTATACATTTGTCCTTATCATTTTTCAATAGGTAGCGCCCTAATTCCTGTCCCCTACGACCACTGGCACCCCGCTCCTTTATAAGGACCCCTCTCCTGGATGCACTAAGGTTTAAAGATATGCAAAAGAACT
>Ga0179593_1312062_pt1 | contig 28104 bp, 34 predicted proteins | sample CZODoug2_1_08_16_FD_185931 | JGI IMG/M metagenome (GOLD analysis project Ga0179593, IMG submission 185931) | Vadose zone soil fungal communities from Angelo Coast Range Reserve, California, USA - CZODoug2_1_08_16fungal (PacBio error correction) | ecosystem: Environmental > Terrestrial > Soil >... | reverse complement strand
GACCCTTGTGTACTTTGCCTTTTTATACCCCCTGATGCACCACCCCCCTACCAGTGATCAACGTGCTTTCCGCCCTCTCCCCCGGAATCGTCACCTCTGCGCAGAAACTAGACTTACCCGCATATCAGCAATTCCCCGTTGTGCCTTTCTTTTCCGCTCCGCCATAGCCCGCGTGAAACCCCCTTTTTCCCCGATCATGCTTCAACCGACATTTCGCCCCCCACCCACACCCACCAGATTTCCGTCTGGGAAAAAAGACCTCCCCTTTTTCTCTTAGAACCCGCTTGATACGTCCTTTGCCACCCTGAATTCTTCCCCAGCCCCACAACGAACACCGTTGTCGCCTTTGTTGACGGAAACTCACCGGACTCACCCCGCCGATTCGTACTCACTACGTAAGGTAGATGCTGATCCTGTTTTTTCATGGCGTTCCCTTCTTCTTCTTTTTCAATGTCCGCTGTTTAGGAGGGCACCCCCGGGAAAACGAGCTTGGCCATCACAGGCACTGAACCGCATGCCCAAAACGGTCCATGAATAGCCTTTTCACATTGTTCCGCTCATATCTCTCTACAGCCACCGCAGCTCTCACACAACGTCCACGCCTGCGAGCCATGACCCATTTCACTGTTACCTCTCTTCGCCCCCGTGACCTTGCTTACGTATTAACTAGCGGATGTTTTTGACATGAATAAGCGTTGCTGGCGTTCAAAAAAACTTACCTCCAACCCTCTTCAAGCTCTCGTCCTTCTGTCATTTGCGCCTTTGATGGCCTGTTTGGCTTTTCTGACCGACAGACGGTCCGTGGTCTCTTCTTGAATCCTGCGCCATTGTTGCGTTGCACTTGAACGGGGATGGGCTGCTTTTCTCTTGCCTCTTCGCCCGCATCGGCACCTTTTTGTCCGCGCGCCCCCACAAAATTTCCTTTCATGATGAGCTACCCCTGCCAAGTCCCTGACCGCCCTTTTTAAAGTACCCCAATTATTGCCAACGTACTTTATTCCGATCCGTTCCCCATTTCTGATTGAAGGCTTTGGACCCCCCTAGTTTCTTACCCTTCAGTTTTGAGCGGAATCCCCTCATATCATTGAGGGAGACTTTTTCTTTTCCTAAGGGCAAGTTCTTTCCCCGATTCCGGGTATCTCAAGCTCCCCCCCTGGAGCCCCTCATAGGTGTTGGTGTCCGTGACTAATGAAGTCGATGACCGCTGTTTTTCAGACAGCGCGGAGTTCTCCTCTCGGGCCGGTTGCACTTGTGGAAACCCCATGCGCGATCAGTCTTGAGTATTTCACTCAAGAACAAGATCACGTATCGATTTACCCGCTCGCGCCGTCCACAATTTTGATCCTGTTCCTTCCCCGCCCGGGTTTCCTTAGTTTCTGCCCCAGCGATGCACATTTTTCCTCCTTTTTGATGCTGCTGGTTCCCCTTCCCCCAAGAGATACTCTCGAAGAGATGGTAGCCCCCTCTTTTCTCCTCCAATCCTAGTACGTCTCGGTTTGACAACCAGCAACACCTTGGTCATGTTCAGGAGGCTGTCCCTTCCTGCACGTTTTTTTTTATAGATTTTTCGCGTGTTTTAAACCGATTCACTTGTCTTCGACAGCGAGCTTCGCGTCTCTTCCATCCCCTTTTTTTTTTCAAGTAAGACACCCGATGACTTCCACCATAAGTTTCGAATGCTATTCTCTTTTCTTTCACAGCTACTGAAAACACTACTTCGCGCGCTGTCATTGACTGAGTTCCCCCGCCGCAACTCCACTTCCTGTCTTCCCCCTCTCATACCAGCTTTCTCTCTTGACCAACGTCTTGCGACCACAGCCAACTGATTTAAGCACTTGTTCCCCGTAGGAGATTTTAGACTTTCGCCACCTGGGGATCCCCCTGAAACTCTCGATAATCATTCCTTCTTCCGCCAGAGAAAGTCCAACCCCACCCGGCCCATCCTTTTTAAATCCCAAGGCGGTTAATTCTCGTGAACGCATACCGCGCTTTGCCCTTTCACTGCCCGTCTAATGCCTTCTTGCGCTCATCTCCAAACCAGCAAGGACTCTCTCTCCGCGTCGGAAAATGACCGTGTCCCGGAGTCTTTCTTTTTACCCCCTTTTGAACTTGGTCCTCATCAATTTTCTGTTTACTTTTCACAAGTTCGCCCTACCACCCATTTTTTATTGCCATCGTCACTCATTCTTTCCCTCTCTTGTACTCTTGCTGCGGTGTCTCCCCCCACAGGGGCCATGTTACATTTCCCTAGTTTGGCCTGTTATATTGTCAGATTCTGTCTGTGTCGTGCACACCTTGAGTCCCCCCCTCCACATTTTCTCCCACCCCTAAACCTCCACACTGTACGCGTGCCAGCACCCATTGGATTACCCAGTGCTTCACTTTCCCCGAGGCAAATGTGCTTTGACCTCACAACCTGCCTCGGCGCGCAATCTTTCACCGCAATATTTGAAACCTGTTGCGGATCCCCACTGAGTCCCTCCCAAGCCCCCACGCGTTCTCGCGCCTTGTTGTTTTAGACGATCCCAAGTGCACTGAAGTGGCCTCCGCACCTACCTTTCTCCTTGCCATCGCCCAAATCTCCCCTTTCTGACAGTTCGAGATTTCCAAACTTTTCCACCCCTACCCTGCTTCCCATTTTTTTTTGTCTTCTCTTGCATAGTTCAGATCCTTTTTACACCTCCTTCCCCTCCAGCATCCAGCATCCACTTATCTTTCAGAATTGCCCTCGCGTCACCTCTCTTACTTTGCTGATCAAATCTGGCCCTTTCTCGCTCCCACGGCTGCGAAGTGGCTTCATCGTGGGGAATACTCCCCCCCCTTTTTCCTCTGGCTCATTTTTTTTTTTTCTTTTTCGTGTGTGCATCTCTCCCTGTACCGTCACCACGTGCAGGCTTAACTGCTTTTTCCACGGTCCTTTTTCGCAGTGCGTACCTTTTTTCTTTGGGTGGAGAATTTTGCGGGTCTCCGCTTCGTGTTCCTCCGCCTCTTTGAAAGCCTGAGTCACCACTTCTCGACGGTCAACTCGCTGCATGGCGCCCCTCAGTTTGCCGTCTTTTCTCCCGCAGCAAGGTACCCCAGAGCTTTCCTAAAAGTTGTGTTGCCTCCCGGATGGCTGCCATACTGTGGACCTCCCGCCGTTGTAGTGTTAGTCGATTTCACTTATCTAACTGCCCCTTATCTCAGCAAGCGGTATCTGCGTCCAGGTAGAAAGAGCAGGTAGTTCCTAATAGAGTCCCTCCAGGATTCCCCGTCATGTTACGCTTGCGCGCACCGGTCCCTGCGTTGACTTTGCCCGCTTTAAAGCAATTTATTGCATCTTTCCCCCATGAGCGACTCCCGACCCGCCCTGGAGTGCTTTTAAGCGATGCTGGTTTGAGTGCCTCTTTCTTCCTTTCAGTCCTTCGTCGCGCGTCCGTCTTCCCCTAGCCATGTAAGTTTGCACTTCTTCCCCATCCGTGTGAAAAATTTTCGGTTTGGGTCCATTTTCTTTTGTACTAAACTTTTTTCTGTCCTTGTTTCGCGCGCCGGCTCTTTAGCATCGTTTTTTTTTCAGCCGGTGGCCGTTGGTTATTCCCCGTTGCAAGGCAGAGTCCAGGCATCTCTGAACTCTTTCGTACGCATGCTTCCTGGCGAAATCCCGGCCCCTTATAGCATGTTTTCTCTGTGGCTGTTTAGTGCGTCAAAACCGTCTGTTCTCCCGAAGTACGCAGCACTGCTGCGTATGATCGGCGGAATACCAGTAATTGCCACATGTTAAAACTCGAGCGATTGGACTCTTCCCGGGCTGAACATCTGTCACTCGTCCCCCACTTTTTTTTTTGCTTCCTGGTGACATACCGTTAGCCGCCCCCCTTGATGTTCTTTTCAACCAGACAGTGTTCTACCATGCCCCTGCCTCCGTGCTTGTGTTCAGATTTTATAACTCATTCGAAACCCTTCCCCCCTTAACAACTAACAGGTTTCCTCCTCCCCTTCAGAACAAATGCAGTTTCGACAAGGCCCTCCCCCACTCTTTTCCTATCAAAAGAACATACTTTTTTCGCTTTTTGGGAATAGTCACCACCTTGGCTGCTTATAGTGCCCCAGTCCTACCCCACTTACTCTCATTTCGAGTGGATTCCAATCGTCACGTAATACTCGTCCCCCCTAGGAAGTCCCAGTCCCATGACACCTCGCTCTGCCGTAGCTTCTTTCGCCCCCCCCCCCGGTAGCATGCGCCAAATCAGGAAACACTCCTCTGCCCGAAAACCTTCACACATTCTCCCCGAGCCAAATCGGTCCGCTTGAGTTCATGACTACGCTTCTGATGTTACCGTTTCCTTTTTCGGAAACAGGTCGCGTCCATTGTATGATATGTCTCCACTTTCCTTTGGCCTCCTCGGCTTTCTCGTAGAGTTCTTTATTCTTTCTCTTTTTCGTGCCATTATTTTCCCGAATTTTTTGAGCGACCCCCGCCCTGCCGTGCCCCGCGACGCATTCAACTCCTTCCCTCTTTCCCGAAGCCAGAAAGATGAGCGGGCATCAATGGACACTTTCCATGTTTTGGATTCGGTCCCAGGGCATTTCAGACGCACGGTCCCCATCGCCAATGGTCCGTCCCGCTCCCCCTATTTTCAGGCATTTGCTTGGATCTGTTTAGGCCTTCCTCCTCCCCCCTTTTATTCTTTGAATGATGTTCCTCCCCAGGCCTCGAGCTTTTCGTTGACCCTTCATAGAGTGTACCTTTTCTGCTAGTCTATTACATTTTTTTTCCCCCATCTGCGACATTATTCTTTATATATATTATTCCTTGCACCATTGAAACCATCGATATGAAAAATCTTGTTCCTCGGGATTATTTTAGTAATTTGTTGCCCCTGTCCTTCTTCTCGTAGCAGTTACCTTTGAATCAGGATATAGCCAATTGCGTTATTGACATTGAGAGTCATGCCCACTTCCCACAGTACGTTATTTTTCCAGAATATCCTGCGGGCTAGCTATCTCGTTGCTCCCTCCCCTTGTATGTATCGACCCTCGTTGAAGAAGTCGTTTTTTAGTTTTCCTTTCTCCACTTTTCTTTGTTTTTCTTGGGCCGCCCAATTTTTGGACACACCGCTGTAGCGCGGATCCTCATACCTCCTGGTCAGGCTGTTTTCCCGGACAGTTACTCTCCCGGGATATAGTGTTTACAAGATGTTTCTTTCCGGCTTTTTCCCTTTTTTTCTTTTTCGCGCGCATATTTTTGGAGCCTTCCCTTCTCCTCAGTTTGAATTGTGGCTGGGGTTGTGTTGGAATGCGCTCTGGGGCTTCGATTTAGTTTCAGACCTTCTCCGCTGTACCTTTTTCGTCCAAGGCTGATAATTGTTTGTTGATCAAGGCCTTTCTCCGAACTTTGCTTTCTGATCTCCTATATAAGTGTTGTCTAGTCTATTTTTTGTTTTTTGCTATCAGGCTTGATTCACCCCATAAGGATCAAGAATTCATCCACCTGCAGTACAGAGCGTCTCCCTCGCTATCGCAGGCTCACCCAGTTCGCTTGCTTTTCCCCACACTACACTTTGATCCTTCCTTGAGCGCCTCCACTCTCCCGCAACCCTGAACAACTGGTTCCTGCCGTCCCTCACATTGTCCACAACGGTCTATTCCGATTCCGCCACCCTTGTCCAGACGTGGACCCTCTTTCTGAACTTTTTTTCGTTATGCATTTCCGCCTTCGCAACCTCCACCGTTTTTGTCCGACTGAAATTCCTTCCGGTTGCTTACGGCAAGGACTCACGCTCGCCAATTGACACTACCCCGCAGCATGTAATAGGCTGCTTGACCCTCAGTCGGTTGTTGAAGTGATTTTCCCATTCGAGAAGTTTTAATTTCCCCGTAGATTGGCCTCCTTTGAGGAACGGGAACCCCACTGATTGCTCCTATGACCCGTCCTTCCCCCCAAGCCCCGGCACCAAAAAGGTCTTGGTCGCGCGTTTTCCATTTTTGAATTCGATAGTCTATAAGATCTATTGCGCTGTCCAACTAACCATTTACCGCGCGATCATTTTTTCTCCCCCGACCCAGCGGTACACTCCTGAGCCGAAACATCCGCCTCAACCCACCTTCCTCTCTGAAATTGTCAGGAATCGGTTTCCTGGCACAACCCTCCCCCAAAACACATTACTCGCAATACTAATAAGTACATTTGAGGAACTATTTGACACGCTTTTCATCTGCACCTGCGCTCTATCACCTTTTATTGTACGATTTTTGAATGGCAAGTGTCCTTCCAGAAAATGCTTTTGATTCAAATTTAACTTTCCTGCTGTGTGGCTAGACTGCTTTTCTGCGGTGGATTCCCTCGTGCACCTCGCCCAAAATTCATTCAATTTCATGAAGTACACTTCCCAGATTGGTACAGCCCTTGTATTTCCCCTGGATACTCCTCATCTCGCCAAAATTATGTCAGCAGGTTTTCCCTGGACGCTGTGCTTTGCTTCACCACTCTTTGTATGCCCTCCCTTTTTCCCAGTTCCGGAGCGTTGCTCATTCCTGTCTTGATCCACATTCCGCCGCTTTTTTATCTCCTTCAGTTTCCTGATTGCACTCATCCGTTGGTCGCTTTCGTTCCTTTTAAAATTCGCGTTGGACGCTATTTTTCGCCGTGTACGAAATAGTCGATGCCTCCCGCTCCTCCCCCCTTGGCACGCGCCGATGACTGGGCGGGCCCCCTTTAGCGTCCCTCCCGTTTTCTATCGTTCCACTGAAAGGACCTCTGATCATTCTTTCCAGCCCGGTTCATTATTTTACCTCGGATCGGCAGCTTCTTGATTCGCCTTTTCCGAAACTGCAGTTGTCCTTTGTACATGTCGTTTTTGTCCTTCTTGGTTACACAGTTCAGATGCCTCATGCTGCTGGTACCCTCGCACCACAATGCCTTACATATTGACTATCGTTCTTCGTCCACTTGTCTGCCAACGATTTCAGACAGAATCCGAGTCTGCTGGCTCCGTTGGACGACGCTAACGGTTTGCTCATTAGCTTTCGGCATACCCCTCGGTAGCCCCCCCCGATTTTATCCTGCTTTTTCCCCAATTTGGTTATCTCTTCTTCCTTCCGTCTATCATGAGTCGATTAATCTCGCCAAGAACCTTTTCTCCCTTAACATAACGATACCCCCTAATTCATGTTGCCCGCGCAAGCTGACCTCCATTACTTCGTCGTACGAACATCTATTCCTCCCCCGATGCTGTTTGGCAATTGAATCCTGGCATCGTCCTCAACGCGTCGGATTACCGACCATAAAGCTTGGGCTTGTCTTCCCCCGTATAAAAGTTATTGGCCACTCACGATTTACGACAAACGCAAAGTTTTTGCACTTAGTCGAGGCCCCCCCTTTCCCAGTGTATACCATGGCATCGGACCGCAAGACTCCAGAATCTGTTTCGCCTTTTTGACGGTAACTTGCCCGTTGCCCCTCCGCTTTTTAAATCACTCCCGGTCGTTTTTTCCTCTTCGGTGAACGCATCGCGATGAAGATTCCTCCTCTGATAAACTCCTCAGGGGTTCTCCTCTGCATTCCCCACTGCGGCCTTATCGCCTTAGCCGGCCAAATGAACTCTCGTCTTACTACTTTCCGCGGATGTAACCTGGACATCCGTCTCCCCCGCGTCAACCTTCCACTTTCCTTTCGTGGACACGGCGAATCCTGGTCCTTCACCTTGATTCCCGTCCAATTCGTTCCCCTTCTTCCCCCTTATGTTAACAGCGCTTACGCTTTTTTTGTCTCAAAAAAATAATAGACCTATCTCTAGTTGACCCCTCGCTCCGTTTTTGAGTTCCCCTCACCCTTCTCGTGCAAACCCCGGTCTCCCCACCCTCAACCTTCTCCCCACCTGACCCCCATGTCCCTTACCCCCGTTACGCGCCTCCCCCCCCTCCGCTCATGAGATTCTTCCTCTTGAGTAGAATTCCTCCCCCTACCCACCGCAGTTCGCTGCAATCCTTTTCCTCCTGAACCCACACTGGTTGCTGTTTCCCCACCCTTCTATTATTCCTCTCGTTCTTTTCATCGTAGTGGGAGAAGAGACCAAGCGCCCTATGCTCAGTCCCGCGCGAATGCACTACGTGCATTCCCCTCGTGAATACGGACCCTTCCCTTTTGTCTGATGCCACCGCTCGGCCTCGAGTCTCCACTAGGCTGGTCCCCTTTCTATAACTTTGCAACTTATATTATCCTCCTCCTTGCCCGTCTATCGGCTATGAATTTTTCTTGATTTGAATTCTGAAACTTGTTTACTTCCAGGGATTTCTATTTACCTTGGTTGTCCTCGTTGTGGCCAAGGGTGGGGCTTTTTTTTTTTTGACCATGTAGTGATTTTCGTGCCGTCGAGCCAAAGCCCTGTGCGCTAGCCGAGATCATCTTCTTCTTCCGGTTGTCTACGGGGGAAACCGCCCCACTATTTTTTATTCAAGATTTTCTCCGCCCTTGGTTGTATGACGATTGAAATTTTTAATCAGTGCGGCCGAACTCCCAACCTTCCCGGAGTGCTGGTCACAGCAACGTAACTTTTCTGATGGGGCGATATTGCGTTTGCTGTTTGTTATCCTGTATCGTGTTTGATTTGCCTGACATCGCCCCCCCAAACGGCTCGAGGGTAAACTCCCTTATTCCTTTCAGCTTCGGTTGTTGCGTCCACGCCACTAAGAACTAGCGTGTTTTCCCCAATCGTTTCCGCCACTTCTACCTTTACTACGTTTGACCCGTCGAATTGGGACTTTCTGCGAACGCGGTTACTTCCCGCCCTTGAGTTAACCGTTTAGCGAGTTTCCTGGTTACCTCTCAGGTCTAATACCTTCTTTTCCTTTCCACTGTACCGCCCGGCGATAATTCGACTTTCTTTTTTTTCTTTTGCGCCACCCACGTCCTTGCTAGCCAAGTAAGTGCTTCAGCGAGGCGACCGTACACTCCCCACCTCCCTGCCGTATTTCTATTCGCGCTGTGCCGCTTCTTTTCCTTTCGTTCTGCTCAGGCACGTCCTGACGCTTGTCAGGATTTCGATTCACATGGGAAGGGCTCCTGCATTTGCGGTTTTTTTTTAAAACCTGACTTTTTGTTCTGCTCATATCGTTTCTTTGGTCCAGCACTTTTGAGACTTCGCGGAGTGATCAAGGTGCTCGTGTTTTTTATGACCCCTTTCTCCGCGGCCACCTGCTCTTCTTGGACAGGCTCCCCCCCCCCCAGCATCAATGCTCGTTCTACGCTGAGCAGCACTGGTTGACCATATTCTCCACCTTTTCCCTATGCCTAGTATTCGGGCATCTGCTCGCCGGTGATTACGTGTAAAAAGAGGGTTCTTTTCACAGTCCCGTCCTCTGCGGCTCTCGGCGGAACAGTCCAATCGTTCCCGCCCCCTACTTGTCTTTGATAAAACCGTGACGATTCTTTCCCGCCCACAATTCCTGATAACACCCCACGGTACGTGCCTGGACTAACCCCCCGAGCCACTCCGACTTCGGATGGACGTCCGACCTTGGCTCCCCATTTTGCTTTCGACGCTTTTCCCCGAGTCGCGCTTTTTTAACCGTCAGTTTGATGTTCGCACAACTCACTTGTAACCACTATAAATGCCTGCCTAGCCCTCCCCTTCCCTTTCGTGGTTTCACGTTTTTCTCCGTCGCGAATTTCAATAGCTTGGCTCTTTGATCCGCCCCCGAGCACATCGTTTTCTTTTTCTTCGTGTATAGATCAACTGGCTGCTGCGCCCCTCCCATGTTTTGTCACACGCGCCACTCCCATACACTGGTTCTTAAGCAGGTCGTACATCCTGGACCCCTTCTTTCCCCAGTAACCAAGATCTTTATGAAACTTTTCGCTCTTCTTTTTGAAGCGCGCCCTCCCTTTTTCCCCCAGCTCCTGCTATTACATCTCTTCCAAATACCAAGTTCTGTCCGTTCCATCCCTGTGTTCTGAGCCCTCCCTCCAACTTCTTCTGCGCTATTGGGCTTTCAAGCAGGCGAGCCATTCTCCTGCTTCGTCCCTTAAATTCCCTTTGCACTCAGACTGTCGAGCAGACTTCGGAATTTCCCCCTTCTTGCCATCTTTCCGTTCTGAATCTATTTCCATTGAAATTAATTTGAGCGGACATGTCATGTCCGTGCCGAGATCCTCCCCCCATCCCAGTCAAGTTTTCATGAATCCCCACCAAGCGAATCCCCCGAAGATCAAGATGCCCATTATGGCCCTATGCCATGTCTACTTTCCTTCAACCAGGCCCCATTGTCGTCCGAATGATATCGCGAGAATAGTGTTTTGCTATTTTTGCCCTCCGGCCCGACCCTCCGGTCTCTTTCCCCCGTCGTGTTATAGAGCCTCTTCCTATTTAGATTTTTCCCACAGGCTGTTTCTCTGGAGGTTACATTTTTTCCCACAATCTAGCAAGCCCCCCATGTGCCATACCCGATTCGAGCTTGCACCTTTGCTGGGCTACGTGGCGGTTCTTGGCAGGAAGCTCCGGCGGTGGTCTTTAACTGCTCCTTCTGACCATCTTTTCAACGATCTCTTTTCACCTCCACTCCAAGTTCATCTCTTCCCTTTCCGCCTTAATTTCTCTCCCTATACTTCGGCTCCTCTTTTTTTTTCGTTTCCGTTTAGACCCGTTTCGAGGGGGCTGTGCTGCACCTTTGTTTGAGCAGTCGGATACCCTCTTGGTCCCCGGGCTGGGGCGCTCAACGATACTACGGAATTTTTTTCCTGGTGCTAAGTGCAATGCTCGCCCCCGTCTTATCCGTATTCTTTTTCCTTCCTGCTTTGTCGGCATAATTCTCCCTTGAGCTTTGTGGTTTTCTCCATCCGGGTGATATGATGCGGCTTCTGTTCTTTCCGTTCGATTTGCGCTTGTTACCCTCTCCTGTCTGGCGATCAGCCTCCATTTTTTTTTCCCCCAAGGTGATCTCCTTTTCTCCCCTCTTTTTTTGTGAGGTCTCTTATTTTCCTCCTGGATCACCAAGCCCCTCAGCTGCAATCTCCCCCCATTTCCCAAAGGTACACGCCTAAATTCTCTGGCACCTCCTAAGGTTCACGCCATAGCTCACTGTCAATTCCACGTCCGTTAGAATTTATTACGCCGCCGTTCTGTCGCGTAGACCGAGTTCATCTTCCCCTTATCCCCCCCCCCCTTTGACAAAAAAGCTTGGTTCTTGAGCCTTTCCGACCAAATCCCGTTGTCCAGTCTGGCGTGATCCGGTTTCTCCAGCCATTTTGCAACCATTTCACCTTTACCCATCCCTTGTTTCTTCCCCAGGCTGTCAAACTCCTCTTGATTCGTTCCCCCTCAACCCCCGACGCCGGTTTCTTCCCCAAACCTTTATACGAGATTCCCGCTGGTATCTTCTATGATTCGGTGTTTTTTCATTTTTTTTTGAACGGCTCTTTTCAATAGCGATGGTTTTCCGCCTTGATATGGAAACACGCCGAGAGCTTCTCCACGACGTCAGCAAAGACTTTTCCCCCCCAGGTGTTGCATCGCGCGGTAGCCGCTCTAGCTATCTAGCAGTATTTCTCCAGATGTCCCCCATGTACCCTTCCTCCCTCGAAGTAATCAGCGTTACCCTTCCTTCCCTGCCACCCCTTTCCCACTTCTTTCAACACGACCTTCCGTTCGTGCGATGAATTTGATTTTTGTTGTCCAGGGGGTACCTCCCTCCAATAGATCCACCCACCCCCTCTCCCGAAGGATCGAATCCTTTCATTCGACGGTGGGACGGTCGTTGGCTTGATGAAGAGCCCTTGCTAGAATCCCATGTGTCACTTTTCTACTCGCGTGACACTCTTTTTCTTTTCACTTGACGGGAATTTTTCTGTGCTCCCGTTCGTCGATGTGCTATCGGCAATCGAGCGCCCCAAAATATTTCAATCCCATTGCTAAACCCACGGTCCCGATGGGCCACGTCTGTTCAGTTACCTCCTAAAATCCTTCTTCTAAAGTTACCCTGTCTCTCATGTATGATCCACTGCTTGCCCCATCCCTCATCTTTGGTATCGCTTGCTTCCTTCCCTTTTGATGCTCCAGTTATTTGCGCTGGAGTTGTTATTTTCCTCGAGGCCGTTCTATTTTGCCCTATACCGGTCGTCTCATCTGCTCTTTTTAACTGGATTCGCATTTTCATGTATTATTTGGTTCATTTTTTCCTAACTAAGTCTTCTGTGCGAACGTGCGACCCCGCACCTCTGAGCTTGATGGGATCTCTTCCGGTTTATCCTTAGACATCCGCCCTACTATACCCTGACAATATAGTATGTTCGGTTTTTAACCCCCCCCCCGGATCGGTCCACAAGCCTTTTCTAGAATTGTTCCCCGATAAATGAGGTCGCTTTCTTTGCTTTAGTGCATTTAGAGTGGTACCAAAGTGACTCCTTTGTTCTTAACACTCGGTCTCCCCCTCTGTCCACATCTCCCTTTCCGAGATCTTGCATTTAGCCACCGCTTTTCTCCTAAATCATATGCTTTGATAGTATGGCACCCCCCCGGCTTCTAACTACACCACCGTTTTCTCATCCAGGTCGATTTTTGCTTTTTACCCCTGTCAGCTCCGATTTTTTGAGTGTGCGCAATTTTGGTTCCATTTTCCTTACGAGACCCCCCCGCATGTTCGGCTCACTTCATTTTTTTCTCCATCCCAATAACTGCGGACCTACCTCCTGGCGATCAAGGTTCTGATTCAGACAGTATTCTATGCCTTACCCGACCCCCAAATCTATTCGCTATCTGTTGGCCCGTCCTTTGCCCTGGGACTGACGGTGTTACCCTTTTTCCCGTTTTCTACGTCTTACTACCTCCCCCCCTCCTTTTGGCTCTTTGAACAGTCCCCCCCAGTTCTGCCCAACGAACCCATTGCCTCCCCCAACCTCAACGGCTCTCGATTCAGCAGTCTACCTGTCAATCGGGAACACTCCCAATTCTACGAATCCTGCTCTAGCCAGGGCGGACCTTCCCAACCTCGTCCGGAATCTCTCCCTCCTGAATTCAAGGTGACTTGACGCATCGGAGTCCGATGTTCACCTTTTTGTGGGGTGTCCCTTTCTTTATCAGCCGTCATGTGCGCCATCTCCAAACCTTCCGTGAGTATATCGCCTGCGTCGATCTTTTTTTTTTAGTGTTTTACTCCCCCTAGAGCCGCGTCCACCTGTTCCTACCTTCCGTCCTTCCTCCAAGGTGTCGTTTAGAGTGGCCTGTTTCTGCCTTCCTTCCATTAATCTGCGTGGGAGTCCACGATTTCCAGTCTTGGCTGGAAAAGACCAATTATGGAAAACTCTCGGGTACGCCTTCTGTCCCCCGTCGCACACCTTAAGTTCTCCCCTCATTGATCGCCACCGTAGTTGACCCTCCCTTTTCCCCGTTTTCTCTTCGATTTCTTAGGAGCGCACACGAATGGATGACAAAGTATCCCCCACCCCCTCCCCACTGCTGAACACGTTGTACCGCGACTTAGCACCCATTTTCCCCTTGTTCCGCTTTGCCCCCCATCCACTTGATTCGCCCAGTGGAATTTTTCCCCTACAACCCCACCTTTTTTCTCTCGCAATGGTCTCGCACACATCTGGTGCGGATCCCCTTGAGTACCAGCCGCCAGCCAGCGCGCGCCAGCAAGTATTAACAGAATGTTTTCTCCGTCACCTTGAAAGCACACCTTCTTTGGGCTTTCGACACTTATCCCTGAAGCCTGATTCGGTCTTCGAGGGACTTTTCAGCCACTCCTCCATCTCTCCCTCTTTACCCTACGTGGTGTTGTTCGGATTTCGATTTGAAGGTAGATGATCATTGCCCCCGAAAGCGAACCCGGTTTCAGACAAGTTAGTCTTGTCTTATCGCGCAGCAAGGTAGGCTTAGTGTGCCGTCGATCCCCCAAAGCTCTTCTTCTCTTTCCCCCCCGAGAGAACGGTGCGTCTTGCATCCCTTGGAATACCCCCCGATTTTTGATCTTGATTTTTCGCGCCTCGTACATTTTTGCTGTTTCACGTCCCTTCGATCACAATGCAGGCCCCTCAAGATTCCCATGCGTTAATCGATTTTCTTTTCCGCTCAAGTCTTCCCCGTTTTTCTTCATGTTTAGGATAATTTTGCTTTTCTCCTGCTCACTCCCTCGAAATCGCACCCCCCCCGGTTCTTTTTTTGTTCCCCTCTATATCAGTGGCGCCTCCCTTTTTGACGCACACCCAGCAGGTCATGGTACCCGCAGCTTTTTTTTAACACATCGTCAATACTACCTTGGACATATTGTACTCTACCCTTTGCACCGAGTCCTTTTAATTTTTCCACTCCCACGCACCTTGGTGCAGGTTACAGCACAGGGCTCCTTATCCCCCTTTACAGCTAAGGCTTCCTCCTCTCTGTTGAATCCCCAGCTGCATTTTTATTCTTTCTCTATGCTTTGCATTTTTGGCGCCCTCCCTCTTTGATGAAGTTAAAAATCGGAGAGCTGCAGCGCCTGATGCTTTTTTACCCCTCTTTAACCCGGACCTTCTATTAGCGATGTCTGTTTTTTCCTTTGCCGTGGCTAGAATCTGCCTTTCTGTCGTCGTTTTGCCCATGTTTACCTTCCAAGCTTTTAATCTCCTCTTCTGTTCACAAAAAACTCCTTTTCAACGTTTCTTGGATCCCTTGAGCTTTGTCTCCCCCAGTCTCAGTGGTCTTCTACTTTCATCGAAGACTGGTGCCTCACAGGATAAATTTAGGGGGGGACCCTGGGTCGGTGGGGGGTTTTTGCCACAGAATAGGTTTTTATGACTCTTCTTAACCAAGCCGCCTACTGGACACCAAGGCTTGGGATTCCCTATACTCACAGTCCCCACCATGACGCCTTTTCAGCGGCCTACCTCGTACCGGTAGTCGCCTATCATAGCGTCTTTACGGGAGGACAGGTGTTTACCACCCGTCTGCTAACCGTGCATGATCAAACACAGTGCGTGAGTGCTACAACCACAGGCAACTCTGTAAACTCGAGATCCTCTATTCTACCTTCACTATGGATCAGGCCCCCGCACCAACAGACGACCGCAGTGTGACACGCCCGAACTTCTCATTATTCACACAGGCTGCCAATGCCGTCCCCCATCAACTCCACTCTTGATTCACCGAGGTCCAACTTTTACCACTCTCAAAATTTGTACCCCTGACCCCTTGAGTCTTCACTGCCTGCGGCTCCCAACCATAGATGGGTAATCTTCTACGTATACCACTGCTCGTGAGAAGACACGGTGCCAGTAACCCAACGTAGATTAACCCGAGAAAAGCACCTGACCCTCGGGTTTGGACGGGCGATTCGCACAGTTGTTTTAATGCCGACCTCATGCGAGAACTTAATAGACCACTCAACTCCACGACGCCCCCGTCGAAAATGCATTGGTGTGTTAAGCCGATACCGCTCACAGGCATGTTCCCTTTTAACATTACGCGCACTGTTGCTACTAGCAGATTCGGTGGGCTCACACGCACTGTTCGCCCTAATCCACTGTCTCCGACACCATTGCCTCCCCTACGTATTTGACTGAACTATTACACTTCTTGTATACCCCCGGCTGTAAACCAACCTCAGTACTAGCTCATCCCAGTCTAATTAACCCGAAGCAACCCCCCCCCAACAAGGAAACTTCCCCATCACAAATTTCAACTGAACGCGTACTCGTCACCCCCTGGCCCTTAAATAAAACACCCCACAGAGGACTTAAACTGTAGAATCTGCATAACTACCACGAGGATACAAACCAGGTGTAGATCGCTTTCGGACTGTTATGGAACGAGGCCATACAACTGTTGGCTTACCTTCTAAAGCCCAGTGGTCCGCTACCCCCGAAGGAATCCGCGAGTCTTTTCCGCTGTTGCTTTCTCGAGGTCGTTATTGTCTAGGAAGATCGTTTTTCCCTCTATTTCTTCGTCGGGACAACAAGCTCTTAATACCCAAAGAGCCTCCCCCCCCTGCTTGTCTCTCCGAGTTCAAAATTCTTTAGCAGATGACAAACCCGACCCCTCAGCCAGCAGTCAAACAACGCCCCTTCTCAACGAGCACCCTGGCTCACGCGGCCCCTGAAAGGCACCTCTACCCCCCCCTACCAGTGTATGACCGCTATGGATTCTTTTTGCACACCCCCTCGATTGCTCGCCCCCTCTGGCTGCTCAATCAGCGTTGTCCGTATTGTAAAGTCAGGGCTGGGTTCTGCGCGAATGCGCTCATTTTCAGTCAATGCTCCCTAGCATCGCGACCCCTTTAGCCTGTGGGGCTTAAAGTGACACTATGTACCGACAGTCTACCTCTTTTATACCTACTTTAGTCATTGGCCTCTTGGGGCTGCCAATCAGACTTTTCGCATTCTTATGATTTACTGTCCACCTACACCCATGCCGACTTTTCACATGTCTCCCTCTTGATTATGCACCTTTCCTTCTGCACCCGACCGAGCCTTTGCCCTTTGGTTCGTGCGTCATTTCGCCGTTCTATCGCCCTCCTCCTTTCTTCTTCACTGAGCTTTTCTCTTTTTATTTGCGGGACACTATGGATCTCTAAAATTGCTGTTGACGTTTAGGATTCGTATGTTCTGTATTTTTGAGTATTTGCGAGTTCCCGCTTCCGTGTCGCCCCTATCGCATCTGCTTCTTTTTTTCCTTTCCTTTTTTGTGGCCACTCTCGTGTCCGACGAACAGTGTGACTCTTTCGGACCCTCGGTTCCGCATGAGCTTTTGCCTGCCTTTGCCTACGGACACTACGATGGTTTCCTTTCTCCTCCTGAGTTTTGCTGTCCACTTATCGCATTCATTCCCCGTCAACCTCCCCAGCAATTAGTAACTGTCTGCGCCCAAGCGTTCTTGGGAGCTCACTTTATGATTTCCCTTCTCAACGAGCCCCAGCCGTCTACCTTCAATGATCTCTGGTGTCTTCTTACGTTGTTTCAGCCCGGATATTTTTCGCAGTCCTTCTTCTGGCCGCCCTTTTGCCTCGAGCTATTCTTTTGTGAGTGAAGCTCGATGAGAGCCTGGTTCCTCCACGATATTCATCTCGTGGTTCCTTAAAATTTTTTTTCTTTATGACCCAGTTTGAAGTAGGGTTTGTGCCTTCCTTTTATTTTACTTGAGGTAGAACTTCTTGTCCCCGCTTGGATTCGTCTGTTTATCCGGTGATTCCCCGTGCCACCAGATGCCTCTTCAAACATTCTTGTACTTGTCGACCCCTTTCCCCCCCCCCCCCCGTGCCCGAAGCGCTTTCTCCCAGGTGGGCCCGATATCGAGCTGGCTGGCATTCTTTGTTTTTCCTTTTTTGGTCGTTGGAGTTTTCGTTTGCGGCAGGTTGAAGTGCCTCCGTGGTCCATCCGGTCCGCCTAATCTTCCGATTTCGGAGTTTGACCCTTTCTTTCGGCCATCGTCTAAGGACACGTCTTTCGTTTTTGCGCCATCCCGGAAACAGACGCAACGCTTGATCTATCCCTTCCCCGCTTTGCCCTTGTTTCACGCCGATTTTTTGGTGTTGCGAAAATCCTGGGGCTCCGAGAGGCTTACCTGCGAGACTTTTCCCCCGCCCCCTGACCGCCCCGTGATCCCCATTGCTTTCTTTTTTCTAGGACCGAGAGGCCCCCCTGGTTTTCGACCGCTTTCGCCAGGGGACCATGTGTGTTGGTAGCCCCTCCTCTGCTGCCTGAAGGGGGCTGACCCCCCCTTGTTTCGGCCCCCTTCCTTGCGGCATTTTCATTTTTTGGGGATTACTGCTCCTTTTGACAAGGCCCCCTCTTTCGGAAGATCTACGTTTAAGCCTTTTCATGAAGTTTAAGGATGGACCTTCTCGGCCGGGCCCCGTGAGGTTCCTTCAGGAGAATTTGACCCCTTGACCTCCTAATGGGTGCCCTTCCCCTTCCTTGGTGGGGTTTGTGGAAGTTTAATTTCCCCCGTTTTATAGGTATTTTTTTGGACGGAACTTTGTCGTTCTTTTGAGGGCAGCGTTCTCCCACCTATCGTCCTTTTCCCCCCAGCAAACCCTTTTTTAACATCAGCCCGTTGATTTCGCCTTTTTTGCGTTTTCACCGACCCTCCACATGTCCATTTTTTAGAGCTCTTCGCCTTCCGGCTTTTTTTTATTGGGAGATTTGTCGTCCACATTGGGGACCTCTCACTCCTAGACTTTCTTCCTCCAAATTTTTTCGCTCCGCCCCCGATTGGTTTTTTTTTCCACGGAACTCCACCCTCACTAGGATTGTGCTGTGCCCCCCTGGCCCAACTTGTTTGGTGGGCGTCACCCGCGATCCCCTCATAGTTTTCAGACTTTTGTGCCGAGAGCTCTAGCCACTACACACCTATGATCCAACAACCTCTTTCCGTCTTGATTTGGTCACTTCGTTAGTGATTTTTCCAAATTGTTTTTTCTCGCAAGTGTTATTCCTTTGCCGAAGCCGATGTTCAACCCCGATTCCGCTTCACCTCTCTTATCACGCTTTTTTGGTTCGGGCTTACCCCTTTGCGTCACCCCCCCAGGTGACCCTGTTCTTGACCTTCTGTCTGGGCTCTGGAGAAGTACCGTTTCCCTGAGCTCTAGGCTGCTTTTCTTCGCCACTTGGCCGTGTCTTTCTGTTTGGAGTCTTTCATTTTTTGCGAGGCTCCCCTCGTCCGACCAGATTTTCTTGTGAACGGGTCCTTGAGGGGGGCACTTTTCGTGGTGTTTCCTGCCCCCTTGAATTCTGCCCGTTGCCCGGACGTTGATTTTTGGGCAAAAAAGATCCCTTTTCATGTTCGACGATCTCTAGGAGTTTTTTTTTTTTCTTGCGTTTTTTTTCCCCTGAAGTTCCGTGGTTCCTCCCAGGACCACATTTCGTCAGCCCCCCCCGTTTCTCTTTGATTGTTCCCTGCGAGGGCCGTCCGTTAGGCTACAAGGGTGTTTTCCTATCTTTGTTTCTCCAAGGATTGCGCTCACGCGTCCCCCGTCTTTTGCCTTGCTGTGGCAACAGGTCTTCCGTCGTTTTGTGCGGTGGTCTTCTTCCCTTTTGTGGAAAGTTTGAGGACAGCTCCCTCACGACACTTTCGCGCCTTTGTGATTTTTCCCCGTTTTCCCTTGCCGTCCCCAGTGGGGATGGTTCCCTGAAACCTCCTCGTACTAGAGACTTCCCTTTCTCCTTTTTACGACTCGGACGAACTTCTTTTTTCCCCACTATTCTTGTTGTTGTTTTTTTAGTAGAGACCCTCACCCTGTGGACGACTTCCCTCTTTTTCGTCTTTGTTCGCTTATGAGGTTTTTCCCCCACTGGCCCCCAACCTTTTTTTCGGCGGGTCCTTGATGGCGGATCACTTTGCCCGAGGGCGGCTCTGATAATGTGCCCCCCTTACCGGGCCCTCCCACTACGTGTACAGGCGCCAATTTTTCCTTTTTTTTTGCATTATCGTTTTTCGCACCTTTTTGTCTGAGAGCTCGCTTTTCACTTCTCCCTGTCTTTGTCCGGAACCGGCAACTTTTCCAGCTAGGGTCATTATCGAGTCCGTTTTCGGCCTTTGCCTGCTGGTCTTTGAATGTTTTCGCGATTGCTAGACGAGGCGGGGTATTTTTGCTCGTCGACCATATTGGTCCTTTGGTTCGTTCCCACGTCCACGTCGCAAACTATTCTGTGTTTTCACCATCTTGTTGGTTTCCCCGCTTCCCCCCCTCGGATGACTCTGGCTCCACTTCAACTGATGTCCCGAGATTCTTGCGCGCCTCGCCCCCCCCAACCAACCGGCGGGCCCCCCCCGCCTAGCCCAGGCCGCACCCTAACAGCAAAGAAGCTTCCCGGGCACGTCTTCTCCAAACGTTTCATGATCATCATGGCCCTGTTTGTGGTCCTGTTAACGGGTCCGTTAACCGGGCGTTTGGACACCCCCGGCGTTTTTGATGTCTTTTTCGGCTTTTTAATCCACGCGGTTCTTTGTGGTCCCAATTCGAATTCCACGAAAGGTGAGTCCCTGTCGAGTTTGCAACTCGGCCGCTGGTTTGGCGGAATCCCTCCCGCGGGTTATTCAAGTCTATTTTTTTATAGCGCTCTTTGCCCCAGGATCATTCCTTTTCTCTCAGTCCCGCGCCACTCGCTCTTGGGTTGGAAACCCAAGCGCCTAGGTGCTTTTCTTCCGAAGTTTTTCCAGTTTTTGTCCACTAGGGTTGTGAACTCTCCGATGGATTCCCGGCCTTGGCCGAGTTTCTTTTAGTTCTCTAAGGCCTGTGGTCCGCACGTCTCATTTTTTCTGCCATTCGTTTAGATCCGATTTTTTCTTTTGTGTTTCACTTTTTTCCGTGGTCGTCCGGTAACCCACGGAACCTTTTAGGCTTATGTTCTTTTTCCCCCGCTGACTAGGTCTTGTTACGCGGCCCCTCCTGAGGTCGTCACGAGTATAACGGAGTCATTATGGTCTTCAACACGAGTTTTTCCGTCCCCCCCCCCGTAGGGTAAGTTTCCCCCCACCCCCCCCCCGTGTGGTGTCGTGGCTTCCGGATTGCAATTTTTCTCCCGGTTTTTTTCCCTTTTTCACAGTTCCTGTCTCTTGTTTTAAGGTCCAGTCTGCCTTCATTTGCATCTCGACATAATATACTTCCTCACGATGTCCTTTTGTCATCGTCACTCATCCTGCTCTCCCCAGGTACCTCGTCAGTGGACGCTTTTTGTGCGCGGCCCTCCTTTTTTTTTCGGGGACTTCTAGTTCGGTTCCTTTTCCCACGAGCCCCACGCCCCCCCCTTTTGCGCCCTCGTTGCGTGCTAGAATCTCGGCTGCCGTGAGAAGTTTCGGCATGGCTCGGTCTTTTCTCCAGTTTTTTCGCTGTGCGCTACAGCAGCGTGTTCCCGCGCTGGATCAGTCTGTTTCGCTTTTGGACCCGTCCTTTGACGGTGACCGCAGTCGGTTTATCGCGCACGTCATCGTTCCATCCTAGTTTTTTCGTGTCTTTATCCCATGCGCGCCCCCCCCCTATGTCCAGTCCCCCTCACATTCGGTTTTGAGCGTCCGCAGTCTACACCTCACCTCCGGCAGTCGCTTTTAGTGTTCTGTGTTTCCTTAGAGCGGGGGCCCCCCCACCGTACGCGGTAGTCCCGAGGACTCTTGTTGTACACCCTCTTTACTTTCCCAACACTTGTTCTGCACTGGACTTTCCTCTTGGAATGGATCTGGTCCACACCTTTTTAGTCCGGTCTTTCTCTTCACGTAGCGACCGCCCCTTTGGTTTCGGGCGGTTTTTTCTTCTTTTATATGGTTTTCCCGTATTTTCCCTTTCGTTTACCCCCCCGAGGGCATACGAGCAGCCCCCCCCCTTATTCGTGCTGACCTGGCCACGTCCCGCACGGAAAATGGGTCGGTCTGTATCCACTTTATGCCTATTTCCCTTTCGGGTTCCCAGTCTTGCACTACTTTTATTTCCGCGATTTTCCCTCACCCTCCCTTCATCCGGCAGAGAGGGTACCCCACCGCGCCTTCGGTCGCACTCTTTTTTTCGGCGACCTTTCCATGCTCACTTTTAGTGCTCCCCCGTTTTCCCGGTCCATTGATGTAGCTGTTCCTCCCCAGTCTTATTGGTGCTTTTTTAAGCCTTTTTGCTCTTCTTTTCTGGGGAAATGTCGTAGCTCTTGCGGGTGAGTCGTTTTTATGTTTCCCATTCCATTGTGTCGTCCCGCCAACTATGTGCGAAGTCTCACTTCTATCCTCCGTCACACGTTGTTGTTGTTTGCTTGCCCCCTGACCCAAGTGAGCTCTGAACCGCCTCGGCAGGAGACCATGCCCGGCAGGTCCTGAACCTTGCCTTGAAACAAGTGCTCCAGCTTTTTGCCCATTTTTTCCCCTCCCATAAAGTATGATCTCCTCTCTCTTCCCCCCTTTGTCACTTCCGCCAGCGGGAGTTTGGTGGGCCCGCTAACCCGATCGCACAGAACTGTTGCCCGAGTATGTACTTTCTCCGAAACGCAATGTTTTTTCATCTCCGTTGTGCGTCTTTGGCCCGTGGGCCTCGCTGGGCGGAATTTTTTTTGCTTTTTAGTTTCTGAGTCTCCGCTGGAGTACCCGCCCCCAGCGTCGTCCCTTTGTTCATTTTCTAAAGAGCCTACGCTCCATCATTCTGTATACACGTTAAGTTTGTCCCCTCGAGCCCGCACCCAAGGTATCGTTCCCGGTGAGGATCGACTCCCTCCCCCTTAGATGTGTTCGTACGACTTACTTTACCCCTGCACAGTTTGTGTTTTCGCGCCGAAACCTGGTAGCCCCGTTCTGCGGAACGGATCTGCTTTTCCCGTGTTGTGGTACCGAATCCCAGGGCCCTTGACTTGGCCCAGATAGATTTGATCATGTGCTTTTTACGGTCCCGTTTCCGCGCGGCCTGGTTTTCCCCCCCCGTTGATTCTTTTTCTTCCCTTTACTTTTTTAAGATTTGTCTTCACCTGCGAGGGGGAGGCTTTCGTTGTGTTTTTTTTTTCCGATTCTACCGCATCTCGGGACAGTGAACTACGTGTTGTTATCTTTTCTTCCCTGTTTTTGCTTACCGTCTCCCCATCGACCTTCTGAAATCTCTCCGACACAGCCGCTCCCGTTACTCACCTCAGCTGGTCCCGATTTTTTTTTTTCCCACACCGGTATGGACTCCAGCGCATGTGGTGGCCGCGAGTTACGCTCATCGCCCGTTAAACCCGCCGGACCCCCCCCCTCGCTCGGTTCCCCGATCGGACAGAAGCCGGCTTTTTGTTGATTTTTTAGTCGCAAGTTTGTTCTTGGGTTTCGTTGGGCGCGCCCTACCTTTTCTTCCCTTGTCACCAGGAGTTCCCGACGATCACCGTCGGCGCTTTCCCCCCCTTTTTATGTATAGAGGCGGTTTACGTCAACGTCTCCTGCCTCACACCTTTTTCCTCGTTGTACCAGCATCCTATGACGAATGCCTTTTCTGTTTTTGGTTAAAGCTGGGTGGCTTTCGGTTTTTTTTTTTTGATCAGAACCGTTTTTCTCGCGCCGGTTTTTTTCTTTTCTTCCGGAGGAACAACGTGCTACCACCGTTCCCGAATGGGTTTTTTGTTGACCGGGAGGCATGTTTGAGCCTTTCCGGACATTTTATTTGATTTCGACTTTGGCCCCTCTTCGTTGTGAGGACGTTCGCCCTTCGCTACGCTCGCTCCGTTGACCAGCCGCCAACGCCTTTCCTCGTTCCGTGTCTTCGACCGCTTGTGCACCGGGTTAGTTGTTTTTTTGGTTGAGCGATCCCTCCCACCCTGATTCGCTTCACCGAATTCCCTTTTTTTACCAAGCGCATATTCTCGCCCACCCCCTGTATCGACTCCGAAAGACCTCGGCTTCCCCAATCCCTCACGTTCCTAGTTTGGGTGGTCACCCCGGGCCCCCCACCTTATCTAGTCCCTAGGCGATTGCCCCCATGTCACCCAGCGCTCGGCGGCCCCTCTCAGTCCTCCGTTTGTGCTCAGTGGAATCAGATAGTTTTCGCGATAGATCGGATTCGAGTTCCCAGCCCGGCGCTCCGCACACACACTTCTTTGTGTTTTTGTACACCACACGCGCATGGGCCCTTTTAAAGTCTGTGTTGCTCACTCTGCCTCCCCTGTGTTAATGAGTAAACCCCCTTCCGCCCGCCATCTGAACACCGCTTTTTTTAATCGACCCCCCCGTTTGATTCACTTATCGAACCCGTTTGGACTTCCACCAACCATGGATTAATTTGATGTCGAGTCCTCTTTGGAGTGGAAGTCCCTGACTTCCCCCTCTCCTTATATAGGGTTCGTCTGTCTGGCTGTATCAGGTGTGTTTCCCCCCTCGCCCCCAGCACCAGTGGTTTGGCTGATCCCCAATGGCCTCGGCAGTTTTTGTTTTGATCGATTTGTCGAGGCATTCTTTTGGAGAGTTTTCCACCACTTTTCCTCTCTTTTTTCCGTCCTTGAAGTTTACGCGCGTCTAATGGACTTTTTTTTGTTACACTGCTGTCGGCTTTCCCTTCGTCGGAACGCCTTTCCCGACCATTTTTTGCCGCAACAACGATCTTTTTTGACCCATTTCCGGCTGACTCTGTGTCCATTCCACCGCACTTCTCAAGTTGACTCTGAGGGGTGATTCGCGTTTTGATTCGCAGATTGCCTTACCCTTCGACCGGTCCCTTTTTTCGCCCCTGGATGTTTCCCGCTTTAGTTTGTCCCCTCTGTCTCAGGACACTTTTGACCCTTTTCGGACATCGCTCCCAGACGTCGCCCCACCAATTCCTCTTGCCGAAGGTGAATACGCCTTTCTGCAACTCATGTCCATCTCCCACTTTGTGGTTTTATGCTTTCAAAAAAAACCCTCCTCTTATCCTCACTATCCGGAATCATCTCAGTAGGGACCCCTGACGCATTCGATCTATCATTCTCCTTCCTTTTCCTGTTACATGTAGCGTTCAATTCCTAGACGTATTACTGATCGATTATTTTCTCGGCGCTCGATGGTTTTCCCGAAAAAAAGAATAAAAACTTTTGTCCTTGCTTTTCATTCCCGTATTCCTAGTTTTATTTTTGTCCCCAGTCAGTGCTTTCTCAAAGTGACCACATCGTCTTTCCAATCCATACACAACCTTTTGCGGCTCTCATTTCCTGTCCTCGTCCTCTTGGGATCTCTCCCGTATCGCCCCCTGTCGCTCGTCCACGAGGATCCTCCCGTCCGGCGTTCCCTAGACGATCTTTTTTCCTTCCCCGCAATGGCGCAGTACCCTGCTCCGTTTCTTTGTTTCCCTGTGGACTTCCATTTTTCGCCCCTCCGGACCATGAGGCTGCTTTTTCTGCCTTTTTCCCCCGTACTATTCCCCCCTCGATATTGTTCCGAACCCCCATCGCTCCCTTCTGCGACCACGGCATGTTTCCGTTTATTCACTCTCTCACTGACAGTGGCCTGATCCCGTCAACTCCATTCTGCCGCCCCACGCACCATCGGCGGGGACCCGCACGCCTTCGTCTCGCCTTTCCTAACCCAGCAATCCCCGCCGCATTTTTTCCGTGTCTTCTCCCCCACCTCACCCCTATCCTCTCTATGGATGCCTTTTTTTTTGGTTTTGACACTGCTCTATCTCCTTTGAACCGGGGACACAGGGAGGTACTTGTTTTTTTTTTCCTCGTGCTTGCGCACAGCTTACTTTCCCGGTCGCTCGTTTTCCCTTTCTCGCGGCGGTCAGTCGAGCATGTAATTCGTCCTCTATTCAAAATCTTGTGCGCCCTTTCCTTTCTTGTGTTATTTCTCAGTGGCTGTCTAGTGCATCTTGTCCCTAGCTAGGAGTTCTGTCCCGCAGTTTGCCTCGCCCCCCACATGCTCTAGATTTAGTGTTTTTTTCCCCCAGGTTCCTATGCACCTGCGAGTTTTCGCCTGCTAAACCAATAAGCCGGGGCCCCCAAATCGTTACTTTTTAGGCTCTGTTATCCTTCCTTCTCTATTTTTTTTCTCTCTCTACGGTGTTTTTGCGTTTTCCGATATGCTTTTCGAGTCCCCTTCTCTCCTGTAGCACATGGCTTTTTCGTCTTCCTCGGGGCCTCTCCTTCTCCTTCCCCAAGGAACCTTGCTTTCCCGGCTGCTACGTGCGTACGCTCATCTGAGACTCCTGGTTCTAGCCCTCCTTCCCGCTTTTTTCTTTTCCCTCCTTTACTCGTCCTCATTTTCCCCTTTAAGCCATCACCAGGGTCAGATGGCCCCCCCAACCATTCGTCCGTGTTCGTTTTTAGACCCCAGGCGCCTGATGTGACGTCGCCTGTTCTTATTTTGTCCTTTTTTTTCTCAGGCATTCCCTCCCTTATCTTTTTCTTTTTCGCCCTCCGTCCTTTTTTCTTCCTGCCCGCTTATTTTTCTCAGCCCCAAGTTTCCCCCATGCGAATTTTTTCGTGTGTGGCCGGGAGTTTCCTATTCCCACATCCATTTCTCCCTACTTATTTTTTTTTTTCCCCTCCTCCCCCCCCCACTACTGACCCCCCGTACCGGGCGGCCTCAGGAGAGTTTTCAGGGTCTTTGGTTGTCTCATGGGACGGAATCTTTTAAGGAGATATTGCCGGCCCTGCTTTTTCGTTTCTTCTTCGTTACACCGAGTTGGGGGCGACTGCAGGGCCGTTCCGGATAGTTCACAGTTTGCTTAATCGGGTCCGATAGAGAGTCCGGTCCACCTATCCCGTCTTTTGCCTTCGCTCGAGGCGTCTTCCCCTATGTCCGCGGTTTTTATCCTCAGAGCCAACATTTTTCGACTAGCGCCAACCCCCCCCTTGGTCCGGCCCACGGGGTCTTCTTCAGTCTGCGCATTGCCGTCTCTTTTTTCAGTCGCCCAAAGAATAGATTCTTCCTGTCCCTTTTCTGTTTCCCTCCCAACCCCAGCTTCCTTTATTTCTTTCGCGGACCCATCGGGGCGCGTTCAGTCAATCCCAAAGTCCCGCGCCCCATTTTACCGAAAACCGATGTCTCTTTCCCTTTCTTATTTCGTTGTCCTCATACAGACTTCCCCCCCCCCCAACCGTGGACAGATCCTTCGCTGTGAATGTGTAAAAGAAAAGCCCCCGATGTTCGTCTTCGATTGGCTTGGTTCCCTATCCGCCCCTCGTTTTTCCACAAATCTACCTTTCCGCGCTTCTTTTAGCAAATAGTCCCCTTTGACAAACCTCCCTTGCTCTCTACATGCCCCAAGGTCGTTCTGATGTGAGGTCCCCCACGATGGGTCGATTTCTGCTTTGGTTCGGGGCCAGGAGATTAATACAGAGCTCACAGTCAGGCAACAGGGACTCAACTCCCCTTCTATGTCCCCCCTGCTTCATGGTAGAGGAAGAATGCGTTGTATAGGATGCGGCGGTATACTCGCTTCCTAAGTCTTAAGTCGGTCTCCTTTCTGATTTTTAGGTGACTGGTCTTCTCGTTGACCCATGTTTAGTTCACCCCATGGTTCCCTCTTCGTCGGCCGTTTTGGAAACTGTTCTGCCGATGTCTTTCGCTCACTCTCTTCTTTACACATTACCCCTCTTTCTGATGGTTTTTTTTGTGGTCTCCTTTTTACCGAACTGGGGAAGCCATTTCTCTGCCCATGGCGCGTTACCCCTTGGAGAGCAATACCTGTTACGAATCCCTTTCTTCCCCCCCAGTTGCTACGTCTACATACTGGACCTCTCCCGAAGGATTTTTTACCTATTTGTCACCACAAAGGCCGTTTTATGGACCCTGCTCCCCTTCTAGCTTCCCCGCACGCACTTTTAGCCTCTTCGTTCTTTCCCGATACTCGATGCTCACCCTCTCATGGGGCCTCTCCCTTTTCGTGTCCCCGCCTTAGATACTCTCGATTGTGAGAGCTTCATTCGGATGACTGGTTTTGCCCCCGACCCCCTAGTATCCCAACTGATCCCCCCACGACAATTTCATTTCTCTGTCCAGGAGGTTTGGTCCCTCCCCCCCATTGACCTTTTTTCTACGGTCCATGTGCATCTCTATTTGTTTAACTCCTTTTGTCTGCGCACCCACAATTTTGCCCGAGAGACGATTCCTCTCCTACCCCCTCCCTTTCCTTTTTCTGCCCCTCCGAGGAGCTTTGTCCAGACTTGGTTCGGAAACTCCTTTTCAATTCTTTTTTCTGTCGTGTTCTGCATATCTGTTGTCCGTTGTTTTCTATGATTTGTGCTTCTTCCTTATGTGGCTCGGTGACTGGGACCCCCCCTTTCCCTTTCGCCTCCCCGATTACCTTTCCAATAGCTAGAACTTTTTGATTATTTTTTGTTTTTCTTTTATAGGCGCCACCTTTGTTTCCCTCCCTCTATCCTCTAATTGGGAACCACCCTTTGAACCCTTCTATTTGGTCGAATTTTGTATGTAACCCCCCTTCCCTAAATTTACGGGTGCCCATGCTCCCACGAAGTCAATTTCTTGAGCACTTCTCCAGTCTCACGTATTAGGTATTTTTTGCCTTTCCACACTCGTGTCTCTGTTCCCCTTTTAGAGGGCTGGCGTTCGGTCGCTTTTCATTCTTCCTTTAGGCACAGCGATTTCTTTCCTTTGGATCTGAACCTATCTTTGTGTGCTCCGACCTTTTTTTGGTGCTGCTCTTGTTTCTCGAATCCCCTTTGCCCGTTGTTAGTTCTTCTGTGTAATTTTTGACCTTTTCTTTGTTTCTTTCCCGTCCTGGACCCAC
>Ga0179593_1289870_pt1 | contig 28105 bp, 24 predicted proteins | sample CZODoug2_1_08_16_FD_185931 | JGI IMG/M metagenome (GOLD analysis project Ga0179593, IMG submission 185931) | Vadose zone soil fungal communities from Angelo Coast Range Reserve, California, USA - CZODoug2_1_08_16fungal (PacBio error correction) | ecosystem: Environmental > Terrestrial > Soil >... | reverse complement strand
GGGTGCCCTTCGGGCAAGATTGCTTGTACCCATTCTTCCCCCTGGCCGGATCCGCCGAGTCATAACTACTCTTCCGGTCTGGAAGAGATGCTAGAACCCTTGTCTCCCAAACAAGGTCCTCAAACTGGTTAATCCTTGCATTGTTTGCAGCGTTCTCAGTCATCTTCGCACCACTCTTCTTTTTGCCCAGATCGGTCCGTGTCCCTTCGCTTTGTTCCTAAAGTGCGATTTCAACTTATGCGAAGCGCATTTACAAACGCAACTCGGATTTGAGTTTGAAACTCCCCCACTCGTTGTGTGCACCCGTTGATAGTTCCTTTCTTCCTCTGATGTCCTTTTCATCTCATGTCTCCCCTGTTCATCGACTTCTGGGATGTGTTTCATTGAGATGTATCTCTTCTTGCCTCTTTCTTTTGTTGTCCCCCCCCCCCCCCCCCCCCCACACCTTCACCCTATCTTTTACACTGCTTCATTGGCCCAGGCGTTCCATTCTACCTTTTTTCCAACCGGTTTGTTGTCAACCAACCGGGTCAGTGGCTCATTAAAGAAATTCTTCCGCGCCATGCTCTCCCCTGGTTTTTCGCGATTAGAATTCTTTGTCTGTTGGTCCCCGACGTTTTAATCAGCACAGCCCCAGGTCTCCCCCCTTCTTCTTTATCCCTAACCCCTTCCGTCTGTCTTGAGATTGATTATAGGAGGGCTGATGTCGGCTCGGAGGATCGGACACCACCCTTTTGCGTTGTGAAGTAGTCCTTCATATACCCCCTGAGACTTTCCCGTGTCCCTGCCCCTTAATTTTTCCAATCGTGTCCTCCCGGCTCCGGGTGTTAACTTCTTTCACAGTCCCCGGCCCCTCTTAGTGACCCAAATTCCCCACGGGCCTTGTCCCTCCCAAAATTCCCAGCTTTCTAATGTTCCAATTGAGGTGGCTATACCCGTTATCCAAACACCTTTTAGTTATAAGAGTTAAGCTTAATATTCTTTTTGCGTACTCGGGAAATCTTTTTCCAAGTCCTTTTTGATAATTAGCAGACGCTCCGCTTCGACCTTTGAGTTTTTTCGATCTGTCCTCAAGGTTAACAACTCTTCGCAGTCCTTTCTCTGCTTTCCCCTCCCTTTCAATGACTTTGCCTTCGTTCCCTTAGGGAAGCCTGCGCCCAGGATTCAATCGACAACACTCTTTAACATTCTTTACTGACGCGTTAGTGTTGACACTTGTTTTTCTCAACCACGAGAAAGGATTAGCCTCCGTTTAGCTCTGGTCCATCAATGTTGTCGTCCAAGATTGAGCTCCCAATGACGGATTCCTTGTGCCTCTTCGGCTTACAATCCCCTTGTTTTACACACGGATCCTTCTTAGTCGTTTTCAAATTCGTTTTTTACCCCCCCTCCCGGGTCCTTGCTCCCCGCCCGCCGTTTTCCCACCCATCTGACAATTTCCCCCAACTGATTATATACGGCCTCTGATGACAGTTTGGGCGACGAGTTGTCGTCCCGGTTGTGCGTCCGATGTGCTGAGCCTCTCTCTAGGCGAGCGGATCTTGCGATGTTTGTTTTCTCAAGTGTTTTTTCCCCACCACTCCCCCTCTTTTTTTACGGCCCGTCCACGGATTACGGATTCTACAGTCCCAGAGATGCCGTCCCCTCAAAGTCCCTTCGCGTCACGCCCCAACTGCCCAGGGAAACCCTGTTCCCCGCGCAAGTAGTTCCCCGATGAACCCCTCCCAATTCAACATTTTTTTTCCCTTTGATTCACGTACCCCCACCCCCCTTTTTGGAATATACTTTCCCGAAGTTGAACGAGCCTCTTCCTCTGCTTCGAAGACCCTTGTTTTCCGTAGTGTGAGTTACGGTAGGGCGCACGTAAAGTACTGCTCCGCCCCCCCCCCCCCCGGTCCCCCGTCCTTTCCCAGGAATCCTTTTCCTTAAGACATGCTACCCCGGACCTTTTGCATGCTCAAGGTGCATCCATTTAGTAAAACCCCCTTCGGCACAATGATGAGGTCGAAAACCTTCTTTCGCTCGGTCCTGCGGTCCAAGGCTCCTTCCCCCACAACTTTTTCTTTTTTTTGCCCTCGATTTGACGATCTTGCAGTTTGTGAGGTTCCTAGCCCCAATTCGCCTGGCGTTTTCCCGTTCCTCAGATCCCCCCCCCCCGCACGTTTCAAACCAGCAATGCGCGGGTATGATCTCCTCCCTCAACCCTGTTCCCGTCATCTTTTAGAGCATCGCAGGACCCCAGCAATTCATCCGGTGGATCCTTCTGGAAGACGGATTTCTTTCAATACTGGACGTGTTGTTCGACCCTACGATAGGACTCCTACCCCCCGATATTAGACCTTTTTCGTCCCTGTGCAGATCTATTGGCAGAGCGCTCGTGCCCACCCGCTTTTATCGTGGTTTGTCCCATGCATCGTTGGGTGGTTTCAATTTGGTCTATCTGAGCATCCTTGGTAAAGAGAACTCTTTGAGAGCTTCGACAGTTTTAGTTCCCCCCACCTCCTCCTCCCCTTATCACCCCTTTAAGCCTGAATATTGAGCTCTGGCCTTTCCAACTTATCTCGCAAAATCTAGCCACCCCGCAACGTCAAAGCGAAACTCCCTCTCGCCGTCGCAGACCTGCGTGTTCCCCAAGTTCATCGTGACATACGAAGTGCGTTTAAGTTTGCCTGGTAGTTCTGAGCGCGTTGGTGGAATCGATGTCCTCAAGGTGTTCGCCCCCTGGTTCTCCCTTTCGTTATTGTGACTTCTCTTTTTCCAAATAAATTTTTGAACCCTCCTGCGCTTCCCCCGTAATCTTCTGGTTCCACTTCTCTGAGTTTCTTCCCCTTCCCTCCGTTTCAGCGCCCTTTTAAAGGGCGCCCTTCTCTGAAAACGGCTCTATCTCTCTCTTCCCTCTCGTGTGTGTTGTATCTATAGTTATCTCTTTTTAGATTTGCCTTTTAGCTCCCGGCGGACAACTCTTCCCCTCTCAACTTCTGTTAATTGATGAAACCCAGCAAGACGTTTCTCCCCGATGAGTGACCCGTGTAAAGCGCCGGAGTGAGTTCACCCTATTGTATTTTTCTACAGCTAGAACCACTTAGGCAATCCCCTTTTGGAGAAACAATTTCTCCCTCTGATTCCACCACCCTCTTTCGAACTACCCTCCCTCTTTCCCGTTTTGTATGCACGATGCAAATTTTTTAAAAGATTTTTCGACCTTGATCATGTCTCAGCTTTTCGCGTTTTCCCCTGTAAGAGTCCGATTTGCAAGACTAATTTGGAAAGCCTCTATAAGCTGTCAAGTAGGAAACCCTTTATGGACGTTTCTTCTTCTGTGTTTCTGTTCTGACTCACCTGTTTAAATATCTTCTTAGGGGAGTGTTACCAAAGGATTGCCCCCCAATCAGCTCCTAGCATTTGTTTCCCTTGAAAACGATCAAAGCGGGGGGCCTCGCGCTTCCTCTCCTCTCCCACGGCGGCTCGGGTCATATCTTCTTTCCGTCCTGTCGTTTTCCTTCTAATACCACCCCCCCTTCCCCGTCTTGACTCCTTCCCTGTCCTCTGCTCCCCTCGAGGAAGTGATGGCGTCCTGCGATGCTCTTACTCCCTATTGAGGTTTTCCCGTTTCGCGAAGAGCATACCCGTCTGGGGTATGACAGTTGTTTTTGATGCTGCGGCTTCCCCCCCCCGCCCTCTCCCTTTTGGCTAGGCCCCCCCCAGGCCGGTCGTGAAACCCTTAAAGGGAAAAAACCTCCCGGGTGTTTTCCGTCTCCCTTCTTTCCAGCAGGACACGAGCGACCGAGGTTTTGTCTCCCGGCAGCAGTTTGACGAATTTTTTAGGGTTTCATCCCTTGATCTCTCCCTCGCATGACCACCTTCATGTTCAGCTTAGGACCCCTGAATCCGGACGAACTTCACTTGGGACCTGTTTTTTTCCTTCTCTTCCTTTCCGTTTTCTCCCCTTCTGCACACTCATTGACGGACCTTTTAGTGCTCATCAGCGGCCGCTTCCCCCTTCCAGGTTCTCCCGTCAATGGAAAAACGTTCCGTTTGAGTGAGAGCTTGTGCCAAAACCCCTTGGTACATTGCTTTTTTTCACGGGACCCTCTTTGGCGGGGACACATTCTGCCCCCTTTCTTTTTTTCTCTTCTTCGGGCCTTTTGGGCCTCATTATTCCGGTATCTTTCCTTGAGAGACTTTTCTTCGCAGTTTCCACCTTGTGAGATTTGTCCAAAACCTTGGAAAAGCAAACATCTCCCGATCTCCCTACTTATGCGTCTACCTAGTCTTATCACATTATGCTCAACCCCGCGGAATACGACGAACTTTGGGCACCCAAACTTTTGTCCTCTTCTGTATCCTCAGTTCGAGCTTCTTTTCTTTGGGCAACAGGATGCGTGGCTGGAGCTCCCAGTCCTTTCTGGCCCACATCGCCCTCCTAAGTCCTATCCGTGTAAACATCTTCTTTTCACATCCTCCTCCGTCCCATTAGAGTCTTTTTCTTTTCGACACTCCCCTTGGACGGGGACACAGGGGATCGCCGGATCTACCAAAAAGGATTCTCCCTCCCCTCGATTTTTTTTTCGTTTCATTTTCCCACTAACGCTTCAGTTCCCGAGCAGTTGCCGTTTGTGTTGCGATTCTTGCTTGTCTTTCCGTTCCCGTGTCCTAACTTTTCACTCCCGAACCATTTTTGAAAGTTGTGGAGTGACTTCTTCTGACAGGAACCCCTTCTCCCTCTTCTGTGAAACCCATGGTCTTCTCGGTCCCAACTCACCTTTCTTCGATCATCGTTACTCTATGAGCCCAGCTGGTTATCGAGTTGACCTCTGACCTCCCTCTTGCTTCACTGTGCATCGTCTCCTCCCAAAAGTTGTTTCTAGTTTCTCGCGCCCTTGACGACGTATTCTGACACCCAAGTTGTCATGGGGGGTCTACACTTCTTCTTTCACTTTCACCCAGATAGTGGCGCGCGTCTTCTCCTTTCGGAAGTTTGTATTAACCATTAGAGTCTCTTACCTCATATTCCCCCCTCATTTGGAAGGTTCAAGTTGGGGCTCTTCCCATTGAGTATATTCAGTCGTAATTCCCCAACTCCTCCCTTTTTTTTCTTGTCTCTCTCTCAGCCTTCTCTCCTTTTTCCGACCTCACCGCATTTTCCTCAATCTCGCTACGACGGTCCTGAATTTCGTGATAGTTGGGATTGATCCATCCTGACGGTCTCCCAGTTGTTGTTCTGCCCGGCTTTTCCACCCTTTCAAATCTTTCTCATCGCGACCCACCCCACTGGGCGAGCAAGGAGCGGGAAACTTCTGGCTTGAATCCCCCCTTCCCCTCTTTTCCCCAGTACGTGTTCCCCGCGATTCGGAATGGCATACTTTCCCTTCGAATTGATAACAAGTTATCGACCACACCATAAAGAGGTCCCTCCGGGCCGTTCGCGGACGCTTCTGCCAATTACAAAGCTCACCATCCGGCGGGATGTGTCAGCCTTTTTCTCTTATATAATTAATCGTTCGGACGATCAAGTTCTCCAATCTTGTATGGGCAACTTCTCTTCCGAGTGCGGTTGTTAACAGATATGCGATTCTCGGTCTCCGTGACTTCTCTTTTCCCCCCTGTAGTGATTTTTCTGACCTCAGTGACAAAAGAAAGATTGTTAGCCGAATTTCAGTTCTAACTAATGCACCCAATTCGGCTGTTACTCGTCTCTTTGCATCCCAAAGGTTTCCTGCATTCGGAAGTCCCCGGTCCTCGGCTAGGTCTTGACTTGCTGGCTCTTGCCAGTTTTGGCAGAAAAGGGTTCCCTTCCGATCTTCCCGAGTGAAAAATCCTTTGTGATTATCTCTTTCCTCCCAGTTGTTTGTCTATCTATCACCCATCGTAGGTTTTTTCCCTTGGGAACGATTCCTCCCCATTTTCTTCCAACTGGCCGTCCGCCAAGCAGAGTCAGACCTACCAGCTTCCTTACTAGTCCGCAGCATATCCCCTTTTATGCCTGAAGAAAGAGTAACGCGCCGTTTTTTCAGCGTTCGAACGAATATTTCCTTCCTCCAAAATAGCTTTGTTCACCTCTCGTTCCTTTCCCCATCACTGAGTGGTGCATTCTCTCCTCAACCAATTCTTCGAGAAGCGCAGATCTGAGTACCCCCCAATTCCCACCCCCCATCGGTCTTATCTCTTTCCCATAACCACGACGTGGAGAGTCCATTTTGATCATCATTATGATACTCAGGTCCCCCAATGGGCATTTCTCCCTCCTCTGATTTGGCTTCTTAAGTTTCTCTTCCGCTCGCCTTATTGTTACTTGGTTGTAGTTCTCGCTGTTACAAGGCGAATTGAACCTCTTCATTCGTCTTTTTTCTTCTTGTACCCACTTGACTTTTTCCCCCCCCCCCCGTTTCGTTTGAGTCTTTTCAAGCCAACTACGTTTTCCACCTTGCTCGTCCAGTGGTTGTAGCGATCCTCAGTAGTTTTCTTTTGTTCCCGACTATCCACCTCACACACGTCTTCCTTCTTATTGAGTCCCTCCGACAATTAATGACTTCTTCGCGAGTTGATTTTCGTTTTTGATTCTCTCTTCTTCTTTACAAGAAACTTGCTCTTTTCAGTGCCTCTGAAGAGACCACTGAGACTCCCTGCATTTCCTGCCCATCCATTTTTTAAGACAGGTCATAGATCTTAAGGGTTCCTAGACATCGCCCTAGCCCTCTCCCCCTTTTCCTTTGCACCACGTTAAAGGAACTAGGGTAGCACCACTCCCATGCTTTGTCATTCCTACCTTAGGTCTCTCGACAAGCGCACACTTGTCGTGCCCTCTCATCCTTTTTGCCCTAGTCTTTTTCTTTCTGTCCATTACGATCCCCATCAGGTCATCTTCTTACCGCTAATCTCTCTCCCTCTGGTTGAGTGTTAAGAGCTGCATCATGGTGTAAAATAAAGATTTTTGCCTGTAATAATGTTTCCCAGCCTGCCCTTTTCTTCTTGACCCCTTTTCTTACTCCTGACCCTTAGAAGCAATAGTACACCCCAGCGAAACTTCGGTGGAACTGAAGCGTTAGGTTTTGACCCCTTGGGGCCCTCAATCCCTCCGACTTGCCGTCTCCCTCTTTGAGCTTCCTTCGATCTTGGTCCATCCCCTCTTTGGAGTCGCCCCATTCAACTTCCTTAATGTGGACGTCTGCCGGCTTCCCAAGAACCTCCCCCCCGGATAATTCTAGTCGTTACGATGTAGTCGACCTCAGTTCATTGCCCGCCAAGTCATCTTTGCCAACATCTTAAATTTCCCCAACTTGCGGATATATCAGTTCCTCCAGTTTGGGCCAGCGCGTTGGTCTCTCCTCCGGTTTCTTTTCGAGAGTTCTGAGGACTATTTCTTTCCCTATGCCTTTCTCTTATTCCCCCTCTGTTTTCTTTCCATTTTTTTTCAAACCCATCAGATTAGGAAATGTCCGTTTCCCTACAGTCTTCTAAACGATATACCTTATACTATCTTCCCTGCACTGCAAACCCCTTCTCAAGCTCACTCAAAGCCGGCAAACCTGTCACCCCCGAAAGTCTTTAATTTTCCCCAACAAATCAATTCCACTTTTTTGGCCACAGAGAGAACGTAAACTTCCAGTGGCGACTATTTCCGGAGTAACGTTGAATCCTTTCCTCTGCATTTTTCTTTGAACGACAAGGTCCCGTTTACACCAATTTCGTTTTGTGCAATTATGGCTCGGTCAAGTCACAGCTCCGACCCAACCACCAGTTTTCCCCACAGTTCCGTTGCCTCATTCACCCCTCCCGGCCCCCCCCCCCCCCCCCCCCCCCCCCCCACCTCTCCCCCCCAAACCACCCCCCCCCACCAAGTAGGAACCAGTCCGGTTTGCCTGTCTCACGTTCTCTCTCAAGGTCTTTCACACAAATTCGGCAAACTGGCTGCTGTAGCCCCCCACTCTTTTCTCTTTTTTTCTTGTCTTGGCCTCCTCGCCTTTCAAAGATGCTGGTTGGACAGTTCCGATTTTGCCGATAATGCAGTTGTGAGTGCCTTCCCCCTGATCCTGTACGGTTTGAATCTAAGCCCCTTCTACAAAGTACCGTCATCAGCAGATCTTCTTGCTCCGTTTTTCCGACCCCGGTTGAAAAAAGAAAATATGTCTTCTATTCACGGCAGGACGAAATCCCTTCATCCCTTGGGAGTCGGCCGCGTCCTTAGTATCAACTCTCCTTTTGTATTTTGACCGGACGATTATTCTTACTCCCCTCTATTCTCCACTGACTTTTTCTAGAGCTGGCAAGAGATCGAGGCCACCAGCTTTGATCTTGTTTCCAGCCATTTTTTCCCCCCCCAACATGCATCGTGACGTATGAGATTTGGAGGAATACCGATGTTTGTCCATCTCCCTCCGTCTATCGGCGCACCTGTTTCGAATACCCCCCCCCCCCGAGAGAACATTTTCTCCAACTTCCCATTTTTCCGCCTTTCAGAGTGATGAGATGGCCTGTCCAAACTTACTTAGACAATCTCGCTTACATCCTCTTCCCCAAGTAGCATAAGATGATAGTCAATTCGCAGCCCGTCGTGTACCACAAAGTTGCATCGTGAAGCGTCCGGCCTGTCTTTTTCTGGTATTCGATCTTTTTTTTTTGGCATCTTATGTCTCAAGGTTCTCCCCCAAGTTTCTTCCAGCCGATTGTTCTTTATGGTCTCAAAAGACCCTCTTTTTAACCTATTCGCTGACCTCCTTCCGACTTTTTTCGCCCCCTTTCTTTCTGTTTTTCATAACTTCCTCTTTTTGCATATTGCCGTCGGGCGCCCCCCTGAAACGCTTTCTTTCTCTGCTTTCTCTCCGTTGTTTTTTTTTTGGAGAGATAGAGCTTCCTCTCCTTTGAGACCCTTCTTCAAAGATGGCGCCTTACCCTATGTTCCGGGATGAAACACGACAGACTGGGCGCCGGGCGGCCCCTTGTTTATTTTTTTCACAGATTTTCTTCCTTCCAGCCTGCCGTTCACCTCACGGCTCGGGATCCAATGGGAGGGACGTCCACCTTGCGGACCTCGTTACCCCCACTTTTCCTCCCTTCCCCTTGCACACTTTTTCCCCATGTCTGCACTATGCCACTTTGTGACCCGTGGATGCGACGTGTTCCCTTAGGATCTTTTCTTTTTGTATCCTTCATGATGCTAGCTAAGTGGGCCAGGCAGCTCTCCAGCTCTTTGTCACGTAGTCCTTAACAATGGAGTTTGGATCTTTCCCCTTGTGCTGGTTGTGTCTCGCAACTGTCGCCGATAGTCCCGAAGGTTGCTGTGCCCCCCGTTGATTTCGCCTCTAGCGGCCCTATGCATTTTGGGTCACATGTGGACCACGTCTTCCCAAAGCGGGGTTTTCCCTTCTCTCCTCTTCCATCCATCGACACATGGCGGCGATGGCTTCCTCGTCGTATTCCTGCTCGTCGGTCGCAATAAAAAAAGTTCCGGATGTGATCTCAGTACGGGACCCTCTCTCCATCTGATGAATTTCTTCTTTCTTTCTGATCTGATTTCCGCAGATGGCTGTGTCACACTGTGTCGGCGCTCTGCCTACCGATCTTGCTGGTTACGTGTTCGTTGTTGCTTGCGGAGATGAAAACCTCCCTTCGGTCCTTTTTGCTTCGTACTCACAACCCTTCTTCCGGAAACTCGCACAATGGCAAACACCCAGACAGCGTTTCGTGCTCCTGCTGGTCCCCATGGAACACGAGAGAACGCTAGTGGCGGACCGGTCCCAGCCCTGTGCCGAATTGTGGTTTATCCTTCGCGATCCCTTGCGCCGGCCCTTCTGTGCACTTAAGGGCGCGGAAAACTTGTGAATGCCCCGTAGACCGGAACTTTTACCTTTGTTGTTGCGGAGCGGGCCCATTTCAGTTGAGCTCCTTTCTGCCCCCCTCCTTCCCGCGGACGTTTTCGTGGCCTCAGCTGCCGTATTACCCCTTGAACCGTTATAAAGGACTCTTCCCCTTTACTTTTCCGTTCGCGCTGTTTTTGCCCCCCAAACCACTGTTGGAAATGCGGTTTCTTCCTGGCACACTACGTTTCGCCGGTTGCCAGGGGTTTTATTTCCTTTCTTTGCGTGCCCTTTTCTGCGGGACTTTGCTGAGGCATCTATTACATTTAGTCTTAGCGATCCCTGGATTCCGGCAGTTTCCCCCTCTGTTTCTTTTGTTAAAACCTTCCAACCGCCCAACATCGACATCTCAGCGCTCAGTCAGTGCGCGAGCCCTTCTACTACTTTTCCCAACCGAGTCTAGTCCACCAATGCGGTCCCCCCCATTTTCATTTCTTATTCCGAATGTTTAGGCGCAAGTGTACTGATTTGGTTCCCCCCTTATTTTGCTTTCCCCCTTAACCTTTTAGGAGAATAATAGTTTAACCCTACTACTGTCTTGATAATTGTGGTCAACACTTCTTTACTCCGCAGATTCCCCTCTCGGTCGTTCAATTGGGAGACCACAACTTTTTTCCGTGTACCCTTCTCTCCCTTCTAGTCAACCTTGAGGCTACGATCTTTTCGATTTTCGTTTCTTTCCCCCCCGTGAAAAACTACCCGCCTAAGTTAAACTGTCCTTTTCTCGGTTTGTTGCCCTTGTCTTCTGGGGCCGGCGTAACCCCCGGTCACTCCGCCCCCGGGGTGAACGTCTGTATAAGCGACTTAAGGCTCCCTTGAGTTGTCCCCCCATGGAGGGCCCTCTGAAAAACTCCGAGGTCGATATCGATCGTTCTCTTATGAGCCGCGTCTTTTAGCTGAAGAGGCCCTCGACGCAAGCCTGCTTCCATTGCGCCTGCCCCTCCACAGTGTTTTATTTTTCTCTCTTCCCGTCAAATTCATTGCATTTGACCAAAGATGGCCTTTGGGGCTACCCTTGCCCGTTTTTCCCTTTTTTTTTAAGAACGTGGGCGGCTGCTTCTTCGATTTTTTGAACCCTAGCGTCAGAGGCACGATATGAATTCATGGGCTTTACTGTTTTTTTTGTTAAGTTCTCCCTTTCCTTCGACTGCCCCCGCTCAGTGTCTGTTAGATCCTTTCCTCTTCTCTGACATCTTTTTTTTCCTCATAACTTCAATCTCGCGTCCTACGGGACTTCCTTTGTGCTTTTCCCTAAGATTTCCCTTTTGCTTTTTGCTGCTTCGGGCGGCCCCTGTCCCCCCACCTACTTTTATTTTCCAAACACTGCGGCGCATGTTGCTCTTGGGTACTTCGGGGTGATTCCTCCTCCACGGCCTAGTTTTTTCCCCAGTGTTCACTTCCGTTTTCTAATGACGCTTTTTTCCCCTTCTTGCTTGCAAAGCTATACACTCCAACCAATCCACTCGTCCAACTTCTTGCCAGGTCTCTGACGTCTATCATTAACAGAATCCCCATCACTTTTTTTCTGTTTGATTTTTATGGTTTTCTTTATATCATCCTCAGTCTCTTCACTTTAGCAAAGCTTCATTGTGTGTTCACATGATCCCTCCTCTTTTCTTTTTTAACCATATGCCCTCTTTCGGCCCTTTTGCTCCTTTCTTCCCCCGCTTTCTTTTTTCCCCTGACCCTCTGTTCCCCCGTAAGATTTTTTTCTCGAACCAGAATATTCGTTCGACCTTCTTTCCAACCCATGGGGGGCGGTACCTTTTTGCACAAATTTTGAGTCATCTCGCCTCGTCTTTTAATCTATAGGCTGACTATGTTTTGTCTGGAACTTTGTCATAAAACTTGGTCACCAATGCGATATGGCCATACTTTCCCCATATCTGGGTGATACTCTATCCATTTTCCCCGTTGTTTTTGTTTTCGATCCTTCCCTGAGTCGGGTTGCCCTCTTTGGCAAGATCGCATTTTTCCATTTTTGCCACACTGTTGTCGGACGCTAGTCAGACTATCTTCCGGCGCTTCCTTTCAGAAAAATTTTTTCTGCCAAACAATGACTGAAATATCACCTCAGACTTTTTGCCGGTTTCGTGACCTCCCTTCTGCTCCAAAATCCCAAAGCCGGTCGTGTTTCCCATAAAGCGTTTTTCTTTCAATCGCTATTCCCAACTCTTAGATCGAGCAGAGATGGTACCCCCCCTCACTCTTCTTATATTTTCCCCCATCCCTCTCGTGGAGACCTTTCTCTCTTCTCTATGCATTCTACCTTTGAGGTTCTCCCTTGGCTCTTCCCATCCGACGGCTTGGATGAATTTCCCGTGGTCTCTTCGCTCGGCGCTTCTATTTTTTTTCAGTATAGCGGTTAAACAGTTCCTGAGTTCACTCTTTCCCCTTACGATTTTTTTTAACCACGGAATGGTTTTCACCCCCCCCCAATTTTTTTATTATCCTCCCCGTCGGTTCGCGCCATGCTTCCAATTGGTTTTGGTTCTCTATTTCTAAGATTTGGCCCGGGTTTCCCCTACCTCCAGACAAATGAGCCCTCTTAGAACATTCACACTCCCACTTGACGTACGTAGAGAGATTTATATTGAGGATTGCCTCTTTCTCTCCCTCGTGTATAGTCCCCCAATGCTCTTTGTCCTTCGTACGGGTACGATACACTGTACTACTCTTCCGCTTCCTTGCCCATTCATGTGTTTTTTCAAGCTCTTCCTCTCCGATAAGGGTTTCCTCGCCATCTCATATCCAGAGCACTCTTTATGTGAAACTTTTAAAATTGCCCCCTTATCCCCCACTTTTCTTCCTTTCCCCTCTTTTTCGTCGGCTCCCCGCTCAACACTTTTTTCGAGATCTCTGCACCATTGTAAATTTTCCATTTTTTTTGCGTCCTGAGCCTTCCCCCAAATATAGGATAATTCTCTCCCAACTACTCCTCGCTCTTTTTTTTGGTACGAGATATGGTGTAACAGCTTTTTCGCCCGACTTCGATATTCTCTTCACTTCCCTACTGTGAGTCGTAACCCCCCGTTATGAATCTTCCCCCAGTAGCCCGCAATCGCACCCACCGCTTCAACTTTTCTAGGTTGACAACGGTTCCTCTTTATTTTTTTCCCCTTGTTTTCAACTCCCCCTTGTCAAGGATCGTAGCCCCGTTGATTCCTTGCGATCCGTTTCCACCTTTCCACTATTTGAGTTTCGCCAAATTTCACGGACTAGCTGTGCCTTTATGAATGATTTGAAAAGTACTAATGGTTAAACAGGCTTACTTCTTAGCTTCCTTGTATTTCTCCTACTTTCCATTTTATCCAATCCCTTTCTCCTGGTTTCCCAACCTTGACACTGCGCTCCCCCACTGTCGTATATCGGTCTCGATGTCACATTTTTTGGGGCGCGTGTTGAGCGATCTTTGTTTGGAGAAGACTGATGAGGCCTTTTCTGCTTCCTTCCTTCTGATCTTTGCTATGTTTTCATGTTTCCCAAACAAATCCACATGCTTTTGATTTGGTACCTCATGTCTCTACAATTTTATCTACAGGCTAAATAGCTGGCCCCCCTCCACTTAAGACCTGACTCTGCCGAAAAAGACTTCCCCCCCCCCTTTCCCGTACTCCCCCTTAGTTACAACCTCATTCCACAGTTTTTTTTTCCCATTTCCGCAAAGTAAATTATTGGCCTCTCCTTCGCCACTTTTGTACTCCTTCCCGCCAGTCTGCTTGGTCCCTCCCAGAGTCCTTCTAGTGTGCAGTATTGTTTCTGCAAGTCCTCCCGCTTCGCCCCCAATTACAAAGTTACCGGTCGCCGGAACCAGCTTTTCGATTCACCAGGCCTTTGCTCCCGACGGGACCCTAAATGGAGGCACCAAATTAGGAAAATGTTCCTTTTGACCACCCTGCTCGCTCGTTTCTATTAAGCCCGGCGCCGTCCCAACTCTTTGATTTTTCCCCTTTGTTTGCGATCCTTCGTTTGATTTTTCTGAACCCAATGTTCGTTGGATGTTGTAAATTCTCCGTTCATATCAAAAACGACCCCTTTCCTCCTTCCCTAGTTGGTTGCTCTTCGATACCTTGTTCACCCTTCTAAGGTTATAGCATCGATTACCTATTCTTATTCCCGAGGTGGAGAAGGAGGCCTTGGATGTTCCACATCCTTGTATTGTGTATCCAACGTTACGCTCAGGACGCCGGACGATCTCATTCCGCCGTTCGAGCGATGCTGTCATAGCGAGAAGGGCCCAAACGCTGTCTTGTTCCGGTCCATTTCTCGGCCTTGCTAGAGATTGTTCGTCCCCAGTGGGTAAAGCGGCGATTAGGCGACAGTGCTCCGACCCCCACTTTCAGTGACCCCCTTTCTAATACATTTTTCCTCATTGCGAGATGCGAGATGTCTGTTCAACTTAGCTATCCCCTGCCGCTTACCCAAACCTCCTGACTCAATGCTTTATTCCGTCGAGCCGCTTTTTCAACCCCATTTTCATCGTGGCAGACCTACGTTCGACTGTGTGCCGGGTCTATCTTTTGGTGGCATAGTACTGTCCTCCATTTTTCGAACAATTTCGCCCCCTAGCTCTTGTTTTGCGTTGTCACCTAAAATCGGTGTGTACAAACTTAATTTCAGGTTCCTCCTTTCTTTTCGGTTTTTAATCCTTTCCCAGACGTTGAACATCTTGCAGTCCCTGGCGCTCCTCTCTTCCCCGATATATATCTATACTTTTCCCACTAAGTTGTGGGTTTTTGATTGGATCTTAGAGCGTTTCGTTCCTTCTGTCGCCCCTGTCCGTGCCCCATATTTGTTTTGTGTACTTTATGAAAAACTCAAGACGGTGTCTTTCTATTTTTCCGGTGGACCTCCTTGGAGTTTCACCAAGATCCCATTTGGAGAAAGGCCTCCCCAGTCCCCCATCTCCTCTTTGCATCAACACATTGTGTCGTCCAACCCTTCTTACCTCTGAGCCACCAACAGTCCTCGAAATACCCCCCCTTTTTTGAGTTCCCGGACAACTTGTTGAAAAGATGGATTTTCAATCCTCTTCAGCGTATTTGCCTTGGAGAGAAGGTATCAGTCTTCCTTCTTCTAGACTCAGTTTTGCTGGCAAGATTTTTTCACTCGGTCAAGGTCCTGACACACTTTAGTTGGATCAGGGTCTTTTTGTTGTCTGCGCCACTTTTTCTCCTGATAGACTTCTTTGCCTGTTCACCCCCCCCATTTGGTCCAAATCTATAGCTTGTGAGAATTTGGTCACCTTTCTGCCCACTCAAGTTTGTGGAATTTTCTCCAATCTTAGCCAGTTGGAGAGGCTCATATAGTATTCTTCCATGACTAGTGTCTTTTCCCTCTTCCCCCCAGTCCAGATTTTTTTCTACCCCTCCTTCCTCCATTGCGCTCCCATCCTTCGTCAGTTGCTGGAGTTCTATGAAGTCTGTTGGTTTGGCAACTGTGTCGTGAAGCGCATCCCCTCCTTTGCTGTTATGAACGCTTTTCGTTTTTTCTTTCTGTCTTGACAAACGCCTCGCATGCTTGCTTATGCACCCTTCCCCAATTCTTATCTTTTTTTCATCTCACTTTCAACCCAGGTCACTCGTGTGCCGGGAGGAGGCCAGAATTCCCCCCCCCCTGCCTCTCAATTTTTTGGTACCGACCGCCGTTTTCCGAATGTTTCTGCGGAGATCACTTTCGCAGGAAACGGGCTTTCTCAAGGGCGGCGTTACATTGGTGAATGCTGGATGTTCACTTTCCCGTTTTTTTGTATTATCGGTGACTTTCCTTTTCGTCTTAACTTTCTTCACACTAATTGAATTTTTCCTTGAGTCCTCGCGCCAAGGACTCTTTTACCTTTCGTCCCTATAGGGCACCGTGGTGACTTAAGTTTCCCGCTGTTTTTGTGCAAAAAACCTGTGGCTTTTTTCCATGCGGTTTTTCATTCCACTAATTTTGCGCGGGGTGTCCACAGGGTTCCCTTGTCTTTTTTCCTTTAGCCCTTTTAGGACTTGCGTTCCCCTTCATCTATTCCTTCTTCCCCCATGTGAGATATTGTAGTCGTAGGTAAACCTTTATGTTCCAACCGTTCCAAGTCAAACATCGGCCGCTTCGCAGACTTTGGGACCTCTTATCGCCCGTGATACACACCCTTTCTCCCCAACGCTCGTTTAAAAATTCCAGCTTCGATATCCGTCAGGTTTTCTTCCGGATTTCCCCGGCTCTTGGTGTTCTCCAATGAACTGCGTTCCCACCCCTACACTAAGACGTCATAGTTTTGGTCAACCTTTCAGTCCCGCCGTTCCCCTTCGACTCAGTTCACTTGTTTCCCGACTCCCATTTTTCCGGTAACACAGGTTTTAGACGGAGAGATCAATTTCGATCCCTCTCCCTTCTCCTTGTTTTCTGGCCCAACTTTCCCCCCCTTCTTCATTCACACGATACTTTTGGTTGTTTATTTTTTTCCTGGTTCCGGTTTTAACCCCCCAGGTTCACTCTGTCTCCATAATAGAACTTTGACTTCCCGCCCTCTGTCTGAACAGGTTCACAGATTTGGGTCCCAAACTCCCCCGGTCGATCTCTTATCTTCTCTCTATCGCGTTTGTGAGAGATTTAACGACGCCACCATTTTTATCCTTGATGAATAGTTATAATCCCATTTTTGAGAGGGTATCAGCACAGAAATGAGGCATGGACACCCTTGTTTGTTGGTTTTCCTGCCCGTTTCCCTTTTTCACAGAGTTGATCGTGGCTTCTCTTGGCTGAGTTCAAACCTTAGCTTCGATTCCGTTCTTGAAACTGAATGGGCAGGGAACCTTCTTTGTTCGTATAAGTGGTTATTTTTCCCCTTTACTGAAAAAGAACCTCCTTCCGATCCTCCTATGTAATACTCCTCCCTATCATCTCGTGCTTTGCTTGTTTTCTGCTAAATAACTACCTCTCCGTTGTTTTTTGCTTCGGGTGGCCCCTGCCAACAAATACTGAATCTGCGACCCATGCGTCGGCTCTTGGGACCCCTGTTTGGGATTTCCCTCCCTTGCAATCTTTGTTCCCCCGTACCTTTCTCTCGTTTTCCTGATTTTCAATTCTTTTTTCCCCTCCGATCCGACAACTAATTATTGCTCGCTACGATGCCCTACCTCCATAAAAATACGGAGGTCTTTTAGACTTCTCCTGGTTCCTTAATCTCTCGGGCCTATCACTTCACTCTTTCTTTCCCTCTCCTCCTCTTTTTTTCACTCTATGAGCTCGAGGAAGAAGTTTCGCTTTCTGCCCCGCGTGCTCATTTTCCCGGTCCCCTCTTCTTTCCGATTCCCTTTGTTGGAGCCCAAATTAGTTCTCCCGTTCCAGCGTCCTTATACTTTTTCGTATTTGAACAAGGTTTTTATTATCTTTTTTTTTTTTTTTCTTTTAGCCTCTCTCTTAGTCCAGAAGCTTATAGTCTGACTCGCTGTCGGATTTTTTTTCAGACCAGTTGTCCCTGTTCTTAGCTTTCCTCCTTCACCCCTACTTTGGTAATCTCTATATTTTACTCTCCCCCCCGTTGTTGTTTTTCCTCTCCCACCAGAGTCTTGGTTTCATCGGGCAATTCATCGACTTGTTCCCCTTTTCTTCCCCCTTTCCGTCGCCCATAGTCAGACGCCGCTCCTTTCTGCGGCTGATGCTATTTTTTTTTTTTTTGAGAAAATGGTTATGTCAACCCTTCTCCACATTACCTCTCCTGTTGTTCTTTCACTCATACGGCTCCACCCTTCTTGGCCCCCCGATTTTCCTTGCACCCCGCCGCTTTTTGCCAGCAATTCGTTCACTGCAGAGAAGGATCTGGTACAACGACACGTCTTATCTTTTCCAACCCACACCCTCTTTCGGTCAAGTGCTAGTTTGAGCGCTCATTCTATCCGTAGACCCCTGGCTTTTCCCCACCGACGTTGTTTGGTGCTGTGAACTTTTCGTCTCCCTATTTTTCTTTTTGTTTATCGCTGTTTCTGAAGAGGTTCATCTCCCTTATCTGTTGTCCCCCGGCCTGGTGAACCCCCTGGTTTGTGGATCTTTCCCTCCCCCCCCCCCCCCCTTGCCCCCCCTGGTTCGCGCCCCATGCTCGCCCCTTGGTTGGTGTATCGAGGCCTTCCCTTGTGTTCCGCCGATCAGCCAACTCCAAGGATCCGTACTGATTGACCCCACACCCGCCAATTCTGACTTTTTTAGTTGCCGCGATGCTCTGCGGCTGGTTTTCGAGCGCGCTCGTAGTATTCTGACATCTTGCGTGGCCTGCCGGACTAGACCCCTGACTCGCCTCCTTTCAAATTTCACCGTTCTCTTCCCCTTGTCCTCCCCCCCGTGATACTTTTTCCCCCCCCCCACATCCGGGTCCCCTTTTTTCCAGCTGCCCGCTTGTTTTTTGCCCTCTTTTGTGAAAAAGTGTGACCACGTGCAATGTAGCCCCCCCCCCCTTTCTTTGTTCCTGAACCTTTCGGTCTGCTCTACCCGATCAACAACTTTGGAGTAGTCTTGCCCGAACTTGACCCAGCATTGCTTTGGTGAGGCATGACTTCGTTTCCTTTCATCCTTGATACCCCCCTCTACGATGACGCCCTTTTTTTTTGGGTATCGCTGTCATCAACTTGGTAACCTCTATTTTTTTCCTCCTTCTTATCTGATGACTCCAGCCCCGCTGTTTTAGTGAGTGGACACCGTCTTACAACGCCCCCGGAGCATCACTTTTTTTTCCACCACCCTCTCCCTTTTCAGGTTGCCTTAAGCGTTAGTTTTGAAATTGGGACCAAAGTCGAAGGCTTTTGAACTGTTGCTTCAGATCCCTTTTGTCCCAGTCCACGATTGTTTGCCAAAGTTCCCAGGCATAGTATGTTGGAAGGATGCTGGCTTACACTGAATATGGTACACACGGTCTTCTCTTACTTATTTCGTCGCATCATGGTTCATTGTATCACACTCCCTTAACACCAATCCTACACTTTCCTTTCCCCATGCTTCTATCTTTAAGATGCATTACATTTTTGGTGTTTTGTTGGTCTACTCGTTGGGCGTCATAAGTTGCCTTCGAATCCGTTCCTTCTCGGATTGAGATGTGTTTCATTTTTTTTTTCCACAATCAGTGATTGACTGCACTACACAGTATTCCCCGTGATCTACCATTATATTCTTTTACTCCCTCAACGTAATTCCGCGTATGCTACGCAAGAACGTGCCACACTTTTCACAGAGCAAGTTCTTTTTTGTCCTTCCCAACCGCAAATCCCCAGTTTTGCCAAGCTCCTAACGTTTTCTTTCCGTTGGACTCTCAATTCCCATTTGAAGCTGTCATTCTTCTTCTCACGGGACCTTCCCGCCCACTTTTCTTTTCTTACTGTTTCCGTCCCCGTCCCGCGCACACCCCCAGGTCCCCCCTTTTCGCCGGCATTCACCTTTCCGTTTTTCCACTTCCGGTTGCCTTTCGTCCCCTGATTAAAGGTCGGAAACCCCAATTTTACGTCAAACTGCCGCCAGCCCACTTATTTCGTTCGTCTGAGTTCCCCCCTTTAGACTGCCCACACGAGTCTTGGTTTTATTTTGACTCCTGCCTGTTTGCTTTCAGCAACCCGCTGCCGGGCGGTTGGCCTTTTTCCTAGTCTTCAAAACCTGGTCTACCAAAAGAGAGGGTAGATATTTTCGACCCCCTTTCCACCTCTTTGCTTTATTGCAGAGTCGAGACTCCTTTACTTCCTCACGTGGAGCTTTAATTTCCCCGGATCTTAAAATCTGTTCGTGTTTCCGTCACCGACCAGTATCAGGAGACTAGATATGACCTCCCTTGCCCCCCCTTTTATAGCTTTTTTTCGCGGCGCGTCCCCCCGCTTTGCTTCTTTTGCATCCTCGGGTTTCTCTCTTGTAGCTGTGTGTCCTCCAAGGATATCGACTACAATGTTTTAGAAGAAAACCCATTCCTCCATCCATCCCCCATGTCAGAATTGCGACTGTTCAGTCCTTCACCCTCTAACTTCATGACTATTTAACGCTCCCGAGCCATTACTTTGTTCTTCGCAGCCAGGTGCAAAAAGTTTTTTCATAGTGCAGACGGTTACCGCTTTTCCTTGTATGAGAGCGTTGCATTCTTCCTACCAGTTTCCCCCACAGGGGATTTGCAAGTTTTCGTTCATCAAAATTGGTGAAAAAACCCATTGCCCGCCCCCCTTTTTTTCCTCCCGATGCGCCCTTCTTTCGTCCTACAGGACGTTTAAGTTACTTTTGACAGGGCAGATCTTTCTTCCCTCTATCTTCCCCTCCTCCGTTTGGTTTTTATCTTCTTTTCAGGAGCCGTGACGTCCCTCCTTCAAATTCTGGCGCTTCCCCTTGGGAAGGGGATGTGCCACACCCGCCGAGCGCCCATCTCTTCTCCAAGGGGCAGAGCTGAGGGTCACGATTTTGTTGCCATGCTTCGTCACAATCGGCTGGTCTCCCTTTTTTTGCGACACCTTTCTCCTACCCCCCCAACCCTAACCCCCCCCCCTTCCCCCACATTTCTTCTTCCGCGTATGCAAGCTTTTACTGTACACGCTGGCGCGCTTTCAGATCTTTCGCTTGTCAGCTTCCCTTTCTGCTCATTCTCTTCTAAAGTTGGACCGGCCCACATCCTCTCAGCGTTTCCACGTGCGGAACCCTTTGTATCCGGGCGGCGTCTTTTTTTTTAAATTGTTCTCCTCATTCAGTGTGCTGCGGGACACCTGGAGCTCCCCTCCTAGCGGCCTATCCTTTTTTTGGCCCCCCTGGCTTCCCCCCCGCTACGCTGCTGCCAGCTCACGGATTCTACTGGAGTATCATACGTTCTTTCAGGATAGTATTCTAATCCCACTTCCAGGATGTTTATCCCGGAGCCTGCTTCCCCCCCTCGATTTACTGCTGCTTCCTATTTGAGATGTGGTTTCAAAGGTGCGTCGACGAGCATAACCGTCTGTATGTCCCGTTTTTTCATCTGCGGATTGACCCTTTGACCCCGGTTTCTGGTTCTCTGGCCCACCTCACCCAACACGAAGGATTTGCAAATCGAAGGCCCCCCCGAAACGTTGTGCAGGAAGGAGGCCCGCAGTTTTTCTTGCGAGATTTTCCTACCCCGGTCCGCATTTTGGACTTTCTCACTTGAGACTTATCCCTTGCGCAGGTAACTTTTTTTCCTGGTCATACTGGGGAGGCTTTTAAAGGTGCCTATCTGTACGGAACTTGTACTTTGTTGTTCTTTTCTCCGTGACTTTAGTGTATTTTTCCACCTCCTTGTCCCTTCGTGCGCCAGTCGTTCCGAAAGAGCCTCTTCCACACGTTGCCTAACGGAATTCGTCCTACCTCCCCTTGAGTCCGTTGTTCCCCCAAAAACATTTTGTGACCATTGCGGTTTACGGGTCCACTCTTGCCCTTTTGCCGGGCTTTTTGCGTGCGCTTCGTGTTCACTTTGCGTGTTGCATTATTATCCTGTAGATCCTTTGTATCCTGATCCCCTTTAGTCGCATGTTTCACCCTTTATTGTTGCAAAACATGCCTCCTTTTTTTCGCTCCAGTCGTTTTTATGTACTCACCTTTTCCCACGGCCCTTGCTGCCCCCCAACACTGTCATGCAGCTCGACTCTCCGCTTCGGTCTCCTTGTAAGATTTTTTTTTAACCTCTCGGGCTGGGTCCCCCCAATGACTTTTCCGGACCGCCCCTTTTCCGTACCTAGCTCCCGGGGTAACAATATTATTGGAAGACGCATGCCCACCTTTCTCCCTTTCCAATTTTTTTCGCCTACATCGTGGACAGGTTCCCACCTGGATCGTTTTTCCCGATCTCAACGGCGTTTTCATAGATTGGTTTTGAGTGCCCCCCTTTGGTCACTAACGCTCAGTTTCACGAGCATTTTTGCGGTGTTGGTATTCTATCCTGGGGTCACCGGTTCCTTAAATGGTCACCTCGTCACAAGGATGGCTTGTCTTGTAGACTATCCCAGGACTGCGACCTTCTTTTGTCACCACCGCGGTTCAAATCGGGACCCACATAGGTCGTCTTTCGTTGATCTATGATGATATTTTCCCTCTTGTTTGGGACCCTCCGCCCCCCCCTGCTCCTTGATGCATCTTTCTACCAAATTGTTTAGCTTTTCGCTCCTTCCTTCTGCATGTCAAAGCGTGAATTGGAGGTCTACTTACCCTTGTTTTTCATTTTCACCGAAAGTGTGAGGGGCTCTGCGACTGGCCTTTATGAGTCCCCTTAGCGTCTAGGAACGATATGGAACCACATGCCCTGGTCGGACCTTTTTTTTTTTTTTTATCAGTGTCCGTCGACTGCCAACCTTCCTTAGTGTCGATCCCGTCAGCCGAATTATAATCAATGCTCCACTACGTTTATCTAATTGAGTGTGTATTTCCCAAATAAGGGTTTGTTTTTTGCTGATTCGGCTACCGGCCCCCTATTCGAATTCCGCGCCCCCATTTTTTTTACTTAGACGTTTCAAGGTGGTTCCCTTGTACTCCACGCCCCACCCTGTTTGTTCCCCTAATTCGCCTTGACCTTTCCCCCTGCGACTTGTAAAAGCCTCCAGACAACATCAAAGAGTTTCCAAGCCGGCCTGCCTGACGATAGCTTTAACAGCCCTCCCAATAATTCTTGATGTTGATGCCATTTTTCTCCTTATTGAATCACTTCCGATCACTTTCTCACGCGTTCTTGGGAACCGTTTTCTCTCCTCTTTGCTTTGTCTTCTGAGATTGCGGACGATTGCTAGCGCTGTTTCCCCACGCTTCTGTGGCCACTCGTAAAGATATGCAGATATTTTTCGAACTTTTCGAACTCTTCCCGGCGGCTTAACTTCGGCCTTTGTATCCCCAGGTTTTTTCTATCCTTCTTCAGTCTTGCCTCTGCATCGTTTGAATATGCTGGCCTCCCCTTCCCCCCGTTGACTTTACAATCTCATCTTGTCCGAAGGTTTCCCCCCCATACTTCGGGGCCCTCCTTCTCCGGTTGTTGTTTGAGAGTCTCCCACCCAGAGTCTTCGGCAGATGTTTTTAACTTTTTTTCCCAAATGAGCCTGTCCTTTTCTCTTAATCTCCTTCCTGAATGAGGCGCTCTTTGCTATGACACCTTTGGGTCTTCCCCCCTTGACGAACCTTTCTTTTTTTTTCTTTTCGACAAACGCATTGGTTCTTTTGTCACTATCGGTTCCGTGCCCCACATTCCGAGTGGTGAATCAAGCTCCGATTCACTCCTCCCTTTGAGCGCCGCATGTTACCCTTTACCACGGAGTTCGGTTGCCCCATCAACGCGTTGAACTTTTCTTTCCTGTCTCCTTCCATTCCCGGAGACCATGTCCACTTTTGGCTGTTAAGTTGCTTTCTCGGAAGTCTGAGTTTCTTTGTTACCTCGTTACAATCTGCTTTTGGAACGAGTCCACTTCCGTTTTTAGGGGAACATTTCCCTGTTAACCAACTCTTTCCTTTGAGTTCACGCACGCGGTGCCATCGCCCCGTGGTTTCTCCCAGTCAGTATTGTGTCCCGTTTCTCTCTAGTCACCTACACCGGAGCCTTTTCACTTGAGATCACCCTCCAATTCTCCTTTATTGATTTGGCTTTTTCTTCCGTCTTCCTCGGATTAGCCACTCCACCTTAGCTTTGGCGTCGACGAAGAGCACACTGAGAAGAAGCCTTTTCCTTCATGTTCCGATCGTCCCCTCTGACGCTAAGGTCCTCCCCAGGCGCCTGAGCCTTTCGCCTCCCAACCCCTTTTCAAACCTTTAGTTGCCCCCCCCCCAATTCAGCTGTCATGGGTGCCCTCGGTCGTACTTTACCCGCTCAACCCTTTGTTCCCTCTTCAAGCCCCGTTCCAGCATTTGTTTTCCTCTTTTCCCTTCTCCCTTAGGCTTTAACTGATTAACACTATTTTCCCCTTTACCTTTTCTTTGTTTCTCTTGTCCCAGCATACAGGTTTTCGTCTGATTATCCCTACTTTGCCGTTGCGTTTTACAGTTCTGCCGTCGGTGCAGGAGCAGTCAATCTCACCCCCTTTGCAATGTTTTTGTCCTCCGAGTGGCACTGTTTCCCTAACGCCCCCCCACCCCCCCCCACCCCCCCCCCCCCCCACCCCACACACCAAAACCCCACAACCCCCGCGAAGGTTTATCATCCTTTTCTCTCTTTGCTGTTGGTCCGTCCCGATTTTTTTAGCCCACTTGAAATTTTCCTCGACTCCTTCTGCTTACTTCCCCCCAGCCTTTATTCCCACTGATCGTCGTTCTGACTCTCTCAGGTTTCTGGCTTCCCAGACCTGAATCGGTTCCAAACCTGACAGCGCCAACTGTTTTTTCCCGCCCCTGCATGCTTTGGGTCCGTCGCGTTGGTGTTTATTCTTTTGGTAGCACTCTTGAGCCATTTCTCCGCGCCCTCGCTCTTGGCTTCTTTTCACTTTCAAACACCCCTCGCTTGGACCTGCAGGCCCAGTCCTAAACTGGATTATAATTAGATGCCGCCCCACCCTTCACGGTCCGTCACTCAAAACCGGAAAACCCCTGCCCCTCCGTTTTCGTTTCCTTTGAACACGAACACAATTGTTTGCACAGCGGCCCAATTTCTTTTTCCTTATTCGTTTCTAACTAATTTGCCGGTCTTGGAGCCGAACCTGTCCCCTGCCCATTATTTTTCTTCGGTAGGCGCACTCCTCCCTGCTCTGCCCAACCCCCAATTACCAAGTTCCTTCGGCCTCCTTTTCTCCGCCCTTTTTTGAGCCAGGTGTGCCGTGCGCACTCTTCAAGGGAGGCCCCTTTTTTGCACACTGCTTGGCCCGAACCTGCTCTTCTCGGGGTCTGTTGGGCCTCCTTTCTCACGCTTGTGGTTGCCACGATTTGACGCTCCTGACTTGCTTTTCCCATAGAACCTCATGGAGGTTAGCCGTTTCGCAGTCCCACGACACTTTCATACCTTTTTGTTTGGTCTTTTCGCCGACATGCCACTCTATCTTAGTCCATCATTTTGACTAAAGCACGTCCTCTTGCGTGTGTCTCCTTCCCTGGCCGACATTTCGACAATAATGGACTTGTTGTCTTCGCCGACCGCGAAGTACTGATCATGCGCCCTCGCCCCCTGTGCGCTTTTGGCAGTCTCGAGGACAACAGCTTGTATCTTGGTCCCTCCACTGTCCAAATGCATCGGCTGCTCTGCCTTTTGCGCATCCCGTGGGTTCCGCAGTCCGGCGACATTGATTAGCCCCACAATTGACAATTTTCCAACTCCCTTTTGTCTTGTCAATCTTTAGCCGGCCTGTCCCCAAACTAGCTAGCAATCCGACTCACCGAACGCTCCCAAGCGCCACGCTTTCCGTCGCAGCTGCGTGTCAACCCCAGTCTTCATCGTGCAGACGGTCGCTACCCTTTGCCGGGTAGTTCGCTGTTTTTTGTCCTCTTGTACTACCCTTTTCAAGGGTTGATGCCCCGAGCGCGCTGTGACCGGCGGCCTTGCTCCCCTTCACCATTGGTAACCCTCCGCGCTCCTTTCGCCGCTGTGCGTTCGCGGTTTTTTCTCTTCCCTTCTTGAGTCGCCCATTTGCGACTTTTCCTCCTCTCTGAAACGCTCTATCTCTCTTTTCTTTTGTTAGATAGCCTTTTTTCAGAGAATTTGACGCCCTTGTCCCCGTCAGATGGGCACGTTTTGGACGGCTTTTCAAACACCTCCTCAAGTACTTGGCAGCTTGAAAGGGCATCTCCCGCTTTTCTTTTACCACGATTGGAGCCCTCCGCCCCGTCCATCCGGGTATCCGTGGTTTCTACACTTGGACACTCTTCCCCCAAATCCGCCCCCCTTACCCCTCCCCAGTAGTCCCCCCCCCCCCCCCCCCCCCCCCCCCCCCCCCCCCCCCCCCCCCCCCCCCCCCCCCCCCCCCCCCTCTTCTGCCCTTCTAAACCTTTGTCCCCCTCTGTTTGTTTTTTTTTAGAAAGGCTTGTTTGCTCCGTCCGCTCACTGATTAGTTAAGTTGAGACAGTGCCAGCTCTCCGCTTGGTCCCGTGGACACATGGAAGTTGGGCTTTTGGCTTTTTTTGTGGTGAGTTTCGAAACTTTCGTTCGCATGATGTGTCTGCGACCATGGGGGCGCCCAATCTCTACGTTCGATTTTTGGTTTTCACCTCGGACCACCTCTCCCCCCACGCTTTTGTTTAAGAGCGTTCGTGTGCCAGCTCTCGAAATTTTCATTTCGATGGCTCCTTTCTGTCCTTCTTCGAGGTTCCTAATCCCACCCCAGGATGATCTTCTCCGCTTCCAAACTTTGCGGACCGTTTGTCTTCCTTTTTTTCTCTAAGCAGACCGTCGTGTTTCTTGTCTGCTCCTCGCCTACCCCCTCTCCTGGTTATTGTTTGTAGTTTTTGATTCTTTTTTTGTGCCAAACCTGTCTGTTTCTTGCAAATCACATGGCGGCAACTTTTTTGCCCCCCCCCCTCAGTTTTGCCGGCGCTAGGCCCCTCGGCTTTAAAGCCGCGTTGACCGGACAGCTTTTTGCCGCTTAATTGGTTACATTGGGGTTCAGACAAACCGGAAGGAAAGGCGTTTCTCAGGTCGCGGCGCCCTTTTTTTTTGCGTTCTTTTTCCCATTTTACTGGGTTGTCTTTCTTCGCCCCTTACTTACCTAATGCCCTACCTTTGCGCCCTCAGGGGCATTGGCCCTGCTTCAACGTTCGAACTTCCATAGCCCGGACCTTTACGTGCGCGTCTGATTAAAACCATGTCAACTTTTCGGGTCCACTACGTGCGCGGGACACCAGGTTTGCAGGATTTTTGCTTTGTGCCCTTCGGCTACCCGTTCGTTGCGGCTTATTCTCCTTCTCTCCTTTTATCCTGAGACTCTCCTTTTCGCGTCCCCCAGCTGTGATGTTTTTACCAATGCCCTTCTACCCTTTCTCCCGAATCCGGCGTCCGCCTTTTTTGAAATATTGCAGCACCTTCTCCCCCCCGTTTATACCAACCGCGTTGGCCCACCCTGTAATGCAGATTCGATATTTGAGCATTCTTCTTTGAACCGGTTTGTCTGGGACCACTTCCCGATTGACCTCTCCTTTCTAACACCCCCTAGGTTTCCCCCAATATTTTGAAGCCGAGCCCGTCCGTTCACTTGGGGCGCCAATCGACGTTCCCCCCGGTCTTGGAGAGATCCCTCGTTACGATTCCTTTTGGGCTTTGGTCCTGGCAAACACACGCTCTTAAACTTCTTTGTTTTTTTGGTTTGGCGTATTTTGCTCCCCGTTTCGTCTAAAATGGATCCCCGCCCGGAAAGGGCTGTTGGAATAGAGGCCCGGCGACTTGTCGTTTCACCCAATTTGGCGGACAGATAGTCCCAACAACCGTTTTTGGCTAGTCCTTCTCTCTTTATTCGTCTCTTTGAGCTCCTGGAGACAAAGCCTGCTGCTGCGGTCTACTCCACAGTGTTTTTGTTTCTTTGAGTTTTTCTGAGGCTCCAAAGCTTTTCCTTGTTGTGCTACCTTTCCCCGTTTCACTTTACAGATTCGTGCGCGGTCTTGCGCCTGCTGATTCCCACTTAGCTTTTCGTTCCTTGAAAACATGAATGGGCAGTTTTTTCCAGATGTGAGTTTTGGTTCTTCCGTTGTTGAAATGACCCCTACCAGTTTCCTTGTCGCTCCTTGCCCCCCCCACATCCGCATACCTCACTTCTACTTTTTTACTTCCCTCTTTTTATTGGCCTCCTAAGGCCGTTTTTTTGTTGGTCTGTGCGGAGTCGTGAGTTCAACCTTCCCCAATTCTCCAAATCCGACCACCCCTGGGCGGCCTGGCGCGTTTTTTTTTTGGTGTTTTTAATACTCCAGGCCCCTCTGTTGTTTTTGTCCCCGTCTTGCCCCGATCGGAACCTTACAATTATTAATTGTCACCGCTACGACCCACCCCCTTATGGTCCACCTTCCGTTTGTGATCCGATCTACATCGCCAAAAGTAGGGGATGGGATTGACGCAGGTATAAGTCTGACTCAAGAGTTTTTCCTTCCCCCTCTTTTTCACGTAGACCCCTTTTTTCTTCCACATCCCGAGTGCGTTTGTCTGATCTGATTCTTTGAATAATTTCTTTCTCTTTTTGAAACACTCGTGCTGTTTTTTCCCACGACCTTTCCAGGATTGGTTTGCGCCGAATATTCCGTTTTCCCGCTAACCAAGGCGGCCGGACCTTCTCCTTTTTGCACCCAATTGTTCCCCTTCTCGGCTTGTCCGCCTCCCTTCTTCTGATGCGGAAGTTCAGTGTGTTCAGAAAATGGCTCCGATTTTTACC